>Ga0123353_10000002_pt1 | contig 351672 bp, 283 predicted proteins | sample TergutLab28metaG_3_FD_92763 | JGI IMG/M metagenome (GOLD analysis project Ga0123353, IMG submission 92763) | Labiotermes labralis P3 segment gut microbial communities from Petit-Saut dam, French Guiana - Lab288 P3 | ecosystem: Host-associated > Arthropoda: Insects > Digestive system > Gut ... | reverse complement strand
ACAGAGAAGTTAAGCCCGTTCACGCCGATGATACTGCACGTTTGCTGTGGGAAAGCAGGTAGCCGCCTAAATTTAGAGCGACCTTTCGAATGAGAGGTCGCTTTTCTTTTGCGGTGCGGGAGAATACAGGCACGGTCGGGCTATTTTAAAAACAAGACGGCGACCAACGAACGCAAAATTTTTACTTTTGCACATGTCTGTTGCTACACGTTATACAAATACCGTTTAATGCTTTTCTTCGGGGTTTTCTCGAATTCGTTGGGATAGAGAGAGATGGACGACACTTTCTCGTACGGTGCGACCAACGTATTCAGTTCACGCAGGTTTTCATCCATAATTCCCTGCAATTCCGAGCCACGCTTGCCGTCGGCATCCGCCTGATCGTAATCGGGGTAGACAAGCGCCACGAGCTTGCCATCACGTTCCAGCACCAGCGATTCGTTCACGCAATAGAGGTTATTGAGTTTCGCCTCGATCTCTTCCGGATATATGTTCTGACCGCTCGACCCAAGTATCATCGTCTTACTGCGCCCGCGTATGTAAAGTGTGCCGTCCGGGTCCATCGTCCCGATATCGCCCGTATGCAGCCAACCCTCTGCGTCGAGCGCTTCGTCGGTCGCCGTCTTGTTCTTGAAATAGCCCGACATCACGTTTTCGCCGCGCACATGAATCTCGCCGGGCGTGTTCTGCGGGTCGGGCGAATCGATGCGCGCTTCCATAAACCCGTGCAATATCTTGCCGCACGAAGTGGGCTTATGCCTGTCCGATTGCTCGAAACTTATAAGCGGGCCGCATTCGGTCATGCCGTAACCCACACAGAACGGAAACCGTATCCGCAACAAAAATTCCTCGACCTCGCTGTTGATCGCCGCGCCGCCCATTATAAACTGCTTCAAGTTGCCGCCGAACGTATCGAACAGTTTCTTGCGGATAGCCATATAAATAGCCTCGTCGATGACAGGCAGTTTCAGCACTACCTTCATCACCGGCTTGTTCAGTGCAGGGAATACCTGCTTGCGGCATATCTTCTCCATGATTAGCGGCACACAGCATATCACTTCCGGTTTCACGGCCTGCATCGCCTCTATGAGGATCTTCGGCGCGGGTATCGCTCCGAGCAGCGTGATATGTCCGCCGACGGCCAATGTCAGCACCAGGTCTACCATGCACCCGTAGGTGTGCGCCAGCGGCAGGAATGATAAAACATTTACGCCGCGCAGCCGCACGTTTTGCGATATACAGAACACCACGTTGCCCGTCAGATTGTTCACCGTGAGCATCACACCCTTCGTGAACCCCGTAGTGCCCGACGTATAGTTTATCAGTATCAGCGCATCGTTGGGCACTTCACGGTACTTTATATCGTCCTTGCCGAATTTCCGGTAACGCTTTTTGAAATGCTTGCCGATGTCTTTCTGATACTTCGTGATCGCCGTATCGCGCCGCTCGAACAGGCAGCGAAAATCTGTCAGCGAGAACACCCAGTTCACATTGCTCACCCGGTCGGTCTCGATCTTATCCCAAGACGCATCGCCGCAGAACAGCATCTTCGACTCCGAATGATTGATAATGTGGTGAATGTCGTTGGCGTTGAAGTCCTGCAAAATGGGCACGGTCACCGCGCCATACGTGATCGTAGCGATATAGGCGATGCACCATCGCGGGTTGTTGCGGCCTATCAGAGCGATCTTGTCACCGGGGCGGATCTTGCATTCCGCCATCATCATGTGTAACTTCGCGATTTCTGCCGCCATTTCGAGGTATGTGAACCGCTCCTTTTTGAAATAGTCGGTCAGCGCCGGCAAATCGCGATTTTCGCGAAACGCCGCCTCGTACATCCTGATCAAATTTTGCTCTAACATAATAGTGCAAGTTACAAAATTTTCAGCATATTGTCAATTACTTTCTCCTAGCTTCTTCTCTCTTTTTGCGGGCCTTTTCGGGAAAGTAGTATATTTTAGATTCGGCCCCTGTGGCTATGCGGCGCAGGTTTTTACGGTGCATTATAATAAGCGCAACCGCTACCACCAAAGCGAAGACCGTCTCCTCGACAAGCACCTGCGGATACCATAGCCGGCATACGATATAAGTATACACGGGATACATGATTCCCGCGACGACCGAGCCGAGAGACACATAATTCCAGATGGCCAGCACTATGAGAAACGTCCCCAGACACAGCAATACTGCCGGAGTATTGATCGCCAGCACAGCTCCGGCCAGCGTCGCCACGCCCTTCCCGCCTTTGAATCCGGTGAAGATGGGGAAAATATGCCCTGCGACGACAGCGGCGCACAGCGCGAGCTTGAAATAGAATTGCCACTCCTCGTCGCCGGTCGGCGCGAGCAGATAGAGCTTTACGGCGGCAAAACCTTTTGCCGAATCGATGGCGAAGACCGGAATTGCCGCCCGTTTGCCCAGCACGCGCAAAATATTCGTGGCTCCGGCATTGCGGCTTCCGTGCTCGCGGATGTCGATGCCGTAGAACTGTCGCCCGATCCACACTGCGCTCGAAATCGACCCCAGCAAATATGCCGCTATTAACAATAATGCATAAACGACCATAATGATCTGTCTTGGGAACTCCTAAAAATCCAAAAGACACGCGTGTGTTTTCCAGCCTGCCGGATGACTACTCTTTGGTACAGGTTTACTATATGCAAACTCCGCTTTTGGCTCGGTTGCGGGGCCTTGTCTTTTGGGTTTTTAGAAGTTCCCTTATATTAGTTTGGCTGTTCGTTATGCCGCAAAGTTAAAAAAACTATTGAATATAGCATCGAAATGTGTAATTTTGCTCGGCCGCGCCGTGCCGCGTGCGACAGAAACAAACAATTATGAACATACTCTCTCTTAAAGAGCAACTTTTTTCGATGAAATGGTGGCGGTCGTGGATAATGATCATCGTCGGTTGCTTTATCATGTCGTCGGGCTATGTGCTCTTCATCAACCCCTATTTCATTGTTCCCGGTGGCGTCTACGGCGCGGGGATCGTGATGCACTACATGTTCCCGTCGATAAAAGTCGGGACGTTCGGATTCCTGTTCGATATTCCGCTGATGATCGCGGGGTTCAGGGTTTTCGGCGGGATGTTCGGCGCGCGCACCATCGTGGCCGCCGTGCTCACGCCGATATTTATGAACACGCTCACGGCTATGATAGGTAGCAATCCGGCGGAAATATTCGACGGGCGTATCGACCTTTCGGGCGACATGCTGTTGGCATGTATCTTCGGCGCAGCTATGATAGGTGTCGGCGTGGGACTGATAATCAAAACGCGCGCAACGACGGGCGGGACGGATATTATCGCCATGCTGCTCGTGCGGTTCGCGGGGATGACTTTCTCGAAAGCGCTGCTGCTGGTCGATTCGTGCGTGGTGGTATTCGGTATCATAGTGATGGGCGACTGGCTCATTCCGCTTTACTCGCTGGTGACGATATTCGTTATAACGCGCGTAATCGATTACGTTATCGACGGCGCGAGCTACGATAAGTTGCTGTTCATAATCTCCGATAAGAATGCGATGCTGGAAAGTTTTATCATGGAGGAAATGGGGCGCGGTGCGACGTATATCAAGTCGTCGGGGATGTACACCAAGAAAGACCGTGATATGATTTTCCTCGTCATAAGCCGTCGCGAAGTGACGGCCGTGCAGCATAAGGTCAAGGAGATCGACCCCGACGCTTTTATGGTGGTGGTGAACGCGTACGAAACGCTCGGCGATGGTTTCAAGGCGTTTCCGGAGAAAGAATAGCACACGCGTGTGTGTTTTACAATTTTGTCGTTCCGAGCGAGCGCGTAAGCGCGACGAGGAATCTATCGCCGGTCTGCCTTTGGAATTTATAAACTCGCGATAGATTCCTCACGTTCGTTCGGAATGACAGATATTACCTTATAATTCATGGAAAACATTCTTATACGGGACACCCTTATACTGCCGATGACCGAGCAAGCGGGCGGGCGGTGCTTTCGCGGGCACATCGGCATCGCGGACGGTGAGATAGCTTTTGTCAGCGAGGACGACGGTGTGGCGGACGAGTTTGTCGCTACGCACACCGCGAACTGCCGCACGATTGACGGGCGCGGACGCTTGGCGATGCCAGGTTTGGTGAATACCCACAGCCATATTCCGATGACACTGCTGCGCGGCTATGCCGACGATCTGCCGCTGATGACGTGGCTCGCCGACCATGTCTGGCCGTTCGAGGCGCGAATGACGCGCGACGACATCCGCGTCGGGGCACAGCTGGGAATGGCCGAGATGCTGCTGGGCGGAACAACGACTGCGCTCGACATGTACTGGATGGACGAAGCTGTCGGCGAGGCGGCCGACTGCGCGGGTATAAGGGCGGTGGTGGCAAGCAGTATCCTCGACGGTAAGCGCGCGGACTTCGATGCCGATTTCGCGATGCTCGCCGAGCGTTACGGCGGCGGCCGGCACAGGCGCATCATTCCGATGGTCGCGCCTCACGCCGTATACACGTGCAGTCCTGAAACGCTGGAATATGCGCGCGACGTGGCGGCGGCACACGGTGTGGGGATTACGGTGCATGTCTCGGAAACGCTCGACGAGCAGCAGTTCGTGCGCGAACGATATGGCTGCACGCCGGTCGAAATGCTTAGCAGATTAGGACTGCTTTCCGAGAGAACGCTTGCCGTGCATTGCGTTTACGTGAGTGACGATGATATAGAGATTATGCGCAAAGCAGGTGTTTCGGTGTCGCATAACCCGCAGAGTAACATGAAGTTAGCCAGTGGTATCGCGCCGTTTGCGCGGATGGCGGCGGCGGGGCTTAATGTTGCGATCGGGACGGACGGCCCCGCGTCCAACAACGACCTCGACATGTGGGAGGAGATGCGCGCGGCGTCGTTCCTGCAAAAAGTCGCGACGCTCGACCCGTGCGCCTTTCCAGCGCACGACGTGCTGCGGATGGCGACGGTCGGGGGCGCGCACGCATTGGGGCTTGGTGACCGCATCGGGCAGTTGCGTGCGGGAATGGCGGCCGACGTGATCCTGCTCGACATCGAAAAGCCGCATCTCTACCCCTGCGCCGACATGGTGGCGAATCTGGTTTATTGCGGCAAGGCAAGCGATGTGGATACGGTCATTGTGGACGGGCGCGTGGTAGTCGAGGGGCGGCGGTTGCTTACGCTCGACATCTCAGACCTTTGCCGCGAAGCGCAGCAGCGGTTCCAGACTATACGAAATCTAATGTAGTAACCAATACTGTTGGCGTCCTTTTGGGAAACAATATCTTATGCTTCGAAAAACTTTATACTATGAAAATAGATTTGTGTACAATAGATTGGGTTGCAATAAGCGCAGCAGCAACACTACTTATGGCAATTGTTACATTTATTGCTTTACGTGGAAACCGCAAGCAACTGAATGAATTAAAAAAACAGAGACAAGAGCAAGAGCGTCAAAATGATCTTTTTGAAAAGGACATGAGATTATCCATTATACCTCAATTAGATCATTATTATTTATATTATAGAGATGGAATTATAACATTTGGAATAATTAATATCGGCGATTCTGCAACATTAACTCTAATAGATACCAATTCTGAATCTTTAATCCAAAATTCCAATCCGTTTCCTTGCACGCTTCATGAAAATGACAAAATGAATATATATATTGATTATTCAGGAAAGAACGCCTTTGAAAAGGCTGAGTTTAGTATGACACTTTTCCTAAACGATAAATTAGGTAATAACTATAAGGCATCTTTGATAATGGATAAAGGACAATATCGAATCAGTACTTTGACATTTATCCCGCAAGAATCTCAATCTTAAAATTTTCTTTGCAAGCGCATTGTTATCACGATTTCTTGACCTTTACCCTTGCCGACGAAGCGTAAGTTCCGATCAGGCACAAAGCCAGAAAAATAGCGAACGCGATGCGCATCGCGTCCATAAAATGCTCGTGGAGGTCGGGAACTATTTTCTCATACCCTATGGTGAAAGATATCGCCATGCCCGCGATACCCATGCTGAACGACTGACCCGCAAGCCGCATCGTGCCCGTCGCCGCCGATGCCTGAGAGTAGTTGCGCGGATGCACCGAACCCATTATCACGTTGGTGTTGGGCGAAGAGAAAATTCCGAACCCCACGCCGAAAAATGCCAACATACCCACCAACAACCCCAGCGGGGTAGTGAGTGTAAGGAAAAACAACAATCCGGCAAGCCCGAGACAGATCATCGCCATGCCGAGCGTGGCGAGCAATGCAGCCGACATACGGTCGGAGAGCCATCCGGCCAGCAGTGAAAATCCGGATTGGATAACGGCTTGAAAAACGATAATCAGCCCCGCCTCGCTGGGGTTCAGCCCGCGCACGTATTGCAGATAAAGTCCGAGCATAAAAGCGATGCCCGCCGTCGAAGCGAAGTTGATCAGAGCGGCGAGTGACGAGAGAGCGAAAACGCGGTTGCCGCTGAACAGGCGCACGTCCAGCACCGGGTATGCCTGCCGTTTCTCGAAGCGCACGAACGTAACCAGCGCCGCTACTCCAACGGCCAGAAACACGAATCCGCCCGGTGACGGCAGCCGCGAAAAACCGTAGATTATCCCAGCCAAACTCATGCCGTAGAGGATGCTGCCCTGCCAGTCGAACCGTTCGCCGCGCGCCTCGACCCACTCGCCGCGCAAGAACAGCAGCGCGAACAGCAATGCCAGCGTTCCAACCCCCGCACCGGCAAAAAAGATGGTGTGCCAGCCTAAATAGTGTACCAGAAATCCGCCGAAGAATGGCCCTGCGGCCAGTGCGGCATAGACTACCGCCACGTTCAGGCCCAGCGCCCGTCCGCGCCTTTCGGGTGGAAAGAGCGACGAAATGATCGCTATATTTGTGCCGAACATCATCGCCGCCCCGATACCAGACACCGCTCGCAGTGCAATGAGCATCGCCGCAGAAGTCGAAAACCCCGACAGCAGCGTAGTCACGGTGAAGACCGATACGCCGGTGAGGAATATCTTCTTGCGCCCCACGATATCGGCAACTCTCGCGAACGGGATCTGAAAAGCGGCCGTAACTATAAGATACGACGTTACGACCCATGTGAGCGTCACCGCTTTCATCCCGAACTCCGCCCCGATGCGCGGCAACGCCACTGTCATCGACGACCCCATGAACGGCACGAGGAATGCTGCCGCGCACATCACCGCGAGCGAAAGGCCCGGATTCGCCGTAAGATTATGTAGAGTTTTTTTCAAGATTTACCTATATAATTGTCATCCGGTAGGCCGGAATACACACGCGTGTGTCACACCATCAACAACCACGCCACGACCGTAAGGTGGTTGCGCAGGCTTTTCAGAGCGCGGGCGTAGAGCGTCTTGACCGTGTTCACGGAGATTCCCATGCGCTGGGCAACATCTTTGTAGCGCATTTCGTCGATGACGATGGCCGTGAAAACTGCACGCGTGCGCGGCGGGAGACGGTCGAGTTCGGCATAAAGGCGGCGTACATGATGCGCCGCATCGTCGGAATCCATATCGTCGAATTGCTCGATAGAAATATTTATCCGGTCTTCGAGCTGGCCGAAAACGTAGCGGCGGTTGCGGCGCACGTGGTTCAGCGATGCGTTGCGCACCGTGCCGTAGAGGTAGGCGCGGATCGAACTTATATCCTGTCGTCCCTCGTTCTTCTCCCAGAAAGCGACAAGTTCGTCGCGCACGATGTCTTCGGCCTTGCCGAACGAATCGACATAGTTCAGCGCAAAGACACACAGCCCGCGATAGTAGCTGTCAAACAGCAGTTTCAGGCCGGCGATGTCGCGCGCGGCCAGCAAATCGGCTATTTTTTTGTCTTTGTGCGTGCTGGTCATTATCTCCTCACCCTCGTCATTTTCGTCGAACGGTAAATGTAGTGATTTTTTCAAGAAATCGCCCAACACGTTTGGTGAATTTAAAACAAATGTGTATATTTGCAGTCGAAATGAGAGCACACATTAATATATCTACTTTGCTGCGACGCGTCCGACGACGTCGGTAGATATGTTATGCCCTCTGCCGGACTGCCCCTATTTGTGAAAATGTGCATCCGGAATTCCTTTCCAAAAATTAAATCGCAGCAACCGAAAATGTCTTTCCTTCTTCACTCGATCCGACGACGACGAATTTAGAGCGCGCCGACAGCACGCTCCAAGGGGACATTTGTATCTTGCCGTGACGCGCATCGTGCGCCCTCCACGCGCAAATAATCACAACGCACATTATTATAAACGACATGAGTGTAACTATTTATGTGGCCGACGCGCGCCACATAGAATACGCAGGCGCTATCTGCAAACTGATGTACATCTCGGCGCAAGAGCGCGGAACGGGCATCGCCGAGCGGTCTTTGGACTACATCGCCGGCAAACTCGCCGAAGGCAAAGCTGTCATTGCGCTCAACGGCGAGCGGTTGGCGGGATTCGCCTACATCGAGACATGGAGTCACGACCGGTTTGTCGCTAATTCGGGTCTTATCGTGGCGCATGAATACCGCGAACAGGGCCTGGCGCGGCGGATCAAAAAGAAGATATTCGAACTCTCGCGGCGGCTATATCCGCGCTCGAAGATTTTCAGCATCACTACGGGCCTGGCGGTGATGAAACTCAACACGCAACTGGGGTTCAAGCCCGTGACGTTCTCCGAACTTACTGACGACCCCGAATTCTGGCGCGGGTGTCTCGGATGTCGCAATTATGACGTGCTGGTGCGCAATGAACACCGCATGTGCCTGTGTACGGGACTGCTGTACGACCCTGCGGCGCACCATCGGCCGCAGCAAAAACTGCTTACGGCAGGGCGCACGATCCTGCGGCTACCCATGAAGTTTAAACACAAATAACACACGCACGTGCGTCATTGCGAGCCTGAAAGGCGAAGCAATCCAGTGGTACTGTATTCTGGATTGCTTCGGGCCTGACGCCCCTCGCAATGACGATCGATGTGTGAGATTGCGGGTCAAGCCCGCAATGACAGTAATGTTCGGGATGAGAAAATGAAAACACTAAATAAAATGATGATGATGAAAAAGAAAGTTATTTTGGCGTTCAGCGGCGGGCTGGACACGTCGTTCTGCATTCCTTACCTGACGCGCGAGCGCGGGTTGGAAGTGCACACTGTGATGGTCGATACGGGCGGTTTTACCCCCGAAGAATTGGCGGCGGCCGAGCGGCGCGCGATGGAACTCGGTGCGGCGTCGCACAAAGTCGTCGATGCGGTCGAGACCTATTATAAAAAAGGCATCCGCTATCTGATCTTCGGCAATGTGCTGAAAAATGCCACTTATCCGTTGTCGGTAAGCTCCGAGCGCGTATTTCAGGCGATGGCGGTGCTCGATGCCGTGCAGCAGACGGGAGCTTCGTGTGTGGCTCACGGATGCACGGGCGCGGGGAACGACCAGGTGCGTTTCGATATAGTTTTCGAGACGCTTGCACCCGGTATCGAGATCATAGCGCCGATTCGCGAACTTGGCCTTTCGCGCCAACAGGAGATCGACTACCTCCGCGCGGCAGGCTTTGATTTCAGCTGGGAGAAGTCGAAATATTCCATAAACCAGGGGCTTTGGGGTACAAGCGTCGGCGGCGTCGAGACACTTTCGTCCGACGGCGTGCTGCCTGCGGAGGCTTATCCGTCTCAGGTCACAGAGCACGAACCGGTGCGCGTGAAGATCGGTTTCGAGCGCGGCGAACCGGTGTCGCTGAACGGCAAGACGCTTACGCCGATCGAGGTCATCCGTGCGCTGAACACGCTCGGCAACCGCTATGGAGTGGGACGTGATGTCCACGTGGGCGACACGATAATCGGTCTCAAAGGGCGTGTAGGGTTCGAGGCAGCCGCGCCGCTCATCCTTATCAAGGCGCACCACCTGCTCGAAAAACACACGCTCACGAAGGGGCAGCTCTATTGGAAAGGCGCTCTCGCCGAGTGGTATGGCCAACTGATGCACGAGGGGCAATATCTCGAACCGGTGATGCGCGACATCGAGGCATTTTTGGACAGTACGCAGCAGTATGTAACGGGTGAAGTGGAGGTCGAATTGCGGCCGCTGAGCTTCTCGGTGCTGGGCTGCCGCACGCCCTACGACCTGATGAACAGCGGCTTCGGCGACTACGGCGAGACCAACCGCTCGCTCACGGCCGCCGACATCGAGGGCTTTACGCGCGTACTCGCCAATCCGCTGAAAATTTATTACTCGGTACATAAATAATGTCATCCCGAACTCGCGTACGTGCGTCATTGCGAGGGCGGTATAGCCCGAAGCAATCCAGAGAAAACAAATATGGATTGCTTCGCCTTTCAGGCTCGCAATGACGAGTAACGTTAGATTGCGGGTCAAGTTCGGAATGACAATAATTTTCATAATAATATGAAAAAAATAGCAATAGCAGGAGGTACAGGCTACACCGCAGGCGAGCTTTTGCGTCTGCTGCTGCGCCATCCGTCGGTCGAGGTCGGGTGGGTGCTGAGCACAACGCAAGCAGGCGAATCGGTTGCCGCTGTGCACCGCGATCTGTTGGGCGATACGTCGTTGAGGTTCAGCGAGACGCTGCCCGCCGACGCGCGCCCCGATGTTATCTTCCTTGCGCTGGGGCACGGTCTCTCGCGCGGGTATCTCGACGGGCTTAACCTTCCGCCGCAGTGCCGCGTTATAGACCTGGGCAACGATTTTCGGCTGGATGCCGAGTACGGCGGCCGTGAGTTTATCTACGGACTGACTGAGGCGCGACCGGGCGAAATCGCCGCCGCGCGCAATATCGCCAATCCGGGCTGCTTCGCTACTGCGATCCTGCTGCCGCTGCTGCCGCTCGCCGCGCACGGACTGCTCACCGACGAAGTGCATGTTCATGCCGTCACAGGCTCGACGGGTGCGGGCAAAAGCCTCTCCGAGACAACGCATTTCAGCTATCGCGCCGACAACATGTCGGTCTACAAACCGTTCGCCCATCAGCATCTGGGCGAGATACGAAAGACGCTCGGTGGCGCGGCGCAGATAAATTTCGTCCCCATGCGCGGCGGGTTCACGCGCGGTATTTTTGCGAGCATCTACACGCGTGCGCAGTGTCCGCCGGAAGTTTTCGAGGAGTATTACCGTACCTCGCCGTTCGTGCATATCTCCCGCGAGCCGATCTCGATGAAAGAGGTGGTGAACACGAACAAGGCGCTCATCCACGTCGAAGCGCACGACGGATACCTGCACCTGACCTGCGCGATTGATAATCTGCTGAAAGGTGCGTCGGGACAGGCCGTTCAGAACATGAACCTGATGCTCGGCCTGCCCGAAACCGCAGGGTTACAGCTTAAAGCTACCTGCTTTTAGGCGTGTGCGTCATTGCGAGCCTGTAAGGCGAAGCAATCCAGAGAATAAGCAACTGGATTGCTTCGCCTTACAGGCTCGCAATGACGAAAGTGACATTCAGAAAAACATGAAACTATGAAACCATTCGATGTATATACATTGTGGCCGGTGGAGTTGGTTCACGGGCAGGGGTGCACGGTGTGGGACGCAGAGAGGCGCGAGTATCTCGATTTCTACGGCGGACATGGGGTTATTTCGGTCGGACATGCGCATCCGGTGTATGTCGAGGCCGTGCAGAGACAGGTGGCGAAGCTGGGATTTTACTCTAACTCGGTGATCAACAGCCTGCAAGACGAGCTTGCCGAGCGACTGGGACGTGTGAGTGGTTATGAAGACTATGCGCTGTTTCTGTCAAATTCGGGAGCGGAGGCGAACGAGAATGCGCTGAAACTGGCTTCGTTCCACACGGGGCGGCGACGTGTGCTGGCCCTGCACGGGGCATTTCACGGGCGCACATCGGGCGCTGTGGCGGCTACCGATAATCCCGCTATCGCAAGTCCGTACAACGCCGTACATGAGGTTACGTTCGTCCCGCTCGACGACTTGGGGTCGGCCGCGCGTGAATTGACGACGCAGCAATACGCGGCCGTGATCGTCGAGGGCATTCAGGGCGTGGCCGGTGTATACGAGCCGTCGTCGGAGTTCCTGGCAGGTGTGCAGCGTGCCGCGCGCGCCAACGGAACGGTGTTTATTTCGGATGAGATTCAGAGTGGCTACGGGCGCACGGGACGGTTTTTTGCGCATCAGTACGGCGGCGTGCGGCCCGATATCATTACCACCGCCAAGGGTATGGGCAACGGCTTCCCCATCGGCGGCACGTTGATATCGCCCGAATTCAAGCCCGTGAAAGGGATGCTCGGCACAACGTTTGGCGGCAACCATCTTGCGTGTGCTGCCGCTTGTGCGGTGCTTGCGATAATCGAGCGGGAAGGGTTGGTCGCGGCCGCTGCGACACGCGGAGAGCGGTTGTTCGCCGCCCTGAACGGGATGGCCGCGTGTTATCCCGACGTTATTGCCGACGTGCGCGGACGAGGGTTGATGGTAGGAATCGAACTAACCGCGCGAGGTATCCCCGTGCGCGCCGCACTTTTGAGCGAGGAGCGCATTTTTACAGGCAGTTCGGGAAGTAATGTTATACGCCTGCTGCCGCCGCTGACGGTTTCGGATGCGGAGGTCGATATGTTTTTGAATAAATTTGAGAGGTTGTCGAGGCGGGTGGATTGATCGGAGCTAACGGCACGCCGACGGCGGTGGGCGCATTTCGAAGCGCATCGCGCTTTGGAATAGCGTCCCGCCGCGTGGGGCGGCGGCGTGCCGCGCGACTTTCGCAAAAAACGCGAAAGCCGCCCTATCGGTTCGCAGACGTTGAAATAATTCTAACAAAACAATAAAACCATGAAAAAATTCACTTGTGCCGACGATATCGGCAGCATGGCGCGGGCAATAGAACTCGCGAAAGAAGTCAAGGCGAACCCATACGGCGACACTGCGCTGGGGCGCAACAAGACCCTGATGGCGATATTTTTCAATTCCAGCCTGCGCACACGTCTCAGCACCCAGAAGGCGGGTATGAACCTGGGTATGAACGTCATCGTTCTGGACATCAACCAGGGCGCGTGGAAACTCGAAACCGAGCGGGGCGTCATCATGGACGGCGATAAGCCCGAGCATATTCTTGAAGCGATACCCGTCATGGGGGCGTACTGCGATGTGATCGGGGTGCGGGCGTTCGCGGAACTGAAAGACAAGTCGCAGGACTACAAAGAAGTGATACTCAATCAGTTTATAGAGCTGTCGGGACGACCGGTGTTCAGTATGGAAGGTGCGACGCGCCATCCGTTGCAGAGTTATGCCGATCTTGTCACGATCGAGGAGTTCAAGCGTACGGAGCGTCCGAAGGTGGTGCTTACATGGGCGCCGCATCCCAATCCGCTGCCGCAGGCCGTTGCCAATTCGTTCGCCGAGTGGATGAACCGCACCGATTATGAGTTTGTGATAACACACCCTCATGGTTATGAACTCGCGCCCGAATTCGTGGGTGGCGCGCGCGTGGAGTACGATGTCGATAAGGCCTATGAGGGTGCGGATTTCGTCTATGCCAAGAACTGGTCGGCGTTCGCAGACCCGAACTACGGCAAGGTCATAAACAAGGACCGAGCATGGCTGGTCGATGAGCGCAAGATGGCGCTCACCAACAATGCGCGCTTTATGCACTGCCTGCCCGTGCGCCGCAACATGATCGTGACCGACGCGGTGATCGAAAGCCCCGAATCGATCGTCATTCCGCAGGCCGCCAATCGCACCGTCTCGGCGCAGGCCGTTATACGCGAGATGCTGAGAGAATTGTAATATAGCAAGTTACAGAGTAATCATCGACCGGCCCTACCGTCATTGCGAGCCTGAAAGGCGAAGCAATCCGGTGTTGTGCCAGTTCTACTTTCTGGATTGCTTCGCCTTTCAGGCTCGCAATGACGGACAGCGCGAGATTGTGGGTCAGGCCCTCAATGACAATTAATGATTAAAAATAGTATGAAACAGAAACTTACGGTCGTTAAAATAGGCGGCAATATTATCGACAGTCCGTCGGAGTTGGCGGCTTTTGTGCGCGATTTTGCACGCCTGGAAGGGCGGAAAGTGCTGGTGCATGGCGGCGGGGCGGTGGCCAGCGATATGCTGCGCGGACTTGGCATCGAGCCGCAGATGACAGGCGGACGGCGCATCACGGATGAGCAGACGCTGCGCGTGGTTACGATGGTGTATGCCGGATGGATCAACAAGAGCATCGTAGCCGCTTTGCAGGCCGAAAAATGCAACGCCATAGGGCTTTCGGGGGCGGACGGTGGGGCGGTACTCGCCACGCGACGGCCCGCCGAACCCGTAGATTACGGCTACGTGGGCGACATCTCGCATGTCGATGGCGCGCTGCTCGAAACGCTTATGGCTCAGGGACTTGTGCCTGTTATCTGTGCCATCACTCACGACGGGCATGGCGGGCTGCTCAATACCAACGCGGATACTATTGCGTCGGCTGTGGCCGTTGCGCTCGTGGCACGTAACACCGTACAGTTGGTTTACTGTTTCGAGAAACGCGGTGTGCTTGCCGACCCGTCGGACGACACGTCAGCCCTACCGACGCTCGGTCTGTTGCAGTATGAAGCGATGAAAACCGCCGGAAGCGCGAAGGCAGGCATCCTGCCCAAGCTCGACAACGCTTTCGCAGCCCTGCGCGGCGGCGTGGCGGAGGTTGTTATCAAACACGCCTCCGACCTGCTCGCCGAAGATACGGGGACGACTTTAACGATTATTTGAGCAAAATGTGTAAACATGCACGCATGTTTACACATTTTTGTTGTTGCAACCTGCGAGTCGGAGATTGCGAGTCAAGCCCGCAATGACAAAACATCCGGCAGACTGGAAAACACGCGCGTTAAGCGTAGAGCGAGATGAAAATACCCGCAATGATCGCGGAGGCGATGGTCGACGAGACAAGCGGCCCCATAGCGTGCATCAGCAGGTAGTTCTTCGAGTTGTATTCCTGCCCCACCTTCTGTGAGATGCGCGCCGCCATCGGCATCGCCGAGACTCCGGAATTACCGATCAGGGGATTTACCTTGCCGCCGGTGAGCTTATAAAGAAGTTTGGCTATCAGTACGCCTCCGGCCGTCCCGAAGCAGAACGCTATCAGTCCCAGAAAAACGATGATCAGCGTCTGCGGAGTAAGGAAAAGCTCGGCCGTTGTCGAAGCTCCGATCGAGAGGGCGACAAGAATTGTCAGAATATTCAGGAACGGGCCTTGCAGCGTTTCGAGGTATCGCGCAGTAACACCGCTTTCGCGCAGAAGGTTGCCCAGCATTAACATTCCGATGAGTGCGCCGGCCGTTGGAACGAGCAACAGCGTTATCAGCGTCATGGCGATCGGAAAAAGTATCTTCTGCTTCTGTGTTACGTGCTGCGACTTGGGCATCACCACCACACGCTCTTTCGGCGTGGTGAGCATTCTCATAATAGGCGGCTGGATGAACGGCACGAGCGCCATATATGAGAATGCGGCGATGGCGATCATCGGCAACAATTCGGGTGCCATGCGGCTCGCAGCATAGATGGACGTAGGTCCGTCCGAACTGCCGATGATACCGATCGATGCCGCGTCGCCGTAGCTGAAACCTTCGAATCCGGGGAATGCGCCTCCCAGCCATTTGCCGAGGAACAGCGCTCCGAAGAACGCCACGAAGATACCCAACTGACCGCCCAATCCGATGAACGCAGTCTTCGGCGATGAGATAAGCGGCCCGAAGTCGGTCATGGTCCCTATGCAAAGGAAGATCAGCGGCGGGTAGATAACATATCTGATCCCGTCATACAGGAAGTTCAGCAGTCCCTGCCGTTCCACGAGCAACCCTGTTGCCGCGTCGGGCGACAGGGTAATGCTGTAAGCCGAAAGGTTTGCCATCGGGATATTCGCAATGACGATACCGAACGCCAGCGGCAGCAACAACAGCGGTTCGTACTTCTTTACTATCGCCAGATAGACGAAGAACAGACCGATCAGTACCATAATGATCTGCGGAATGCTGATCTCTGTAAGCCCCATGCTGTACGTCCCTGCGGAATTGGCTGCGAGCAGGCCGCTTGCCGACGACAGGCTTTCGAAAAACTTCATAATTGTGCTTGGTGTGGTAAGAAATTTATAATTGCGAACAAAAGTATGAATTAATAAACAAATAACCAAAGAGTTTCGGTATAGATTACCTGCGGTTGCTCGTTATCACAAAAAAATCGTAACAAATAACCGCAGTGCCGTCGAAGCGACTTACCCTGCGTAGAACGATATAAAGATACCGGCAACGATTGCGGAGGCGATGATGGCAGAGACGAGCGGCCCCATAGCGTGCATAAGCAGGTAGTTTTTCGGGTTATATTCCTGTCCCAGTTTCTGCGAGACGCGCGCCGACATAGGCATCGCTGAGACCCCGGAGTTGCCTATCAGGGGATTTACCTTGCCGCCGGTGAGTTTGTAAAGAACTTTTGCTATAAGTACGCCTCCGGCCGTCCCGAAACAGAAAGCCACCAATCCCAGAAAAACGACGAGCAGGGTCTGCGGCGTCAGGAAAAGCTCGGCGGTTGTCAAAGAGCCGATCGAGACGGCGACAAGTATCGTCAGAATATTCAAAAACGGGCCTTGCAGTGTTTCGAGGTATCGCGCGGTAACGCCGCTTTCACGCAGAAGGTTGCCGAGCATAAGCATCCCGACAAGTGCACCGGCCGCAGGAATGAGCAATAGCGTTACGAGCGTTGCGGCGATCGGAAAAATTATTTTTTGCCGCTGCGTTACGTAGCGTGGTCTGGGCATCTCTGCGCCGCGCTCTTTTTTTGTGGTAAGCAACCTCATAATCGGCGGTTGAATTACCGGCACGAGGGCCATGTAGGAGTATCCGGCGACGGCGATCGACGGCAGCAATTCGGGCGCCATGCGGCTTGCGGCATATATTGATGTAGGGCCGTCCGCCCCACCGATGATACCGATCGATGCCGCCTCGCCGAAGCTGAATCCATCGAATCCGGGAATGACGCCTCCCAATAATTTGCCCAGCGATATTGCACCAAAAAATGCCACGAATATACCCAGCTGGCCGCCCAATCCGATAAGCGCTGTTTTCGGCGATGCGATAAGCGGGCCAAAATCAGTCATCGACCCTATGCAGAGGAAGATCAACGGCGGGTAGATAACATATTTAACTCCCTGATACAGGAATTCCAATAATCCTATCCTGCCCGCTTCGGCCAGTTCTCCATACCCGTATGCCGATAGGCCGGCGAACGGGATATTCGCGATTACTATACCGAACGCCAGCGGCAGTAATAACAATGGTTCATACTTCTTTACGATCGCAAGATAGACGAAGAACAGACCAATCAGGATCATAATGATCTGCGGGATGCCGATCTCTGTAAGTCCTGTGCTGTACGCTCCCGCAAGATTGGCTACGAGCAGACCGCCTGCCGATGATAGGCTTTCAAAAAATGCCATAATTGCGCTTGGTGCGATAAGAAATTTACAATCACGAGCAAAAGTATGAATTAATCGACAAATAACCAAAGAGTTTCGATACTTTTGCAGAGCGAAAGTGCCGTAATGAGCGGGGTCAGAGCCGTGCTAATGGCAATGTTGGCAATGTTGAAAATTATGGACACAATAAATTTCCTGAGAGAGCTGATCGCGATCCCTGCGCTGTCGGGTGCAGAAGGGTCGCGTGCCGATTTCGTAGCCGCTTGGCTGGCGCGTGAGGGGCTGGCGGCGGAGAGGATAGGAAATAATATTATGGTGCGTGTGCCGTGCGGGCGGCAGGACGCACAGACGGTGATGTTCTGCTCGCATATCGATACCGTGCGTCCGAGCGCTGGTTATACGTTCGACCCGTTCTCGCCGCCGCATGACGAGGAGCGTATATACGGACTCGGCAGCAACGATGCGGGAGGGGCGGTGACGGCGATGATCGCCGCCGCGTTGCATTTCGCACGGCATGGCAGCCTCACGTTCGACCTGTTGTTGCTGCTTGCGGCGGAGGAGGAGACATCGGGGGCGGGCGGCATTCGGCTTGCGCTCGGCAGCGCGGGGAATATAAATTGCGCTATCGTGGGCGAACCTACGCAGATGCGTGCGGCTGTTGCCGAACGCGGACTGATCGTGCTCGACGGTATGGCTAACGGCACGAGCGCACATGCGGCGCACGGCGAAGGCTGCAATGCCATTTACGAGGCGATGTGCGATATCGAGACCCTGCGCGGATTCCGGTTCTCGCGCCGCTCGCCTCTGATGGGCGATGTGCGGATGGCGGTGACGCAGATCGCTGCCGGAACGCAGCACAACGTCATCCCCGACCGCTGCACGTTCGTGGTCGATGTGCGCCCGACCGATATTTATACGAATGAAGAGATCGTGGCGGAGTTGCAGGCGGCTATGACCGGCAGCACGCTCACCCCGCGCTCGCTCACCAATCGCAGTTCGGCGACACCCGTAGAGCATCCGCTTTTTAGGTGCATCGAGAGGTTGGGCATCGAGACCTACGTTTCGCCCACGACGTCCGACTGGGTGTGTCTGGGCGCGATTCCGGCAGTGAAGATGGGGCCGGGCGACTCGCGCCGCTCGCACTCTCCCGACGAGTTTATTTTCACGGAAGAGCTGGCGCACGGCGTGGCAGGATATGTGGATTTTTTGGAGTGCCTTAGTCGTAATTTTTAATTGAAAATCATCAACGATACTATTGTTGCGGCAGCCGGCGGCGTAGGCGGTGCGATCGGCGTGGTGCGCGTGAGCGGAGCGGCGGCGACGACCATTTGCGATGCCGTTTTCCGCGCCACGGGCGACGGCGGGGCACTCGTCGATGCGACCGGATACTCTATCCGACACGGCGAGATTTATAACCCCGCCGACAGAGTGGTGATAGACGACGTGCTCGTAACGGTATTCCGCGCGCCGCGTTCATACACGGGCGAGGACTCGGTCGAGATTTCATGCCACGGTTCGCCCTATATCCAGCGACGCATCATCGAGCTCCTGATCGGGTGGGGAGCACGCGCCGCCGAGCCGGGTGAATTCACACTGCGCGCATTTCTGAACGGAAAACTCGACCTTTCACAGGCCGAAGCCGTCGCCGACCTCATAGCGTCGACCGACCGCGCATCGCACGACGTAGCCACGCGCCAGATGCGCGGCGGTTATTCAGCGGAGTTCACCGCTCTGCGTGCCGAGCTGCTGACTTTGGTGTCGCTGCTCGAACTCGAACTGGACTTCGGAGAGGAGGATGTGGAATTTGCTGACCGTGCGCGTCTTGCCGCGCTCATGGGCGATGCGGCGGAGAGGATCGACCGCCTTGCGCGTTCGTTCTCTTATGGAAATGCGTTGCGCGAAGGTTTTGCCGTGGCGATCGCGGGCGCTCCGAATGTCGGCAAATCGACGCTGCTGAACGCTTTGGTGCACGACGACCGCGCCCTTGTTTCCGATATTCCGGGCACTACGCGCGATGTTGTCGAAGAAAGCATTGTCCTGAGCGGCATACGTTTCCGCTTTCTCGACACTGCCGGAATCCGCGCCACCGACGATCGGTTGGAGCAAATGGGTATCGAGCGAACCCGTACGTCAGTGGCGCGTGCGCATGTCGTTCTGGTGGTTGTCACAGCCGGTCATTCTTGCGCCGAGACCATCCGCAATGTTGCGGAGACGCTTGGCGGGATGTCGGTAGGCGACCGGCGGCTGTGCATCGTGGTCAATAAAATCGATGCTTCGGATGCGGAGCTACCTTCGGTGAGTGAACTTGCGACAGCCATTCCGGCATTGTCGGGCGGTGATTTCGGCCTACTACCCGTATCGGCAAAATTCGGTACAGGGATCGAACGGCTTGCCGACTATCTCGTTTCGTTGGCTGCCGGCTCGTCACTTTTGCAGAGCGATACCATCGTCTCGAACGCCCGTCATTACGAGGCTCTTGTGCGTGCCGCAGAGTCGCTCGCCCGCGCCCGCACGGGGCTGTCCGACGGTCTTACCCCCGATTTTCTTGCTCAGGACATACGTGAAGTTTTGCACCATCTGGGCACTATAACCGGCGAAATCACCACTCCCGAAATCCTTGCCAATATCTTCTCGAAGTTCTGTATCGGAAAATAAGAGGCGCAAAGCGATCAAATAACAAACATACAATAATCTATGTAAAGCACTCATTTTGAGTGCTTTTTTATTGATATTGATCCATCGTTAGTTTTGCAAATGTATCTATTCTTTTTGAATAATTTTGTACCTTATTTGTACCTCGTAGTATTTTTTGTAGAAAATCATTATATTTGCACTTTACTTATTTTACTTATCGACATCTATTTGTACTTATTTAAACTTAATTCGGGGTAAATGACTTCTTATATTAAAGTACAGCGAATCTGCAAACTCTGTAGGACGGAGTTCACGGCAAGGACAACTGCAACTCAATATTGCAGTGCGATATGCTCAAAACGGGCATACAAAGCGCGGAAGCGGGAAGAGAAGATAACTGCTAATAATATTGAGCTGAACAAACATAAGGTTAAAACAGGCCGATCAGACGAGGTAAAGCTCGAGGACAGGGAGTTTCTTTCTGTCCCTCAAGTGGCTATATTGTTGGGATGTTCGCGACAGAATGTCTATCATCTTATTAATACAGGGCAACTAAAAGCTTCTAACCCAATGCAGAGAAAAACGATCATTAGGCGATCTAATCTCAATGTTTTGTTAAATTCGTCAGAAATAGGGAAACAACAGGACTACCCAAATGACTACCCAATAACTGAGTGCTATAATATGGGCGAGGCTCAGAAAAAGTTTGGCATTTCAGGCAAGGCTCTATATGATATAGTCCGGCGGAATAACATCCCGAAGTTCCAGCAAGGTAAATTCGTTTATGTGCCCAAAGAACTGTTGGATAAGATTTTTAGTTAATTTTACGACATGGCGATAAAAGTTAAACTGTTACAGAAGAAAATATCACAAGGGCGCAAGAGCCTGTATCTCGATTTCTACCCTGCTATTCCCAACCCCCAAACAGGGGAAAAGACGCGCAGAGAGTTTCTGAAGATGTACATACATGAAAAACCGAGTACTGCATTAGATAAACAGCATAATGCAGAACAGTTAAAACTTGGGGAAGCTATACGGCAGAAGCGCGAGAACGAGCTTAATAAGCCCGAAATATATAGCGAATACGAAAAAGAACGATTACGCAAAAAGGAGTTGGGCTACATTGATTTCGTAGAGTATTTCAGAAAGACCGCCAATAAACGCTATGGCTCCAACCGGAGCAACTGGATGTCAGCTTTGACATATTTGGAAAACTTCACGGGCGGTAAAGTCAAATTTATAGACGTAACCGAGGGATTTTTAGAGGATTTTAAGGATTATCTGCTGACCACGCAGAGCATCAAAAGTTCCCAAAAGAAAGAACCCCTGTCGCAAAACTCCGCCCTGTCATACTTCAATAAGTTAAAGGCAACTCTGAAACAGGCATACAAAGAGGGGATTTTGCAGATAGACCTGAATGCTCGTGTAGCCCCTATTAAACCAGCCGAGACGCGCAGGGAGTACTTGACCTTAGAAGAACTTAAAGCATTGGCCAAAACGCCCTGTAGCGATGATGTACTGAGGTGTGCGGCTCTCTTTTCAGGCCTGACCGGGTTACGGTTCTCGGACATTGATAATCTGGACTGGGGCGATATAGAGCACGTTGAGGGGCAAGGATATTTTATAAAGTTTCGACAACAGAAAACCAAAGGTATAGAGACCCTGCCTATATCCGAAGAGGCCTACGGACTGCTCCGCGAGCCCCTGAAGTCCGGCAACAAGGTATTCATGGGCTTAAAAACAGCGTCTTACCACAAAAAAGCCCTGCGGGATTGGATCGAGGCGGCAGGGATAACAAAGCACATCACATTCCATTGCTTCCGGCACACATACGCAACATTGCAATTATTCAAGGGCACAGATATGTATACGGTGTCGAAGATGCTCGGCCATCGGGAAATAAAAACCACCCAGATATACGCGCACATAGTCGATGACGCCAAACGCGAAGCAGCAGATAAGATAAAACTTGATTTATAAAAATAAATTATGGCTGAAGAATCACATAAAGACATCGCTTACAGGCATATTAAAGAATATCAACAAGACCCAAAGGGCTTTGAGATGAAATATGCTCACAGGCCCGAGATAGTTGAGTTTTTCAAGAACGAAGGTAACCATAAGAAATATATTGAATTAGCATCTGGCATGGATTTGACGGAAAACGACCCTTTATTTGTTAAAGATAATATGCCTGAATTATTTGCGGTATTCGGGTCTATTATGACAAGTAGAATAAACACATTTGATCTAGTTGATATTTTACAAAAAATACCTACAAAATTTAATGAGTGGAAAAGCGAAATAGATTCTTTTTCAGGCAAAACCAAGCAACGAAAAATAAAAGAACTGTTGGAGTACTATAGATGCACTTTGAGTGGTGATAGTAATATATACGAGAGAGAGCCCATTCTGAAAATAGCATTTGAGCGAGTTAAAGATGAACTAATTGAACAACAGCAATATTGGGAAACGAAACTACATGAATTTGAAGATATAGATAATTCATCCCCAGAGGAAAACCCTTTGAAAACAAGGATTGAGCGATATTTCGCTTTCATGAAAGAGCGTGATGCGCGGCAAAATGCCCATATCTTGTCTGAAAAAGATTTTGACAGATTGATAGAGTGGATAACATATTATTTTGAGCATGACTTGAACGTACCAAATGTACAAGTTCCTATACAACATGTACATACAAGTAAAGGAAATATCTATGGCGCATTCAGAGAGTTTTTCAGATTTGAACGTCCCAGAATGTCTCTACCGAACTCATTGTTTGAATTAATAAAAGTGTGCTTCTACCCATATAGAGATGATATCATCGATAATATGAGAAAGACGAAAAAGCCTGCTGATTTTGAAAGACTATTTAAATAATTGACTTTTCGTAAACTCGTAAGTTACCCGTAAATCATTCGTAAACGCAGTTCATCCTTTTGTGACATCAATCATTAATCAGATGTCACTATGGAAAAACTAACTTTCGACGACCTGCCCAAGGCAGTTAGTCAACTCGGCATCCAGTTGGATGCCATACACCAAATGCTGGCTCAACGCATCGAGCCACAACCAACTCCACCCACAGATAAACTCCTATCTGTACAGGAAGCAGCCGCTTTCCTGCGTCTGACTGTGCCTACTGTTTACAGTAAGGTATCGAGGTGCGAACTCCCCGCGATGAAGCGAGGTAACCGCCTCCATTTCTCTCAAGCGGAACTTATCGGGTATCTGAAATCCGGCAAGAAAAAATCTCACACTGAAATTAACGCAAAAGCGGAGGCATATCTGGCCAACGGCAGAAAGGAGGTACGCCATGGCTAAGATCGATTTCAGCAAATTCCGCCAATGGGAACCATGTCAGGTTAATGGCGAAGAACCTACCCTTGTAGAGAGATGTCTTGTTGACTTGCAAAAAGGTTATCCAGAGATTGAATACCTCTTAAAGAAAGATGGTGACGGCTGTGTACCTCGCGGAGATATTCAAATGATCGTGGGGCAACAGAAATCGGGAAAAACTTTTGCATCGATGATTTTTGAAACTGCATTGTTGTCCGGTAAATGTATGGGATTTGAGGCTCAACAGGAGAATTTGAAAATCCTGCATGTCGATACGGAGCAACACATAAATAATGTGGTGGACAAAAACAGAAAATTACTCTCTTTAGCCGGGTATCCGGTTGAACAAAACCATGAACGTCTTAATGTCCTCTCGATACGTGAATTACCGCCAGACCAAAGATTGCAGGTTGCTGAAGATGCCATAGTGAAGTTTAGACCTGACTTTGTACTAATTGATGGCATACGCGACTTATGCGGGAATTTTAATGATATAGACCAAGCCAATCATGTAATAAATGTTATTATGAAGTTGAGTAGTGAGTACAAATGCGCTATTATGACTATCATACACCAAAATAAGGATAAAAACGACAACAATCCTCGTGGACACTTAGGTACTGAGCTAATGAATAAATGCTCGGAAGGATATTATGTTACCAGATCGACAGGGTCTCCCATTACGGTTAGTCAAAAAATATGCAGGAACGCGCCTATCAGAGATTGGTTTTTTAATATTGATGATCAAGGTAAGCCGGAGATCGCGTCTGCACCTTTAACACAAAAGGAATTAAAGACAACTGAGATCAACGAAAGTTTTAGGCGGGTGTTTTCAAAACATAAAGAGTTGCAATACAAAGACCTCATGAAGGAGTATATCGATATTTCGGGATATTCAGACAGTACAGCTAAAAATCACATCAGGGAAGGGTTCGCGGCAGGAATATTACATAAAGATGGTAAATATTATTCTTATCTCTTTCCTCCATATGAAGAGGCAATAGAAGAGTGACAGGGTATTAGGGGTAGTGCATCCCCTTTTATATATAGGGGATTGCACCTTACCCTAATTGATACCGGAGAAGAGGCAACGCCCTTGTTTTAACCCTCTTTATACCATTGCACCAAAATTTAAACAATTAAAAACAAACGAATTATGAAAACGACATTGAATGTGGATGTAAGTTTTTATGGAACTTTAACCACGAAAAACCCTGTAATACGAGATTTATTCGATCTTCTGACCGGAAAGCATTTTGCAGAAAGCATTGCTGCTGTGAGAGAAGAACCCGACCCTAAAAAGCAAAATGCTTTTAAAAAGGCCTTGCCCATGTTCACGCCCTCGGGGGTGTTCTCCAGTGCCAACGACAAAAGTCTTAGCAAGCACAGTGGATTGATTTGCATCGATATTGATAAAAAAGACAATCCGGATGTAGAGAATTTCGATGCGATGAAGGAGCTTATTTCCCAAGTGCCTTATGTAGCTTATTGTGGGCTCTCTGCCCGAGGAGAGGGATATTTTTGTATCATCCCGATAAAATTTACTGAGAAGCACAAACAGCATTTTAATAGTTTGCTTATGGATTTTGCCCGGTGTGGAATCACGATTGACAAGGGGTGCGGCAATGTTGGTCGGAAGCGTTTTGTATCAGACGATCAGGAGTACTACCACAATTCCAATGCTGAGGTCTATGATCGGTATGTTTCCGATGCCCGTCCTGCCACCCGATCACAGGCACCACTACTATCTTTCAAAGATAAAGATACTCACGTTACCCCAGTAATGGTGGATGAACTGATAGCTATAATTGAGGAGAAGGGAATAGATATTACTAAAGATTACGATGATTGGTTTGCCATCGGTTGCGCATTAGCTAACTATTTCGGCGATGATGGTCGGGAGAGGTTTCACACGGTAAGTCAATTCTACCCGGGCTATTCCCCGAATCTGACCGATAAAAAATTTGACGATGCTCTGAAAAAGAGATACAACCACAATATAGCTACGTTTCTGCACCATGCCAAGAGGTGTGGAGTAACAGCCATTGCGGATTTCCGCGATATTCCAGACGATCTTATATAGAGGCCATTAGCTCAATCTGAATCCTTTGGCTTATGGTTTTTATTGGCTTGTGGGTTTTGGCTTAGCAGGCGCGAAGAAAACGCCCGTTACGGAGATGATTTATTAGCTCGACCATTTTTATATTAAAAACCGAGGTTATGCGCCTCGGTTTTTTGTCAATGCTTTTCGGGCGGCCGATCCAATGCGTAAATTACCGTGCAAAACAGGGGGCTAATTCTTACTCTTTTCGTCATACCGGATTCTTTGCTATCTTTGCCGTTGACATATTAAACATAGCGTTAGCTGTTGTTTTTGGGTACAGAAATTCGCCAAAATTTTTATAAATCCAGAAAACAATAAGTAATACGCTCACGTCCTGGCGTGGGCTTACTTATTTGGATTTAGGGCGTTTGGCGATGCCTCTGTACCGGATATAGTATCGCCCGCGCCTTTTTGTAGTGTTGGTCGATTGGCAATAGCTTATGCGACTAAACCCTGCAAATTATGGACTACAAAGAGAACAAGGAGATTCTGAGAAAATTCTACGCATCCAAAGGGCTGACCGCCCATTTCGAAAAAGACAACCAATATCTCGAAAAAGCTTTTGGCAAAATTACAGATATATGGTTTGCCAACCTCGAACAGATCCGAGAGGTCAAATATCTGATGATAGCCGAGGCTCCCCTGTGGGGCGAAAAAGAAAGTTATATTTATAACCCCGAAACTCCATACACCCCATTTTTCTTTAAAAAAGATTTGGAGTATGCGTTGAATGGCACAACTATACGCGATAAAAAGGATTTCATAGATCGGTGTAACAAAATTGGCCTGCTCATTATCGACATCTCACCGTTCGCCCTTAATACGAGGGATACGATCATTAACTACTGTAATAAAAACGCTGACAATCCCTACGGCATCACGAAGTCCAAATATCAGCAACTAATCAAAGACACGCTACCGACGTTCTTTGAGTGTAAAATAAAGGCGATTACTCCAAAGGCATCGAAAAATATAAAGGTATTTTTTCGTTATCCGCGTGTACAGAAAGCTTTTCAAGGTGTCATAGTAGATACCCTCATTAACTACAAAATAATTAATTCGCCGGATGAAATTTCGGAAATAATGCAACCGGGCGGTGGTATTGACCGAGGGAAACTCAAAAAAATAATCGATTCTGGGAACGACTCCAAATAATGTCCTATGCTGAATTTACCCCTCCGCCACAATGGTTTCCATGAAAAAATGATTTAGATTGAGTGATGGAGCTAAAAACGGCCGATACGCACATTTATTTTGAATATCTATAAACAGTCTGATTGCCAGCATCTTGTTTTTCTGATATTCCGCTATCGGTAGATTGCTTTAGGTTTCGGTTTGCCGTAACGTCGATCAATGATATTTCTGAAATATCACAACGAGGTGGTATAATTAATAGATTAAAAATAGCTTCAATATTACTCAGTAGCTGAATTCCAGAATTTATATATAGGGAAAGTCCTAAACAATTCTTGTTCTTCAGGTTTTATTTTCTCAAAATGTATTTCGGCTGATATCTGGTTATCAAGTAATAAATATGCACCGACCTTCTCTTGTTCAGTGGCATTTGAATCTTCAGACATTATACTTAACTGTCTTTTTTCATCTTTGTTGAGTGAACGTTCTCGTTTGATGATCTGCAAATAATTAAGAATTTTTATATTTTCTCCTATATTATTACCGTCATTCAATATCCAACCAGCCACACTTTTAGCAGCACTTAATAGTTTCTGTTCGAGTGCTTCATCATATGCCGATAACATTTGCAACATGTCTATATTTGCCCTATCGAAGACATTTGGATTTATTAACACCACCTTTTTATAGGAGTCTATAATTTTTGAGTGATTAATATTTGAAACATGGAGATAGTCATCTTTTGATAAAGCGGAATATGGAGAGGTTACTAAATGGCTGCCATCTAAATCTTTATAAGATACTTCTACCTCTGACTCAAAGAAATTCTGTATCTCATATGCACCATTCTCTTTCTTGTTGACTATCAGTTTTAAAAGTATATTGTTTATTTTAAGGTCTAACACAGAAGGCGTTTCTGCCGTAATATTAGTAATGTCTTTTTTGTCTATGAAAGCTCTAACTAATGTTTCTATATTTCTCTTATTGTCATCCGTAAGTTCATCAATATTTATATCATCCTCAACATTTAGGATATCCAACATCTGAATTATTTTGTTGTAAAATGTTAGACGCTTTTGTACGTCATAAATAAATTCGGAATACCCATCGTCAATGGAGTTTAACTCCAACTCAACACTCCCTAAATTGAATCGCCCTGTATTTATTACATCAACCAAAAATTCCATATCCTTGGCTAATTTTCTCATACAAGGAGTAAATTGGATCGTAGTAGTTACAGTAATATTGTCAAAATTACCCATATGTATAGTTATGCTATCTCCTATTTTTAGCGATGTCCCATCTGGGCTGGTAATGCTGTGATAGCTTCTGTAATATACTTTTCCTCCGACAGCTATGTCTCCGACTATTTCTTGCTTAGCTTCCATCGAAGCAATAACAGTATCGGTAGGTATAAGAGCGTTAGTGCCCTTGGGAGTTACATATATATATAATTCATCTTGCAAAGAAGAAAATAGCGTATTCGGAGTTTTGTGTCCATACCCACTAATTTGAATCGAATAGCTATATTCATTATTAGCTGTTCCTATATCTTCCAAAGAAATAAATCCACCCTTTGCATAACTTGTCTGCATTATGCTGTGGTCAAAAAAATTTACTATAATAGAAGTTCGGTCGTTTCTATCTGCGGGAAACTCTTTTAGATTAATTGTTTTTGTTTTTTGTTTCCCAATCCCTTGAAGATAATTATTTATTTTGACAGGAGCGAGAGTCTCGTAATAAACCTTTCTTTTTTTATTATCAGTTTTGTGAATATATACAACAAAATATATAACTCCTCCATTATGTAAATAGTTTTTTAAATCAGCCACCTCAACAGGGAAGGTTATCTTAGATTCGAAATTATTATTTTTAATGCCCTTAACTTGGACTGCTACACGTCCTTTTAGATTGTCCTTTTTTCTGGTTTCATCTTTATAGATATAGATAAAACCATCCCACGAAGGTTCTTTGTCGCCCTCTGCTATGAAAGGATGTAATATGTCTGTATCTACAACCATATCCTTTACAGCACTCACGGCCAACATTTCTATCTTTGCGCTATCCATATTCCTTGAATTAATTCATTAGATATATGAATATTGTGTCATTCGGCCATTTCCAATTTTCTCCAATATTTGTATATTTACAGCTTGTTTTAAGTCCCTACTTGCTGTAGCGGTGGATATATTTTTGAAATTCCGGATATAATCGGCTCGTGAAAATTGCTTGTCGCCTATCTGTTGCCGGAATATCTCTATTCTGTCTGTTGAGGTAAGCGAAACATTTTGCGACTGTAAAAGCTCCTCTAAACTGTCATTGATCACAGACAGCATAAATTCTATAAATATTGTCGATTTACCCTGACTGTCAGCACTACCGAGAGCATCGTAGTATTCCTGCTGGCGACTCTTAATGAGCGATTCTATAGGCACATATTCAAATACAGGATTATATTGTCGTAAAATAACCGTCTGCCATAGCCTACCCATTCTACCATTTCCGTCAACAAAAGGATGTATGAACTCAAACTCATAATGAAACACGCAACTCTTGATAAGCAGCAGGTCTTTGTCCGATTTCAGATACTTCAATAAGTCATTCAAATGCGGTTTTACCAAATCAGCCGGCGGTGCAACGTGGGCTATTTCCGAGCCTTTAGTTACACCAACAGATGAAGACCTTAACCTACCCGGATGTTCGACTAAGCCAGCCATAAGTATTCCATGAGCAGAACACAACGAAGTCAAACTATAAGGCTTGAAATCTGCTATATGCTCGTAAACCTTAATCGCATTTTGGACTTCGAGAATATCCTTTGCCGGAGCAAGCACGCGCTTATCATCGAGGAGTGCCGTAACCTGATCCAAAGAGAGCGTATTGCCTTCGATTTCCAAGGAGGATTGAATAGTCCGAATGCGGTTGCGCCTGCGTAATTCAGCAGGTGGTTTAAACAGGTATGCTGCTTTAATCTCACCCAATTTCTCTGAAATTGCAGCGACCAAATCCAGTGTGCGCGATGTTATCTCATACGGCGGCTTCATATTGATAGTATCATTTGATAGCATCAAAGGTAATGAATATTTATAAAATAGCAACAAGGATAAGTAGTTGATTGTAATTTTATGTAACTTTGAGCGATTTGTTTCCATACAACTGTCTATAATATGCCGGAATCAAAAAAAATAATACCTGAACCATTTATTCGTTGGGCGGGAGGCAAGAGGTGGTTACTAAAACACATAGATGGGCTACTGCCACAGGTTGTAAATAATTATCATGAACCCTTTTTGGGAGGAGGCTCGATTTTCTGGCATTTTAAAAATTCTCAAAGAATAACCCGTAATGCATTTTTGTCAGATAGTAATGAAGAGTTAATCAATTGTTATACGCAGATACAGCATAATTGCGATGCAGTAATCAATATTCTGAAAAGTTACAAAAACGAAAAGGAATTTTATTACGAGCTTAGGGCAACTGAACCCCAAAATAATATATATAGAGCGGCAAAGTTTTTATATTTAAATGCTACCTCATACAATGGTATATATAGAGTCAATAGAGAAGGTAAGTATAATGTCCCTTTTGGGTATAGGAAAAAAGATGTTCTGTTCGACTTTGACAATATGACGTGTTGTAGCTCGTTTCTGGACGGATCAGTCAATCTTGCCACAAGAGATTTTTGGGGCGTTGTTGATAATTTACAGATGGGAGATTTGGTATTTTTAGACCCTCCTTATACTGTGGCTCATGAGAATAACGGTTTTATAGAATATAATCAACATATTTTTTCGTGGGAAGACCAAGAAAGGCTGGCCAGACTAGTACAGCATATTTCCGAAAATAATGCATATTTTATCCTTACCAACGCTGCCCATCCCAGCATTTTAGAGCTTTTTAATAATTTAGGGAATATGTATACCTTACAACGACATAGCACCATAGGAGGCAAGGGGGCTAAAAGAAATGCAGTCAATGAGTATGTTTTTACTAATATTTAGGATTTATGGACACGACAACAAGAACAGAACTTTTAGGTAAGCTCATTTCTGATAAGGACATCCTCACTGAATTACAGCTGAGAAAAAGCGAGTATATACATCAAAGCCTAAATAATAAACATAAAGAGTTAATTGATGATGCTATAGAAAATGGCTGGGAACTGGATCGAGAATTCAAAACGGTATCCAGATTAAAAAAACGAAAAAATCACGATATACATTTTGAAGATAAAGTATGGGTGCTGTTCGCATCCCTTGGTTTTACAACACTTAACAAAGATCGAAATTTCAGAATTCCATACGATAAAAATAATCCTTCTTTAACTCAACAGATAGATGTATTGGCTAAGGATGATGAATCCATCTTGATCATTGAATGTAAATCTGCAAGAAAGAATAAAAAGGGAGATTTCAAAAAAGAACTTGATGCGATAAAAGGGAATATAGATGGCATAGTAAAGTCATTGAGGCATTTATATCCAAATGATAAATTCAAATATAAATACATATTTGCAACGGAGAATTATGCGCTCAGCGATCCAGATATTGATAGGCTAAGCGCGCTCAATGCAGTGCATTTTGACAGCGATGCGATCGAATATTATTCAAAGATGTTTGATCAAATTGGATTGGCAGCGAGATACCAATTATTGGGTTCTCTCTTTGCTGGCCAAGAAATACCAGAGATGGATAATAAAATACCTGCTATTAGAGGTAAAATGGGTGGACATACATATTATGCTTTTTCGATTGAACCGGAAAAATTATTAAAAATCTCGTTCGTGCTACATAGAAGTAAGGCAAATACCAATATGATGCCTACTTATCAGCGTATTATAAGAAAGAATCGACTGCAATCAATTCACAAGTTCATCGAAGAAGAAAAAGGATATTTCCCTAACTCTATTGTAATTAGTATTGACTGCGGGAAAAAAGCCGATTTGGGGTTCGATCCTGCAAATACACAAGTCCCTTCCTCTGTGGCAACGGCAGGGATATTACATTTGCCTAAGAAATACAGGTCAGCATTTATAATTGACGGACAACATAGATTATATGGCTATGCCAATTCTTCCTACAAAGAATCTAATTCCATTCCAGTGGTTGCCTTTTTGAATCTTGACAGGAGTGAGCAGGTCAAGCTTTTCATGCAAATAAATGAAAATCAGAAACCTGTTCAAAAGAATCTAAGAGTAACATTATCTGCCGATCTTCTTTGGACTTCATCTGACTACACTGAGCAAATGACGGCGCTAAGGTCTCGTGTAGCATTGTTTTTAGGAGAAGATAGGAAGTCTCCACTATTTGATAAAATTTCTATTGGAGAGGATAAAAAGATCATTACATCAGCACAAATAGACATTGCATTAAAGAGGAGCCATTTTTTAGGTAATGTCACAAAGAATAAAATAGAAAAGCTGGGTATCTTCTATAAAGGTAACATTGATGAAACATATGAAAAATTGACATTATATCTAACCTTGTGTTTTGATTACATAAAAGACAATGTAGAAGAAATATGGGAAGGGAGGGAAAATATTATATTAATTAATAAGGGTATTTATGCTTTAATATTGATTTTTAGCGATTTAGCTCAATTTGTTTTAGGCAGCGAAGAAATTACTGATGCATCAAACCCTAGGCAGATATTCAAGGAAGTACAAACCTATCTCGATAGTGTGATACACTTTTACAAGGAGTTAGATGAGGAAACTGCTATGGATTTGAAGAGCACTTACGGCACTAATGGAGATAGAAAGTATTGGAGAACAGTTCAGAAATATGTTAGAGATCAACACCCTGCTTTCGATCCTGATGGTTTAGAAGATTACTTAAAGAAAGAGGAGAAAGAATTTAACACCAAAGCCTTTGAGCATATTAGGGAGATTGAAACATTCTTCAAAAAAGATTTTAAGGACAGACTGATTGCTGAATATGGCGATAGCCTTTGGTTCAAAAGAGGCGTTCCTCCAAAAATAGGAGAGGAAGCAACTAAGCTCATGTACCAAAAAAACCGTGAGATTGAAAATGAGTCTGAAGAAGTCACAGCATGGGATTGCATAAATATAATTGCATACAGAGAGATTGCCCTTAAAAATTGGAAAGTATTTGAAAAACACTATACGCGTCCAAATGAAACTAAAATATCTGGAGGCAAAGAAGCTAAGACAGAGTGGATGATGAAAGTAGAGCGTTTAAGAAATCAAAATGTCCATTCTTATTATGTTACAGAAAATGAATATTCTTTTATAGAGGAAATACATGATTGGTTGATTGGCAATACTGAAAACTGACAAATACGGCAATTCCCATTATATGAGACGGGATGAAAAATCGTAGTTTTTCAGATATTTTGTACCCTATTTGTACCTTGCGAGACCTAATCAATTAAAAACTAATCGAGTACATTTTCTGTATCGGAAAATAGTGGGGCAACGACCTAATAAAAAGACCGCCTTATGAGCGGTCTTTTTATTGTACTCGGAGCGGGAATCGAACCCGCACGACCAAATGGTCACAGGATTTTAAGTCCGGCGCGTCTACCTATTCCGCCATCCGAGCTTTGTAAGGTGCAAAAATAATACAAAATTAACGAAAAACAATCGTCGCTTAATCCTCTTTCGACACAAGTTACATTACTCGATGAACTTGTGTTAAAAAAGTGCAAATTACCAATTGTTCGTGTTGATATATTTATCCATCATGCTGACCAACTCGTTTCTTGGCTTATAAATATTGCGCAAATCATTAATTATTTTTGAGTAATCTTTTAATTCGGGATAAATGTTAATAAATATATCCTTATGTTCTGGTGATTTCATAAAAGAAACGTATTTCAAAAATATAGTTTCCTTAGAATCTGATGACGTTGCTCCAATCACTGTTAATAATTGTTTTTGTCGTTTTTCAGATTCGTTATTAGGTATCGTTACCATATCGCAAAATATACAATAGAGTTTGTCGTATTTTTCATAAATAGCTCCAATATAAGCGTTAATATCTTGATCAAATAAGACTTCTGATTCTATAAATGACCTGCATAACAACCATCTTCCTTCTTGAGTTTTTTCTTCAATATTTTTGATGCTGCCTTTATCAAAAACATCTAACACATCCCCTAATTTTGAATATATAACTATGTCTAATGCTTTCATTACTTGCAAATAGCAATTTATGCGGTGCTGATACATTGCCACCTTAACATCTTTTTCGGCAAGTAGTTTTTGCAGTTGATTTTGGTCGTCACTGATTTGTTTTTGTAGTTCACCTTGTCTTCTGCTAATCTTGACAGTGAAAAATATCAGCAATGCACTTAATATTACTGTTAGTAAGCCTAATAATGCGGTTGCCCCAAAATTATACCAATCTAAACAACATGCCATACTATATTCCGTTCATAAAAGTGATTTTTCATTCGGGTTAAAACTCCGCATGGTGCGGGGTGCGGGGGAAGGGGATCACGTCGCGGATGTTGGCCATGCCGGTGACGAAGAGCAGCAGGCGCTCGAAGCCCAGCCCGAAGCCGCTGTGTGGCGCGCTGCCGAACCGCCGCGTGTCCAGATACCACCACATATCCTCAGGCGCGATGTCGAAGTCGCGCATACGACCCACGAGCTTGTCATAGTCCGCCTCGCGCTCCGAACCGCCGATAATCTCGCCGATCTTCGGGAATAACACGTCCATCGCGCGCACCGTGCGCCCGTCATCGTTGAGTTTCATATAGAAAGCCTTGATTTCCTTGGGATAGTTCACCAGAATCACCGGCCGTTTGAAATGCTCCTCGACGAGGTAGCGTTCGTGCTCACTTTGCAGGTCGAGACCCCATTCGACGCGGAACTCGAATTTGCGGCCGCTCGCTTTCAGTATTTCGATTCCCTCGGTGTAGTCGAGGCGTACGAAGTCGTTTTCGGTGACGAACCGCAGTCGCTCGATAAGTTCCTCGTCGTACATCTTAGCGAGAAAAGCCAAGTCTTCCGCGCAGTTGTCCAGAGCGTAGCGGATGAGATATTTCAGAAAATCTTCGGCCAGCGTCATGTCGTCCGCGAGTTCGTAGAATGCCATTTCGGGTTCGATCATCCAGAATTCGGCCAGGTGGCGCGGCGTGTTGCTGTTCTCGGCGCGGAACGTGGGGCCGAACGTGTAGATTTTCGACAGCGCCATTGCGCCCAGCTCGCCCTCCAACTGACCGGAGACGGTGAGGTTGGTCATTTTGCCGAAAAAATCCTGCGAGTAATCGACCTTGCCCTCGTCGGTACGCGGCGGCGAGGCCACATCGAGCGTCGTCACCTGGAACATCGCTCCCGCACCCTCGGCGTCGCTGCCGGTGATTATGGGCGTGTGGAGATAATAGAACCCGCGATCGTTGAAGTATTTGTGTATGGCATAGGCCATTGCGTGGCGTATGCGCAGCACCGCGCCGAAAGTGTTCGTGCGCGGGCGCAGGTGAGCGATCTCGCGCAGGAATTCGAGCGAGTGACCTTTTTTCTGTAACGGATAGGTTTCGGGGTCTGCGCCGCCGTAAATCTCGATGCTCTTGGCCTGAACCTCGACGGGTTGTCCCGAGCCGAGACTCTCGACCAGCGTCCCCACCACACGCACCGCCGCGCCTGTCGCAACCTGTTTCAACAGTTCTTCGCCGAACTGCCCGACGTCGGCGACGACCTGAATGTTGCTCACCGTCGAGCCGTCGTTCAGGGCGATGAACGCCACGTTCTTATTTCCGCGCCGCGTGCGCACCCATCCTTTTATTTCGACTTCCACACCGCGCTCCGTCGAACGCAAAAGCTGTGCAATGGAGGGTCTCAGCCCTTCGTAAGTTTTCATATTTTCGTAGTTTTTCAATTATCAGATTCGATTGGCAAATGTCCGAATTTTTTTGCGGATAAGCAAAATTTCATATCTTTGTCTAAGAAAAGTCATTCATGCGAGTGCTGCGAGGCACTTTTTTATCTTTGTGTATTATTCGAAAAATAGGACGTGGAAATTTCGACAAAAGACATAGATGCACTGCGCGTGCTGGTGGCAGGCGAGCCGCAGCGAATGGTAGTGGTATCGCATACGAACCCCGATGGCGATGCCGTGGGGTCGTCGCTCGCATGGGCCGAATATTTGAGACGCAAAGGGCATCATGTCGTGTGTGTTGTGCCGAATCGTTTTCCGTCGTTCCTGGAATGGATGCCACAAGTCGAAAGTCTGAAAATATACAAACTGCACGCCGATGAGGTGGAGCATGCTGTGGTTCAGGCAGATGCGATATTTTGTATAGACTTCAACCAGTTGGAACGGCTGGAAGGGGTAGGGCCGTTGATAGAACAAAACCGCCGCGCAACGAAGGTGCTGATCGACCACCATCTCGACCCGACGCCCGTTTTCGACCTGCTGATCTCTTATCCTCCAATTTCATCGACGGCCTACCTTGTCTACCGTCTGATCGAGGCGCTGGATGGGAGCGCGCAGGCGATCGACCGCACTATGGCCGAGCAACTGTATGTGGGGATAATGACCGACACGGGGAATTTTTCGTACAGTTTTCTTACGCCCGATCTTTTCCGCGCCGTCGCGGTGCTGGTCGAAAAAGGCATAGACATTCCGCACATCAACCGCATGGTCTATCACAGTTTTACGTCCGACCGTCTGCGGTTGTTGGGTCATGCCCTGAACAAGATGCAGATCGTCGAGGTGAATGGTTACAGGGCGGCGTGGATTACGCTCAGCGAGGCCGAACTGCGGCGGTTCAACTTCCAGATCGGCGACAGCGAGGGATTCGTGAACTACCCGCTTTCGATACGCGGACTGGCGCTGTCGGCGATTTTCATCGAGACGCGCGCCTTTATTCGTGCGAGTTTCCGCTCGCGCGAGGATATCGATGCGAGCATTTTCGCGCGCCGTTACTTCGATGGCGGCGGCCACAAGAATGCCTCCGGAGGCAAGTCTTTCACATCGCTCGCCGAAACCGTCGAGAATTATAAGAAAGCTGTCGGGGAGTTCTTTGGATAATTACGAATTACAGTTGACGCAAACCCGATTCGTAATTCGTAATTGATTTAGTAGTTTGTTCACGCAAACTTGCGTGGACGGACAATTATATCTCCACCATTCCTTTTTTTATCGCCCATACCACGAGGTTGGCCGTGTTCTTGGTGTCGGTTTTCGACATGATGTTCGCGCGGTGCTTATCGACGGTACGCTTCGAGATAAAGAGCGCATCGGCGATCTCGTGATTAGACAATCCGCGACAAATAAGCAGCAATATCTCCAACTCGCGTTCCGATAGGCTGTCTGCCGTCTCTTCACGCTGTCGCGAAGAGGTGCGCAGGATACCTACCAGCCCTTGCAGCAACTCCTGTGAAAAATAAGTGCCCCCTCTGCCCACCGTGTCGATCGCCGTGGCAACCTCTGCGATCTCCGAACTTTTGAGCAGAAATCCTTTCACGCCTGCCGACACCATCGAGAAATAATAATGTTCGTCGCCGTGCATCGAAAGAGTGATTATGCGCAGGTCGTGATACGCTTCGAGCGCTTTGGCCGCCGCCTCTGCGCCGCCCATACGCGGCATGTCGATGTCCAACAACACGATCTGCGCTCCGCTCGCTGGCAGTATTTCGAGAAATTCCACGCCGTCCGACGCCTCGCCGACGATTTCGGCAAGCCCCTGCGATTCGAGCAGTCCGCGCAGTCCGCGACGAAACAGCGTATGGTCGTCCACCAGCAGCACTTTATGTTTTTTTGCAGTCATACGCATATTTAATTATCATCCGGCAGGCTGGAAGACACACGTAAGTGTGTCTCGCATAGCGTATTCCCGTCCACGTCCAGGACCACTATCCGCATCCGGTGTTCGTCCGCATCCACGCGCGTAACGCTGCGGTTGCTGCCGATAACGATCGGGAAGGTGTTAGTGCGCCCGATAGTCCCAAGAACCTCGTTTTGTCCTCCCCATCTGTTCACGATCTCGATCGTTTCGCTACGGTCTCCCGTCGCCGGCGGCAGTATCTCGAAACTGTGAGTGTGGCCGGCGAACATCGCGTCGATGCCCGCTTCATTCAGGATGGGCATGAACAGGCGATTGGTTTCGCTCATGCCATGCCAATGGTTGCTGCGCGACGAATATGGCGGGAAGTGCGACATCACCACGCGCCAGCGCGCCGTGCGGAATTCGTCGCTCTGCACCACCTCGGCCAGCCACTCGGCCTGCCGCTCGCGATAGGCGTCGAAGTCACCCAGACCGGCGTATGCCTCATGTGTATCGGGTTTATCTTCGCCGCCGTCGAGCACTATGAACGCCACATCGCCAGCGCGAAACATGGTGTAGAAGTTGCCACTGCGCGCGGGGAACAGCTCATGGTACTGTCGTGCCAACGGGCCGCGCGTCTCATGGTTGCCGCGCACCAGAATGAACGGCCGCTCGGTAGCGAACAGCCTCACGCTTTCGTCGAGAAACCCGTGCCACGGGGTCTTCTCGTGGCTGTAATGGTTCATCATATCGCCGATGTAGAACACCTTGTCAGCGCTGTCGATATCCGCGTGCGTGAGCAGCGTGCGCAATTTTTCGCTGTCTTCGTGAATATCGCTCACGGCGATGAACGATATTTGCGCGCGCAGCGGGTCGAGCGTACTGAATTCATGCCACCGCGACGCGATGCTGTCGCCAAAAACGATATTGTAGGCCTGAAACTGCGTCATTTCCTTCGATTGCAGGCGATAAGCATAGCGCGTTGCCGCTTGCAGACCTTCGATACGAATAGCATTCAGCGTGTTATATGCAGTACGCAGGCCGTCGCGCACATCGTAAACACGGCGCGGTTCTTCATGCCCGACGCGGTCGGCCTCGACGATCTCGACCCACGAAAAACCTTTGGCGCTGGTTGCGAAGACAACGGTAACGCCGTCTTCGGTCAACTCTTGGAGATATGGGCCGTGTTCGAAACGATAGTCTTGTGCCTGAACTACTGCAACTGTCAGAAAAATTGCAAAAAGGCTCGAAAATGCGGTTTTCATATTTTTGAATTTTAATATGAGCTCTCTACGGCGATACCACGTGTGCGCGCGCCGCATCAACCATACCCACAATAAGCGCGGCAATACGGTCGGCCGAGTCGGCGATGCCGAGCGACCGCATATTATCGGCGAGCGCGGACATGCGCGCAGTGTCGGCGAGCAGCCCTCGAACCGCAGGCATGACCTGCGTTACGGCATCCGCGTCGCGCACCATAATTGCCGCATCGCGTGCGACCAGTGCCGCCGCGTTCTTGGTCTGATGATCCTCCGCGACGTTCGGCGAAGGCACAAAAATCGCAGGTTTGCCGACCAGACACAGCTCCGACACCGTGTTCGCTCCCGAACGCGACACCACCACATCGGCCGCCGCATAGGCATAGTCCATGCGCTCGATGAACGCCCCGCGCCACACTCCGTCGGCTTTCCGCCCGGCCATAAATCCGTCCATCTCCGCCGCGTAGAATTTCCCTGTCTGCCAGATCACCTGCAATTTGTCGTCGCTCGTACGCCTGGCGACCCACCGCTTCATCATCTCGTTCAGAGTACGCGTGCCGAGACTGCCGCCCACCACGAGAAGCACCGGTCTGTCAGCACACAGACCGAAGTATTCGAGTGCCTCCGCACGTGCGTCTCCCGTCTGCCCGAAACTTCCGCGCAAAGGATTACCCGTGAAAACGATCTTCGCGGCGGGAAAAAACCGTTCCATACCGTAATATGCCACGCATATTTTCTTCGCCCGCTTCGCGAGCAGTTTATTTGTCACGCCCGCATACGAGTTCTGTTCCTGCACGAGCGTCGGCAGTCCCATCCGCTGGGCGCTCCACAGAACAGGTCCGCTCGCATAGCCTCCGAATCCGGCTACTACGTCGGGTGCGAAGTCGCGGATCACCTGCCGCGCCCGTCGCACGCTTGCTGCGATCTTGAACGGCAATTTCAGGTTTGCGAGCGACAGTTTGCGCTGTATCCCTGCCACCGGCAGTCCCTGAATGTTATATCCGAGCGCGGGGATTTTCTCCATCTCCATCCGCCCTTCCGCGCCCACGAACAGCAACTCCACATTCTCGCGTCTGAGCCTGCGTTCCAGCGCTTCCGCCACCGCCACCGCAGGGTAGATATGTCCGCCCGTGCCGCCGCCGCTCAATATTATACGGTATTTGTTCATCGCATAACCTCCGTTTTGCGTTTCATTTTTTGCAGGTATTCCCCACCTGCAAGCGTATAGAATTCATACTCGGGTTCGTGAGAATCATCAGCCGCCAATTTATGCTCGGCGAGAAGTTGTGCCACGCGCCGCGCTATGGCAGGTGCGGGATCGATGATCTCCACCTCGCGCCCCGCGATAACACGGCGAATCTCGTCTGCCAGAAAAGGGTAGTGCGTGCACCCCAGCACCAACATGTCTGCACCGCGCGCGACAAGCGGCTCGACGACCGCCCGCACTGCTCCCAGAGCCTCTGGCGTACCCTCCATGTCGCGCTCCACCAACTCCACGAACCCCGTGCCCACCGCCGATATAACCTCCACGCCCGCCGCGAATTCTTCCGTATATTGCCGCAGTTTCTCGCTGCAAAGCGACCTCTCCGTACCCAGAATCGCTACCACGCCCGTGCGCGTCGAAAGTGCGGCAGGTTTTATCGCCGGCAACATCCCGACTATCGGCACTCCCGGCCACCGCGCGCGTACCGCGTCGATTGCCGTTGCTGTCGCCGTGTTGCACGCGATTACAACGAGCTTTGCACCCTTTTTTTCTATCAGGAACTCCACGCCTGCCATCGTCAGCTGCGTAACTTCGTCTTCTGTCCGCCCGCCATACGGACAATTCGCTCCGTCGCCATAATAGACGATCGATTCGCACGGCAACGCCGCCCGCACCTGCTGCCAGATGCTGAGTCCGCCAAGCCCCGAATCGAAAACGCCTATCATTTAAATTACGAATTAAAAATTACGAGTCATGCGTTAGCCAATAAAACGCATGTGTCAAAGTCTTCTTGCCAGCCGTTCCACCATCTCCGCCTTCCATTGCGCAAAATCACCTGCCGCGATTCGCCGCCGTGCCTCGCCGACGAGCCAAATGTAGAACGCCACGTTGTGCAGCGATGCTATCTCGGCGGCCAGCATCTCGCCCGAAATCGCCAGATGCCGCAGATAAGCCTTGGTGTAGGTACGATCCACAAAACTCGTCCCTGCGGGGTCGAGCGGCGAAAAATCTTCGCGCCACTTCTCGTTGCGGATATTGATGATCCCCTCGCTCGTGAACAGCATCCCGTTGCGCCCGTTGCGCGTGGGCATCACGCAGTCGAACATATCCACGCCTCTGTCGATTGCCTCCAAAATATTCACCGGCGTGCCGACACCCATCAGATAACGCGGCCGGTCGGCAGGCAGAATATCGGTTACAAGCTCAACCATCTCATACATCACGGGCGCAGGTTCGCCCACCGCCAGCCCGCCGATGGCGTAACCGTCTGCATTAAAGCGGGTTACGAACTCCGCCGAGCGCGCCCGCAGGTCGGGATAAACCACGCCCTGCACGATTGGGAAAAGCGTTTGAGCGTAACCGTAGCGCGGCTCGGTGCGCGCGTATTGCTCGAAACAGCGTTCCAGCCAACGGTGCGTAAGGTCGAGAGACTTCGCGGCGTAATCGCGTGGCGCATCACCCGGCGGGCATTCGTCGAACGCCATGATGATGTCCGCCCCTATGGCGCGCTGCGTATCTATCACATTTTCAGGCGTGAACAGGTGTTTCGACCCGTCGATATGTGAGCTGAACCGACACCCCTCTTCCGTGATCTTTCGGCACGCGGCCAACGAAAACACCTGAAATCCGCCGCTGTCGGTAAGCATCGGGCGCGTCCACGATGAAAACCGGTGCACGCCGCCCGCTTTTTCCAGAATCTCTATGCCCGGACGCAGATATAGATGATAAGTGTTCGCGAGAATTATCTCGGCATGCGCGTCATCCGCCAGGTCGCGGTGGAAAATTCCCTTCACGCTCGCCGCTGTCCCCACGGGCATAAAGACGGGCGTATGCACAGCGCCATGCGCCGTTTCGATGCGTCCCGCCCTTGCCCGCGTCCCTGCGGCCGTATGCTGTAATTCGAACTTCATCTTATATTCTACAAATATAATAAAGATAGCGGAAGTAAGATAAAACGCGGATAAATAGAGTAACCCCGAACATAACCGACGATTATAAAGAACGCCCGTTTTTCCTGCAATCTACCGTCCAAAGGTAGCCATTTTTACCGAACCTATGGAGAAATGTTGGTTTCAGGGACAAAAACTGTAATCTGTATCGTTGTTCCGCTGTATTTTGCACAGTTTCAATAACTCCGTATCACGTAACTTTTGGCATTAACGCCCGGCTATATTTTTGCAGTTTTGCTCGTATAAAACGGTCCCCCTTACTTGACTTTCTGCGAAATACTTCGAGTTGCGGTCACTGCGAAAAATTCACCCGACATCAGGTTGTTTGAATTATTCATATCTTTGCGCTTAGTCAATAGAGTTATTTGAGGCAGTTGCATGACATTGTGATTTTTATCATAATAACGCGGCTGATAAATCGTTATCTGTCACGAAAAAAGCTGAATTAAACGTCGAAGCCGTTATGAGACACCGACGGGGTGATATTGTAAAAGATGTGAACGCCAAGTCTCTTTCGGCATGGGAAGAGCTGTACCGGTCACATTTCCCCGCACTGTGTTCTTACGCGGAAAATATTTTGAAACGCTGCGACGTCGCCGAAGATATAGTACAGGAAATATTTGTGGCCATCTGGCGGTCCGACCGCGTGTTCGGCAGTATGAAAGAACTTACGTTCTTTTTGTACAAAGCCACCTACAACAACTCTCTTCACTATCTCCGGACACAGAAGACACATACCGATAAACTTGCGCTGCTGAACGAAAATACCGGATTTGACGAAAGTCAGTTTGCAGAGACCATTCGGGAGGAGTTATTGCGTAAACTGTATCTGCACATACAGGAATTGCCGCCGGAGCGGCGCAAAATAATTATGCTGAGCCTCGAAGGACACAATCGGGAAAGCATAGCGACTATTCTCGGCATAAGCCCGAATACCGTAAAGGCACAAAAGGGCCATGCCATAAAGGCATTGCGCAATGTGCTCGGAGACAATCCCCTTCTCTTTTTTATTTAGAGGCCGAACCTCGTTTTTTTGCTTTACAGCGAACCTAACCTCATTTTTCCCCGTTTCGAGTAGTACAAAGCGGCATGCCGCGCATTATATATATGGGTGCATTGTACTAAAAGTATGATCGATGAAACAGGAAGATAAATTTTCTCGCATTGTAGAGCTGATGTCGGCCATGACAGGGTCGGACCTTACGCAGCAGCAAAAATCGGAATTGGAGTCGCTTCTCGACACTGCGCAGTTGCGTAAAATGCACGATGAGGTATATGACGGCAAAGAGATAATTCGTGGCTTCGAACGCTATTCCCGCTATCCTTCTGACGCAGCATTCAATGATTTTCGGCAAAGGATACTACGCGGCAACCGCCGTCGCCGCCTATATCGCAAACTCGCCATTGCCGGCACGGCAGCGGCAGTGTTGATATTCGCATCGATCGCGGGATTGCGGCTGATGCGCCAGGCAGTTGTCGAAGATTCCTACGTTATGCCTTCCGCCGGATATGCGATGCTAATAACGGGGGCAGACGACCGTTTCGAACTCTCGGCCCGCGACACTGTCATCACGATTTTCAACTCGAATGTGACGATCAGCGACAGCGAAATCAGGTTCAATATGCCCGATGACGGCCTGCCCGAAGAAAATATCAGTGTACAGAACCGGATAGTCGTTCCCCGTGGCCGCATTTACACGGCGTGGCTCGTCGACGGGACCAAGGTGGTGCTTAATTCCGAATCGGAACTGTCTTTCCCCTCTGTTTTTCCGGACTACGAGCGCTCGGTAGCGCTGAGAGGCGAAGGATATTTCGAGGTGGCGGCAGATGCCCGGCGGCCTTTTACCATCCATACCGACGACAATCTTAACGTCAGGGTGCTGGGCACTAAATTCAACGTGCAGGCCTACGGCGACATTGCGGAAACGTATGTAACCCTTGTCGAAGGTTCGGTGAGCGTGCGGTACGGACAGGCGGACGTAATTCTCAGCCCCAACGATCAGGCTGTTTTCAATCGCGATTCGGGCCTTCTCTCGGTGAGGCATATTGCCGACGCGTCCAATTCTACGGCATGGATCAACGGCCATTTCGATTTCCAGGCCGTAACTCTCGATGTTATAATAAAAAGCCTCGAAAAACGGTATAATGTCGATATAATCACCACCGGCTTTAACGTCGAGCAGCTCGGTATTTTTTCCGTACGCATGAGCCATCGCGGAGATATAGTGCAGATGCTCGACCTGCTGCGTGAAACAGCGGGACTGGACTACCGCATAGACGGCCGCAATATCTATCTGTTCCCCAAGGAATAGAACAGCATACTCCTGTTTTAAGATTATTCCACTCCATAAACCTGACCTTTTATGAAAAGAAACCTACTTTGCAAAAAGAGAAGCAGAAATTGCATCCGTCTGCTTCTACTTATGATCGCTATCACATGGTGCGCATCACCGCTCACGGAAGTGTACGCCCAAGCTCAACAACGAATCACGCTCGATCTTCGGCAGGCATCGGCGGAGCAGATGCTGAACGCGCTTAAAGAATCCACCCGTTATGAGTTTTTCTACCGCCTGAACGATCTGGAAGAGATCCCTCGTCGCGACTATCAGTTTACGAATGCCACACTTGAATCGGTAATGGACAGATTAGTCGCCGAGACCGCTTTTCAATGGTCGTTGCAGAATGGCACGGTCACCATTTCACGCCGTCAGGCTGCACAGCAGAACCAGTCTGCCGGTGTAATAACCGGACGTGTAACGGACGAAAACGGTATCCCGGTACTGGGAGCATCGGTGGCACTGACGGGAACTCCCAGAGGGGTCATTACCAACGCCAATGGAGAATTCCGCATAGACCGTATCACGGGTTCGTCGGCCAGCGTAAGGGTTTCATTCGTCGGCATGGAAATCCGGGAGCAGACGGTTACTGTGGGCAGTCCGGTGACTATCGTGCTGCGACCCGATGTCAAGGCGATAGAGAATGTGGTTGTAACGGGTCTTTTCGACCGTCCCGGCGACAGTTTTACAGGTGCGGCCACGACTATAAGGGGCGAGCAGCTGGCACTTGTCGGTAGCACCAACATCTTTCAGGCCCTTCGCAACATCGATGCCTCGCTCAGTATAATGGACAATCTCGAATTCGGCTCGGACCCCAACAGAATGCCGGAAATCGAGCTGAGGGGCACATCGGTATTTCCCTTGCCGGACGGGGGCGAAACAAGTTTTCGCAGGATGTACGAGAACAACCCCAATCAGCCGCTCTTTATACTCGACGGATTCGAAACGACCATCACCCGCATATTCGACCTCGATATGTCGCGTGTCGAGAGTATAACGATACTCAAAGATGCCGCCGCAAAAGCCATATACGGGGCCAAAGCGGCCAACGGCGTAGTGGTCATCGAGACGACGCGCAGCCGCGACGGCAGTTTCCGGATATCATACCGCGGCAGCGTGGACATAACCGTACCGGATCTTACGAGCTACAACCTTACTAATTCTTTGGAAAAATTGGAGGTCGAACGTTTATCGGGAGTATACGGCAATTGGCAGCTCGGTTTTCAGATGAGAGACGAGGAACTTTATAACTACCGCCTTAATTTAGCGCTCTCCGGACTGAACACCGACTGGCTTTCCAAGCCGCTCAGAACGGGAGTCGGGATGAGGCACACGGTCGGCCTGGAACTCACGGAAGGACGCCTGAATGTTATGGCGGACGTGTCGTACAATAATGTGGAGGGTGTTATGAAATCCTCCAACCGCAATACGCTGTCCGGCAGTATGAGCGCGACTTACAGGCTCAGGCCCAAGTTTCTGTTCCGTAACGCTATGAGCGTTACGTATAACAATAATTCCGATTCACCCTACGGCACGTTTGAGGACTATGTCCGGATGAACCCTTATCATGACCCTTACGATAGCCAGGGCAATCTTGTGAAAGAGTTCGAAGGACAGACCAATCCCTTATGGAATGCCCGGCTAAACACGAGCCTGACCTCCAACTACCTTAATTTCACGAACAATTTTTATGCGGAATACTCTCCGCTGCAATCTTTGAGGCTGAGGCTCAGGGTCGGAGTCGACACACAGCGCGATGAAAGCAACCGTTTTTATCCCGCCCAGCATACAATGTTCGCGTGGATGACATCCGAAGAGGATATGTTGAGGCGCGGTTCATATACCCATGGCGTAGGCAGACGGAATTACCTGAGCGGCGACTTTACACTGCAATATAACAAACAGTTCGGACGCCATCTGATCATGTCCAACCTGGCCTACTCCATGGGCGAAACCCGCTCGCAGGAGATCAGCTACATGGCAGAAGGATTTCCTTCGGACAAAATGAACGATATGATGTTTGCCCGCGGGTATGCATTGAATTCCAAGCCGGTCGGCCGTGAAAGCATTGTCAGGGATGCGAGTGTCGTCGGGACTTTGGGATATGCTTACGATAACCGTTTTCTTGCCGATGCTACGCTGCGCACCAGCGCATCTTCGCGATACAGTCCGGACAATCGCTGGGGATCGTTTTGGAGTATCGGTATAGGCTGGAATGTCCACCATGAAGAATGGGCACGCGACAGAAGATGGTTGGAGCGTTTAAAATTGCGAAGCTCGATAGGCAGTACCGGCAGCCAGTCGGTAGAAAGCAACCTGACAATGACTACTTATAACTACTATACTAACGACTTCTACCGCACTTACCGTCCCTATCCGGCATCACAAAGCACTCTGGGCGCTTATATCATGCGTCTTGCCAACCCCGATCTGCTGTGGCAGAAGAAATTCGATTTCAATGTCGGTTTCGATGCCACGATATCCAGACTTTCGATGTCGTTCGATTATTACATTTCGACCACTACCAATCTGGTCACTCAATTTTCGCTTCCGCCCTCGACGGGATATTTAAGCATAAGCGATAACGCGGGAGAGGTGGAGAATAAAGGTATCAATGCCAATATGATCTACCGGCTCGTAAGCAGGCCCGGGTTTTTCATGAACCTGACGGGTTCGTTCTCGATGAATACCAACACTCTCAAAAAGCTTTCGGACGCTATGCGGGCTTTCAATGAAAGTCAGGATATACTGGTCGATGACAGGGTTGGCGGCGGACGCTGGAAACCCGTTCTCAGATATATCGAGGGCGGCTCGATGACTGCCCTCTGGGCTGTGCCGTCGCTGGGTATAAATCCGCAGAACGGTCATGAAATATATGTGCGCCCCGACGGCACGACCACCAATACCTGGTCTCCGCTATATCAGCAGATCGTCGGTGATTCGCGCGAAAAATATCGCGGCAACTTTGGTTTCAACGGTGAATACAAGGGTTTCGGATTGAGTCTCACATGCCGCTTTATCGTGGGAGGCCATCTCTACAACTCGACCCTCGTTCAACGCGTGGAGAATATTAACATCAGAGAGAATGTGGATCGAAGAGTATTCGAAGGCCGCTGGTCAGAAGACAATCGTTTCGCGCCTTTCAAACGTCTCGAACCATATAACGATGCGGACGGCAACTATGTTGCCATTCCGGCTACGCAGCCCACGTCGCGCTTCGTACAGAAACGCAATGAACTGGATATCGCAGCCGTAAGCGCCTATTACGACCTCGGCCGGCTGCCCGCCATAAAAGATATGGGGTTCAAACGCCTGAGACTGGGGTTCAATATGAACGAACTGCATAAATTCTCGTCCATCAAAGTGGAAAGAGGTACTTCCTATCCGTTTGCACGGACTATGTCAATTTCACTATCGGCCGAATTCTAAAAACGATTAGCGATGAAACGCATTACAAGAAAAATATCATTATTACTGCTGGCAGCCGTTCTGTTTGCCGGATGCCAGAGTTGGTTCGACGTTCAACCCAAATCGGAAATCAAAGCCGACAGACTTTTTCAATCCGAAGAAGGCTTCTGGGACGCACTTACGGGAGTATATATCGGCATGACCTCCCAGGATCTTTATGGCGCAAACCTTTCCTGGGGAGCTATCGAATTCATGGCGTGGTATCATATCAACGCCGACAACCGTGGCAGCTGGTTCGAACTGCAAAGCTACGATTATACAGCGCCGAGATCCGAACGTTTTATCACTTCCGTCTGGTTGAAGATGTACAATGTGATTTCCGAGATCAACTACCTGTTGGAGGCTCTTGATAAGCACGGGAACATACTCGACCCCAAAGTATTCAACGCTATAAAAGGGGAAGCGCTTGCGCTCAGGGCCTATTGTCATTTCGACCTTATCCGCCTGTTCGCCCGGGGCAATCTGGCCAACAATCAGGCAGCGCTCGATATGCTCTGTATTCCCTACGTCAAGACGCACTCGAAGCATCGTACACCGCAGAAGAGCTACCGCGAGACTATCGGGATGCTTATGAACGATATAGAGCAGGCGCTGACTTATCTCGACATAGAAGAAGTGCCGGCATCGACTCGTTTCAACATGAACTACCTTGCGGCGTTACAGCTTAAAACACGTGTCGCTCAGTGGACTAACGATACGAATACACTGGCCTACGCGCTCGAACTGATAGACCTGCTCGAAACTGCGCGAGTCACATCGTGGGTTATCGACGGCACGAGACCGGCAGCGAACACACCCGATGTTTTCGCGACAGAGCTGCTCTTCTGCCTCGATGTGCATAGCCTGAGAACTTTTATGGCAACCGCATACGTCAACTTTTTCCAGTCAAATGTTAATCGCGATCTGCTTATAAACAGCAAGGAATTTATGGATGAACTTTTCTTCGGTTCGCCGTACGGGACTTCCGAGTCCGATCTTCGCTATCAGAACTGGTATAACGTTCCCATTCAAACGAATGATAATGTACCGACGACCAGCAGGCTGTCTGTCAAAGTGCGTCAGCCCGACACAGGAGCAGGCGCAAATACGATCCCTCTTATGCGAATATCAGAACCTTATCTGATAGCGGCGGAGAGCCTTGTCGGGACGGACAATAAACAGGCGGCGGATTATATCAACCTTCTTCGCTCGAAACGCAATGCGACCGAGTCGAGCCTGTTGCCGGGAAGCATTAATGACGATGATCTGAGAGCGGTAATCCGGCGAGAGTACCGGCGCGAATTCACACAGGAAGGACAGCTCTTCTTTTACTACAAACGCAAAGGCGTGGCGCGCATACCGGGTATGGCGATGGTGGTCGGAGATATGACCGATGAAAGTTATACTCTGCCGTATCCGTTATCGGAAATATCGCAATAGGGCCTCGAACATGTCAATGAATAAAAACAGATTACAGATGAAACAGATAACGTATTTATCAGTTTTGGCAATCCTCGTTTCGATATTCGCGGGTTGCCGGCAGAATGATGTGCTGCGCTATGACAAGCAGCGTGCTGCAATAGAATTCCCAAGAATAGGGGCGCAAAACAGCAGCACTTTTTCGTTCAGAATGCAGGAAGCCCAAGAGGTAGTAGTCAATATTCCTATCCGCATTGTGGGCTATCCTTCTCCGCAGGAACGCAGCGCGAAATTTACGGTTTTGCTCGACAGTACTACGGCTTTGTCCGGCCAGTACGAAATATTGGATGCCATCGTGCCTGCCAATTCATATGAGGGAACTTTGCGCGTCCGTGTAACGAATGATAAGGGCGCTGACTTTGAAGATTCGCGGATTTGGATTCTCGCCGCCGACGGAGAGGAGTTTCTCGCAGGCAATGTCGAGCGAAACTTCTACGTCCTCAGGCTTACCAACAGATTGCCCAGACCGACATGGTGGATCGCTGCATTGCAAACCAGTCTTGGGTCGTACAGTCCTGCTTATTACACCTTCATTATGGAGACTACGGGTATAACCGTTTACCCGATGATACAGAATATCACTGTCGACGGGGTCTTGCATCCGATGTGGTCGCCCGGACAAAATACTACATTTATATTGCAGCTGAGGGAAGCTCTCAGAGAACGCAATGAGCGTGTCGGCTCGCCGCTGATGCACGACGACGCGGAAGGTGTGGATCTTGTCGCACGCGGGCAGGAAGTTATAGTAGGTTTCAGATACCGCTAAACAATGTACGATAATGAAAAACAGAACAATAACACAATCGGCAGCCATATTTGCGGCGGCCTTGCTAATGTGGTCGTGCTACGACGACAACAGCACCGGAGTCGGGTCTTTGATAGAGATTCCGTATATCATTATGACAAACTTGCCCTCTTCCATGAACTTCGACTATCTGGAAGAAGTGGAGTTCTCACCCGTATTCGCATTGGGTACAGGCAGTGGAACAGTCGAGTTCACGGAGCAGGATTACGATGATTACGATTATCATTGGCGCATAACCGATTTTCCGACTGCGCAAGATACGGCCCGAACTACTATCGGGACAGGCAGGACCCTGAGCACGACTATTAATTCTTTGCCTGCATCGGGGTATAATCTTGCTTTGTACATGAAACACAAGCGAACCGGTATGCAGCACAATTTCTACTGGGGTGTAACTGTAAATGTAGAGGATGGGCTATTATCTGCCGGTCTTCTTGTTGCCGATACGCGGGACGAACTGACATCCGACATATCGTTGATAAGGTCATATCATTACAGCGCAAATCGGTGGGACAACTCCGGCCGATATGAATGGATACCCGGTATGTTTGTGGCGGTTTGGGTCACACGTGAGGACATAATTCTCAGAGATGTTTACAGCAGGGCCAACTCCGGTCCGTTGGACGGTCTTATATCGTCACTGTTCTATACCCACAGTTTTAACCCCAGCCAGAGTACATGGGCCGAAATAGGAGCTGTCGTTAAAGGCCGCTCGTATACGCGCATGGAACAACTTACGATGAGGGTTATGGACCGCGATGAACAGATATTCTGGGCAGCCCCCGAAAACTTTAATCCCCAAATGGCCTTTTCACTTCCCCGAAACTCCTATCAGCTTGCGGTACTTATAAACGACGGGCGGCCCTATACCTATGTTCCTACCGAGGAAAACGGGAGGTTTTCGGCGTTGCTGGACAACGGTAACGACTATGAGATCGCCGAAAATATCGTTGTTCCGGTGTCGGTGTTTACCACTGCCCGTTCATTGTTCTTCGATAAAAAGGGGGGCAAGATCATAACTTTGCACAGTTCCAATACAATACCCCGAAGAGGTTTTGAAGACCTGCCGGCAGTGGCGGCAGGGTCGGTTTTCGATCATAACCGACTGAGCAATTTCGATTGTCTTCACGCCAGCTATTTTAATACCGGGACTACCAATGACCCCGATCATCGTTCGATCTGGCTTCTGCGCGATAAAACCACCGGAAAACTGTATATCTATGAATTGCAGACAACCGAGGATCGTAATAATGACTGGGTGTTTACCGTGCGCGGACTAAATATATTCGATATGTCGAACTGTGCCGAGCTTGAAAACGCCACCTGTTATACCTCTACATACAATTTCCGTGAGTTCTATTATGCTGTGGGGAATAAGATATATGCTTCCATTCTTTCGCTGGGGGTATCGCAGCCGACTTCGAAAGTAGTCTTTGAAACCACCGACCCCAACGAAGTCATAACCCACATGGAGGCTAAATTGAATAATGTCGGCTGGACATACTGGAATCCTCCCATGCCCGCTATGGGTAATACTCTGCAAAATATATCTTCGCAAAATAACCTTATAACTATTGCCACTTATAACGAGGCAACGGGCGAAGGTAAGGTTTATGCCATTCCGCGTCAATATCAAGGTAGCGGGGAATTCGCTGCGAGAGAGTATGTCAGCGAGTGGGGCGGTTTCGGGCGTATAACTGCGATAGCTTTGCGTGAATAAAAAATACCTTATATATTTGGGGTACTCGGCAGGTTCGCCTGCCGAGTACCACGAAGGTAAACGGTTAAATCGTAACAACGGCTGAACATGAAAAAAATATTTTTATCGATACTTGCGGGTTTTATTTTGATTCCTTGCTGTTATTCGCAGGGAGTGGCGTTCGAAAACGACTTTGAAACGGCCATGGCCAGATCGAGACAGACGGGCAAGCCGCTTTTCATAACTTTGCTCGGACACAGAAACGCACCTTCGGAAAGAATGATAAACGATATACTCTCCAATCCCGAGGCAGGAGAATTCTATAGTTCCCGGTTTATTTCGCTATGCTTATGGAACGACTCTGCACAAGCGCAGGAACTGACCGGTAGATATGGCATCCCGTATCTACCCGCGTATATATTTCTCTCTCCCGAAGGGGATTTTCTGAGCAAGGATGTCGGCGTCAAGGATATGGAGGCATTTCTCAGGATGGGACGGAATTACAAACATCCGCAGGCAGATGCCTTAGCCGAATATCGGAGAGAGTTCACGGGCGGGACGATCGACAGCGAGAGACTGAAAGCCTATCTCAGACTCGAATCGTCGTTCGGAATAAGGAACATGGAGGCTCTGGAAACATTGATTGCCATGAAGGGCGGCGATGCGGTAAGCGCGGAGGTGTTCGATCTTATAAAAGGTCAGCCATCCGATGTGGGAAGCATACCTTTCAGGTTTGTCGTTGAGAATGCCTATGCCTTTGCCGCTATTATCGGCGAGCGGGAAACGGAACTCTTCATTTACGGAAAATACCTCGGCCACTTGCGCCGCGTGCCGGCATTCCTTGAAGAACTTCGCGTCAAAGATTATATCTATGCCGAAGCTCTGAAAGAACATATGGCTGTGGATGCTCTTCTTGCCGACGCCGGAAAGAGAGATGAATTTGTTGCGCGCGCCCGAAAATTTACGGATGATTTCCCCGTTGCAGCGCCATCTCTCGGCACGGCGGTTGTGAGGCATGTGAATAAAACCGAGCCTGCATTGGAGGAACTTCTTGTAGAGCTTGCGGACAAAGCTGCCGCATACTCAAAAGAGCAGGCGCTGCAAATAGCGCGCTACATTGTCAATCAATATCTTATCATATATGCCGACCTGATGGCCGTAGCCCCCTGGGTAGATCGTTGGCTGGAATGGAGCGGAGATCCGGACTATGAAAAAAACACGACCACGCTCGTAAAACGGGCTACCGGCGAATACCCGTGTGAGAATTACGGGATGCAGATGCCCGATGTAATATTGAAAGACCTTGATGGAAATCCTGTTGCACTGAGCAATTTGCGCGACTCGATTATCCTTATCGATTTTTGGGCATCATGGTGCGGGCCGTGCATAGCGAAGATACCCCGCGTAATTGCGGCGCATGAACAGTTTAAGCACTATCCGATAAAATTTGTAAGCATTACGATCGACCGCAACGACGACGACTGGAAAAAGGCCGTGGAGAATCTGAGCATTCCCTGGTTGCATCTTTCGGCGAACGGCACCGACATGTCTCGTGAATACGGTGTGCGGAGCGTCCCGCGTATGATAGTGCTGGATACCGACGGCAGGCTTATCGCCGATCACATAACCGGCAACACCATAGTCGCACAACTCGAAAGACTGGCGGAGAAATATAACTGGAAGTGATATCCGACCTCTCTGTTTGTGCAGCCGCCAAAGACGGCTGCACAAACAAAAGTTTCGGCGAATAAAACAGAGAGGATTATAAAGAAAGCTCTCATATAGAGAGCCTTTCTAATTTACGGTTAGATTATTAAGAAATATCTTATGTCGGATATTCGCCGAATATTCCGTCATTCCGGCTGCCGTATCTCATCGCGGGCCTGACCTTCCAAAGACATATTCCTGTCCCGCGACGGTGGGAAATTCAACGATCTGGGGCAGCAGTAAGGGTACGTACAGCCGACACCGGCCGCCTGCCAGAGAGCGCACCACCACCCTTGTCGCGCGCCCGTCGCGCCATTCTATATCTACCTCGAAGCCGCCAACCGCACGCAAACCATACACCGCGCCCTCAGGCCACGCGTCGGGCAGCGCGGGCAAAATATGCAGAGTCCCCGTGTGGCTCTGCAACAGCATCTCGGCTATCCCTGCGCACGCTCCGAAGTTGCCGTCGATCTGGAACGGTGCGTGGCTCGACAGCAGGTTGGCATACACGCCGCCGCGATGCTGGTTCACTCCCGTGTATGTCGTAGGCCGCAGGGCGTTGCCCAAGATGCGGCGGGCGCGGTTGCCGTCCAATGCGCGTGCCCAGAGATTTATTTTCCACCCCATCGACCAACCCGTACTCTCATCGCCGCGCGCGTCGAGCGACTTCACTGCCGCGTCGAATGCCACGCGATCCGAGAACGGCGATATCTGTGAACCCGGATAAAGTGCGATGAGATGCGACAGGTGACGGTGGCGCGGCTCTCCGGCCGAACGCTCTGAGTATTTCCACTCGCGCAGATAGCCGTCGGCATCAACGGCAACGCCAGAGTCGAGATGCTCGAACTTCGAGCGCAGTTCGGCCAGAAACTCAGGTTCGACGACCTCCTCGCCCAGCACCTCGACAGCCCGCAGCGTGTTACGGAACAAGTCCCATATCAGCTGCTGGGCATGCGCCACACCGTCCTCGCGCTTGGGGCCGTGTTCGGGTGAATACTCATCGGGAGCGACCCATGTGCCGTCGTGCACGACACGGTCTTGGATCAATCTTTCCATCCAATATTCGGCACAACTTTTCATCGCGGGGAACGCCGTGCGGCGCAGATAACCCTCATCCAACGTATAGCGGTAGTGCTGCCACAGGTGCATGCAATACCACGCATTGGCGATGACGTAGTTGTGCATGAACGGCCCGTGCCACCCGAAAATGTTGTTTTCGGTGAAGAGCGTCCAACCCCGCGTCTGCCCTGAATTGCGGGCGTTCTGCTGCCATTGCGAGTGTGTTATAGCCTGGTCGTGGATATAATTCAGGAACGTGTGGTGCAGTTCGGAAAGGTTCGTCGGCTCGGCCGGCCAGTAGTTCATCTGCACGTTGATATTGCTGTGAATGTCGCTCGACCATGGAGGTGTATTGCTGTGATTCCAGATGCCTTGAAGGTTCGATGGCAGGTCGAGACCGCGCGCCGAAGATATCATCAGATAACGGCCGTACTGAAAGAACAGTTCTTCCAGAAACAGCTTGCCCTGCGGGTTTTCGGGGTCGTTATACGCGGCGATGAGCGCGTCGGTCGGCAGGTCGTTCTCCGTACCACTGCCGAGCCTCAGCGATACGCGGTCGAATAACTGTCGGTGATCTTCTATATGCCTCTGCCGTAACTCATTGTAGCAGCTGTCGGGAAAATCCAAGACCACTTTGCCAGATATAAAAGTCGGACTCTTGGGGTCGTAATCGGTCGCGGCTTTCAGCAGGATCATGACGCCCGCGTCATCCGATAAAACTTTTGCCGCTGCACGATATGACACCAAATCCAGCCGTCCGCTGAAAGCGAGATTTTCGACCGTTTCCTCGTGCGCTCCTTCCAATGAAACCTTTATATTTATGCTGTGCGGCTCGGATGCCGTCATTCGGATTACGCACACTTTGTCGGGAAAACTGACGAAATATTCCCTGACGAAATCCACGCCGCCGACCGTGTAGCTCGTGCGCGCCACCGCCTGCGAGATGTCCAGTTCGCGTCGGTAGTTGGTCACCGCCGCCTCGTCCACGCCGATGTGCTCGATAAAAAGGCTGCCGAAGTTCTGGTACGAGCCGTACTTGGTCGTGTGACCCACCCACAGCGTTTTCTCGTTGAACTGTATTTCATCCCGCACCACGCCGCCGCTCACCATAGCGCCCAGCGTCCCGTTTCCGACCGGCAGATAATCGATCATCCACTCCGTCGCCGGAGCGGTGTACCACAGCCGGTAACGCGAAGTGTCGTTTGCATTTGCATTTGTGCTTACGCTTGCTACACCTGCCACAAGCAGCACGCCGACAAAAAAGTTCTTCAATTTCATAATCTAATTTTCTAATAATGTCATTCCGAGCGCGCTTACAGTGCGCTCGGAATGACAGTCGCTATGGTGATTTAATTCCCGAAATCGTCGAACATAATGTTTTCGGACGGCACACCGAGATTGTCAAGCATTCCGAGAACCGCCGCGATCATCATCGGAGGGCCGCACAGGTAGTACTCGATATCCTCAGGCGCGGGATGGTCTTTCAGGTAATTTTCGTAAATCACGTTATGGATAAACCCGGTCATGCCTTTCCACCGGTCTTCTTTTTTAGGTTCGGATAGGGCGAGGCCGAACCGGAAATTAGGGAATTCGCGCTCTATCGTCTCAAACTCGTCCTGATAAAAAACCTCGCGCAGAGAGCGCGCCCCATACCAGAATGTTACGGGCAGCGAGGTGCGCTCGGTGTGGAACAGATGGAAAATGTGCGAACGCATCGGGGCCATGCCTGCGCCGCCGCCGATAAACATCTTCTCGCTGGGCGTTTCGCGGAGAAAGAATTCGCCGTAAGGACCGGAAATCGTAACCTTGTCGCCCGACGTCAGCCCGAAGATATACGACGAGCAGATACCCGGGTTCACGCGTTTGAACGTGCCCGACGTTCTTTCCCACGGTGGTGTGGCTATCCGGATATTCAGCATCACGATGCTCCCTTCCGCCGGATGGTTCGCCATCGAATAGGCGCGGAACGTCGGTTCTGGGTTACGCGCCACCAGCCCCCACATTTTTGTCGCGTCCCATTCGTCGCGGTACTCCTCTTCGATTTCGAAACTGTCGAACCGCAGTCCCGCATACTTCGGCACGTCGATCTGTACATAACCGCCCGAACGGAATGCCATCTCCTCGCCGACGGGCAGCCGCACGACGAATTCTTTGATATACGTCGCCACATTGTGGTTAGAAATCACTTCGCATTCCCATTTCCGAACGCCGAGAATTTCCTCCGGCACGCCGACCGTCATGTTCTCCTTCACCTTGACCTGACACCCCAAGCGCCAGCTATCCATCTGCTCCTTGCGCGAGAAAAACGGCTTTTCGGTTTCCAGAATTTCGCCCCCGCCGCTGAATACCTGACATTTACACAAGCCGCACGCTCCCTTGCCGCCACATGCCGCAGGCAGGTATATTCCGCCGCTGTCGGCCAGCGTGCTGACGAGCGTGCTGCCGCCCTCGGCCTCCACCATGCGTTCGCCGCCGTTGATGTCGATGGTGACCGTGCCCGATGTCGTCAACTTCGATTTGGCATAGAGCAACAACGCTACCAATCCCAGCACAATGACCGTGAACGCCACGATTGCAATTATTATCGTCAGTGTTTGCATCCTTATTTTTCTGCTTTTGTATAAACAAAGTAATTCATGCGAGTGCCGCAAGGCACTACATTTGAATTCCGAGGAACGACATGAATGCCATTCCCGCCAATCCCGTGATTATGAACGTGATACCCGCCCCGCGCAGTGGGCGCGGTATGTTCGAATACTTCAATTTCTCCCTGATCGCTGCCATCATTATGATCGCCAGCCACCATCCTATGCCCGAACCGAAAGCGAACGTCGCCGCCTCGCCGATATTCTCATAAGCGCGTTCCTGCATGAACAGCGAGCCGCCCATAATTGCGCAATGCACGGCTATCAGCGGCAGGAATATGCCCAGCGAATTGTAGAGTGCAGGCGAGAATTTCTCCACCGCCATCTCCGCTATCTGGACAAACGACGCCATAACGGCGATAAAGACGATGAAGCTCAGAAAGCTCAGATCCACAGCCGCAAATTCCCCGCCCATCCACGCCAGCGCGCCCGGATTCAATAGATACCTTGTCAGCAGCCAGTTCAGAGATACCGTCGTCACCATCACGAAGGTCACTGTGACGCCCAGCCCCATCGCGGTTTTCACGCTCTTGCTCACTGCAATGTAGCTGCACATGCCGAAGAAGTAGGCGAAAACCATATTGTCGACAAAAATCGACTTTATGAATATGTTGAAAATGTTTTCCATACAAGGTTTATCAGGGAACTTCTAAAAAACCCGAAAGACAAGGCTTGCAACCGAGCCGACACCGCAGTTTACTGATAGTAAATGAGGATGTCGGCGAGGGAGCGTAACGCAGTATTTTGGGGATTTTAGGAGTTGCCATTATTTATCCACTACGTCCTTATTAAAACTCCGTTGTATCCAGATTATCACGCCGACGATAATGAGCGCCATCGGCGGCAGCAGCATCAGGCCGTTGTTCATATAACCCGCCTCATAGAATGAATCGGGAATCACCTGTCGCCCCCATAGCTCGCCCGCGCCAAGCAACTCGCGAAAGAAGCCTACCACGATGAGAATCACCCCGTAGCCCAGTCCGTTGCCAAGACCATCGAGCAGCGACGGCCATGGCTTGTTGCCGAGCGCGAACGCCTCCACGCGCCCCATGATAATGCAGTTCGTGATGATAAGCCCCACGAACACGGAGAGTTGCTTGCTCACCTCATAGACATAGGCTTTCAGAATCTGGTCTACGATAATGACCAGAAAAGCGATCACCACAAGTTGCACTATGATGCGTATGCGCGAGGGGATGGTCTTGCGCAGCGCCGACATTATCAGGCTGGCCAGCGCCGCCACGGCAACCACCGACACGGCCATAACGAATGCCGGCCTCAGCTTCGCCGTCACCGCCAGCACCGAGCAGATGCCCAATATCTGCACCGCGACGGGGTTGTCGCGGTTGAGCGGGCCTAACAGCAGTCGCATATTTTTCGCCGAAAATATCGGCTCACGTTCTCTATTCATTTTCTTTTTGTAATTGGATAAATGGCAAATATCCCTGCAAACTCTCGCGTATCATGCGTCCTACGGCAAAGGCCGTTATCGTGCCGCCGGTGATCGCGTCCACGCTGTGCGGTCCGGGCGGTTCTGTCCCGCGTCGCTTTTCGACCGATACCGAGACGAACTGTCCGTCACGGAAGATCGTCTTGCCTGCAAAGCGGTCGCCGAACCACGACTCGGCGATCTCTGCGCCCAGTCCGGGGGTCTCGCCCTGATGGTAGAACACTGCTCCTGAGACGGTCTTCCAGTCGCTTTCCAACGCAAGATAGCCCCATATCGGCCCCCACAGACCGCTGCCCCACAGCGGAATAATGTAACGTTCCACACCCTGCCCGTCGCGGCTTACGAAAACCGGCAGCTCGCGTTCGTCCGGTGGCAGAGCGTAAACGGCACGCAGATTGGCCAGCAATTCGAAAGCGTTCGCGCCCTCAACCACCTCGCCGCGCGCATCGACCGCAAAACTGCCGACGATGTATCGGGCATACAGTGCATCGACGGCTGCCATTCCGCCCTGTGCCTCTATGCCGATGCTTCGCAGAATAGCCCGCTTCATCTCGTTCTCGATGTTCGCCTGCTGCCGGTCTCTAAGCGCGAGCGACGCGAACGACAGCGCGAGCGCCACGATGACAACCATCGCCGTCGCGTAGACCACGATATACGTATTACTGTTCCGGTTCATCGCCCTGCATGTTTAATGTTGGTCGCCCCTGCCGCCATATTAGCTGCTATGAGCCGCCGCCTTCTCCGCCGCACGTTCGCCTCCACCACGTAGTGATCCACCAGCGGGGCCATCGCGTTCATAAAGAGTATCGCGAGCATGATGCCCTCCGGATAGCCCGGATTCACCACACGGATCAGCACGGCCATCACCCCTATCGCCAGCCCGTATATCCATTTGCCCGTGTCGGTTTGCGCCGCCGTAACGGGGTCGGTCGCCATGAATACCGCCCCGAACGCAAAACCGCCCAGCAGCAGGTGATAATACGCAGGCATCGCCATGTAAATATTGCTCCCCGTGAGCATGAACAACAGGTTGAAGATCAGCCCCATACCCAATCCGCCGACAAAGACGCTCAGCATAATGCGCCAACTTGCCACGCCCGTCACGAGCAGAATAGCCGCGCCCATCATTATGGCTATCATTGACGTTTCGCCCAGTGCTCCCGGATGCGTGCCCACTATCCAGTCCCATACGCCCGTGCCGTTGAAGTCAAGCGTCGGGCTGCCTTCGACCATCCCGTCGGCAATGCTCGTAAGCGGCGTCGCACCCGAAAATCCGTCCACGCCGTCCGCACGCATCAGTCCCGCAACGTTCGCGCGGTCGCCCGACATATATGACGTATAACTGAAAAATACGAACGCGCGCGCCAACAGCGCAGGGTTGAAAATATTCATCCCCGTGCCGCCAAAGATCTCCTTGCCGAATATCACCCCGAATGCCGTCGCAAGCGCCACGATCCACAGCGGCACGTTCGGCGGCAGGATCATCGGTATCAGCATTCCCGTCACCAGAAAACCCTCGTTCACTTCGTGTCCGCGCAACTGTGCCGAGACGAACTCGATGGCCAGGCCCACGCCATACGATACGACGATAACAGGCAGGATTTTCAGGAATCCGAATTTAAGACACATCCAGATGCCCGTCCAGTCTAACGCCGTCGCCTCCGTAACGCCGAACGCACGGTAGTGTTGCAGCCCCGTGTTGTAGAACCCGAACAGCAGTGCAGGCATCAACGCCAGCACCACCATGCTCATCATGCGCTTGGTATCGTGTGCATCGCGAATGTGCGCCCCTTTGGTTGTCACCTTATTCGGCACGAACAGGAACGTTTCGAACGCATCGAACGTCGAGCGGAAGATCCCGAAACGCCCGCCCTTCTCGAAGTGCGGCTTAAACCTGTCGACCAGCTTTCTTAATCTGCTCATTATATATAATAATAGCGTGTATTTTAATTATTTGTCATTGCGGGCTTGACCCGCAATCTCATGTTGTTCGTCATTGTGAGCCTGAAAGGCGAAGCAATCCAGTTTGTTGTCTTTCTGGATTGCTTCGGGCTTCCCGACCCTCGCAATTACGCGCGTGTGTGTCACCCTACTTCCTTGACCATCAAATCGATGCCGTCCTGCACGATCTGCTGTATGTCATTCTTAGACGGGTCGGCAAATTCGCACAGGGCCAAGTCCTCCGGCAAGACCTCGTAAATGCCCAGCGCTTCCATCTTATCTATGTCCTGCGCCAAAATAGCTTTGAGCAGTTGCATCGGGTAGATGTCCATCGGCATGTAACGCTCGAACAGCCCCGTGACGATGAACGGACGCTGGCCGCCGCGTAGATTTGTGTCGATTACGTACTTTTTGCCCGGCCGCAGCCACGAGAGATATGTGCGCGAGACCGAGAATTTGTTGAGGCCCGGCCGCGCCCAGCCCAACAGCTCATAGCGGTCGCCTTCGGGCAGCACGGTGAGCATATTGGCGTAGAACCCGATGTATCCGTCTTCGCCTACGCGCCTGCCGCTCAGTGCGTTACCGCTTATGAAACGCAGTCGCTCATCCCCTGCCGCGCGCGAACCTGTGGCACGTACAAGGTCGGCAATGGGCGTTCCGACCGACGCTTCGACGTATCCCGTGCGCCCTACGCCCGACCCTGCAACGGCGTAGATTTTGGTCATATCGAGCCGCCCCGTGTTGAAAAACCGACCGATGAGCGCGACATTCCACAAGTCGGCTGTCCATACACGGTCACCTTTATTCACGGGGTCGATGTGACTTATCTGTACTCCAACGTTGCCTGCCGGATGCGGCCCCGCGAACGTATGTTTTACGATGCCTTCCTCGTCGCCCACAGCGTCGAGAACGCCCTCCGACGTTGCGCTAAGGCTCAGATGTACCGGTCGTCCCGCCGCGAGAGTGCGAAGAACTTCGAATCCCCGTTTCAGGTTCACGAATTCTGCTTCGAGCGCGAAATTCAGGTCGGGTGCGAGCGGCGCAGAATCGAATCCCGAAACGAAAACGGCTTTCGGCATGTCGGCAGGTGTGGCGACAATTCCGTACGGACGCTGGATAATGCACGGCCACAGGCCGCTTGCCAGCAGTAGTTCTATCGTCGCCTCGCGCGTGAGGCGTGCAGGAATGTCGAACTTGCGGTGGCGTTGCACCTCGTCGGCGCGCACCACGACGTTCAGCACCGCACGCTTGTCGCCTCTCTCCACCGCTTCCACAACCCCGCTCACGGGCGATGTGACGACGATCTCAGGCCGACGCTTATCGAAAAACAGCGGCGTTCCCGCCTCGACATTTTCGCCCGCCTGCACAAGCAGTTTCGGCGAAATACCCGGAAAACCCGCGGGCGCAATGCCGTAAACCGTAGAGCGCGGCAGACGCGTTATATACTTCTCCGCCTCTCCTTTCAGCTTGATATCCAGCCCTTTGCGCAGTTTTATTGTCTTAGTCATTTTTGAAAAAGTGTTTCGAATCTCCCCATTCCCCGTAGCGGATGTTAGCCTCCAAGATCTTTGTGTCGAAAGACAGCGGCTTATTGTCATACAGCGAATAATTCTTCCTCAGCGCATCGGGCGTGAGGTTGGGCATAATGACATTCGCCCCCGCCGCCACAGCGCGCAATCGCCCGTCGGGAACTATCGCCTGCAACGCCGTAGTCGCCGCAATATTTATATCGGGCATCAACAGCCGTAACACCGCTATCATGTTGAGCGTCAGGTTCATGCGCCGCTCGGCCGGCCACACAGCCTGCGCGGCGAGCGGCGTTCCCGCGCTTGGGATATACGGCCCCATGCCGCACATGTCGATATCGAGCGCGCGCATAAAAAGCAGGTCGTCGGCCAGGTCTTCGACGGTCTGGCCGGGCAGCCCGATCATCACGCCCGTGCCGACCTGATAGCCCGCCGCACGCAGGTCGTGCAATGCCTGCAATCTCGTATCAAACTCCCCGTCTTCCGCCGGATGAATCCGCTCGAAGAGTGCGCGGTTCGACGTCTCGATGCGCAGCAGATAACGATGCGCACCGGCCGCGAACCATCGCCGATAGGTGTCTAAGCTCTGTTCGCCGAGCGAAAGCGTAATGCCAAGCTCGCCACGCGACAGAGTTTTTATGTCTTTCACAAGCCGCTCTATGTCAGCGATATACGCTGACAAGCGGTTTTCGCCGCCTTGCAGTACGACCGACCCGAACCGTTCGCGCCACGCATGTTCGGCTGCCGCCAGAACCTGCCCGCGCGTGAGCGTATATCGTTCGCACTCCGCGTCGCGGCGGATGCCGCAATAGAGGCAATTCTTGACGCATAGGTTCGAATATTCGATAAGGCCGCGCAGATAAATACCGTTGCCGATCGTCTTGTCGCGCACCGCTGCCGCGCGTTCGAAGAGCCGTGCCGCAGCTTCGCCTTCACTGTTTAAAAGGTCGATTATTTCGTCTCGCGAAAGGTTCATTCACCGAATATTTCTATCTTTGGATCATGTAAACAAACTTCAAAGTTATATAATTTTGCAGTTCATAGACATCCATACACATAAAATCTACCACGACGGCACGATTTCGCCTCCGAGTGCGGGTGTGCACCCCTGGGATGCGGCGGACGTCGATTTGGCGAAGGAATTGGAATATCTCTCCCATGCGCCTGTCGCCGCGATCGGAGAAGTGGGGCTTGATTACGCACGTGCCCGCGATATGGCAGACCGCACACGCCAGCAAACCGTGTTGCGCGCACAGCTTGCTGTGGCCGGGCGGCGCGCACTGCCGGTGGTCATACATTGTGCGCGCGCATGGGGCGATATGCTCCCGATACTGAGCGAATATACGCTTGCTGCGGTTATTTTTCACGGCTATATCGGCAGCCCTCGGCAGACTGCTGCGCTGCTCACTCGCGACGGATATTACCTCTCGTTCGGCGTGCGGTCGCTGCACTCGCCGAAAACCGTGCAGTCGCTGCGTCTCACGCCGCCCGACCGCCTCTTTGCCGAGACTGACGACGATCCGACGCCAATTTCCGACATATACTGTCAGATCGCAGATATAAAAGATATGCCGCTCGATGCGCTGATCGGGGCGATCGAGAGGAGTTATGAAAAATTGTTTGGCGCGAGATTGTCATCCCGTACTATGCACGTTCGGAATGACAAAATAAATTAACGATTAAAAAATGAATAAAGGAACACCCGCATGGCTCGAACGCACGGAGTTACTCTTCGGCGATGAAAAACTTGCGCGCTTGCGTGCCGCACATGTTCTGGTCGTGGGGCTGGGCGGGGTGGGGGCGTATGCCGCCGAGATGATATGTCGGGCGGGAGTGGGGAGGCTGACCATAGCCGATTCCGACCGCGTCTCGCCGTCTAATATCAATCGCCAATTAGTGGCGCTGCATTCGACCGTCGGGCGCGAAAAATCGGAGGTATTGGCCGAACGGCTGCGCGATATAAATTCCGAATTGGAACTTATGGCAGTGACGCGCTACATCCGCGATGAGGAAACCGACCTGCTGCTCGACAGCGCGCGGTTCGATTACGTTGTCGATGCCATAGACACTCTCTCGCCGAAAGTCGCGCTGATAAAAGGCGCGCTGGATCGCGGGTTGCCGCTGGTCAGTAGCATGGGCGCGGGCGCGAAGACCGACCCTGCGCTTGTCGAGATATGCGACATCGCACGCACGCACCATTGTCCACTGGCCCACATGCTTCGTAAACGGCTGCATCGGATAGGCATTCGCACGGGATTTCATGCCGTATTTTCGCCCGAACCGGTGCGCGACGGTGCAATGATCCTGAGCGAAGAGACGAACAAAAAATCAAATGTCGGTACGATTTCTTACATGCCGGCGGTGTTCGGTTGCGCCTGTGCATCGGTAGTGGTAAGAGGGCTGATCGGGGAGCTGTAAATGTCTGTATATCAAACGAAATCGAGGCCGAATCATTTGATTCGGCCTCGATTAGTAGCGGGGGCAGGACTCGAACCTGCGACCTTTGGGTTATGAGCCCAACGAGCTGCCAACTGCTCCACCCCGCGATATTGTGCGGCAAAGGTAAGTGAAATTTTCCGCACCGCAAAATTATCGCGAAGGAAAATTACATATGCACGTCATTGCGAGCCTAAAAGGCGAAGCAATCCAGTGGTTTTCTTCTGGATTGCTTCGCCTTTTAGGCTCGCAATGACGTGCGCGTATCCTTAGAACCTGTAATTATACGCCAGCATTATATTGTGGCGTTGGCGCATACGGTCGAGATGACCGACGTAAAACGTTGTATCGGTGAAGCCGTCATGATAATAATAAAGGTCGTATACCGTAAAATCTGTCTTGCCGAATACGTAGGTCAGGTCTAACGACGAGGCGCGCGATATGCGGTAGCCCAAACCCGCCGAAACTGTGAGCGTAGTTCGCTCGGTCGGCATGTCGAACAGGCGCATACCCGGTCTGTCCCGGCTCCAAAAAAACTCATCCCTCAGACCCTCGCGCACGTAAGATGCTCCGGCGCGCAGCATAATGCCTTCCACGGCCATCACTTCGAGTCCTGCGCGCACGGTGTTCGCCGGTCGCAGGTTCTCGCGCACGTCTTCTCTGTAAAAGTCTTCGTCGGCTCTATCGTAGAGCGGCCCGAAAACTCTCATGCCGTTATACCACGTACGTTCATAGTCGACAGCCAAGACCGCGCGGTCTGCAATAATGTATGACGCTCCCGCCAGCAACCGCGTGGGCGTGATAAATCGCTCTTCGAACTCGCGGTCTGGCGATCGCGCAGTGCTTAAAGCCGCACCGGTGGCGCTCGTGCTCCGCATTATCGAGGAGTATCGTGTGCGCACGGTCATCATCGTCGGGCTGTGCACCGCAAGTCCGATGCGTAATTCCTGTACCGGACGTATCACCATGCCCAGCTTGAAATTATAGCCGTCGGCATTCGTTCTCAGCCGCTGGTCATAGACCATACCGCGTATCTGGGCAGTATTGGTATATCTGTCCTGGTAGCTTACGTCTCTGACATGAAGCGAATTGACGATGCCGAGGCTGAAACCCAGATAGAATTGGTTCATAAAGTTCCACCCGCCCGCGAAGGTGTATTCGCCGGCGCTGCCGCGCGAGCCGGTGTTGGCATACTGAGAGATGCCCATGCCTGATTGGTCGAGTTCCGGTATGACCCGGTAGTCGTCCGTCGCACCAACACGCTCTATGAGATTTGTATTGTATGCAAGTATTGCGCCCCATTCATAGAAAAACGCTCCGCCGTTGTCCGGATGCCGCCAGGGATTGTTGCCGGTAAGCCCGTCATGTCCCACGTCTGCCGTAAAGTCCATCACCGATTGGGCGAACATGTCGAGGATCGTATTGTTCGAACCGTTGAGCGCCACGCGGCTGCGGTAGTTATAATCGGCCAGCTTGTTGTAGCCGAACCCCATCGTAAAGCTGGTGAGCACCCCCGTTCCTTCGATAATGTTGAACGCGAAGCCCATATTGTTCAATCCTACGCTCGTGCGGTTACTGCTCGTCATCGTTTCCGAACCCACCGGAAACCCCGGCAGCGTATTTTCCACGCCGGTTTGCAATAGTGATGCCGTGACGCCGAACTCCGAACTGCGGTACATACCCAACCCCGCAGGGTTGATGCTCATCGACGAGAGGTCGGCTCCGAGCGAGGTGAACGCTCCCGCCATCGCCGCCGAGCGCGCCGTGCCCATGCCGCCGTCGAACCTCCCGTATTTGTACATATCAGTGATTTTGAACTCTATCTGGCGAACAATGTAGCCGTACGGAACATTATTCTCCTGCGCAAATACTGCCGGCGTCATGGACAATAGCATGAGCGATAGCAGAGTACGTTTTATTTTCATAATTCAGGGTGTTTTTATTTTATGATCGTTATCCCTTACCGCTATCGTACGTTTGGACGCATGACAGCGGCAAGGGATAATGTATAGTTATTATCGCGAACGTCCCGAACCTGACGAACCTGAGCTTCCTGAGCCTGAACTGCCGCTGCCGCTCGAAGAACTGCTCGAAGAGCTACTGCCTACGCTGCTTGAACGGGATGAGCTGCTCGACGACGAACTGCCGGAACTGTCGCTGCTGCGCGACGATGACGAACTGCTCGAAGAGGTATTGCTGCTTGTGCCGGATGAGCGTTGTGTTGTCGACGAACTGCCGCCCGACGATCCAACGTTAGCGGTCGAGCGTTGTTGTTGCGGCGGGTTGGCGCTTGTCGTTGCCGTCCCGCGAGATTGTGTCGCGTTGCCGGCCGTACCCGAATTGCTCTGCTGACGCACCTGCTGTAATGCGTTGCTGACGGGAGTGCCCGCGCCCGGTCTGACTGCCGAAGCGGAAGGAGTGCCCGTACGCGTAGTGCCCGTTCCGGTCGATGTACCAACCCCACCGGTACGCGTAGTACCCGTTCCGGTCGATGTTCCCGTTCCCACGCTGCCTGTACGCGAAGTGCCTGTACTTGTGCCGGTCGATATGCCTGCTCCGCCCGTGCGCGAAGTACCCGTGTCGGTTGTTCCTACACTGCCCGTACGCGAAGTGCCCGTTCCTGTCGATGTGCCTGTTCCCACGCTACCTGTGCGCGAAGTACCCGTTCCGGTCGCCGTCCCGACTCCGCCTGTACGTGAAGTACCCGTGCCCGTTGCCGTTCCCACACCGCCCGTGCGTGAACTACCCGTTCCTGTTGCCGTGCCAACACCGCCCGTACGCGAACTGCCCGTGCCTACGCCGGTCGTGCGTGCCGAACCCGTGCTGCTGCCTGTGCGTGCCGAGCCTATGCCACTTGTGCGGGCCGAACTCGTTCGTTGCCCTGACCCCGAAATGGATGGACCGGGACGCGGTGCAGGTCTCCATGACGGACCGCCTCCCCATACCGGAGGACGATGCCAGCCGCCGCTCCAACCCCAACTCGGATGACCCCAGCCCCATGGATTGCGCCACGGATCGTGCCAACCCCAACTCGGATGCCCCCAACCCCAGTTCCACGAGTTGTGCCAACCCCATCTGCTGCCCCACCACGGGTCCCAGCCGAACGAGCCTCGCCAGCCCCAATTACTGCCCCACCAAGGATCCCAGCCCCAAAAGCGGGTTTGCCAAGGACTCCACACACGCCCGAACCTGTTGACGACCATCGGTTGTCCCCAGCCTCCGAACATCATCGTGATGTGGCGCGGCTCGACCCATACCTGATCGCCCATGACCATTATGTTATAGAACGACGGGCTGAACGTGCTCGCATACCAGAACTCGTCCGTGAACCGGAATGTCCAATAACTCGACGGCATCCTGTACGTCGGCGAGTTAAAGCCGCGCAGACGGCGCTCGAACGCTGTCTCGAAGTCGTTGGCCAGCACCGCACCGAACGGGTCTTGCTGGAAGTGAATTTCATATTCGAGCCTGTCGGCCTCCTGTTCGGCTATCAATCGCCGCATACGCGCCGCGCGTGCTTCTGCTTCGGCGCGCGCGATCTCGGCTTCGATCCTCTGGCGTTCGGCAATGGCATAGCGGTCATGCACCCCGAAAAGGTCGTTGCCGGCCGCCGAGCTTGCGCGGTAAGGCCCCGCACAACTGCTTGTCACGGCAACCGCCGCGACAAGCAAGCCTATAAACGATATACTTCTTCGCGTTTTCATATCTTCGTATTTTAAAAGTCGTTCAATTCAAAAAACATGCCGTTTACTATAAGACGTTTTCACAGGTCGTTTTGTTGCATCCGCGCCGTATTATTTTCGCCCCGTCCGTTCGATATCCAAATATAGTAAATTATTAGTACATTTGTGGTTCGGAAAAGCATTTTTTATGGCAAAAGAGTTGAAAGACCTGACGAAAAAAGAAGATAACTATTCGCAGTGGTATAACGACCTGGTGGTTAAGGCCGGATTGGCCGAGTATTCGGCCGTGCGCGGGTGTATGGTGATAAAGCCCTATGGCTACGCTATTTGGGAGAAAATGCAGCGTGCGCTCGACGATATGTTCAAGGAAACGGGGCACGTGAACGCCTATTTTCCGTTGCTCATCCCGAAGTCGTTTTTCAGCCGCGAGGCCAAGCATGTCGAAGGGTTTGCGAAAGAATGCGCGGTGGTGACGCATTATCGACTGAAAAACGACGGGCAGGGCGGCATCGAGGTCGATCCCGATGCGCGGTTGGAGGAGGAGCTGGTGATACGCCCCACGTCGGAGACTATAATATGGAACACATACAAGGGCTGGATACAGTCGTACCGCGATCTGCCGATCCTTGTGAACCAGTGGGCGAACGTGATGCGCTGGGAGATGCGCACGCGCCTGTTCCTGCGTACGGCCGAATTCCTGTGGCAGGAAGGGCACACCGCCCACGAAACGCGCGAGGAGGCTATCGAGGAGACGTACCGTATGGTGAACGTTTATCGTAAATTTGCCGAGGAGTGGCTTGCCGTGCCCGTTATCGTGGGGCATAAGAGCGAGAACGAGCGTTTCGCGGGCGCGGAGGATACGCTCGCTATCGAGGCGCTGATGCAGGACGGCAAGGCTTTGCAGGCCGGCACGTCGCACTTTCTGGGGCAGAACTTCGCGCAGGCGTTCGACGTGCAGTTTGCCGGCCGCGACGGCAAGCTGGATTACGTCTGGGCAACGTCATGGGGCGTTTCGACGCGGCTTATAGGCGCGCTTATCATGGCGCATTCGGACGACAACGGACTTGTGCTGCCGCCCAAACTCGCGCCGCAGCAGGTCGTGATGATTCCTATATACAAAGGTGAAGAGGAGCTGGCGCAGGTTACGGCGCGGTTGGAGGCGCTGGCGGCGGAGCTTCGGGGGCGTGGCGTCAACGTGAAGATCGACGCGCGCGACAATGTGCGTTCGGGCTTCAAATTCGCCGAGTATGAGCTGCGCGGTGTTCCCGTGCGGCTGGCGATGGGGCCGCGCGATCTGGCCGCCGGTACGGTGGAGCTGGCGCGCCGCGATACGCTCTCCAAAGAGACCGTGCCGCAGGAAGGACTTGCCGACCGTGTCGTTGCGCTTTTGGATGAAATCCAGGCGAATATTTATGCTAAGGCTCTGAGCTTCCGCGACGAGATGACCACGCGCGTCGATTCATGGGATGAGTTTGTGCGCGTGCTCGACGAGAAAGGCGGCTTTCTGCTCGCCCACTGGGATGGCACGCCCGAAACCGAAGAGGCGATCAAAGATGCCACCAAAGCGACGATTCGCTGCATTCCTTTGGATTCGCCCGAAGAGGACGGTGTATGCGTATACTCCGGCAAACCGTCGAAGCGGCGGGTGGTTTTTGCAAGGGCGTATTGACTACTGATTATCAATTACGACACGCGTGCGTCATTGCGAGGGTCGCCAAGCCCGAAGCAATCCAGTTTGTTTTTCTCTGGATTGCTTCGCCTTGCAGGTTCGCAATGACGATTCGGTGCGATATTGCAGAGCAAATCTGCAATGACAATAAAAATTGTGCATGAAAAACAATCTTGCGGTGCGTACGCTGAGCAGTGTGGGAATAGTGGCGATAGTCGTCGCGGCGGTGCTGTTTTCCGCGTGGACGTTCGTGTTGCTGCTGGCGGCGATATGCGTCGGCGCGATGTGGGAGTTCTACCGTATGGCGGAAAAGATCGGGTTGCAGCCGATAAAATTCGTCGGCATCGCGAACGGATTGTTGGTCATCGGGGGAGCTTTTGGAATTTCACATGTCGGATTCATTTTTCATATTGCTTGGGTCATAGCATTTTTCCTGCTGTTTGCGACTATCGCGGCGGAGCTGTGGCGCAAGAGCACGAACCCTTTGGGTAACATTGCCGCCGGACTGCTCGGCGTGTTTTATATTGCCGTGCCGCTTGCCATGCTGATTGTTATATCGGCGGAATTCAGCCATTGGCTCGTTCTGTGGTACATTTTCATTATCTGGATAAACGATGTGGGGGCGTATCTGGTCGGCATTACGATGGGGCGGCGCAGGCTTTTCGAGCGTCACTCGCCTAAAAAATCGTGGGAAGGATTCTTCGGCGGACTGGTGTTCGGTGTGGCTACGGGCGTACTTGCGGCGCACTTAATGGGTTGGAACACATGGTTTTGGGTCGGGTTGGCGGTGGTCGCGGTGGTCGGCGGCGTGCTGGGCGATCTGGTGGAGTCGATGTTCAAGCGCGCGGCGGGGGTCAAGGATTCGGGCAGCATCATACCCGGTCACGGCGGTATTCTCGACCGCTTCGACGCGCTGATATTTTCCGCGCCGTTCGTTTTTCTCTATTTCTTGATTTTTCACGGCTCGATGGTATGAAAGTCATAAAAACCGAAATAGAGAGTGTCGTAATTATCGAGCCGACGCGGCACGAGGACGGGCGCGGATGGTTTGCGGAAGTGTTCTCGCAGCGCGGGTTCGCCGATAAGGTTTGCGCAAAAACGGTGTTCGTGCAGGATAACGAGGTGTGGTCGCGCGGCGGAGTTGTGCGCGGGCTGCATTTTCAGCGGCCGCCGCACGAGCAGGCGAAGCTGGTGCGTGCGGTGCGGGGTGCGATAGTGGACGTCGCGGTGGATTTGCGACGCGGCTCGCCGACTTTCGGACGGCATGTGGCAGTTGAACTTTCGGCTGAGAACGGCCGCCAGCTGTTCATCCCGCGTGGGTTTGCGCACGGCTATTCGGTGCTCGGCGACGAGGCGCTGGTGGTTTATAAGTGCGATGATTTTTATGCGCCTGATTTCGAGGGTGGCGTGCGTTTCGACGACTCCGCGCTGGGCATTGACTGGCGTATAGACCCCGCCCGAATTGTCGTCTCCGGGCGAGATAGGGCGTTGCCTTTGCTTTCCGGCCTCCGAATTTAGGTGTTTTCAGAAAAAACCATTATCTTAGCAAGTCATTGCGATTCCGAGCAGAAAAATGACTGCAAAAAAGACGGAACATAAGACCAGGACGGTGAAAGAGAAAACCGTCAGCGGAGGGATGTCCGACACTCAGCGATGGGTGTTGGGCGTTGTTCTGTTCGCATTTTCAGTGTTTTTGCTGATCGCGGTGGCGTCGTACTATTTCACGTGGCAGGCCGACCAGATGTTCGTGCGTCACGGCGAGCTGGGTTATCGTGACTCGGGCGTGGTAGCGAACCAGACGGGCAGGCTGGGTGCTACGTTGGCGCACTATGTGGTGAGCCAGTGGTTCGGTATCTTCGGAGTTGTAATCCCGGCGATGCTGATTATTATAACGTTGAGGCTCATTGATTTCCGTCCGGCGTTGTTAAGTAAATCGGTGCGCATCGGGCTTATCTCGATGATACTGGGGTCGCTGACGCTTGGGTTGCTGTTCGACGAACGGTGGGACGTTTTCGGAACAGGGCTGGGCGGCGCGCACGGGATTTATGTTTCGCGGTGGATCGTGTCGTATCTGGGTGTGATGGGCGCGGGATTGGCACTGTTGCTGGGATGGATTCTGCTTGGGGTCTATATCACGCGGCGTACCATATTGGTAGTCAATAGGGTAGGGCGCGGACTGTATGAGAGTGGACGTAAGGTGGGTAGTAAGATGGTAGCGCATCGCGAGGACGGCAGCGAGGAATATTACGAAGAGGACGATTATTATATAAAGGAAGAAGAGCCGCCGGTGTTCGTGCCGCCCGCGACGCATCAATCTGCGACGCATCAACATGTGCAGCATCACGGAGAGCCGCCGCGCCGCGAGGTTTCCCACCGCGAGGCGGCGATAGAGATAGTGCGTCCTATGCGCGAGCCGGTGCGTGAATTTGCGCCCGAACCCGTATCTGCGCAAAAATCGTCGCAAACGGCGGCGAACGCTGAATCGCACGCCGTTTTCACGGTGGTTACGGCCGAGCGCGAGCCTCAGCCCGAGCCTGTCCACGCATCGCGCGACCCTAACGTAGTGATGTTCGGCGAGCCATATTCGACTGATCCGCGTGCCGATTCGCGCGTGGTGGAGGTCGTGCAGCCGCAATATCACGGGCAATATCATGAAGCGAATAATCATGCCGCGCAAAAAAACGTGACTCATGATAACCGCGGTCCGTTCGAAGTAGTACAATCGCCGCATGCGCCGCAGTCCGAGCCACAGCAGCCGCGCGGGCCGTTCGAGGTCGTTAGCCGTCCGGCGGGCGCGCCGTTGGCTGCCGGAGGGATACTGGAAGAGAGCGCGCCGACGGCTGTGAACGCGGCGGGTGCGGGTGCGGCGAAACAAGCGGGACAGATGCAGGTGGTGGTCGCCGCGCGCGCCGATGCGGTAACGGACGACGACGATATAGACGCTGAACTGTATGACCCCACGCGCGAGCTTTCACGCTATGAAAAACCGCCCGTCGAGCTGCTGGAAGACCACGCGGTGGACGCGCAAGTGACTGAGGATGAGGTATATGAAAATAAAAATCAGATCGTCAGCACGCTCCAAAACTTCGGCATCAAAATAGACAAGATAAAGGCCACGATCGGGCCGACGGTGACGCTCTATGAGATCATTCCCGCAGCGGGGGTCAAAATCTCGAAAATCAAGAACCTCGAAGACGATATTGCGCTGAGCCTCAAAGCGCTGGGTATCCGTATAATCGCGCCGATGCCCGGCAAGGGAACGATTGGTATCGAAGTGCCGAATAAGGACAAGGAGATCGTGTCGATGTCGTCGGTGATTCGCGCGCGCAGGTTTCAGGAGAGCCGCGCCGAGCTGCCCATCGTGTTGGGCAAGACGATATCGAACGAAACGTTCACCATCGACCTCGCGCAGATGCCCCACCTGCTTGTCGCAGGGGCGACGGGGCAGGGTAAGAGCGTGGGGCTCAATGCGATAATAACGTCGCTGCTGTACAAAAAACACCCTGCGGAACTTAAATTCGTCTTCGTAGACCCGAAGCGTGTGGAGTTGTCGCTATACGCTAAGCTCGAACGTCATTTTCTGGCGAAGATGCAGAGCGAAGACGAGGCGATACTCACTGAAACTCAGAAGGTTGTCTATACGTTGCAGGCACTCTGTATGGAAATGTCGGCGCGCTATGACCTGCTGCGTGCGGCAGAGGTGAAAAAAATTGCGGAGTACAACGAAAAATTCCTCAAACGACGGCTCAGCCCGAAGAAAGGACATCGCTATCTGCCTTATATAGTGGTAGTCGTGGACGAATTTGCCGACCTGATAATGACTGCCGGACGCGAGATAGAAGCCCCATTGACGCGGCTTGCACAGTTGGCGCGTGCCGTAGGGATACATCTGGTTATCGCGACGCAACGTCCTGATGTAAAGGTTATTACGGGGCTTATAAAAGCCAATTTCCCGGCGCGCATCGCCTTTCGCGTAATGTCGATGGTCGACTCGCGGACGATAATCGACCAGCCGGGTGCGAACCAGCTTATCGGGCGCGGCGATATGCTCATGTCGCAGGGCGGCGAACTCACGCGCGTGCAATGCGCGTTCATCGATACGCCTGAGATAGAGCGGATTACGGAATTTATCGGCAATCAGCGTGGCTATGCCGGCCCGTACGACCTGCCCGACTATCAGCCCGAGGGCGATGCGGGTGGCGAGCGCCTATCGGACTTAGGGCCGCTGGACCCGATGTTCGAGGAGGTTGCGCGCTTTGTGGTGCAGAACCAGCAGGGGTCTACGTCGTCGATCCAGCGCCGCTTTTCGATAGGCTACAACCGCGCCGGACGTATCATGGATCAGCTCGAAGATGCGGGCATCGTCAGCCGCGCCGACGGCAGCAAACCGCGCGAGGTGCTGCTGATGGACATCATGTCGCTCGAACACATACTTGGCAATATCGACAGGTAGGGGCGCGTTATAAAAGAAAAACGTTATGAAAAAGATACTATTCCTCATCGCTTTTTTAGTGCCTTTCGCGGCGCAGGCAGACGAAAGACAGTCGGATGCGAGTCTTACAATGGCCATGGCGGCGGAGATTCTGGAAAAGGTGGGTGCGCGCGTGACCGCTATGGGCGAGTATCACGCCGAGTTCGAGGCTATGGCCGAAGGCAATCGCATCGTAGGGGTCTATGCGGTGAGCGGCGAGAAATATTACATGCGTGCGGATGGCTACGAAATAATCGGCGACGGGCGGACGCGCTGGGAAATCAACCACGACGACGAGGAAGTGCTCATAGATATTGCCGACCCCGCCGATAACAACATACTTACGAACCCGACGCGCGCGTTCGATTTTGCCGACACCGTTTTCCGCAGTTCGTATAAAGGAGAGGTTCGCGTTGATGGTGAGATTTTCGATGTCGTGGAACTCACGCCGCGCGACACTCGCAGTCAGTTGCAACGTATAACGCTCACGGTTAGCCGCCGCACGGGGTTGCCCGTCGAGTTGCGCTACATGGCCGACGGATTGTCGGAGGAGATCGTAGTGCGGATCGTGCGGATGACGCAGGGCCTGCTCCCCGATGCGCGATTCACGTTCGACAGCGCGCGGTATAGAGGGTATGACATTACGGATTTCAGATAATGGGACTTCTGAAAATCCAAAATACTTCGTTACGCTCCCTCGCCAAAATGCTCATTTACTATATGTAAACTCCGCTTTTGGCTCTGTCGCAAGCCTTGTCTTTTGGATTTTTAGAAGCCCATTTTGCTGCCGGCGTGAGTTCTGTGTCTTTTATCGCTTCACGAGCCTCACCACGTTTTCCACATGATGTGTGTGGGGGAACATATCGACGGGTTGAACGCGGTCGATAAGGTAATACGGATCGAAAAGCGCAAGGTCGCGCGCCTGAGAGGCGGGGTTGCAACTCACATAGATTATGCGCTGCGGGGCGGCGCGCAGGATTACTCGCGCGACATCTTCGTGGATTCCGGCGCGCGGAGGGTCGAGGATCACTACGTCGGGGCGGCCGTGCGCGGCCACGAATTCATCGCTCAGAACATCTTTCATATCACCCGCAAAGAACGCGGTGTTCGTAATCCCGTTGCGGAGCGAATTTTCGCGCGCATCTTCTATCGCTTCGGGAACGTATTCTATGCCTATCACGCGCGCGCATTGCCGCGCAACGAAATTCGCTATCGTACCCGTGCCTGTGTATAGGTCGTAAACTATATCGTCGGGTCGTAAATCGGCGAATTCGCGTACGACTTTGTAGAGGTTATACGCTTGCTCGGAGTTGGTCTGGTAGAACGACTTGCCGCCGATTTTGAATCGCAAATCCTCCATCTGCTCGAAAATGTGGTCTGTGCCCCAAAAAACCACGAGTTCCCGGTCGCCGATAGTGTCGTTCAGCTTGGTGTTCACGACGTACATCAGTGAAGTTATCGACGGAAATGCAAAGGCAATGTGCGACATAAGCGCGTCGATGCGAGGGCGGTCGTCGTGTGCGAAGACCACTATCACCATCACGTCGCCCGTCGTCGAAGTGCGGATAATGACATTGCGCATCAGCCCGGTGTGGGCGCGTTGGTCATAGAATTCGTAACCGTTCGCCACACAAAACTCCTTGATGCTCAGACGAATTTCGTTTGACGGAGTGGGTTGCAGCCAGCATTTGCGAATGTCCAGAATCTTGTCGAACATTCCGGGAATGTGGAAACCCAGCGCGTGGGGGTCGGTTATCGGCTCGCCGCCTGCAATCTCGGAGGCTGTCATCCAGCGCCGCGCCGCGAAGGTGAATTCCAGCTTGTTGCGATAGAATGTTGTCTTTTCGGAGGGCAGCGTTGACGCGACTTCGGGCAGTTCGACGCGCCCGATCCGCGTAAGCTGATCGATGACCTGCCCGCGCTTCTGGCGCAGCTGTTCGTCGTAGGGCAGGTTCTGCCACTTGCATCCGCCGCACACACCGAAATGTTCGCAAAACGGCTCGACACGCAGCGGCGAGCGGTGCACGAACCGCACGGCCACACCCTCCATAAACCGCCTCCGTTTCACGCGCACCTGTACATCTACCACGTCTCCGGGCACGGTCATCGGCACGAAGACCACCATGTCGTTGTAGCGTCCCATCGCCTTGCCCTCGGCCGCCAATGCCGTTATTTCGAGACCCTCGATGAGAGGGTAATTAGCCTTTTTTCGCGCCACGTTTTTGTTGCAAATATACGCTAAATTTTGGCAGATTAGGGAAAAAGCAGTACCTTAGCGTGGTTAAATCGGACAGAAGAAAAATATGTCAGAAGAGATAAAAGAACCGAACGGCGAAGAGGGCGGCGGTGAGAAAATAGTGAGGATCAACATTGAGGAGCAGATGAAGTCGGCCTACATCGACTATTCGATGTCGGTGATCGTATCGCGTGCGCTGCCCGACGTGCGCGACGGGATGAAGCCCGTGCAGAGGAGAATCCTTTACGGCATGAGCAACGAGCTGAACCTCTACTCCGATAAGCCGCACCGCAAGTCGGCGAGGATCGTGGGGGATGTGATGGGTAAGTTCCACCCGCATGGCGACAGCTCGATATATGACGCGATGGTGCGCATGGCGCAGGAGTGGAGTCTGCGCTACCCGCTGGTGGACGGGCAGGGTAACTTCGGGTCGGTGGACGGCGACGCTCCGGCGGCGATGCGTTACACGGAGGCGCGGATGAAGAAGCTGGCCGACGAGGCGATGGCCGATATAGATAAGGACACGGTCGATTTCCAGTTCAACTTCGACGACACGATGCAAGAGCCTCAGGTACTGCCTACGCGCGTGCCGCTACTGCTGATCAACGGTGCATCGGGCATTGCGGTTGGCATGGCGACGAACATGGCGCCGCACAACCTGTCGGAGGTTATCGATGCATGTTGTGCGTATGTCGATAATAAGGACGTCGAGGTCGCGGAGTTGATGCAGCACGTTACCGCCCCCGATTTCCCGACGGGAGGGATAATTTACGGCTACGAGGGCGTGCGCGAGGCGATGGAAACGGGGCGCGGACGGGTCATGATGCGCGCGCGAACGGAGATAGAGCATACGGCGAGCGGACGGGAGTGTATCGTGGTTACGGAGATACCGTATCAGGTGAACAAGGCCGACATGATCCGCAAGATCGCGGACATGATCAACGAGAAGAAGATAGAGGGGATTTCTTATATCAACGACGAGAGCGACCGTAATGGCATGAGGATTGTGATAATCCTGAAAACCGACGCGGTGGCGAGCGTGGTGCTGAACACACTGTATAAATATACGGCGATGCAGACGTCGTTCGCGGTGAACAATATCGCGTTGGTGAAGGGGCGGCCGATGATGCTGAACCTGCGGGATATGATCCGCCACTTCATCGACCACCGCCACGAGGTGGTGGTGCGGCGCACGCGCTACGACCTTGCGCAGGCCGAAAAACGGGCGCACATACTCGAAGGGCTGCTCAAAGCGTTAGATCATATAGACGAGATCATCCGTATCATCCGTGCGTCGGAGACTCCGGATGCTGCCAAGCAGGCGCTAATGGCGGGTTTCGGACTGACGGACGTGCAGGCGGCGGCGATAATCGACATGCGTTTGCGCGCGCTTACGGGATTGGAGCGCGGGAAGTTGCAGAACGAGTACGACGAATTGTGCAAACAGATCGCCTATTACAGAGAGGTATTGGCGGACGAGGGATTGCAGATGAAAGTTATCCGCGACGAGTTGGTGGAAATCAAAGAGAAGTATGGCGACGCTCGCCGCACGGAGGTGGTTTTTAGTGCGGAGGAGTTCAATCCTGAGGATTTCTATGCCGACGACGAGATGGTGATAACCATCTCGCACATGGGCTACATCAAGCGCACGCCGCTGACGGAGTATCGCAGTCAGGCACGCGGCGGAGTGGGTGCAAAGGGAAGCGCAACGCGTGACGAGGACTTTATCGAGCATATCTACGTCACGACGATGCACAATACGATGATGTTCTTCACGGAGCGTGGACGGTGCTATTGGCTGAAAGTTTACCAGATTCCGGAAGGCGCGCGCGCGTCTAAGGGACGGGCGATCCAGAACGTTATCCAAATCGAGCCGGGCGATGCGGTGAGAGCGTATATCAACGTGCGCCACCTCGACGACAAGGAGTATGTGGAGAATAACTTCCTGATAATGTGTACCAAAGACGGCACTATCAAGAAAACACAGCTGGAAGCCTACTCGCGTCCGCGCGCCAACGGCGTGAACGCAATTACTATTCGTGAGGGCGACCGGCTTATAGACGTGAAGCTCACGAGCGGCAACGCCGAAGTGATGATAGCCGCGCGCGAGGGTAAGGCGATACGTTTTCCGGAGAGCATCGTGCGTCCCATAGGGCGCACGGCGGCGGGGGTTCGCGGTATCTCGATAGAGGAGCACGACGAGGTTATCGGCATGGTATGCGTCGAGCCTGACGACAAAAAAGACATACTTGTGGTGAGCGAAAACGGCTACGGCAAGCGCACCGACCTGGATGAATACCGCATTACCAACCGCGGCGGCAAGGGTGTAAAAACCATTAACATAACCGAAAAAACGGGCAAACTGATCTCGATCCAGGCCGTTACGGATGACAACGACCTGATGATCATCAACCGCAGCGGTATCACGATCCGCACGGGTGTGGACGCGATACGGCTGGCCGGCCGTGCGACGCAGGGAGTACGGGTTATCAATTTGCGGGGTGACGACCGGATAGCATCGGTTATCGCCGTGCCGCGAAGTGACGAGGCAGACGCGTCTGATTTCCAGCCTGCCGGATGATAAATCGCCGATCGTCATTGCAAGGGTCGTATACCCGAAGCAATCCAGTTTTTACTGAACTGTATTGCTTCGCCTTGCAGGCTCGCAATGACAATAGTTATGTGAAGATTAATAAAACAAACCAAAAACCATAGGCTAACTGCTTTAATCTTTGAGAGTTATGAAAAGAATAGTAATGCTTGTCATCGTTGCGGGCGTCGCACTGACGTCGGCGATGGCTCAGGTGCTGCCCTCGCAGCAGATGAGAATCGACCAGAATGCGCTCCGCAGAGCTATCGAACGCTCGGACAGAGAGATTGAAAATGAACGCCGCGCCACGCGCGGACAAACGTGGTTCGACCGCGGAGAAGCTTTCTACAATGCCGCCGCTGCCGTCGCAATGTACATCCACCCCGGAATGTCTCTCGAAAGATTGAAAGATGTCGTGGGCAAAGATATCGAGACGAGCGAACGGGAGGTTAATGGCCGGAATTTCACGGTGGTCTCTGTGCCTGAGGCCGATATTTTTCTGATCGACGGCGTAGTGCAGTTCTGGGATGAGAAGATCGTGATCCACGAAGGAGCGACGCAACTTGCGGCGGAGGCTTTCAGTCGTGCAGGCGAACTCGATAACAGACTTAGAACGAGAGCGACAGACGGCATGGACCGCGTGGCCAACATCTACAAGATGAGGGCTAATGCTCAGCACAATCTGGGTAACAATGCGGCGGCGGCGGAGAACTTTCTCGCGGCGTTCCAGACTCAACTCAACCCGCTGATCGGCGTGGTGGACGGCAATTCGGTATTCAATGCGGGTTATCTTTTCCTTATGCTGGAAGACTATGCGAGGTCCATCGAGGTGTTCGAAGAGGCCGTAGCGAATGATGTATGGAACGACGGCAATATCGCCTATTTTCTTTCGTGGGCATACTTGCGTACTGATAATCATCCGAAAGCTAAGGAAATATTGCAGCGTGGTGTCGAACGTTTCCCCGGTAACGAGCTTGTTGTCGAGGGACTGATCAACTATTATGCGTTGTCGAAAGACGATTTCTCGGAAATAATCGACATACTGAGGGCGGCGGTAGAGCGCGATCCGTCTCGTATAGTGCTCTGGAACGGTCTTGGACAGGCTTACTTGAATAAGGGCGATCGTACTCAGACGATAGAATTTTTTACCCGCTTTGCCGAAAAATTCCCCAATGATTTCGGTGCGAATTACTATCTTGCCGACCAGTTGATGGATGAGGGCGAGGATATTCTGAGAGAGGCGGATAACAATAACAGCCTCAGTCAGGCTCAGCGTAACGAGTTGAGGGCCAGGGCAATGGAGGTTTTCCGCAAAGGATTCCCGCCAAGTGAGCGCGCATACAATATCGCATATAATGCCCCGATGGATAATGCATCTGTACATGCATCGTTGCAGCGCGTAGCGCGTATCCTGTTCCGCCTTAAAGACGAACCCGATATGGCACCGATTTTCCAGAAGTATAATAAATTATACGAAGAAACGCTAGGCATAGAGCGGTAAGCCACTGCGGCGTGCTCCTGTTCAGGGTCTGTCACACAAAAGTGAACAGACCCTGATTTTTTGTCATTGCGGGCTTGGCGATAATTGCGAGACACTTTTGGCAGACAAAATTTTGCACTCTGTCGGGCTATTACTACCTTTGTCGTGCAAACCTGCGCACAATCAAGCATGGCAAATCAGGAGGACATACTCGATAAACTGACCGGACAGGAATATCAATATGGATTCACGACCGACATTGAGACCGAGACGATCCCCAAGGGGTTGGACGAGGACGTGGTGAGGCTGATCTCGGCCAAGAAACGCGAACCGGCATGGATGACCGAAGTGCGCCTCAAAGCCTATCGCCATTGGTTGCAGATGACAAGCCCCACATGGGCACACCTGCGCATACCGCCCATTGATTATCAGGACATTATATATTATGCCGCGCCGCGCACCACGCCAAAACATGCGAGCATGGATGAGGTCGATCCCGAACTTATCGACACGTTCAACAAGTTGGGCATTCCGTTGGAGGAACAGATGATGCTGGCCGGAGTGGCAGTGGATGCGGTGATGGACTCGGTTTCGGTGAAGACGACCTACAAGGATACGCTTGCCGAGCTGGGTATTATATTTTGCTCGATGAGCGAGGCTATCGAGGAATACCCGGAGCTGATACGCAAGTACCTGGGGAGCGTCGTACCGTATACCGACAATTATTTTGCGGCGTTGAATGCGGCGGTATTCAGCGACGGCTCGTTTTGCTACATTCCGAAGGGGGTGCGCTGCCCGATGGAGTTGAGTACCTATTTTCGCATAAACGCGGCGGGAACAGGTCAGTTCGAGCGCACACTCATAGTTGCTGACGAAGGGTCGTATGTGAGCTATCTGGAAGGGTGCACAGCGCCGCGCCGCGATGAAAATCAGCTGCATGCGGCCGTCGTGGAGATCGTGGTAATGCGCGATGCAGAGGTGAAATACTCGACGGTGCAGAACTGGTATCCGGGCGACAAGAATGGCGTGGGCGGGATATATAACTTCGTGACCAAGAGAGGGTTATGCCGCGGTGAGAACGCACGTCTGTCGTGGACGCAGGTGGAAACGGGGTCGGCGATAACGTGGAAATATCCGAGCACGATACTGGCGGGCGATAACAGCAGCAGCGAATTTTACAGTGTCGCGCTGACGAACAACTATCAGCAGGCCGACACGGGAACGAAAATGATACATCTGGGACGTAACACGCGTAGCAGGATAGTGTCGAAAGGAATCTCGGCCGGGTGTAGCGAGAACAGTTATCGCGGTCTGGTTAAGGTAGGGCCGAAAGCCGATGGTGCGCGAAATTATTCGCAATGCGACTCGCTCCTGATCGGCGATCGCTGCGGCGCGCATACGTTCCCGTACGTCGACGTGGCGAATCGCACGGCGGTGGTCGAGCATGAAGCTACTACATCGAAAATCGGCGAAGACCAGCTCTTTTACTGCAATCAGCGCGGCATCAAGACGGAGGATGCGGTAGGGCTGATCGTGAACGGCTATGCGCGTGAGGTGCTGAACAAACTGCCGATGGAATTCGCGGTCGAGGCACAGAAATTGCTGGCGCTCAGTCTCGAAGGCAGCGTCGGTTAGCACGCGCGAGTTTCATAAGATTTGTCATTGCGGGCTTTTGCTGAAAGCAAAAAACCGCGCGTCACGCCGCCGCCCCACGCGGCGGGACGGCTTTCCCTCGCGCTACGTGCTTCGGGTGCACCCGCTGCCGTTGGCGTGCCTGCACATGCGTTAGATTGCGGCTCGGAGGCCGCAATGAAACACGCTTGTTTATCCGGCAGGGAAGTCCGCCTTTCATCGGAGCGGGAGGACATCGCGTCAGGGAGATCACCCGAAGTTGCCGTGTAACGAGGGAAGCTCCCGAGAGCGATGCCGCGAACGATGAGGCGGTGCCTTTTTGCTCCACTTTTGGGCAAGCAAAAGTGGAAAATAAATTCCTGTAACTGCAAAAAAAGAGCTAAATATGTTACTTGAAATAAAAGATTTACACTGCTCGGTCGAGGGCAAGGAAATATTGAAAGGAGTGAATCTCGCGGTGCGCGAGGGCGAAGTCCACGCTATCATGGGCCCTAACGGGTCGGGTAAGAGCACGCTGGCGTCGGTGCTGGCGGGCAACCCGCGATATGAGGTAACGCGCGGCGAGGTACTATACGACGGGGCTGACCTGCTGGAAATGAGCATCGAAGACCGCGCGCGTGCGGGCATATTCCTCGGATTTCAATATCCGGTCGAAATTCCGGGCGTGAGCATGGCTAATTTTATGCGGCTGGCGGTGAACGAGCGTCGCGCGGGCAGGGGTGAAGAGCCGCTGTCGCCCGCCGAGTTTCTGAAACTGATGCGCGATAAAAGCGCAGTCGTGGAACTCGATGCGAAATTGATGAACCGCGCCGTGAACGAGGGGTTTTCGGGCGGCGAGAAGAAGAAGAACGAGATATTCCAGATGGCAATGCTCGACCCGCGCCTTGCGATCCTCGACGAAACCGACAGCGGACTTGACATCGACGCGCTGCGCGTGGTGGCGACGGGGGTGAACAAACTGCGCCGGCCGGACAATGCGACGATCGTTATCACCCACTACCAGAGGCTCTTGGACTACATCGTACCCGACTTCGTGCACGTGCTCTACAAGGGACGCATCATCCACACGGGCGACCGGACGTTGGCGCTGAAACTCGAATCGGAGGGCTACGATTGGCTGATAGGCGATATTCAATAGAGCAAGAGATGAATTTCGAAGGCTACGACATAGATATGGTGAACGGAGGGACAATCCACGTGCCGCGCGGGGTGAGCGCCGAGAGGCCGTTTTTGCTCATGTTCGACCATACGTCGAAAGACTGTAACCCGCGCGCGTCGATAACCTTGGAGGAGGGTGCGCAGGCGGAGGTTATAATTTTTCATCGTCAGGCGGACGACGCGCCCGTGCATGTCGATTTCATGCGCGAGGCGGTCGTCGGGCGTGATGCGCGTCTCAGCCTCAGCGAAATTACGCAGATGGGCGCGCAATCGACGCTTGCCATAAGTGGGAACGTCAGTCAGCACGCGTGCAGCAGGACCGAGATGATGAACGTGTGGCTGCACGGCGGCAAAACCAAAGTGGACATAGAGGTAAACCTCGCCGAGTCACACGCCGAAGCGAACCTTTATGGACTATGGTTCGCGGCGGGCACAGGTGACTTGGCGGAACGCACTGACATAAACGTGCGCGCCCTTCATATTGCTCCCGACTGCACGAGCTTCCAACTCGTGAAGGGAATCGCCGCGGGTGAGGCTGTCGGAAAGTTCACGGGACTGATACATGTCGCTGCCGACGCGCGTCGCACTGCCGCCCAACAGCAAAGCCGTAACCTGCTGATGAGCGAGACGGCGCGCATCTACACCGAGCCGCGTCTTGAAATCTATTCCGATGACGTGAAATGCAGCCATGGTGCGACGGTCGGACAACTTGACGAATCGGCGCTGTTCTACATGCGTCAGCGCGGGCTGAGCGAAGATGACGCTCGCCGCCTGCAAATGTCGGGCTTCGTTAACGACATTATCTCGCGCTGTCCGCACGACGGGGTGTGCGACTTCGTTTATGCTCTCGCAGAGGAGCGGATCAAGGAGCTTTGATTGTTTTTTTGTTTCAATTGACCGAAATCGAACACCCCTTGTTCGCACAAATTTGTTGCTTCGAATAGAAGTTATTATATTTGCGCATAAACCAATCTGTATCTGCCTATGATAAAACCGTAAAGATCATTTGAATCACACGTGCTATGGGACTATTGCTCCCGTACACGACATACATAGAAAGCGTTAGCTTTATTTCTTGTCTCTGAAACTTCGACATTTCATGACAACCGAGAGTAAAGTGTAAACGCTCACGCGTCAGCGTGGGCTTTACTCATTTATTTGGTTGTCAGGTTGTCGAAGACCTCAGAGACTGATAAAAGGTATTGTCCCACGTTTTTTATGTGCTTATGCGAAAAAAATTGGGACAAAAATAAACCAACTGCTCTAACAAGAGAGCAGATTAAACAAAAATACGAATTATGAAAACAAGAAAATTTAAACTGGCAGCGATACTGCTTATTGTGATAATCTCTTTTTCGTTTTTGATGTCAGGTTGTGCAGTTTTGCAACATCCTGATTTCCAGGAAGGATTTAGACAAGGCTGGAATCAAGGAGTTCTTCCGGAGTACAGATATTGATATTGAAAACAATAAAGAATTTCTTCAAAAACATATAATAAATAGCAAGGAAAAAACAAGTTAATTTAACTTTTGTCTGCTTAAAGGAGTGGACGTTAAACAAAGAATGAAAATGAAAAAGTATTTTTTGATTCTCATAGCAATGCTTTGCTTTGGCTTCAATGCAAATGCACAAATTAGCTTTGCTTTCAGAGCTGTGACTACACAAAACACATGCGTAGCATGTGGAGGTGCTGGTGCAGCAGTGCAGGAACGTCGGGTTACTTGTACGACTTGTAGTGGACGAGGCAGTAGGCCTGAATATACACAAAGAACATGTTCGAGTTGTAGCGGTAGGGGAAGTGTTTCTCAGCAAACAGCATGCGGTTCTTGCAGAGGAGGAGGACAAGTATCCGAAAATTGTACTATGTGTAGTGGCGCAGGCTCGTTAAGGCAAATATGTGTAAGATGCCAGGGTAGCGGAGTAATAGAAACAGCACCACAGCGTCTTGCGAATGGGACTTATAGTGGCAGAGGAACGGCGAGGTGTAATACCGTAGACTGCAATAACGGTTATCATTATACAAGATGCTCCTCTTGCAGTGGAGGAAAGATATACAGAAATTGTGGCGCTTGTAGCGGCAGAGGCAGTACTACTACGTCTGTAACTTGTTCAAGTTGCAGTGGAAGAGGAACTAACTTAGTGGAAGTCATGGGGACTTGTACTGCTTGTGGCGGTAGTGGAACTGTTATCAGAAGAGCATATGATACTTGTTTATCTTGCGGTGGATCAGGAGTACGGTAGCTTCTAAAAATCCAACAAAAAAGCGGCTAAATTTAGCCGCTTTTAATTTTTATGGACTGATCAACACGCGCGCTACGCCTTCTCCAACTCCACCGTGAAGTGGCGCATGATGGGCGCTTCGGCCGTGATCTTATATCCGCGCGTGATGGTTTCGCGGCGATCGTAGATATTCTTCAACGCCACTGCCACCACGTCCATGTGGTTGTTGGTGTACGAACGGCGGGGGATTGCCAGCCGCGTGAGTTCCAGCGCGGGGAAACGATTTTCGCGCGTCACCGGGTCGCGGTCGGCAAGCAGTGCGCCGATCTCCACGCCGCGCACACCGGCTTCCAAATAAAGCTCGATGCAGAGCGTCTGGGCAACGAATTCCTCGCGCGGAACATTAGGCAGCACCTTGTAGGCATCGACAAAAATCGCGTGACCACCCGCCGGGCGCTGATACGGAATTCCGAACTCGTCCAGCCGCGCGCCCAGATACTCCACCTGGCGCACGCGCGCGTCCAGTTGTTCGAACTCCGTGTTCTCGTCCAAGCCCACCGCCAGCGCGTTCATATCGCGGCCGCTCATGCCGCCGTAGGTCAGAAAACCCTCGAACATGATATTAAAGGTAGACGCGCGGCGATAAAGTTCGGCATCGTGCATCGCCGCGAAACCGCCGATATTGACCGCGCCGTCCTTCTTGGCACTGATGGTCATCATGTCGGCGTGCTTGTACATCCCGGCGACGATCTGCTTTATGGTTTTGTCCTCGAAACCCTTCTCGCGCATCCTGATGAAATAGGCGTTCTCGGCAAAGCGCGCCGAGTCGAACAATAAAGGCACGCCGTGTTTTTTACATACTTTCGATACTTCGCGGATATTCTCCATCGACACGGGCTGCCCGCCGGCCGTATTGTTCGTCACCGTGAGGCAGACGAACGGCACGCGCTCTGGCCCGAACTCCGTCAAAACCGCATCGAGCTTAGCGACATTCACATTCCCCTTGAACGGATGCTCGATCTGGGTGTCGAACGCCTCGTCGATAGTGCAGTCGATTGCGCGCGCGCGGCGGTATTCGATATGACCTTTCGTGGTGTCGAAATGCGAGTTTCCGGGTATCACGTCGCCTTCCTTTATGAGCGCCGAGAACAGTACGTTTTCGGCCGCGCGCCCCTGATGCGTGGGCAGCATATATTTGAACCCGAACAGTTTTTCGACAATGTTTTTCAGATTGTAGAACGACGACGCGCCGGCATAGCTTTCATCGCCGAGCATCATTGCCGACCACTGGCGGTCGCTCTGCGAACCCGTGCCCGAATCGGTTATAAGGTCGATGAAAACATACTCGCTCGGAAGCATGAAGAGGTTATAGTTCGCGTCTTTGATCCACCGCTCGCGTTCTTTGCGCGTGCTGGTGCGGATCGCTTCGGTCATCTTGATGCGGTAGGGTTCTGCGTATGGGAGTTCCATGGTAGGTTTGTTATCTTTAAAGTCCGTTGTCTAAATTTCGACACAAAGTTAGAATTTTTTCGCGAATAATAGTCATTTCAGACACATGCGTGGTTTAAAATCAAACTACGCGCGCGTGCAGCGTCGCCGACGAGCAGTCGGTGATCTCGACTGTGGCATAATCGCCGGTTTTCAGCGTGCCGCGCGGGAAGACCACGACTTTATTTTGCGATGTGCGCCCGAAGAGGCGGTCGGTATCGCGTTTTGATACACCCTCGACCAGAACTTCGAATCGCCGTCCGATGTCGAGGCGGTTGCCCGCCAGCGACAGTTCGTTCTGCAACGCGATTATTTCGGACAGGCGCGCGGTCTTCACATCCTCCGCCACGTCGTCGTCCATCTCGTCGGCCGCCTTAGTGCCGGGACGCTCCGAATATTTGAACATGTAGGCGAAATCGAACGCTGCCTCGCGCATCAGCGATAACGTATCCGCGTGATCCTCAGGTCGTTCACCGCAGAAACCCGCGATAATATCGGTCGTGAGCGCGCAGTCGGGCATAAGCCGCCGCACAGCCGCCGCCCGTTCCAAGTACCACTCGCGCGTGTAACGGCGGTTCATCACCGTGAGCATCCGCGTACTGCCGCTCTGCGCCGGCAAGTGGATGCAGCGGCAGATGTTCGGCATCGCGGCCATCGTCTCCAACAGCTTGTCGCTGAAGTCTTTGGGGTGCGACGTGGCGAACCGCACGCGCAGCAACGGCGAAATCTCCGCCACCATCCGAAGCAATTCGGGAAAATCGCCCGAATGCCCGCCCGAATCGGAGTCATGCGAATAGGAATTTACGTTCTGGCCGAGCAGCGTTACTTCGCGGTATCCGGCGTCGAAAAGTTCGCGTGCCTCGCGGACTATCGTCTCAGGCGAGCGGCTGCGCTCGCGGCCGCGCGTGAACGGCACGACACAATAAGAGCAGAAATTGTTGCAGCCGCGCATGATGGCGATAAATGCGCTCACGCCGTTCTTGTCCAACCGAACAGGCGAGATTTCGGCGTACGTTTCCTCGCGCGAGAGCTGGACGTTCACGCCCCGTGCGCCCTCCGCCGCCGTGCGCACCAGGTTCGGCAGATCGCGGTAAGAGTCCGGCCCCACGACTACATCCACGATGCGTTCGCGTTCCATAAGCTCCTCGCGCAGCCGCTCGGCCATACACCCGATAACGCCCACCAGCACACCCGCGCGTTTTTTATGGCGGCGGAATTCCTGCAATCGCCCCCAGACGCGCTGTTCGGCGTTGTCGCGCACCGAACACGTGTTGATCAGTATAACGTCCGCCTCGTCGATGCGCTCGGTGTGCACAAAACCCTCGCCCTGCATAATGGAGACGACGATTTCGGTGTCGCCCACGTTCATCTGGCAGCCGTAGGTCTCGATATACAATTTCTGTCCGTCGCCGCCCGTCACGGGCCGTAGGTTTTTGAGTTCCATCTGCGTTTTTTAAGAATACAAAGATACGGTTTTTAATTTTTCGTTATCTTCGTGCGTTGCGATCAATTCGGATGTACATGAAAAAATCGATTTTTGCAGGCCTGGTAATTGTTATGTCTGCTTTTGTGTGCGATGCTCGCGTGCAGGGGCGCGACGATATGTCGTTTGTTCGGGAGACGGCCGAGAAGTTCTTTTCACAACGTGCCGTGTATCCGCAGGAAAAGGTTTACGTCCACACCGACCGCGATCATTACCTGTCGGGAGATACGATGTGGCTGCGCTCTTATGTCGTCTGTGCGGCAGATCATAAACTCGCAGCTTTCAGCAGGTTCGTGTATGTCGATCTCGTCGATCCGGCGGGGAGGGTTGCCCATAATATAAGGCTGATCATGCGCGGCGGCGTTTTCTCAGGATTCATACCTTTGCACGAGGAGACCGCTTCGGGAACTTACACCCTGCGGGCGTATACGAACTTTATGAGGAATTTCGACCAGGAATATTACTCCGTGAAACGTATTCGTGTCAGCGACCGAAGGATGCTGTTGATACCGATGTCGATGGAGTTCGACCACCGTCGGGGCGGGCGCGTAAGAGCGGCGCTCACGATCCAGGACCTGCGAGAGGGGCGGTCGCTTAATGGCAAAGATTTATACTTGGCCGTGAACGGCGAGTATATAGATATAAGGGAGCTGGGCAGGCGTGGAGAACTTGGTTTTACGGTGCGGCTCGACAACCCGGAGGCGCGGAATGTCGTGACGGTCGAGTATGAGAAATTTCAGCGGTTTTTTACGATTCCCGCTGCGGACGATGAATTCGATGTTTCATTTTTCCCCGAAGGCGGCTCTCTGATCGATGGCGCAGGCTGCATTGTCGGGTTCAAGGCAATGGGCAAGGACGGGATGTCGCGCGACATTACGGGCAGGATCGTCGATGACGAAGGGTATGAAATAACGACATTCGGCACTTTGTATAAAGGCATGGGCGTATTCGGTATCATGCCCCATAAAGGCAGGAAATATTATGCCGAATGCACGGGGCCGGACGGAGAAACCGTGCTGCGGTTCGAGTTGCCTGAAGCGCGTGCCAATACGGTGGCCCTTAAACTGAGACAGACCGGGGGACATATATCTGTGGGGATTTCCTGTCCCGATAATTTCAGGCCTGCCGGGCCGTTCTACCTGCTCATGCACATGCGCGGCAATCTCGTTCTGGCGCACAGGATCGAGGACATCGGTCGTCCGCTGAGGGTGGAGACCTCGGGCTTTCCGTCGGGAGTTCTGCATGTCGTGCTCACGGACGGCAATATGAATGTGCTCAGCGAGCGACTCACGTTCATACTGAACGACGATCAGGCGTACGCCGTGATAACCACCGACCGTGAGTCATACGGCAGGCGCGAGGCGGTGGACGTTACGGCCACGATAACCGATGCTCAGGGCCAACCGCTGCGTGGGAGTTTCTCGGTTTCGGTAACCGACGATAAACTGAGCGAATCGGACAGCGCCTCCGATATATTTACCGAATTTCTGTTGGCGTCGGACCTGCGCGGACATATAGAAGATCCGGCATGGTACTTCTGTGGTGACGGCGACGACCATCGTGATCGCCGCGAAGCTCTCGAAGCCCTGATGCTCACGCAGGGCTGGCGGCGGTACGATGTCCCGAACGTGTTGAAAGGCCGTGCAGAGCATCCGCAAGTCATACCGGAGTCAATAGACGCTATAACCGGCGGCGTTGTAACCATACCTTTCAGAGGGCGGCCGTCGCCGGTCAGAGATGCTACGGTAACGGCATTCAACAGGAGTACCGATCTGTTCCAATTCGACGCACAGTCGGTAGACAACGACGGGAAATTCGCTTTTCACGGGTTCGATATTCCGGAAGGCACGAGCCTGTTTGTGCGGGCTAATTCGGCAAGACGCAGAAACCGCGTCGAACTGTTGATCGACCGGATGCCGCAACTGCCCGTTATACCGCAGCTGCTGATGCACGATGCGATAACAAGAAACGATCCGGCGCAGCAGACCGACACCGCTTATCTGAGAAGGGTAAGCTCCACGCTCCGGCAATGGCGGCTGGACGATGTGATCGAGATAGACGAGGTGGTCGTCATGGCCAAAGCTCCGCCGCGAGGATTTTATGCGAACGACTTCCGTATGGGCAGATCGTTCGACAAAAAGCATATCGATGCGCTCGGGATGCCTGATATGCGCATGTTGTTGATAAGGCTGCTGCCGATGCTGCTCGAAGGCCCGGAGCCTGACACTTTAACATATCTCAATCAGCCGGTGCGGCTAATAATAGATGACTGGGATGTCGAGAGCTGGCAAATAGGTTTCTTTATGTCGGTCAGCACGGAAATAGTCGAATATCTCCAAATAGCAAGGGATCGGGAAACAATGCCTTTCGGATGGAATTTTGAAGAAGGGGGACCTCTTTACGGCGCTGTCATTTCCGTGTATACAAAGTCGGGATTAGGTTTGAGAGGCATCCCCAGGCCGGTTTTTAACCGTAAGACCATCAACCCGCTCGGCTACCAGAGAGCGGCGGAATTCTATTCGCCCAAATACGAGACAGATGCTGAAAAAGCCGCTTGGAGGAACGACAGGCGCATAACGCTTTACTGGAATCCCGCCGTTCGCTCGGATGAGGACGGGTGTGCGGATTTCAGGTTCTACTCTGCCGATTTGCCCGACACCTCCTACTCGATCATTCTCGAAGGCGTTACCGATGACGGGCGTGTAGTCCGCTCGGTCGGATCGGTGAAAGTTAAATAGTCGCAGGATTTGTTTATTCCGCAAAACTTTTTTATCTTTGCGGGCTGTTTAACATTTATAACATCGACACAATGCCTAAGATGAAAACCAATGCGGCCGCCAAGAAGCGTTTCAGCTTTACGGGAACAGGCCGGATCAAGAGGAAACACGCTTATCACAGCCACATCCTCACCAAGAAAACGACGAAACAAAAACGCAACCTCACACATTCGGGTCTTGTAGATCCGGCCGATGAGGTGAGAGTAAAAATGCTCTTGGTTAAATAAACCAAGGAGCGTAAACGTAAAACCAAAGAATGCAGCGAAGGCCCCAAAGAGCGTGGGAGAACCGCGCCGCCCGTGCGTTCGTAAAATTTTTTAGATTATGCCAAGATCAGTAAATGCCGTTGCTTCGAGAGCGCGGCGCAAAAAAGTTCTGAAACTTGCGAAGGGGAATTTCGGCTCGCGCTCGAACGTATGGACAGTAGCCAAAAATACTGTCGAAAAAGGGCTTACATACGCCTACCGCGACCGCAAGAACAAAAAGAGAACGTTCCGCAGCCTGTGGATTACGCGCATAAACGCCGGTGCTCGCTCGCACGGCATGACCTACTCGGAATTTATGGGCAAGGTTCACAAAGCGGGCATCGACCTGAACCGCAAGGTGCTGGCCGACCTGGCGATGAACAACCCGAAGGCATTCGAGAAAGTTATAAACACGGTTAAATAGCAGGGTCCCCGTTTTAAAGTGCCGGCAAAAGCCCCTCCTTGTACAAGGAGGGGCTTTTGATTTTATATGTCTCGTCATTGCAAAGAGCGCACAAGCACAACGTGGCAATCCATTCCTTTTTTCTGGATTGCCGTGCTCTGCGGGCTTGCAGTGACGGTCGGACGAATGGCAACAGGGCACGGGTTGCAAGCCTGTGCCGACGGGCGATACCACCGGGGCTCAAATCTGTAATCTCCTGACTTACAATCAGATGTTACTCATTTTATTTACGAATCTCATTCTTGTTTCGTGTAATATATCCATTACTCGGAAAAAGAAATCCTTCAAGTCAGGAGTACGATCAATGAACATCTCAATAGCCAGCCACACCGTATTATCTGGCTCATATCTGGCTTTTGCGATCTTCATTTCTCTGTTTAAATCATTAAGCACAGAGAGAATTTTTGATTTATTCGCAGGGGAATTTTCGTTGTAAATTCCGGGCATTAAAATTTGTAGAAATAATTCATCTTTCTCGTCGTTTGTTATTATGAAATTACCTCCTTGATAAGAGAAAATTAACAATCCCTCAGGAGTTTTTTCATACTTAATTCCGTTTTCTTGCAGGAATTTTTCGCAGATTAATTGAGCCATAACAGTGGTTTTTTGCGCCCGCTACCCAGCCCCAAGGTAAGCGATTATCCAAAAGGAAAGCGTGGGACTGATAGACTTATTTCTGATAGCAGGTCTTAGAAAACCCTCAACAAAAAATAAGCAACAGCCCACGCCAGAGTATGACGTAAGGGAATTCGCTTATTCTCGTTATTGTTGAATTTACCAGATTCGTTATCTGAGAATAAGGCTAAACACTTTCCATGTTCAAATATGTCTGCGCCTCTTTCGAGACGCTCTACAAAAGTATGTAGAATATCTGACACTTACAAGCGTTATTCCTCTCTTTTAGGCTGTTGCCGCTGCAAATGTAGCCCTATCTTTCCTCAAAAACGATAGGGCGCAGAAACTTTGTTTGATGTAATTTCGGGGATATGCTGTGTTGTCTTTAATCGTCATTGCGAGCCGATAGGCGAAGCAATCCAGAAAGAAAAAGTACTGGATTGCTTCGTCGTGTTTACGCACTCCTCGCAATGACGGTTGTGTGCTGACACATGTGCGCTACTGCGGATCGACGTTGAAAATAAAATCGACATAGCGGAATCGCTGTTCGGAGCGAAGGGTGGCGACGGCGGCCGAAAGCGCATCTTTGGCGCGGGAGAACGATTGCGTGCGTTCGACTTTCAGCAGGAACGACAGTATGCAGACGTTTTTTATGCGATCGACGAGCGGCGGTTGAGGCCCCAGCAGGCTGCGGCCGAAAGTGGTGCGTGCGGCGGCTGCGAAACGGTTGGCCGCCTCCCATAGCAGTTCGGAGTTGCGGTGGCGCAGCGTGATTTCGATCAGGCGGCAATATGGCGGATAGAAAAATTCGGCGCGCTCGGCGAGTTGCGTCACGGCCATCGCTGCATAATCGCCTGCGGCCGCCTCGCGGATGATGGGGAGCTGTGGCTGTGCGGTCTGGATGACCACTTCGCCGCGCTCGCCGCGCCGTCCGGCACGCCCTGCCATCTGGGTTATCGTCTGGAACGCGCGCTCCGATGCGCGGAAATCGGGATACGACAGCAGGTTGTCGGCATTGAGCATCCCCACAAGTGCAACACCCTTGAAATCAAAGCCTTTGGATATCATCTGCGTGCCGATGAGCACGTCCGTCTCGCCGCGTTCGAAAGCCGAAATTATCGCCCGATAGCGCGCTTCGGATGTTGCCGTATCGCGGTCGAGTCGCGCCAGATGCGCCTCAGGAAATAGCCGCGCAAGCTCTTCCTCGACCTTCTCCGTTCCGAATCCGCGCGCTTCCATACTCTCCGCGCCGCAACCCTTACACACATGCACGACGGGCGCGGAGTGGCCGCAATAATGACACCGCAGGCGCGCATCGGCTTTATGCAAAACGAGCGTAACGTTGCAGTGAGGGCACATCGCCGCTGCGCCGCACGTCGTGCACTCTACGTAGGGTGCGAATCCGCGCCGGTTCTGGAACAGCATTGCCTGTCTGCCGCGCGCGAGAACCGCCGCAAGGCGATCGAGAAGGTCTTTGTTGAAATGGACCGTGCGTTCGCCGCGCTTTACGGCGCGCAACGTATCGGAAACAATAATTTCGGGCATCGGCACGCCACCGTAACGTTCGGCAAGCGTTGCCAGCCCGTACTTTCCTTCCGCCGCATTAGCCCAACTTTCCACTGACGGGGTTGCGCTGCCCAACACTGTCTTTGCGCCCGCGAGGCGTGCCAGCATCACCGCCGCATCGCGCGCATGATAGCGCGGCGCGGGATCGACCTGTTTATAACTCGCATCATGCTCCTCGTCTACGATCACCAGCCCCAAGTTGCTGACAGGCAGGAATAAAGACGAGCGCGTGCCCAAGATAACTTCGCCGCCCGTCGAGCGATTCACGCGGCGGTAGGCCTCGGCACGGTGGCGTGTGGAGAACCGCGAGTGATAGGTTATGACGCGCTCGCCGAACCAGTGCCTTATGCGATCGACCAGCTGCGTCGTCATCGCGATTTCTGGCAGCAGATAAAGCACATTTTTGCCCTTTTGCAGCTGCTCCGCGATAAGATTTATATAGACCTCCGTCTTACCGCTGCCCGTGACCCCGTGCAACAGAACGACTTGCTGCGGTGCGGAAACGATAGCTGCCAGAGCCGCCTGTTGTGCCTGCGTCAACGCGGGCAGTGTGGCTGGCAGGGGCGGGGGTTCGTCCGCCGTGGATTCACGCTTTGAGAGCGCGATCATCTTCTTTTTCGAAAGCTCTTTCAGAACAGTCGGTGAGGCTTTCAGCGCAACGGCCGGAACATCGCCGCCCGCAGCGACAATCTCTGCCAGCGCTTCGTATTGCTTTTTCGCCCGCCGTTCCAGTCCATCGAACCACCCGTTTAGAGTCGTTTCGTCATACGACTGCAAAGTAGCATACGTCGCCGTGCGGGGCTTATAAACATCGCGTAAAAACTCCTCGCGCGAAAAACCTTCGGGCTTCATAGCCTCAGGCAACGCCGCGCGCATAACCTCGCCGAGCGTGCACATATAATATGCCGCACACCACTCCCAGAACCGCCGTTGCTCGGCCGTAAGTGCCGGAGCATTGGCGACATACTCGTCTATCGTTTTGATTTTTTTATACGGCGGCCGCTCGTTATGTAACCGCCACACGATGCCCATATAACGTTTCTCCGCCCCAAGCTGTACGCTCACTCCGCGCCCCTCCGTAATGTCCGCGTGCAGTGCTTCGCCCACCTCGAACGTGAACCCGTCGCGTGCGATCGGCAGAATTATATCGGCATACAGCATCGGCGTTATGGTTTTGTCGATGGTTTTGTCGAGGTCGAGAGAAGCCCGCAGGCGGCCTGAATATCTTCGCCGCGTGACGAGCGTATGGTGGTGATAATACCCTTCGCCGCGATCGCGTCACGAAAACGCTCTATCCCGATGTCGTCGGGACTGCGTAGCGGCGAATCGGGAATCGCATGGAAACGAATAAGATTGATACGGCATTTCAGGCCGTCCAACAGCCGTGCAAGCTCGCGAACATGTGCCGGAGAGTCGTTAATCCCTTGAAACACAATATATTCGAAACTAACGCGCCGCTGTCCGGAGAAGTCGTATTCTTTCAGCAGAGCCACGATCTCCTTCGCCGGAAATGCCTTTTCCATAGGCATCAGTTCCGCGCGCTCGGCGGCAAACGGCGTATGGAGGCTTACGGCGACGTGGACTTTCGAGCGGTCGAGCAACTGCCGCAGTTGCGGTAAAATGCCTATGGTAGAGACGGTTATGCGCGTCGGACTCCATCCGTAACCCCAGTCGGCGGTCAGGATTTCAAGCGATTTGAGCGCCTCGTCGAGGTTGTCCAACGGCTCACCCATGCCCATGTAAACGATATTCGTGAGCTGCTCACTCTCGGTGATAGAACGCATTTGGTTCAGAATTTCGCCCGCCGTGAGGTTGTGCTGCAACCCCTGCCGCCCCGTCATGCAGAACGTACACCCCATACGGCATCCCGCCTGCGACGACACGCAGAGCGTCGCTCGTTCGCCGTCGGGGATCATCGCCGCCTCGATGGCGTGACCTTTCGCCGTCGGGAACAGATATTTGCGCGTGCCGTCGGCCGATTCCGCGACGCTTGTCGGCGCGGTGAGGCCGACCTCGTATTTTTCTTCGAGCAGCGCACGGTTTTTCAGCGACAGGTCGGTCATCTGCGCAATATCGGTCGCACGTTTTTTATACAGCCACGCGGCGATCTGACCCGCTGTGTGACGCGGCATGTCCAGCGAGGCGGCGATTTCGCGTAACTCGCTGAGCGTAAGACCGTATAGTGGTTGTTTGGTCATGGTTTTGCGTGAAAAATCTACCTGCTCTATGCTAAAAAGGCCACCCGAACAGGTGGCCTTTGGTGGAGAATATCGGAGTCGAACCGATGACCTCTTGCATGCCATGCAAGCGCTCTAGCCAGCTGAGCTAATCCCCCGTTTCCGAAAGACAAAGATAATGAAGTTTTTCGGGAAACCACAAAAAATTGCTATTTTTGGCGGATTAAAACACCTTAAAAACCCTGAAAACATGAAATTACTCGAAGGAAAAGTCGCCATAGTGACCGGCGCGGCGCGCGGAATCGGCAAGGCCATAGCTATGAAATTCGCTGCCCAGGGCGCTCAGGTCGTATTCACAGACCTCCACCGCGACGAAAATATGATAGCGACCGAAAAAGAACTCGCCACCTACGGCACGAAGTGTAAGGGCTATGCCTCGAACGCCGCCGATTTTGCCGATACGGCACGCCTGGTCGAAGAAGTAGCCGCCGAATTCGGGCGCATAGACGTGCTGATGAACAATGCAGGCATCACGCGCGATGGCGCGATGAAACGCATGACCGAAGAGCAGTGGGATCTGGTGATAAACATAAATCTCAAATCGGCGTTCAACTTTATCCATGCCGTGCAGCCCGTGATGTTCAAACAGAAATGCGGCAGCATTATCAACATGTCGTCGGTCGTTGGCGTGCACGGAAACGCCAATCAGGCCAACTATGCGGCATCGAAAGCGGGGATGATCGCCCTCGCCAAGTCGATGGCGCTGGAACTCGGACCGCGCAACATACGCGCTAATGCCGTCGCACCGGGCTTTATCATGACGGAAATGACCGACGTGCTGCCGGAAGAGGTGAAAGCAGCATGGAATCAGCGCATTCCGTTGCGTCGCGGCGGCACGCCCGAAGATGTGGCCAACGTGTGCCTGTTCCTCGCCAGCGATATGTCGGCGTATGTGAGCGGTCAGGTTATACAGATAGACGGTGCGATGAATACATAATTTAGAGGCGTGAGATGGGCTTTTTATAAAAAAAGATGCAAAACGCTTTGAAATTCGAAAATTATGCTCATCTTTGCATCGATCAACACAGATCGATTCTAAACACACTTATTTTCTTTTTATGAAAGGTACTGTAAAATGGTTTGATTCGGCCAAAGGTTATGGCTTCATCACAACCGAAATGGGAACAGACATCTTTGTTCACTACACCGGAATCAACAAAGAAGGTTTCCGCGGACTCGAAGAAGGACAGAACGTCGAATTCGATGTGTCGGAAGGCAAAAAAGGCGAGCAGGCGGTGAATGTTAATCCCGTAGGCTAACGTTTGGCCTGACTACTCCAAAACACAGTAATCGGAATATATTCTAATCATATAGTTCTGCTTACGAAACAAGATGACGACCACCGAAAGGTGGTCGTCATCTTGTTTTAGGGATAGTTCCGATTATAATCAGATTATAAGTTGTCATCCGGCAGGTTGGAAACCACACGCGTGTGCGCCCAGAGGCGCGCCAGATTGACGATCGTTTGCACGGCTTTTTCCATCGTTTGCAGCGAGACGTACTCGAATTTTCCGTGAAAGTTCATGCCGCCCGTGAAGATATTCGGACACGGCAGCCCCATGAACGAAAGGCGTGCGCCGTCCGTACCGCCGCGAATCGGTTTTATTACGGGCTTCACGCCGGCTAACTCCATGGCTTCCACCGCTTTGGAGATGATCTCCGGATGCGGTTCAACCATTTCGCGCATGTTATAATATTGGTCTTTCAGCGCCAGCGAAACAACGCCTTCGCCGTATTTTTTCGACAGAAAATCGGTGACATCGGTGGCGAACGTTTTGGCGCGTTCGAATTTCTTGCGCGAGTGGTCGCGGATGATATAGCTCAACTCGGCTGCCTCGACGCTGCCGCCCAGGCCCACCAGATGATAGAACCCCTCGTAGCCTTCGGTGTGTTCGGGTCGCGCGGCGGCAGGGAAGAACGAATTTATTTCGCACGCCACCTGTAACGCATTGAGCATCTTGTTTTTAGCGTATCCTGGATGAATATTACGTCCTTGCACAGTGAACTTCGCGCTCGCGGCATTGAAATTTTCGTATTCCAACTCACCCTCGCCGCTGCCATCGACCGTGTAACCTACCGCCGCGCCGAACCGCCCGACGTCGAAATGATCGACCCCGCGCCCGATCTCCTCGTCTGGCGTGAAACCGATGCGTATCGTTCCATGCGGAATTTCCGGGTGCGCTATCAGGTATTCGACGGCTGTTAGGATCTCGGCTATCCCTGCTTTGTCGTCCGCACCCAGTAGCGTCGTGCCGTCGGTCGTAATCAGCGTATCTCCCTTGTAGCGAGCGAGTTCAGGGAACTCCGCAACGCTCATCACGAGCGTATCGTTGAGCCGTATATCGCCGCCGTCGTAGTTTTCCACGATCTGCGGTCGCACGTTCGCGCCGCTCATGTCGGGGCTTGTGTCCACGTGCGCGATGAACCCTACGACGGGCTTATCCTCGAATCCCTGCGTTGCCGGCAGGGTCGCCGTCACATAGCCCCATTCGTCCATCGTGACATCTGCCAGGCCCAGCGCCCGCATCTCTTCGGCCAGCTCCGCCAACAGCACTTTTTGTTTCTCGGTCGAAGGGTACGTCGTGCTCCGCTCGTCGCTCTGCGTGTCGAACGACACGTACTTCAAAAATCTTTCTTTCAACGTCATAGTCGATAACATTATATATTGAACACTTTGTCGCTGTCGTCGCGCATGGCATGGGGCGCGGGCGTTTCGGCCGAGTAGCCTGCGGCCACGACGCACAGAACGGGGTAGGGCGGCAGTGACGGAATGTTCGCCCGCAGGTACTGTTCCGCCGTCATGCCGTCCGGCGCATTTTCGTCGTGCGGCCGTCCGTGAACATGCACCCAGCAGCTGCCAAGCCCCGCATCTTCGGCGGCAAACTGCAGCATGGTAGCCGATATCGCGCAATTCTCACGCCACAAGTCGGTCTGCGCGTCGTCGCCCATTATGAAGAATGCCAGCGGAGCATCGGCCACGAACGCCGACCCGCGCGAACGCATCTGCGCGACCGCCGCCAGCACCCCGCGATCACGTGAGACCGCAATGCGCGTTGTGCGCAAATTTCTCGACGACGGCGCGGTGAAAGTCACGTCCAGCAGCGACTGAACTACCCCTTGCGGCACTTCGCGCTCGGCGAACCGGCGCACGCTGCGCCGCGCAAATGCAAGTTCTTTGAAATCCATCGTTTTTTCTTTCAAATTTAGTGGAAATCCTTGAAAAACCGTATCTTTATTCGATAAAAAGTGCCTTGCGGCACATGCATGAATTACTCTGCTTATGACAAAGATACAAAACATTACCGTAGCGCTGATTTACGACTTCGACGGCACGCTCTCGCCGGGCAACATGCAGGAGTACGATTTTATCCCCTCGGTGGGCAAAAGCAATGCCGAGTTCTGGGAGCAGAGCAACCGCACGGCGCAGGAGCAGGATGCCGACCCGATCCTGACGTATATGTACCTTATGATACATCACGCGCGCGCGCGAGGGCTGTCATTGCGGCGGGAGGCGTTCCGCGACGCAGGCTCGCATATCGCGCTTTTTGCGGGGGTGCAGGAGTGGTTCGGGCGGATGAATGCATACGCCGCCGAACGCGGTATCACGGTGCACCATTATATAAATTCGTCGGGGCTGCGTGAGATGATCGAGGGCACGCCCATCGCCTCCGAATTTCGGCGCATCTATGCTTGTTCATTCCTCTACGATGTGGACGGCATTGCCGTGTGGCCTGCGTTGGCGGTGAATTATACCAACAAGACGCAGTTCATTTTCAAGATAAACAAGGGGATAGAATCGGTGTACGACAGCGAGGGCGTGAACCGCTACATCCCGCACGAAGAGCGCGCGGTGCGATTCCGCCACATGATCTACTTCGGCGACGGCACGACCGACATACCGTGCATGAGGCTGGTGAAAGAGCAGGGCGGTCATTCGATAGCGGTCTACAAGCCATCTTGCGCCGAAGACCGTGCGAAGTCGGAGCAACTCGTGCGCGACGGGCGCGTGAGTTATGTCTGTCCTGCGGATTATTCTGCCGATGCAGAGATCGACGTGCTGGTGCGCACGATCATCGACAAGATAGCCGCCGACAGGCGTTTGGAAGAGTTGGAGTCGAAATGACGCGTGTGCACTGTGCGGCACGCAGCCAGCGTAGGGCGCACGAGCATCGCGAGTAGCGATCCTACGCCGCCGGTGACTGCGGGTCGCGGGCTTTCGCCTTGCGAAAACCCTTTTATTTGAAGTATTTCCGCTGAAAAATAATAAGATACAACACGCCGATGGTTATGTAGCTGTCGGCGATGTTGAAAATGGGGCTGAAAAAAGTAAAACTGTCGCCACCCACAAACGGAAACCATGACGGATAGACCCCGCTGACCAGCGGGAAGTAGAGCATATCGACCACCTTGCCGTGCAGGAAACCCGCATAGCCCGTTCCGAAAGGCACGAACGCCGCCGCTTGTGTATAGGTCGACTCCGAGAATATCAGTCCATAAAACGCACTGTCTATAATGTTGCCCAGCGCACCGGCGAGTATCAGTCCGAATCCCATCACCACGCCCGCCGGGGCTTGTTTCTTAATCAATTTGCAGATATACCATATAAGTGCGCCGCTCAGTGCGAGGCGGAAAATGCTGAGCGCCAGCTTGCCGAACTCACCGCCTATCTGCATCCCGAATGCCGCGCCGGGATTCTCGATGAACCGTATGAAAAACCAGCTTGGGAAAACCGTTATGGCTTCATTAATGGTCATGTTGGTCTTGATCATTATCTTGACCACTTGGTCGATCACGAGCAATGCAATGACGATCAGGGCGATTTTTTTCTTGGACATAGCATATATTTTGAGCTGCAAAGATACGAAAAACCACAAAACCGCACACAGGCGGCATGTCATTTGTGGATAGCTATATACTATAAGGTATTTATTTCAATGACTATCTTGTTTTCCCGATAGAAACTTTATCTTTGCCCCCGTAGACGGAAACGACCGCAACAGCATGACCGACCGCGAGATATTCGAATTGATCCGAACGAACTACGATCAGGGCTTCGAGCGACTTTTCACGAAGTACTACAAGTCGCTCGTAGCTTTTTCGTGCGGCATGACGGGCGAGTTGAGCGATTCGGAAGATCTGGTGCAGACCGTGTTCTATAAATTGGTTAAGGAGCGGCGGTTTGAATCCGTCGTGCCGGAGAAAATACGGCACTACCTATTTGCCGCCGTGCGTAATGCAACGCTCAACCATATCGACAGCCGCCGTCCCGCGCGTTCGCTCGATTCCATGCCCGAACTTTTCGTGTTGCCCGCCGACGATGAGACGCTCTACGACGATGAGCGGATCGCATATATAAAAGAACTGATAGCCGCGCTTCCGCCGCGCACACAGCAGATCGTGGAAGACATTCTGGTGCAGAACATGAAATACAAGGAAGTCGCGGAGAAGTATTCGATCAGCGTGAATACCGTGAAAATGTTGCTCGGTCGCGGTCTGCGAAAACTTCGCTCAGGCATGAGCGAGACTGCGTTCCTTGCGCTTGTGCTCGCCTGCCTGGATATGCATAGGTAATATTTCTTTCTCTTTTTACGCTCCCTCTACTAAGGGCCTGTTCACACAAATGACAAATTTGTGTGAACAGGCCCTTACTTTTTCATGGTTTTTGTTACCCATTTCGCATGTACTACTGTCTTATTATTAACGGTGTAAATATCGTTTGACTCAATGAAAAATGACGGAAATTTCGATCCGACGGATATCGGACGTATAGTGCGAATGGTGCAGGTGACGCGGATGTGGGATGCGATCGATGAGCAGCGGGGATTACGCAGCGTACGCGTGCGCATAATCGCTTATCGTCGCAGGATGCGTTTGCTGAGAGTGGCAGCCTCATCGGCAGCGGTCGTATTGATCGCCGCGATAGCGTTGTTTGTCAATCGTGAAGATATGACGAGCATCGAGGAGTTACGCTATGCCGAACGTAAACTTATCGAAATACCCGGTGTAGAGATGAGGCTTACGACAGCCTCCGGCGACGAATATGTGCTCAGCGACGTGATGTCGGAAGTGGCCATAGGTTATGGCGGCAGCCTGATACGCAAAGAAGGCGGCGTTTTGTATGTGCTGGATATGACCGACGAGAGCGACGCGGATGTACACGAAATTGCGGTGGAAAAGATCTCGATGCGGATTCCGCGCGGTATGGAGCAACAGGTAATTCTGCCCGACGATAGCCGCGTGTGGCTGAGCGCCGAATCGCAGTTTACGTTCCCCAGCCGATTCACGGATGGAGTGCGCGAGGTCGAGGTATCGGGCGAAGCCTGTTTCGAGGTCATACACGACGCATCGCGGCCGTTCATCGTGCGCAGCGGCGCAACTACGACGGAGGTACTCGGCACGACGTTCATAATATACAACTACCCCGAAGATCGCATGATCACTACGACCCTGCTCGAAGGGTCGATACGGCAGTCGTTCGGTGACGGCTCACGGCCCGTAACTCTATTCCCGTCGCAACAGTTGCGCTACGGAGTGGACGATGGCAGCGTGGCGGTGACAAGTATCGACCGCGAGGACTATCGCGCTTACCGTGAGGGACGGATCGTGTTCCGCGACCGTATGCTCACAGACATCGTCGCCTCGCTCGAACGCACGTTCGACTACCGCATAGAGATGAGTGACGACGTGCGCGATGCGCGCCACACAGCGTTCACCATCACCGTGAATAAGAGTGAGAATATCGACACGCCGCTTGACAAACTGATGCGAACCGGTGCATTCCGCTATGAAATTCATGGCAATGTCATAAGCCTCTATTAAACGAAAATAAAAACCCTTTAACAAAATCCTTAAAATGATGAGAAAATTCGACAAATTCGTTCGTTCTCCGAGAGCGTTTCTGATGCTGGCCATGCTATGCGTCGGAATGTTCGTTTCGGAACGTAACGCGGCAGCTCAACAGCAGCCACAAGAAATTGCGGTCGATTTCCGCAACGCTTCGTTCACGAGTGTCGTGCGCTATCTGGAAAGTACGTATGGCTATGACTTCACTTATCAGACCGATGACGTTGCCGCTGTCCTCCCTTTGACTTTTACAGACAGAAACACGACCATCAACGAGGTAATGTCGCGCCTGTTGCAGGGTACGAACCTCATATCGAGTGTGCGCGGCCGCTCGGTGGTCATCTCGCGCCGCGTGCAGCCGACGGTCCACACCGGACGTGTGCTCGATCAGAGCGGCCATCCGCTCGTCGGTGTTGTAGTCGCGATACGGGGCGGCACAGGTGGCACGATCACCGATGCGCAGGGTAATTTCCGTATTACGGCCACGCCGTCCGATGATCTGACATTCGAGTTCAGATATATCGGCTACCGGACCCAGGAAATACGGATCAGGGATACTACCCCGCTGACGGTGAGACTTCAACAAGACGCTACACAAATTGATCAGGTCATCGTAACGGGTTTCGGTGACTTCGACCGTCATGCTTATTCCGGAGCGGCTTCAAGTATCCTGGCCGACGATGTTATACAAGCGGGTTTCAGCAGTATTGACCAAATGCTTGCCGGACATGTTTCCGGTATGTCGGTGGTCCTCGATTCGGGCGAACCGGGCGCAACGGCACGGATACGTATCAGGGGAACATCCACTATTTCGGCGAACAGGGCTCCTCTCTGGGTAGTGGACGGTGTGCCGCTGCACGACCCTGTCAATATCGATTATGCCGACCTGAACTCCGACGACGCGGCCTATCTGGTCGGAAGTGCGATTTCGGGTATCAACCCCAACGACATCGAGTCGATCACGGTTCTTAAAGATGCCGTTGCGACGGCCATGTACGGTTCGCGCGCTGCTAACGGCGTGATCGTCGTGACCCTCAGAAGAGGCGCGTCGCGTCCGCCTACGGTAGGCTACCGCGGCAGTACGTCTATAAGAATGCGGGAAAGTTATGCCGGGCGCAACCTTATGAATGCGACCGAGCGTATAAATCTTTCGATGGATATGATCAACGCGAACCTTATCTTCCAGACCGATCCGACAACACTCGATTTCGGTTATGAAAGACTTTACAATCAATACCTCAACCAAGACCTGACTTATAGCGAATTCGACGCCGCAGTTCAGGCAATGGCCAAACGCAATACCGACTGGTATCGTATTCTGTTCCGCAACACTGTCTCTAACCAGCATACCGCTACGCTCGATGGCGGCGGCGACAACATTCGCTACTACGGTTCGCTGGGCTATTCCAACGTCGGCGGCCCGGGTCGTCTCAGCAGTCAGGAGAGATACACCGGCGTGATACGTTTGGATGCGACCATAAACGATCGCCTGAATGTAAGGTTCTCTTTGAATGCCAATAAGAGCGATAATTTGGGTTATCATCACAGCTTCAACCCTTCCCGATGGGCAGAACAGACATCTCGCACAATTCCGGCTTATAACGATGACGGAACTCCTTTTCTGTTCTTTTTCCCTAATCCGACCGACACCCAATCATTTTCAAGCGGAGCCCCTCCCGGATTTTTATACAGCCCTCTGAACGAATTGGAAAGGACAGGCGCCAACTCTGCGCTCGCCGGACTTCTGGCCAGTCTTCAAGTAAATTGGAGATTCGGGAACGGGTTCAGCTATGAGTTCCTTGGCAGTTACGACAGCAACAATACGAACCAGCAGGAATGGGCAACTGAAAGGTCTTATTATGTCAGCAGAATACGGGGTTACGACTACGGAGCCCACCCTCCCTTATCGAGTAATGAGCTTAACTCGGCTCTTGGCCGGGGCGGTATACTCGTGAACACCGACTCACGTCGCGAGACCTACACGATGAGACATAAGATAGGTTATTCCACGGTCATCGATATGGATCATATGATTTCGTTCGATGCATTCAGTTATGTCGAGAGCTCTATTTTTAACTCTTTCCGCACCACGGCATGGGGCTGGATGAAGGAGCGCGGAGGAACCGTATCTCCGATCATGGACGCATGGGTAAATGATAGTGGCAGCACACCAAGGATAGATGGTAACATATCTCATTTCCGCCCCGGCGGCAGAGCTGCTGATGCGTTACGGCCAAGTATCGTAAAAACTACTACAAACCTTGCGTCGTTTATCGGTCAGATTCACTATGCGTTCAGAAACAAACTGTTCGTCAATGCCAGCGCTCGTATGGAAGGGTCGAACTCTTTCGGCAGCAATCCAAAGTATCGCTTCCGCCCCATTTGGGCAGCCGGTGCGCGGTACAATCTGAGCAACGAGCATTTCCTGATAGACAATCCGACCATATCGAGACTGGCTTTACGGGCAGGCTGGGGACTTCAAGGATTGGCCGACTCCAATACGTCGCCCGATCTGGTGGCAAGACTCGGCGCATTTAATACAGGAAAGGGATTCTTCGAATCGCATATAGCATACTTCCCGAATCCCGACCTGCGCTGGGAAAAGACCAACCACTTCAATGCGGGTCTGGATTTGGAGTTGTGGAACGGACGACTTACGTTCACGGGTGAGGTCTATGCCAAATATGCCTCGGATGTTATATTGAACCGTCAGATATCGCAGGTGAACGGTATAGAGTTTTATAAATTCAACGGAGGTAAGATGGAGAACAGAGGTGTCGAAGCCGAACTTATGGGCTTCTTCATCCGCAACCGTGATGTCGATTTCTGGGGAAGGATCATATATGCCTACAACCGAAATGTGGTTACCCAGTCGGCATTCGACAGCGCGGAGTCACCGGCCAGGTGGGTCAATGGCGATGTAACCGTTGAAGGTGCACCTGTCGGAACGCTTTACTCCTATCATTTCTCGCGTCTCGACCCTGCCACCGGCTATCCCTTATTCTTTGAGCAAGGGCGGGACATGTGGGACAGAATGGTCGACGGACAGATTGTCGAGACGCCCATATACAACCCTTCATCTTTTTTCATAGACGTGGTGAATTCGGGCATCGCTGCCAATCGTGGCGGTAGTCCGCACAATGGCTCGATAGCGTTCGGTGCGCGTTACAAAAACCTGCGCCTGAACACCCAGTTCAACTACTTCCTCGGATTGGTGGCGCGTTTGCCAGGGATCGTGAACGGACAGCCGAACAGACTGCTCACGCCAATGCAGAACGCAAGCAAGGATCTTAATAACAGGTGGAAGAAACCGGGCGATGAAGCGCATACCAATATTCCCGCTCTGTTCGACGCCGATGCCATTCTACGGCTTACTATGAATGCGGCAAGAACAGGATTTATCAGGCCGGATGCACGTACCAACGATATAGGGATGCGATTTTATGACGAATCGAGCGTAAGAGTTGCGAGCACGGATCATATCCGCATGGCTAACCTCACCTTGGCATACCGCATACCGGGTGAATGGTCCAAGCGTCATCTGGGTCTGAACGACATCAATGTCTCTTTCCAGGCATCAAACCTCTTCCTCATCGCCGACAAGGCCTGGAACGGATTTGACCCGATGATGGGGCCGAATGCGAATGTGGCCGTACCTCGGATCTTCTCGCTTAACCTGAATGTTACCTTTTAATTCAAAAACAACGATACGATGAAAAAGATATTATATAGAACTTTCTTCTGCATGGCGCTGGGTGCGTTGCTGCTCACCGCGGGCTGCAACGACTTCCTCGAGCGACAGTCCCAGAATGAGATCATCCCTACGACTACCGAGCATTTTGCAGAATTGCTTCGTGGTGAAGGATACTTCCAGAACATCTTCGCCAGATATCGATTCGTGACATACATGTCCGACGATGTCGAGTGGTTCGACAGTCGCATCAATGGTACGGTACGTCCCGACCAAGGTGCGGGAGAAGATGGGATTCAACAATATGGCGACTCCTATACTTGGCAGGGAGAAGTGGAGAGTGCCGATTTTACGGACAGAGGTTATCTTTACTTCTACTCTCAGGCCCTGATCGCGACTGTCTGTCTTGATGCGGTGGACGACACCGAAGGAACTCAGACAGAAAAGGAAATACTTCGCGGACAGGCAGCTTTTCATCGCGCATTCGCATACTTTATTCTTGCCAATATCTATGGGCCGGCCTACAACGCTGCTCAGCCTACGGATCTTTGCATACCGATAAAGACAAGCGTAGCGCCTACGCCTCACCCGATTCCTCGCGCTACGATGCGTGAAGTGTGGGACGAGTTGATAGTTTCCGACATCGAGATGGCTCTCGATAACCTGCGCGGAAAGAATATCACCAACCTGTATGAGATCAAGTACGGTGCGGCATTGATACTCGCTATGAGGATCGCACTTTACATGGAGCGTTGGGACGATGTTATCGCCTATGGCGAAGAGTTCCTGAATCTCAACCAATACCCTCTTTGGGATATATCCCAAAGAAGATGGGCGGCTGCTACCAGGGAAACGACAGTTTGGGATCCGACGGCGAATAATAATGCAGGAGCCATTGCGTTTGCGGGATACTCTCTTACCGGCGGTAGTGGCAGTTTGGCAACAGTGAACTTTATGAATGCTGCCAACACAGAGCTTACATGGGTATTCGGCGAGAGCAGATCGGGAACTCTAAGCCAGTCTTTCTCCGGTGCGCTTTATCCTACGAATCGTGCTACATCTTTTTTCCGCCCATCGACGTCGAAGGATCACGAGAATATAGTCTCTCCTATTATTGACATATTCGACTTTTACTGGATTCCGAACCCGGGAACAGTAACAACTCCATCAGGACCGGTGGACGTACCTGCACTAACCTTCACCCCGCATGGTGATAGACGGAGATGCTACTGGTTTATCGAGGATTGGACCATTACTTCGAGTAATGATTTCCCGGCCCTTCACTATGCAAACCGTCCTTTGAAATTCGATGAAAACGGGGGTACGATGGGTCAGTTCGCGCTGCGCACGGGCGAGGTCTACGTAACGCTGGCCGAAGCGTATGCGCGCAGGCCGAATCCCAACAACGCCAGAGCCGTAGAACTTCTAAACGACCTGCGTTCTAAGCGAATTTCTCCATACACCATGCTGACCCCGGCCGGTTTCCCGCTCAATGGAAAATCGCTTGTGGAGTTCATCTGGGAAGAGCGCCGTCGCGAACTTTGCTTCGAGGAACAGCACCGTTGGTGGGATCTGCGCCGCACCGGCCAGCCAAGGATCGTCCACCGTTTGCGTTCCGTCTACTATGTGCTAAATCAGGACGACCAGGCCTACGTTGTGAACTTCCCCCAGGCGGAGCGCGACTATAACGGACCGGTCCTTGTTCCGAACTTCCGTCCTGAGCGCGGTTCGCAAGTTAATCCATAATTCATTAAAAACTTAATTACTATGAAAACTTTCAAATATTATATCGCCGCGTTTGCTGTTCTGTTGCTTGCCGCGTGCGATATGAGCGACCCGGGTGGTCCGGTGGAACTCAGATTAGGAGGGGGAGGAGAAGGAGGGTCGAACCCTGAGGCCAATGCCAGAATCGCCGAATTGAACGAAGGATATAGTTTACTCATCCAGTACGAATTCGAAGAGGCTCTTTTCGCCTGGAACTGGACGCAGATGGTTCCGGTGGACGGCATGCCTTATACGCCTGCCGATCCGGATTACGTTGTGCCGGTTCTCGATTTCCTCGAAAATAAGGTGTTCAGCGCATTTCCGGAAGGATTTATTGCAAATAACTTACAGCCCATGATACTTTTGGTCGGTGACCTGCAACGACCTTTCCGGTGGGGATGGGAGAAGTATGATGAACCGCCGAATTTCTCACGCCAGGTCTTCCAAAACCTGTATGGTAATGTGACGCGCACGGCGTTGATTCTGGCGGGCGTTAACAGTGATTTCGATCCGAACGACGAGAGTTTGAGAGAAGCGTGGATATCGATGATCGTAGAACGCATTGTCGGACCCACACTCACCTTCAACACTGCTGCCGCATGGTCGGGCTTGCAGGACTTCGTTCTGGTGACAAATCCTTCCCGAAATGTCGGCACTACCGTCCTTAATCCGCACTGGGTTAACGGCGACGTCGTCAACCCATCCAGCTACTCGTTGACAGCTAACGAACCTCCGGGCGTCTTTGCATACTGGCCGGACGAGGGTCCGAATAAGCAGTGGTGGAATGTTATTCCGGTTCCCGATGAACATGCCAACTTCCCATGGTGGAGACAAGGGGTTTTGAAACCGGGAAGACTCGGATTCACCGGTACTTCCTGGTGGTCGCGAGCTGAGGAGTATATATTTTGGGGTATATTGATACCGGCAGTTGATGCTCCCGCTATTACCAAGGCAAGGCCTTCCATAGGTCAGGACCTGGGCGACTTCTATGTATTCATAACCACCAAGACGGCAGCCCAGAAAGCAGCATTTTACAACAGTATCTTAACGGGTCCGGGCAGCACGAACATGATCAACGCGACTACGAGCGGCACTGGCGGGCAAGCCTCGATAGACCTGATCAATCAGAAAATACCACTTGCAAAACAAGTCTTCTTAGAGAACTTTGGCTTTACGCCGGTAGAACCTAATTAACACAACTTCGGTATTCGTGCCTGTGCAGAACTTTTGATTAAGTTCTGCACAGGCACAGTACCATAACCAAAAATAACAAAACGACAAAATGAAGAGAGCATCAATTTTTATAGTCGCAGCAGCCATAGCCGTAGCTGCGGCTTGCGGGGTCGGTCGACAAGCTAAGACCTACCTTATTACGGGCAGCTGGGAAGGCGGTGACGGTAATACGGTTTATGTATTCCACAGCGCGTCACCATCGGCGAGAGAAGCCGTACCCGACGAGATCTTAACGGTCGTCGACGGACGGTTCGAGATCACCAGCTCCGAAGTCGGGCGGATCATAACGCTCGCGGCAGGCGAGGATGGTTATAGAAAAACTGTGATCTTTGAAGATGAACCATTGCACGTTGTCGTGCGGCCGGGTAGTGGCCAAGATGAGAATAAGATGGGCATCGAGGTTCCGCAGACCCCTGAACAGGAAATGATCGAAGCCGCCCGCTCGTCTCAGTTGATGACAGCTCTCTTCGGGCTCGGTCGTATGATGCAGTTGTCGAATGTACGGGACGATCCTGTCGCCATTGATTCTGTGCTTAAAGCATTCGCGATGATGGACGAACATCTGGCCAATGCATTCGAAGCGAGGATGGACACCACGACCAATCTGATGGCCACGGCCTATATGATAGAATCTCATGTTCTTCCCAATAGACCTATCGAGGACGGCGTGAGATTCTATGAGCAGCTTACCCCGCGCGTTCGCGAGTCGGCTGCCGGGCGCAGTCTCAGAGCAAGAATCGATGAACGACTCGACGTTAATGTCGGCGGCATTGCACCCGAAATAGACCTGCCGGGTCCCGACGGTGTACATATTAAACTGTCGTCGTTGCGCGGGAAATATGTGCTGATCGACTTCTGGGCGTCGTGGTGCGGCCCCTGCCTGCGCGAAGTGCCCAACCTCAAAGCCATACACGATGATTTCCACGCTAAGGGATTCGAGATATACGGCGTATCGCTCGACGAGGAACACCAGCGTGACGCATGGCTGCAAAAGATAGCAGACTACCACATGGATTGGCCGCAGGTATCGTCGCTCCAAGGATGGACATGTCCTACTGCGCAGCGCTATGCCGTCACCGGCATTCCTAAGTTGCTGCTGTTAGACAGAGAAGGCAGAATCATCGCCGATGGTCTGCGCGGCGAGGCTCTGCGCGAAAAGGTCGCCTCCCTATTCGAATAAATAAATAGATCTATCAACGAAAAAATGGATAATTGCCTACTGACGGGCGACTATCCATTTTTTATTTTTTATCCCGAACGTGCGCGTCAATTCCTGAAAACCAACCCCGCCGCATCGGCATCGATAACTATCGGGCGTTCGCGGTTCACGCTGCCGGCGAGAATCTGCTTCGACAGATCGTTTACCACATAGCGTTGGATTGTGCGACGCACCGGCCGCGCGCCGAACATAGGGTCGTAGCCCTCATCGGCGAGCCATGCTTCCGCCCCTGTGGTCACTTCCAGCGAGATGCCGTTTTCACGCAAAATGCGCCTCAGGGCGGCGATCTGGATCTCCACGATGCTCACTACGTCGGCGCGCGTAAGCGGCGTGAACATCACCGTCTCGTCGATACGGTTCAGAAATTCGGGTTTCAGCGTCTGGCGCATCAGTTCGACAACGCTCTCGCGGGTGTTCTCCACAACCTCGTCGGTTATCTCTCCGCCCGAAAAATTCTCCATTATCAGGTGCGACCCCAGATTCGACGTCATTATTATAATCGTGTTGCGAAAATCGGCCGTTCGTCCCTTGTTGTCGGTCAGGCGGCCGTCGTCCAGAACCTGCAACAGGATATTGAACACATCGGGATGCGCCTTTTCAATCTCGTCCAGCAGAACCACCGAATACGGTTTGCGGCGCACAGCTTCTGTCAGCTGACCGCCCTCGTCGTATCCCACATATCCGGGAGGCGCGCCGATAAGCCGCGAAACGGCATGGCGTTCCTGATATTCGCTCATGTCGATGCGCGTGAGCATGTTCTCGTCGTTGAACAGGAATTCCGCCAACGCCTTTGCGAGTTCGGTCTTACCCACACCCGTCGAACCCAGGAAAATGAACGACCCGACGGGACGTTTGGCATCTTGAAGTCCCGCGCGGCTGCGGCGCACGGCGTCGGATATGGCGGTAATCGCCACTGTCTGACCCACTACGCGTCGGCGTAGCTCGTCCTCCATGTGCAGCAGCTTTTCACGCTCGCTCGCCAGCATACGCTTCACTGGGATGCCTGTCCAGCGCGATACGACCTCGGCAATATCCTCCCCTGTCACCTCCTCGCGGATCATCGTCTCCTGTCCGCCGAGTTCTTCTTGCAGGCGTGCGATTTCCGCTTCCGCCTCGCGCATCTTGCCGTAGCGGATTTCGGCCACCGCGCCGTAATCGCCGCTGCGTTCGGCCTCGTTGGCCTGCACTTTCAGTTTCTCGATAAGCTCTTTGTTGTGCTGAATGCCGGCCAGCAGGTCGCGTTCGCCCTGCCACTTGGCCCGCTGGGCATTGCGCTCGGCGTTAACGTCGTCTATCTCGCGCGTAAGCTGCTCGATGCGCTGCATGTCGCCTTCACGGCGAATGGCCTCGCGCTCGATTTCCAACTGCCTTGCCCGACGGTCGAGCGTGTCGATATGCTCGGGCACGGAATTCATCTCGATGCGCAGGCGCGCGGCGGCCTCGTCGATAAGGTCGATGGCCTTGTCGGGCAGAAAACGCGACGTGATGTAGCGTTGCGAAAGCTCGACGGCGGCCACGATAGCCTCGTCGCGTATGTGCACCTGATGGTGGTTTTCATAACGCTCTTTCAGCCCGCGCAATATGGAAATCGCATCTTCGGCCGTCGGCTCGTCGATAACGACCATCTGAAAGCGACGTTCGAGAGCTTTGTCTTTTTCGAAATATTTCTGATATTCGTCCAAAGTCGTCGCGCCGATGGTGCGCAATTCGCCGCGAGCCAGAGCGGGTTTCAGGATATTCGCCGCATCCATTGCGCCGTCGCTCTTACCCGCGCCCACCAGCGTGTGAATCTCGTCGATAAATAGTAATATCTCGCCCTCGCTTTGCGTCACCTCACTGACGACTCCTTTCAGCCGTTCCTCGAACTCGCCCTTGTATTTCGCGCCGGCTATCAGCGCGCCCATGTCGAGTGAGTATATCTGCTTGGTTTTCAGGTTCTCCGGCACGTCGCCGTCCACGATGCGGTGTGCGATACCCTCCGCGATGGCAGTTTTACCCACTCCCGGCTCACCTACCAGAATAGGATTGTTCTTCGTGCGCCGCGACAGGATTTGCAGCACGCGGCGTATCTCCTCGTCGCGCCCTATTACGGGGTCGAGCCGCCCTTCGCGTGCCAGGGCGTTGAGGTGCAACGCGTATTTGCCCAGCGCATCGAACGTCTGTTCGGCGGTCTGGCTGTCTACGGTCGCGCCTTTGCGGAATTCCTTTATCGCCGCCATGAGTTCTTTTTCCGACGCTCCGGCCTGCTTCAACAATTTAGATGCATCGCCGGCTTCGGCCACGAGCGCGAGCAGAATATGCTCGACAGATGCGTATTTGTCGCCCAGTGGCTTTGTGAAATCGACGGCTTTCTGAACTACGCGCGATGTTGCGGGTGCGAAATATTGCTCCGTGTTTCCGCCCGAAACCTTCGGCAGCGAGTTCATTGCGCTCTGCACTTCGCCGCGCAGCCCTTTCACGTTCACGCCCACGCGTCCCAGCAGGAACGCACCCAGAGAATCGTCGTCGGCCGTCGCCGCCGCCAGAACATGCACCGGCTCTACGGCCTGCTGCCCCCTGTCCGCCGCAAATTGAAATGCACTTTGCAGCAGCTCCTGAGCCTTGATCGTCAATGAATTGATGTTCATTTCAATTACGAATTACGAATTCTGTGACATATCGTCATTGCGAGCCTGAAAGGCGAAGCAATCCATTTGTTTCTCTGGATTGCTTGGGCTTTCCAGCCCTCGCAATGACGCGCGCGTGAGAGAATTTTCCTACAAACCCCTCTTCAAGTAGACCATATCGACAAGCTGTACTCCCTCTTCAAACATCGGGTGGTCGTAATTGTCGGTAAAAAAGTTCTTTACGCGATGCGACAGTTCAAATCCGCACCTTCCGTAAAATGACAGTATGCGGGGGCTTTCGCCCGTCCCGACAAAAATTGCGTCATACTTGCCCCGATAGTGGTCAAAGATGAATTCGAGCAAAGTTCTGCCGTATCCCCGTCCCTGATATTTTTCGCGCGTTGCAATATTTTTCAGTTCACAATCGCCCTCACCTACCGACACGACAACGCAGATGCTTTTCAGGTCTACATCGTACAGCGCGAATACATCTCCGTCGTCCAGATAGCGGTCGATCATACTCTCCTGCTCGTCTGCCAGCAGCAGCAGGTCGAGGAATCGCTTTTTATCGGTCGTGATTTGCTCGATTCTCATAGTTCAAAAGCCGGTTATGACAAAGAATTGGAAACCATGCGCGCGTGTTACTCATACATCCCGCTTTTCAATACCCCCACTTCCTTCGGAGTTAGGAATCGCCATTGGCCGCGCTTCAAATTTTTCTTCGTGAGGCCTGCGAAATATACGCGATCGAGTTTCTGTACCTTGTAGCCCAGGAACTCGAAAATACGGCGCACGATGCGGTTGCGGCCGGAATGCACCTCGATGCCTATCTCTTTCTTGCTCTCGCTGACGTAGTCGATGGCATCGGCGGTTATTGGGCCGTCTTCGAGCACGATGCTGTCGAGTATCTTCTGCATGTCGGCCCGCGTCAGCGGCTTGTCGAGCAGCACCTGATATATCTTTTTCTTGTTATGCGACGGATGCGTGAGCTGCGTGGTCAGGTCGCCGTCATTGGTGATCAATAACACGCCGAGACTGTTCTTGTCGAGCCTCCCCACGGGATAGACGCGCTCCGTACACGAGTTTTTCAGCAGGTCCATCACCGTTTTTTCTGCGTGCGGGTCTTCCAGCGTGGTGACAAATCCCTTGGGCTTATTCATAATTATATAAACCTTCTTCTCGCTGCTGATCACCTCGCCGTCGACGCGCACCACGTCGTGGGCAGAAATCTTAGCGCCCATTTCGGTGACCACATCGCCGTTCACCTTTACGCGGCCCGCGCGGATCATCTCGTCGGCTTCGCGGCGCGAACTTTTACCCGCTGCGGCTATATAGCGGTTCAGGCGGATTTCGTCCGAAATTTCGGGCGGCGTAAATGCCGGATACGTACCGTCGGAATAACGTCCATGGTCGGATCTCTTGGCGTGTGGCTTTTTATCGAACTTTTTGTCAAATTTTTTCTCGAACGGCCTGTCGCCTTTTTTCTCGAACTTTTTGTATGGCGGTTTCGCGCCGCGCGGCTTATCTCCGTAAGGCTTGTCGCCGTAGGGTTTCCTCGCAGGACGGGGAGAATCGGCGCGGTTGAAATCGCGCTCCGGCCGTTCGCCATGCGGTTTATAGCCGCCGATGCGCTCGCGGCCTGCGGCAGTACGCGGTTTATCGTCGGTGCGGTTGAACCGGTCGTTTTCGCGAAACTTGTTGTCGGGCGTGAAATTGGGGTTGTAGGAACGGCGGCGGCCATCCGAAGAAGCCGGCTTGCGCACGATCTCCTCGCGCCTGTAAGGTTTTGGCCCATTCTCGCGCGGTGGGCGTGGCGAATCGTGGTTCTCGCTATGCTCGCGTCGGCGCGGCTCATTTTTTTCGGCGTGGGTTATGCGTGCACGCTTGTCTTTGGCGAACGGCGTAAAAGGTTTGCTGTCGTTACGGCGACCTGAATCTTCGCGATTGAAGTCGCGTTTCTCCCTGTTTTCGGGGTCTTTTTTGTCCATAATGGTTGGGTGTTTTAAATAAATACAAACAAATTTTATGCCTCTTTTCGAGCCGTGTAAAAAAGGTCGAACGCCCCGTCGGCAATGGGTGCGAGATAATAATCGTCCGTTGAAATCCCTGCTGCGAGCGTTTCGTCGGCACGCAGCAGTCGACGGCGGTTCATGCGGTTCAGAATGTCGTAGGGCAGACGCAGCAAGATGCGCGGAAGCCACTTTTGCAGCCTAAGTACGTCAAACCGTGCAATGCGCGCCACGCTCCGACGATTGTTTTCGTAATACTCCATTACCCGCCCGTTTCCGAAAACGCCCATCGCCTCCAAGAGGCCGAAACCTGCACCGTGCAGTAACGTCTCGAACTCGGCGGCTGTGTATTCGCGTACGTGCCAGGGGTTGCGCGTGAGCGACATCGGGCGGTTGGGCGTCGAGATGATCAGCAATCCGCTGGGGCGCAGAACGCGCCAGATTTCGCGCAGCAGTTCGCTGTCGCGCCGTATGTGTTCCACCACCTGAAAAGTCACCACACAGTCGAACGACCGGTCGGCAAAGTCGAGCGGCGGCACGCGCATCCGGCGAAACCGGACATTCACCCCTTCTATGACTGCCGCCGTATCGTGCTTATCGATAGTGGTGAGAGTCGCCACGCGGGGCGCGACGATCGCCGTACCGTAGCCGCTCCCCGTGCCTATTTCGAGCACGTCGCCGTGCAACATGCGCGCCGCTTCGCGATAGACGAGTTCCGAACGGCGGAACACGAAATTATCCGACGCATCGACGTGTGAAACGCGCTCGGCGGTCTGATTTTTACTTTTCATAAGTTACAAAGGTACGACTTCGTCGAATAAACTTTGTGCACGTGAACGTTTTTTTGGCAAAATACTATACCTTTGCTAACAATTCGTAAGCAATACCACCTTAAAAAATCACGAAATTATGTACGGCAAATTTCAGGAATTTCTGCGGGAAGAGATCGCCGCCATACGCGAGGCTGGGCTTTATAAGACCGAGCGTATTATCGAATCGCCCCAGCACGCCGAGATCGAAGTGGGCGGGAAACGTGTGCTTAACTTCTGCGCCAACAACTATCTGGGGCTTTCGGACAATCCGCGTCTTGTCGAGGCGGCAAAAGAGGCGATGGACGAGCGTGGGTTCGGCATGTCGAGCGTGCGTTTCATTTGCGGCACGCAGGACATCCACAAGGAGCTGGAACGCGCCATTGCAGATTATTTCGGAACGGAGGACACTATCCTTTACGCCGCATGCTTCGACGCCAATGCCGGAGTTTTCGAGCCGCTGATGGGCGAGCAGGATGCCATAATTTCCGACTCGCTGAACCACGCCTCGATAATCGATGGCGTGCGGCTGTGTAAAGCGATGCGCTACCGCTACGCCAACGCCGATATGGAGGAGTTGGAGAATTGTCTGAAATTGGCGCAGGCGCAGCGTTTCCGCATTATCGTCACCGACGGCGTGTTCTCGATGGACGGCAACGTCGCGCCGATGGGCAGGATCATGGAACTCGCTGAGAAGTACGACGCGCTGGTGATGGTCGATGAGTGCCACTCGGCAGGCGTGGTCGGCGCAACGGGTCGCGGCGTGACGGAGCTTTTTAACTGTCGTGGCGACGTGGACATAATCACCGGAACGCTCGGCAAAGCGATGGGCGGCGGGATCGGCGGGTTTACGACAGGGCGTCGCGAAATCATCGAGATACTGCGCCAGCGCTCGCGCCCCTATCTCTTCTCGAACTCGATACCGCCTGCAATAGTGGGCGCATCGCTCGAAATGTTTCGCATGCTGGGCGAGTCGGATGCACTGCACGCGCGCCTCGCGGCCAACATCGATCATTTCCGCAAGGGGATGCTCGCCGCCGGATTCGACATAAAGCCCACGCAGTCGGCCATTTGCGCCGTGATGCTCTATGATGCGAAACTGTCGCAGGAGTTCGCCTCGCGCCTGCTGGACGAAGGGATTTATGTGATCGGATTCTACTATCCGGTAGTGCCGAAAGGGCAGGCGCGCATCCGTGTGCAGGTTTCGGCCGGACACAAGGCCGAGCATCTGGACAGGTGCATCGCTGCGTTCACAAAAGTGGGTAAAGAACTCGGAGTGTTGAAATAAAACGATATTACGACAATGTCAAAAGTTACGATAGACGCGATAGACCGCAAGATATTGGGGTATCTTATCAAGAACGCGCGGATGCCGTTTCTCGAAATTGCGCGCGAGTGCGGCATTTCGGGAGCGGCGATACATCAGAGGGTCAAGAAACTGGACGACGCAGGGGTTATTCTCGGCTCGCGTCTGGAAGTCGATCCGAAGAGCTTGGGATTCGATATGTGCGCCTTTATCGGCGTAAAGATTTCCGACGCATCGATGAACTACGAGACGGTGAAACGGCTGCAAGAAGTGCCCGAAGTCGTCGAGTGCCACTTCACTACGGGCAAGTACAATATTCTGATTAAGATTTATTGCGTGGACAACACTCATCTGATGAACACGCTTTTCAATCGTATCCTGAATATTCCGTCGGTCGCCGACACCGAGACATTCATCTCGCTGAGCGAGGTCTTCTCGCGCCAGGTGGAGGTGGAGAGGCTGCGGGAGGAATAATTCTGTGCCATTGACACTGATTAGGTGTCGAATATCCCTTTATGATCCGAAATTTATTATGAAAACGATTGACACTTATGATTTTAGCGGCAAGCGGGCGATTATTCGCGTCGATTTCAACGTGCCGCTCGACGCGGCGGGCAACGTAACCGACGATACGCGTATCCGCGCGGCGATACCGACGATCCGAAAGGTGCTGGACAGCGGTGGCGCGGTGATTTTGATGACCCACCTGGGGCGGCCGAAAGGGTTCGATGAGAAATATTCGGTGCGGCAGATTCTGCCGACCGTCGAAAAACTTCTCGGCGTGAAGGTCGATTTTGCGCCCGATCCCGTCGGCGACGAGGCTGCACAAAAGGCGAAAAACCTGAAAGCGGGCGAGGTGCTGCTGCTCGAAAACCTGCGCTATTATGCGGAGGAGGAGGGCAAACCGCGCGGGCTGGCCGATACGGTGACGGACGAGGAAAAAACTGCGGCGAAGAAAGCCGTAAAGGAATCGCAAAAGGAGTTTACAAAGCGCCTGGCGTCGTTTGCCGACGTATATATAAACGACGCTTTCGGCACGGCGCACCGCGCCCATGCTTCGACGGCTCTGATCGCCGACTATTTCCCGCAGGACAAAATGTTCGGCTATGTAATGGAAGACGAACTGAAAGCGATAGACCTCGTGATGCAATACCCCGAACGTCCGTATGCGGCGATCATCGGCGGATCGAAGGTTTCGTCCAAGATCACGATCATCGAGAATCTGTTGGACAAGGTCGATATGCTTATTATCGGCGGCGGGATGACCTACACGTTTATGGCCGCGATGTGCGGAAAGGTGGGTGACAGCATCTGCGAGCCCGAGATGTTCGAAACCGCGCGCGACATTATCCGCAAGGCCGAATTCAAAGGCGTGTTACTGCTGCTGGCGCAGGACTCTGTGTGTGCCGACCGCTTTGCGGAAGATGCCGAGACGCGTATTTACCGCTCGAACGGTATTCCAAGCGGATGGCAGGGGCTTGACATAGGACCGGAGGCGGTGCAGACATTCACCGATCATATAATGAAATGCCGCACCATATTGTGGAACGGGCCGGTGGGAGTTTTCGAGATGCCGGCGTTCGAGAGCGGCACGCGCGCGGTGGCAGAGGCTATCGCACGCGCAACGGCCGGCGGAGCTTACACGCTTGTCGGCGGCGGCGATTCGGTCGCGGCAATCAATAAATTCGGGCTGGCCTCGCAGGTGAGCTACGTTTCGACCGGTGGCGGCGCGTTGCTGGAATACATGGAGGGCAAAGAACTTCCGGGCGTGGCGGCGATACGAAAAGAGTAGGTGCTGCAGTTAATCGAAAAGTGAGCGATAATAAAAGCAAGTTAAATGGCACTTTTTAGCATAGGTAAAGGCAGTAAACTTGAACAAATAAAGGAATTGCCTTTCAGACTTGAAAAGGAAATTCAAGAATTGACAGAACAAAATCTCACAAAGGTTTTCGGTCTCAATTTTGTTCGCTCTGAATTTACGCTTAATAATTTTCGCATTGACACATTGGCGTTTGATAAAGATGCTTTAAGCTTTGTAATCATTGAATATAAACGAGATAAAAGTTTCAGCGTTATCGATCAAGGATATGCGTATTTATCACTTATGCTTAACAATAAAGCCGACTTTATACTCGAATACAATGAAAACTGCAAAGATGCACTGAAACGTGACGATATTGATTGGTCACAATCAAGAGTGATTTTTGTTTCGCCAAATTTTACAACATACCAAAAAGAGGCGATAAATTTCAAAGACTTGCCAATTGAACTTTGGGAAATTAAGAGGTATGGCAATGAAACAATAAGCTACCACCAAATCCAGACCTCGGGTTCTCAAGAAAGTGTCAAAACGATTAGCCGACAAGACGAAACAATCGAAAAAGTAACAAAAGAGATAAAAGTCTATACTGAACAAGACCACTTAGATAATGCAACTGCCGAAATAAAAGAACTTTACGAAAAAGTTAAAAACGCAATTCTCAATCTTGATAATTTGGAGGTGAAGCCCAAAAAGCTGTATATTGCATTTGTTGCAAGCACAAATGTGGTTGATGTTCGCATCCAACGCAATGGGCTTAAAATGTGGCTGAACTTACCGCACGGACAACTTGATGACCCGAAAGGGCTTTGCCGAGACGTTTCTTCGATAGGTCATTGGGGAAATGGCGACTATGAAATACAAATGCGAACAGATGAAGATTTAGAATACATTTTAAGTTTAATCAAACAATCATTAAAAGCAAACAAAAAGTAAAGCGCACCCAAAAGACCAGCGCCTAACCCGAAGGCTTGCATAGCTTGCGATGCTCGTGCGCCCACACCGCCGTCGGCGTGCCTGAAACCACAAGATCCTACTGTGGCTTGAAGACGTAGGTTATCGTTCCGCGATGGCGCGTCGGCGCGGAGGTGTCGATATTAAAACGCGAATTGCGGGCGGCGCGCACAGCCGTACTGTGCATACAGTCATCGGGCGTAGAGCGCGAACGATCGACCGTCGCCGAAGTCACAAAGCCGTTACGGTCGAGTTCGGCATTGACCACCACCGTCCCGCCGCCCTGGCACACATAGGCAGGAACTACGAGATGTCCGCGCGTACGCACGGGATTCTCGAATGAGAAGCTCACCGTTACCGTGCCGTCCACCCGCGAATCCTGCCGCCGCTCGTTGTTCGTATCGGACGCTCGGTCGCGTGCACCCTGCATCGCATCTACCTGATTCAGCCCGTCGTGATAGGCCTGGGCATTGCTACGGATACGGTCGCCCAGCGCTCCTGCCTGTTCGTAGAGCTGCGATACGTTCGTGCCTGCGGCATCTCGCAGATTGGCGTTCAATTCCGCATGTTCGTTGGAAAACCGGTTGGCGACATTGGAATAGTCGTATGCGTTGAGTTGTTGTGTAAGATCAGGCGCGGGGCGTTCGTTCAGCTTTTCAGGCTCGTCGAAATCGATCATAAGGGCGGTCATGACACTCGCCGAGCGCATACTGATATGGCACGAGACGAGCGCGATACCGAAAACGAGGAACGTGATGATGGTCATGCTCAGACCGGCGCGGTGGAGATAGACCCACGTCATAAAATCCATCTTGCGTCGTTCGAACGGCAGGCGCATACGTGGCAATCCGTCGCCACTGCCGGGCGGCCGTCCTCCCGAAGCGGGCGGTCTCCCGTCCGGCTTTCCGCCACCGGTGGCCGGTCGCCGCGCGGTGTTATTTTGTGAGTCGTTTTGCATAAATAGATGAGTATTCATTACAAAAGTACGAAATTATTGTTAAAAATTAATATTAAATTAATACCTTTGTGTCCGAATTTATATGGTACGACCCATTCTACAACTTTTAGGATAATGCCGAAACAAAAGACGCTTAATGCCCCCGCCGCGTTCGAGGGACGCGGTTTGCACACGGGGCAGCAAGTCGCCATGACTATACATCCGGCCCAGGCCGACGCGGGAATCGCATTCCGGCGCGTGGATCTCGAAACACCCGTTACGATCCCTGCGCTGTGCGACTATGTGACGTCGACCGACCACAGTACGACCATAGAGAAGGACGGCGCGCGGGTGAGCACCGTCGAACACGTGATGGCCGCGTTGTGGACGATGGGCGTGGACAACGCGCTGATCGAGATAAACGGCCCCGAAACGCCGATACTGGACGGTTCGGCGGGCGAATATGTGAGGGCGATCGCGGCTACAGGGTTACGCGAACTGGATGCGGAGGTAAAGTATTACGATGTTACGGAGAAAACGGTTTTCGCCGTAACGGAAAAAGGCGTCGAGATCGCGATATACCCCGATGACGAGTTCAGCGTGTCGGTACATATAGATTACGGTTCGCGTGTGCTGGGGCAGCAATTTGCGACGTTCGGAGCGGCGACCGACTTTGCGGATGAGATAGCCGCATGTCGCACCTTTGTATTCATGCACCACCTCGAACCGTTGTTCAATGCGAACCTCATAAAGGGCGGCGACATCGAGAATGCCATCGTGGTGGTGGAGCATCCGATAGCGGAGCAGGAAAAAGCACGGCTGGCAAAAATGCTCGGCCGGGAGAATGTGGAGGTCACGGGAGGGTATCTCGACAACCTCGAACTGCGTTTCACGAACGAGCCTGCGCGCCATAAGTTGCTCGACTTGCTGGGCGATCTGGCGTTGGTGGGGGCGCGCATACGCGGACGGGTCATTGCAACGCGTCCGGGACATAGCGCCAATGTGGAGATGTCGCGCCTGCTGCGCAAAAATATGCGACGCGATGCGTCGAAACCGCAACTGCGCATCGAGGCGGGAATGAAGCCGGTGTACGATATAAACGATATACGTAAAATACTGCCGCACCGTCCGCCGTTCCTACTGGTGGACAAAATTTTCCATATAGATTCGGCGAGCGTGGTGGGCGTGAAGAACGTGACGATGAACGAGCCGTTCTTCGTGGGACATTTTCCGGAAGAACCGGTGATGCCGGGCGTACTCATAGTCGAGGCTATGGCGCAGTGCGGCGGGATACTCGCTCTGCATAACGTCGAGCAGCCGGAGCTGTGGTCTACGTATTTTATGAAGATCGACAACGTGAAGTTCAAGCAGAAAGTCGTTCCGGGCGACACGTTGCAGTTCGAACTGCGGCTTTCCGAGCCTATTCGGCGCGGCATCGTGGCGATGGAGGCGCGCGCTTACGTAGGCGAACAACTCGTTACCGAAGCGTCCTTAATGGCACAGGTGGTTAAGAATAAATAAATTACGAATTATCAATTACGAATTACGGCTGACGCAAGCCCGATTCGTAATTGGTAATTCGTAATTCGTAATTGAAAAAATAATGGTCAGTAACTTAGCATACGTCCATCCCGATGCAAGGCTCGGCAAGGATGTCGTGGTCGAACCGTTCTCATATATCGCGGCCGATGTCGTGATCGGCGACGGATGCCGCATAGGTCCGGGCGCGATGCTGTTGGACGGAGTGCGGATGGGGAAAAACTGCACGGTAGACACGGGCGCTGTCGTTGCGGGACTGCCGCAGGACTTGAAATTTCGCGGCGAATATTCGACGGTGGAAATCGGCGACAATAACCGTATCCGCGAGTGCGTGACCATAAATCGCGGCACGGCGGCAAGGGGTAAAACCGTCATCGGCGACAATAACCTTATCATGGCCTATGTGCATATTGCGCACGACTGCATAATCGGCAGCAACTGCGTGCTGGTGAACCGCGTATCGCTGGCGGGCGAGGTCGAGGTGGACGATTGGGCGATTATCGGAGGTCATGTAGCGGTGCATCAGTTCGTCCGTATCGGTTCGCACGTTATGCTGGCCGGCGGTTCGCTCGTGAACAAGGACGTGCCGCCGTTCGTAAAGGCCGGCCATCAGCCGTTGTCGTTCGTCGGCGCGAACTTTATAGGGTTGCGCAGGCGCGGTTTCGAGAGCGAAAAAGTGGCCGAGATACAGGAGATTTTCCGCACGCTGTTCCAGAGCGGTTACGGCTACGGCAAGGCGTGCGACATGGTAGAAGAGCAATTTCCGCAAACGCCTGAGCGTGACATGATCCTCGACTTCATCCGCACGTCGAAACGCGGCATCCTCAAACCCTACAACATCGCAAAAGAGGGCGAGGAACTGGATTAACACGCGCGCGTGTTGAAAATGCGTCCAACTGCCGGGTGTCATTCCGAACGTCCGTTCCGGACGGAGGAATCTATCGCGAGTTTATAAGTTCAAAGACAAATTAGCGATAGATCCCTCATCGCGCTACGCGCTCGCTCGGTATGACAAATAATTTTCATAGTTTCATATATTGAAAAATATTTACTATCTTTGCGGTGATTTAAGGAGAAGGGTAGGGGGCGCGAAGCCCCCTATTTTTATAGACATTATGCTTGACATCGATAAAATACGCGAAATAGCCGAGCGCGAGTTGGCGGGAAGCGAGTTGTTTTTAGTGGATATAAAGTCGTCGCCGGCGGGTGTTGTCGAGGTTCTGATCGACAGCGACCGATCGGTGGCGATAGACGACTGCGTTGTTTTGAGCCGCGCTATCGATGCCGAATTCGACCGCGATCAGGAGGATTACGAACTCACCGTAGGGTCGGCCGGAGTAGGGCAGCCTCTGAAAGTGCTACGGCAGTATAAGAAGCTCGTGGGCAAGCCGGTAGAGGTGATGCTGCGCAGTGGCACGAAAATAGTCGCCGAATTGCGCTCGGCAACGCCCGACGCGATAACGCTCGCCTATACGGAGATGGCAGTTGTCGAGGGCAAGAAGCGTAAAGAAAAAATCGAAGTGGTGCGGGAGTATCCGCTCGACGAGGTGAAGTGGACGAAGGAGCATTTGGACTTTAAGTAAGTGTCGCCCTTTCGGATGTCCGTGATGACGGACAGAAACAAAGACTACAAAAAACAAAAATATAACAATGGATAATCTCAATCTGATAAGCACGTTCGCGGAGTTTAAGGAACTCAAAAACATCGACAAGAGTACGATGATCGGTGTGTTGGAGGAAGTTTTCCGCCACCTGCTGGTGAAGACCTATGAGACGGACGAAAATTTCGATATTATCATCAACGCCGAGCGCGGCGACCTCGAAATATGGCGCAATCGCGTCATCGTGGCCGACGGAGAGGTGGAGAACCCGAATCAGCAAATTTCGTTGAGCGATGCCCGTAAAATCGACGCTACGTATGAGGTGGACGAAGAAGTGGCGGATGAAATCAAGCTGGAACAGTTCGGTCGGCGCGCGGTGCTTTCGCTGCGGCAGAACCTCGCGTCGCGGATAATGGATTTGGAGAAGGCGAGCCTGTATGAGAAGTACAGCGAGAAGGTGGGCGAGATAATGACGGGCGAGGTTTATCAGGTGTGGAAGAAGGAGATACTGGTGCTGGACGACGATGATAACGAGTTGATTCTGCCGAAGAGCGAGCAGATACCGAGCGATTTTTTCCGCAAGGGCGACACGATCCGCGCCATCATCTCGAAAGTCGAGATGCGCAACAATACGCCGGTGATCATCCTTTCGCGCACTGCACCGGAGTTCCTGGAACGGCTGTTCGAGCAGGAAGTGCCGGAGATATACGACGGGTTGATAACGATAAAGAAAATCGTGCGCATACCCGGCGAACGGGCTAAGGTAGCAGTAGAATCGTATGACGAGCGTATAGACCCTGTGGGGGCGTGCGTGGGCGTGAAGGGATCGCGTATCTATGCGGTGGTCAAGGAATTGCGTAACGAGAATATCGACGTGGTGAATTGGACTGCCAACACGCAGCTGCTCATACAGCGCGCGCTGAACCCGGCCAAAGTGTCGTCCATAACGCTCGATGACGAGAAAAAGACGGCGTCGGTGTACCTCAAACCGAACGAGGTATCGCTGGCGATCGGCAAAGGCGGACTGAACATACGCCTTGCGAGCATGCTTACGGGCTATGACATAGACGTTTACCGCGAGGTGGAGGAAGAAGACGTGGCATTGGACGAATTTTCGGACGAAATCGACCAGTGGATCATCGATGCGCTGAAAGGCATCGGATGCGACACGGCGAAGAGCGTGCTGGAAATGCCGGTGGCGGAACTTGCACGTCGCACCGACCTCGAAGAGGAGACCGTGCGCGAGGTGGTCGATATTTTGAAGTCGGAATTTGAATAACACGCGCGCGTGTTTTCCAGCCTGCCGGCTGAAATAATTTGTAATTGAATTAGCAGGATGTCAGAGGAAAGAAGAATGAGGCTGAATCAGGCCGCAAGAGAGTTTAAGGTCGGAGTGGGGACGATTGTGGAGGTTTTGGCCAAGAAAGGGATCAAGGTGGAGGGTTCGCCCAATACGGTGCTCGGAGCGGATGCCTATGCCGTGCTCGAAAAGGAGTTCGGCGGCAATCGGGGCGACAGCCGTGCGGCGAGCCATGTGCGCGAACGCTTTGCCATGAAGCAGGAGACCGTAACGCTCGACAGCCGGAAAGAAACGCCGACGAAAGATACTGAGGCAGACTTCAAGGATGAGGTGGTGATAAAAAGCGGCGTGATAAGCGCGCGCGATGAGGTCGCGGCACGCGGCCCGAAGGTGCTCGGAAAGATAGACCTCGATGCGGGGAAACGCCGCCCTGAGACGCCTACCGCAACTACTGCACCTGCTACACCTGCCGCACCGAAACCGGCGCAGAAACCTGAGCCTGCCGCCGCGCCGAAGCACGAGCCGAAGCACGAGCCGAAGCCTGCGGCGAAACCCGAATCTGCGCTCCGTGAGCCTGCCGTTGCGCCGAAGCACGAGCCGCGTTCGGAGAAACCGGTGCGTCCCGAAAGAACGCCGCGCCCTGTGGTTACACCTGCCGAGCCGCGTCAGGAGGTGGTCGCACAGACGAAAACCTACGATGAGCGTCAGGCGGAGGACAGCACGAATGTGTTTCGCGTCGAGGGCAGCGGTCAGATCACAGGCCCGAAAGTGTTGGGCAAGATCGATGTGGGCGGCATGGCATTCGGCGGTAAGCGCGAAAAACGCAAACGCATTACGAAAGATAAGGTAGACGTAACCAAGCCGCAACCCGGCGGTGCACAAGGCGGCAAACCCGGTGGAGGCGGCCGCGGAGCAGGCGGCGGAAAGCCGTTCGCAGGAGGTCCGGGCGGCGGAGCAGGCGCACAGAGCGGCGCTAAAAAAGGCAAGGGCGGTGGCAAGGGCGCTCCGAGACCTGTTTTCCGTCCCGAAGTGAGCGACGAGGAAGTACAGAAGCAGGTTAAGGACACGTTGGCGCGCCTGACGTCGAAAGGGACTAAGAGCAAATCGGCGAAATACCGTCGCGACAAGCGCGACACGGCGGCCGCACGCATGAGCGAGGAGATGGAGCGCGCGCAGTTGGAAGGCAGCACCATACAGGTGACGGAATTCGTGACGGTGAGCGAATTGGCATCGCTCATGGACGTGGATGTAAACCGCGTGATTATGGCGTGCATGAACCTCGGGCTTATGGTGTCCATTAATCAACGTCTTGACGCTGAGGCGCTTGTGGTCGTGGCAGAGGAGTTCGGCTATAAGGTCGAATTCGTATCGGTTGAGATTGCAGAGGCGTTCCATGAGGAGGAAGACACGGACGAAAATCTGATGCCGCGCCCGCCGATCGTAACGGTGATGGGGCACGTGGATCATGGTAAAACGTCGTTGCTGGACAATATCCGCAAGACGAACGTTATAGCGGGCGAGGCCGGAGGGATCACGCAGCACATCGGCGCATACAGCGTCGAGCGCGAGGGCCGGAAGATTACGTTCCTCGACACGCCCGGTCACGAGGCGTTTACGGCGATGCGCGCGAGGGGAGCAAAGATTACGGATGTGGCGATTATCATTGTTGCGGCCGACGACAGCGTGATGCCCCAGACAGTGGAGGCAATAAACCACGCGACGGCTGCCGGAGTGCCTATCGTATTTGCCATTAACAAGATAGACAAGCCGAGCGCCAACCCCGAACATATAAAGGAACAGTTGGCGGGGATGAACTACCTCGTGGAAGACTGGGGCGGCAAGTACCAATCGCAGGAGGTGTCGGCCAAGCAGGGTCTGAACCTCGACAAACTGCTTGAAAAGGTATTGTTGGAGGCCGAATTCCTTGACCTCAAAGCAAATCCCGAACGTAAGGCGAGCGGAGCGGTCATAGAGTCGCAGCTGGACAAGGGACGCGGGTATATTTCGACATTATTGGTCGAGAACGGCACGTTGCGCGTGGGCGATATACTGCTGGCGGGAACGCACACCGGTCGCGTGAAAGCGATGTTCGACGAGAACGGCAAGAAGATAATGGAAGCGCCGCCGGCGACACCCGTGCTGGTGCTCGGACTGAACGGCGCACCGCAGGCGGGCGATACGTTCAACGTGATGGACGACGACAAGAGCGCGCGTGAACTTGCCAACAAACGCGAGCAGTTGCAGCGTATGCAGGACCACCGCACGCAGAAACACGTGACCCTCGACGAGATCGGCCGCCGCATCGCGATCGGCAACTTCAAGGAGCTAAACATCATAGTGAAGGGCGACGTGGACGGATCGGTCGAGGCTCTTACGGACTCGTTGATAAAGCTCTCGAAGGAGGAGGTTCAGCTCAACGTAATCCATAAGGCGGTGGGGCAGATATCGGAGTCGGATGTTATTCTGGCTGCCGCGTCGAACGCTATCATCGTTGCGTTTCAGGTGCGGCCGTCGGCTGCCGCACGCAAGCTGGCCGAAAAAGAGGAAATCGAGATACGCTTGTACTCAATCATCTACGATGCCATCAATGATATCAAGGACGCTATCGAAGGAATGCTTGCACCGATTACCAAAGAAGAGATCGTCTGCTCGGTCGAAGTGCTCGAAACATTCAAGATCAGCAAGGTGGGAACGATCGCGGGGTGTATCGTGCGCGAGGGCAAGATTACCCGCAACACGCCGGTACGCGTAATCCGCGACGGTATAGTCGTATATACGGGTCGTCTGGGGTCGCTCAAACGCTTCAAGGACGATGCGAAAGAAGTGACCAACGGCATGGAGTGCGGTCTGAACATCGAAAACTACAACGACATCAAAGTCGGCGACATCGTTGAAGGCTACGAAATCATCGAGGTTAAGAGATAGGCCCGCACAAGTGGATTAATTATAGTCTGTCTCATATCGATATATGAGACAGACTTTTTTATAGATATAATATCATTCAGAACACACGTGCGGTGTTGCCGCAACCTTACCGGCTTTGCTCGAACTTCCGCGCTTTTTTGGCGAGTTGCGAGGCGAAAACAAAGTCGTTAAGTTCCTTATTATCAGTGTCGAGGATGTTGTCTTTCGTCCCTTGCCACCACGCTTTGCCCTGATAAATGAACACCACGCGTTCGCCGATTTCGAGCACCGAATTCATGTCGTGCGTGTTCACTATCGTCGTCATCCCATACTCTTCCGTAATTTCACGGATCAGGTTGTCGATGACGACAGATGTCACGGGGTCGAGGCCGGAGTTCGGCTCGTCACAGAATAAGTATTTGGGATTCAGTACGATAGCGCGTGCGATGGCGACGCGCTTTGTCATGCCGCCGCTGAGCTCGGAGGGATATAGTCCATTGGCATCCGTCAAAGTCACACGTTGCAGGCAAAAGTTCACGCGGTCGCGCTTATCGCCTTCGCTCATTTCTGTGAACAGGTCGAGTGGCAACCGCACGTTCTCCTCGACGGTCGATGAATCCAACAGCGCGCCGCCCTGAAATATCATGCCCACGTCACGGCGTATGGCTTTGCGCGCATGAAAGTCGAGGTCGGTGAAGTCGGTATCTCCATAGAAAATCTTACCGCTATTGACATCGTGAAGTCCCACTAAACATTTTAGCAGCACTGTTTTACCCGATCCGCTCTGGCCGATTATAAGGTTCGTTTTACCTTGCTCGAACCGCAGCGTGATGTCGTTCAGAACCTCGCGCCCCTCGAAAGACTTGTATATATGTTCACACCGGATCATATCAGCATCAGTTGCGTGAGTACGAGGTTGAAAATCAGGATACACACCGAGCTTATGACCACTGCGCGGGTGCTTGCGCGCCCGACTTCGAGCGAGTTGCCGTTGGCATAATAGCCGAAAAATCCGGAGATCGATGTGATGATGAACGCGAAAACGGAGCTTTTTATCAATGAATAGGTTATCGAGAACGACCGGAAATCCATCATCAGTCCGCGCACATAATTCTCAGGATTAATGACGCCCGTGAACGCCGCCACCAGCCATCCGCCCGCCGTGCCGATGATGATGCTCATTATCGTGAGAAACGGGAAAAACAACACCGCCGCCACTATCTTAGGCAGTATCAGGTAGTTGGCCGAATTTACACCCATCACTTCCAGCGCATCGATCTGTTCCGTGATGCGCATCGTGCCGATCTCCGATGCAATGTTGCTCCCCACCTTGCCGGCAAGGATCAGCGCCACGACCGTCGAACTGAACTCCAAAATCATCGTTTCGCGCGTGGCGAACCCCACCAGCGACTGCGGGATGAACGGCGATTCGAGGTTGATGGCCATCTGTAAAGTCACCACTGCGCCCATGAATATCGAAATAATCGCCGTTATGCCTATCGAATTGAGGCCCAACGCCTCCATCTCGAACCACAGCCTTCGCGAGAAGATACGACGCTTCTCCGGACGCGAGAAAACCTTGCCCATTAAAATAAAATACTGTCCGAGAAGGTCGAAAAATTTCATTTAATCACGAATATATTGTAAAAAATACTGTCATTATCAATCATCAATTTCTTCCTCGAATTCCACATAATCGCCGACGTTGCGATTAACCTTTTTCTCGATGCGTGCCGTCTGCCGGACATCGACATCACCCTCCGGCCGTGCATTCGGCTCATTGCTATGCCCGCCTGCTTGTGCGTTGCTGCCGAACTGCCCGCCGAACCGCTCGGCGAATTCGCGCTGCTTGCGCATGAGCCATAGCCTTAACAGCCATCGCCCGATTACGCCCAGCAACCAGAAAGCGAGAATTATAATCAGTATGACCTCTAAAAATCGCATATCATCAAAAACCGTACAAAAATACTCTCTGTCATTGCGGGCTTGACCCGCAATCTTCGGGTCGGAGGCCGCAATGACAATTTATTCTAAGGCGTGTCGCCATACGCGCGTGCTATCCCGCCTTCGCTCATCTCTATCTCGCCGCGTTTCATCAGGTATCCGACGGTTCGTTTGAAGACCTTCTTGCTCATGCCCGTCAGCGCGGCGACTTGCTCCGGCGCGCTCGCATCGTGCAGAGGCAAACTGCCGCCGGCCGCATCCAAAAGCGTCAGCAACCTATCTGCCGACGCGCGCACCTCGTCATAGCCCTCCTGTTGTAGGCTCACATCCACGCGATTGTCGTCGGTTATGCGTCGCACCCAGCCCGTCAGGCGGTCGCCGACGCGCACGTCGCCGAAGATCTGGTTGTCGTAAATCATGCCCCAATAACGGTTGCGTATGACGACGCGGTAGCCGCGCTCGGTGCGCTGCGTGACGATCATTTCGACCTGCTCGCCGCGCCGCAGCGACAGCTCGTCGTTCGAGATGAACGAGCGCAGATTCATCGACGCGACGGCGCGCCCCGTAATCGAGTCGCGGTAGACGTAGACGATGTAGCTGTGCTGCGGCTCGACATAGCCGTGCATGTTGCGGTTGGGCAGGAAGATGTCTTTGGCCGTTATGCCCCAGTCGAGGAACGCGCCGTGTGCGGTTTTGTCCACCGCTCGCAGGAAAGCCACCTCGCCCACGCGCGCCAGAGGCTTCTCGGTGGTCGCGATGAGCCGGTCTTCCGAATCATGGTACACGAACACGTCGAGCGTATCGCCGACGCGGTTTTCAAGCGAAACGTAGCGGTTCGGCAACAACACCTCGCTGCCCGCCTCGTCGGCCAGATACAATCCGTGCTCCGAGATACGGGCTACGGTGAGTTTATGATATGTGCCTGCGTCGAGCATCTTAGGTAGTACTGATTTTTGTGCGAAGGTAGTCATTCCCCGCCGAATTACCACAATTTTGTGGTATCTTTACACGTTCATTTTCCGAAATAAAATAGCATGAAGATGAGATATATCATGACTTTTGCTGCGGCGCTGACGGTGTTCGCCGCAGCGTGCGGGCAGTCTGCTCCGACCAATGGCGGCGGCCTGTTTCTGACCGATGCCACCGGCAACAACGTTGCGATTCAGCCCGTAGTAGCTCCGCAGTTGCCGACCGAACTATACTTCGCAGGCGAGCGTGTGCCATTGGAAAATTTCGACACGCGCGAAAGCCTGATGCGCGAACTGTTGATCACGACCTACATGCACTCGCGAACGATGCTCGCGCTGCTCAACAGCAAGCGGTATTTCGCGCAGATAGAGCCTGTCTTGGCGCGCAACGGTATACCTTCCGATTTCAAATACCTGTGCGTGGCCGAGAGCAGCCTCGACCCCAATGCAATATCTTCGGCGCGCGCGGCGGGGCTGTGGCAGATAATGCCTGGCACGGGAACGGATTACGGCCTGCATGTAGGGCCTGAGGCCGACGACCGCTATGACATCGCGAAGGCTACGGAGGTAGCATGCCGACATTTGCAAAAATCGAAAGACCGTTTCGGCACGTGGACAATGGCGGCGGCGGCCTATAATCTGGGCGATGCAGGCGTGGCGCGTCGCGTCGATTTGCAGACCGGCATCGACAACTATTACGACATCTGGCTGCCCGACGAGACGCGGAGATACCTGTTCCGCGTGCTGGCGTTCAAGCTCATTTTCGAGAATCCTGAGGCTTACGGATTTTTTGTGGATGAGTCGCAATACTATCCGCTGCTCACTGATTATCACATGGTTACGATTTCCGAGCGGGGTATCAAATGGCCTGAGTTCGCCGCACATCACGGCACGACGTACAAGATGCTGCGCGAGTTGAACCATTGGATTCGCGATTATGCCTACGCCAATCCGCGCGGACGCACGCTCGAAGTGAAGATTCCCAATAGCGGGTTCAGGACGGGGCGGTAATTAAGAATATAGGAATTAACACGCGCATGTTTTAGACACGCAGCCAGCGTAGGGTTGCGTTCCGTAGCGCGTAGCGCGCAGGAGTAGCGACCTTACGCCGCCGGTGGCTGCGGGTCGCATTTGTGAAGACATTAAACAATAAGTGAAAGACAACACGATAAAAATTTCAGGCGCGCGGGTGCACAATCTGAAAAATGTGGACTTGGAAATCCCGCGCGACCGATTGGTAGTGATCACAGGGCTGTCGGGGTCGGGCAAGTCGTCGCTGGCGTTCGACACGATCTATGCCGAAGGGCAGAGGCGGTATATGGAAACGCTCTCGACCTATGCGCGGCAATTCGTCGGAACGATGGAACGCCCTGACGTAGACCGGATTACGGGTCTCAGTCCGGTGGTGGCCATCGAGCAGAAGACGACGAACAAGAACCCGCGCTCGACGGTGGGGACGGTCACCGAAATAAACGACTTTCTGCGCCTGCTGTTCGCTCGTGCGTCGCGCGCTTATTCGCCTGCAACGGGCGAGGAGATGGTGCATTACACCGACCGGCAGATCGCCGACCTCATCCTCAGCGGTTTTGCAGGTGCGAAGATCGCGCTGCTCGCACCGCTCGTTCGTGGCCGCAAGGGGCATTACCGCGAGCTTTTCGAGGGGTTTATCAAAAAAGGATATTTATGGGCGCGCATCGACGGCGAGATTACGGAACTTAAAGCGGGTATGAAGCTCGACCGTTATAAGGTACATCACATAGAACTTGTTATCGACCGCCTTGCGGCCGAAGAAAGTGCACGCGAGCGGCTGTTGAAGAGCCTTGCCGAAGCGATGCGGCAGGGTAAGGGGACGGTGATGCTGTACGATTACGATACGGGCGGTACGCGGTTTTATTCGCGCCACCTGATGTGTCCGACGAGCGGTGTGGCTTTCAACGACCCCGCGCCTCACACTTTTTCGTTCAACTCGCCGCAGGGCGCGTGCCCGCGATGCAACGGGCTTGGCGAGGAGGCTGTGTTCGACATGGCGCGTATCATTCCGAACCGTAAGCGATCGCTGCGCGAGGGCGGGATAGAGCCGCTCGGAAAATATCGTAATAATTTACTTTTTGCGCTGTTGGAGGGTCTGGGACGGCGTTATGATTTCACGATAGACGACCCCGTGGGCGAGATTTCGGAGGAGGGAATGAACGCTGTGCTGTATGGCGACCCTGTGCCGATGGCGATCGATATGCGCGGATTTTCTTATGTCGCTGGTACGCAAATGATCGCGTGGGACGGCTTGGCGGACTACATCGAACGCACGGAGGACGGCGAAAAATGGCGCGAGCAGTTCCTGATGCGGCGCGTGTGCAGCTCGTGTAACGGGTCGCGTCTGCGGGACGAGGCGTTGCATTTCCGCATCGACGGTCGGAATATCGCCGAACTTTCGGCGATGGACATCGGCTCGCTCGCCGCGTGGCTCGTGGATGTGGAGACGCGTATGTCGCCCAAAGAGGCGGCGATTGCGCGCGAACCGCTGAGCGAAATTCGCGACCGGCTGCGGTTTCTGGTCGATGTGGGGTTGGGCTATTTGTCACTGGGGCGTGCGTCGCGGTCGCTTTCAGGCGGCGAGAGCCAGCGCATACGCCTTGCTACGCAGATCGGTTCGCGATTAGTGAACGTGCTGTATATTCTCGACGAGCCGAGCATCGGGCTGCACCAACGCGACAATCGCAAGCTGATCCGCTCGTTGCAGGAGCTGCGCGATGCGGGCAACTCGGTCATCGTTGTCGAACACGACGAGGAAATGATCCGCAGCGCCGACCATATAATAGACGTGGGGCCGTTGGCAGGTGCGGCCGGAGGAGAGATAGTCGCGCAAGGAAAGATCGGTGACATCGAGCGTGCCGCGACGCTGACGGCGGAGTACCTGCGCGGCGACCGCAGTATCGGCGTTCCGGCGTCGCGGCGCGCGGGGAGCGGCAAGGAGCTGATGGTGCGCGGTGCGGCGGGGAATAACCTGCGGAGTGTGGACGTGGCGTTCCCGCTGGGCGTGATGATCGCCGTGACGGGTGTGAGCGGCAGCGGCAAATCGACGCTCGTTAGCGAGACCCTGCGCCCTGCGCTCGCGCGCAAGTTGTATAATGCTTATGATCAGCCGCTTGCGTTCTCTTCCATTGATGGATTGGAGAACGTGGACAAGCTGGTGGTGGTCGACCAGTCGCCCATAGGCCGTTCGCCGCGCAGCAATCCTGCGACGTACTCGAACGTTATGGGTGACATTCGAAAGCTCTTCGAGCGCACGCCGGACGCCCAGATTCGCGGATTCACGGCCGGGCGATTCTCGTTCAATGTTAAGGGTGGACGGTGTGAGGAGTGTCGCGGCGCGGGGGTGCAGACCATCGAGATGAACTTCCTGCCCGACGTTTACGTGCGTTGCAAAGTGTGCGGCGGGCGGCGTTACAACCGCGAGACGCTCGAAGTGCGATACAAGGGGGCGACTATCAGCGATGTGTTGGATATGACGGTCGATGCGGCGCTGGAATTTTTCGACAGTGTGCCGTCGATCCGCCAGAAATTGCGGGCGATACAGGAGGTCGGGCTGGGCTATCTCACTCTGGGACAGCCGTGTACGACACTTTCGGGCGGTGAGAGCCAGCGTATAAAACTATCGGCCGAGTTGGCTAAGCGCGATACGGGAAATACCTTGTATATATTGGACGAACCCACCACAGGCCTGCATTTCGAGGACGTGCGCCAGCTGTTGGATGTACTGAGCAAACTCGTCGAGCGCGGCAATACGATCGTGGTTATCGAGCATAATCTCGATGTGATAAAAGTCGCCGACTGGGTAGTCGACATGGGGCCTGAGGGCGGCGCGGGCGGAGGCCGGATCGTTGCTGAGGGCACTCCGGAACAAATCGCCACAAATCCCGCGAGCTACACCGGTGAGTATTTGAGGCGGGTACTATCAATTAAAAATTAAGAATTTAAAAACTGTCATTGCGGGCTTGACCCGTAATCTAATGCGATAAGAGATTGCGACCCCAAGCCGCAATAACAATTTATATGAAAAGAACTCTCGTAGTGATCGTAGGGCCGACGGGGTCGGGCAAAACGGGACTGAGTGTCGAAGTGGCGCGACATTTCGGTGCGCCGATCGTTTCTGCCGACTCGCGTCAGTTCTATCGCGGTATGGCGATAGGGACGGCGCAACCTGTGCCGGAGCAGCTTTCCGCCGTGCCGCACCACTTTATAGCCTCACGTGAGATTACGGACGAGTACAGTTGCGGACGGTATGAGACCGATGCGTTGGCGCTGCTGGACGAACTTTTCAGGACGCATCAGGTTGTGGTCGCCGTCGGTGGGTCGGGACTGTATGTCGATGCGCTGTGCCATGGGATGGATACGCTGCCAGATGCCGATCTGCTGCTGCGGGCGCAACTTTCTGCGCGTTCGCTCGATGAGTTGCTTACGGAACTGGAACGGCTTGACCCTGAGTGCTTTGCGAAAATAGACCACCAAAATCCACAGCGCATTATCCGCGCGCTGGAAGTATGCTTGCAGACCGGTCGCCCGTACTCCGAATTCCGCACAGGTCGCACGCACGCACGCACGTTCCGTATAATAAAGGTGGGTACGCATCTTCCGCGCGAGGAATTGTATGCCCGGATCGATCGGAGGGTGGATGAAATGATAGCGGCTGGGCTTGAAGCGGAGGCGCGCGCGCTGTACCCGCATCGCGCGTTAAACTCCTTACAGACAGTCGGTTACCGTGAATTGTTCGACTACTTTGACGGGCACACGACTCGTTATGAGGCGATCGGATTTATCAAGCGCAACTCGCGCCGGTATGCCAAGCGCCAGGTTACGTGGTTCGGCCGCGATGCGCGGATTGCATGGTTCGACCCCGCCGATACGGTCGGTGTGACGGGCTATATCGAGGAACAGCTCGCGCGGAAATGAACTTTTAGCGCAAATCTTGAAGAAAAATTTAACAGGAATAAGCGGGAATAGAGATTTTTTATATCTTTGCCCGAAAGGTATTATTGTTTTGCCTCTTTCTGCAAAATGTGGTATTTTGTAACGCGTGTAATACGAACGAAACATACATCAGAAAACAAAAATCGCAAATTATGAAGAAAATTATTTATGCAACACTGCTCGCGCTCGTTTGCCCCGTGATGATGGCGACGGCTCAGCAGCACAGGGCGGCAGACCATACGAAGGTCGTCTTCGTGTTCCAGCCCGGTGATGACATGTTCTACATGCGCGAGTCACAGCCGAACCAGGCGGAATGGGCGCGCCTGTCGGATTTCGTGAACCGCCACAAAACGATCATCCGCGGTGGCGAGATCAAGGTCTATGTAACGAGCTACAGCATCGCACTGCCCACGGCCCCGTCTAACCGCCTGCTGGCCAAGACGATGGCCAACCGCGTGAAGAGCGAGCTTATCGTACGTAACGGTCTGAAAGAGGAGGATTTCCGCACTCGTAACATGGCCGAATCGTTCGAGGGCCGTGCTCCGGTAGTGGTGGTAGAGATCACCGTTCCGGCCGTAGGTGCACAACCCACGCCCGCTCCGGCGCCTGCTCCCGCTCCTGCTCCGCGTCCCGAACCGACGCCGCAGCCGCAGCCGAGACCTGAACCCGCTCCGCGTCCCGAACCGACGCCCGAACCCGTCGTGAAAGAACGCGGCGATTGGTCGCGTTGGTCGATAGGCGTGAATGCCGGTGTGCCGTTCCTGCATGGCAACATGGTGTCGTGGGAGGCTCACAACCACCTGTATATCGGCTTTATGGGCGGCGTACAGGTTGGCTATCAGATGACCCCGACGCTGGGGCTGTCGCTGACGGCCGATTACGGCGAAACCAAAGCGGGTGCGCGCATCCGTGACAAGAGATTCTTCATGGACAACGCAGGTGTGGTTCACCAGCGTTTTATTTCGAATCCGCAAGCCGCTCCACAAGGTGCGCGCGAGATGAACGACCTATATCAGCAAAGCTCGTTCATCAACGTCGGTTTGCGCTTTGACGTGAACCTTTGCCGCCTCTTCTGTGGACGTGCAAAAGGGTTCAATGTGGTGCTCAGCCCAGGTGTTTATGGCCAGAACTTCACGTCGAACATCAACCTCAAAAGCAACGACAGCAAGTTTGTGAACGACGAGTACAACGGTTGGAACTTCGGTGCGGGTGGTGATCTCGCGTTGCGTTTCCGCGTTTCGCCTGTGGTCGATCTGCAACTCAAAGGTATGTCGATATACAGCTTCGGCGACGAGCCGATCGACAATATCCGCAACGACATCAAGGACTACACGAATTGGATGTGGGGCGTTCAGGGTGGCGTAATCTTCAAACTCGGCGGCGCACACCGGACGAACTTGTTCTATAAATAGAACGCGCGCGTGTTTTCCGGCCTGCCGGACGACAAAATAATGTATAAAAGCGGAGTCTCCTTTGGGAGACTCCGCTTTTATATTGTCACTGCCGCACGTGCAGTATGCGCTTTAAGATATTTTTAGAGATACAGCTCCAACAGACCGACAGGGAGGATGAGTTCGACAGTTCGGCGCGCGGGATCGATAGCGGTTATGAATTCGCCGATGGCAGGGACCAGCACCTCATTGCCGTCAATGTCGAGTTGCAGAAGCGGGTTCAGTGCGTGATCTATGAACGCGACGACAGCGCCCGCCAACGGTTCGTCAGCCGAGTCTTCTTCGGCGATAAGAGCGCGATAGCCTACGAGATCGCCAAAAAATATATCATCGTTTTCAGAGGAGTTTTTAGCAGAGTTTTCTCGCTCCGTATCCTCCTGAGCCACAAACAGTTCATGACCGACGAGCAGTTCTTCCGCGCGCGCGGGGGTGTCGATATCCGCAAAGCGTATGAGCGCTCCTCGCTGTCCGCGACGCTCGAACCGCTCGATAAAAAGAGGAACTGCCAGCCCGTCTATTTTGACAAACAGCGGCGTCTCATTATTCTCGATATTGTCGCCGTCGTCGCCGTAACATTCATGGAAAGCGTCGTAGAGATTGATTACGACCGTGCCGTCATGCCCGAATAGTTTAACGATTTTTCCCGCCGGCAATAACATAAAAACGAATCGAAGATTAGTGAAAGTGCCTTATGGCACTCATATTAAAGATTTTGACTAAACAAAGATAGATAAAAATATCACTGCCGCAACGTTGGTTCGTTGCGGCAGTGACACATTATAAAGACATTATACTATTGCTCCTCCGCCGGTGTCTCCACCGCCTCAGCAACCTTCGCCGGTGTTTCAGCCACCTCAACTGCCTCAGCAGTCTCGGCCGTTTCAGCCGCAACTTGCGCTACTGTTTCGGCTTCCGCCATTGCCTCTTCCTCCTGAGGAGTGAGCAGTGCTTCGAGCGATGTTGCGTCTTCGTCCGACGGCGACGATTCGCCCTCTTCCGATGCTGCGACACCCGCTATGGCAGCTTTTTTCGCTGCTATGGCTTTCGCCTTTTCTTCGTTGGCTTTGACCTCGCCGGCCTTGCGTGCGCGTTCTGCGGCAGCCTTGTCGGCGCTCAGTTTGTTCGCCTTGGCGTCGACCTTACCCGCCTTTTCGTTCATCCATTTTTCGAGACGTGCGTCGGCTTCGCTTTCGGTCAGTGCGCCTTTCGCCACGCCGCCGAGCAGATGCTTTTTCAGCATGACCCCTTTATAGGAGAGAATCGCGCGCGTAGTGTCGGTCGGCTGTGCACCCTTCATCACCCAATCGACCGTGCGGTCGAAGTTGAGTTCGATAGTAGCAGGATTAGTGTTCGGATTGTAAGTTCCCAGCTTTTCGATAAATTTGCCGTCACGCGGCGCTCTGCTGTCTGCAACGACGATGTGGTAGAAAGCATATCCCTTTTTGCCATGTCGCGCCAATCTGATCTTTGTTGCCATTTTTTGCTTTTGATTTTTAGTAAAAACACTCGTCGGCATCTCGTGCCGAGCCGCAAATGTATGTCATTTTTCCCGGACTACCAAACTTATCGCAACATATCCCGCTATAATAAAAGGTATGGCGGCTATATGAAAGATCGCGAGCGCCGTAGCCGAGAGAGCTAAAAAGCTGTAACACAGAGCATTATGCTTCCACGAGAAATCACGGAATTTCAGCGCGAACATCCGCAGTGGCGCGATGAGCAACACCGCCAACACGACGGCCGCCGTGACTATCGCCACAGCCGTCGGCACGAACGTCCCCGACGCGAAAAGCCACCCCGCCGCACCCACGAAAAGTGCGCACGCAGGGGTCGGAAGTCCGATGAATCCTTCCGCCTGCGCTGCGTCGATATTGAACCGCGCAAGGCGAAGGGCGGAAAAAAGCGTAATGATAAACACCGCCGCACCCCACGGCGCGCCGCCGCCCACCGTGCCGTACATCGTAAAAAGCACCGCCGAAGGTGCAAGCCCGAAGCTCACCATATCGCATAGCGAATCGAGTTGCCGTCCGAGTTCGGAGTATTGCCGCAGCAGCCGCGCCGCGAATCCGTCGAAGAAGTCGAGTACCGCTGCCGCCGCCACGAGCCAGAATGCCGTGCGCAGGTCGCCCCACTGCAATGCGGCGACCACAGCCGCCGCCCCGCACGCGAGATTTGCCAACGTCAGCAGGTTGGGTATCGTGAAAAATCGCATTTCCATTTCGTGCGCAAAGTTATGAAATTATCCGCTTTGGCACAAGATGTCGTTGCGGGCTTGACTCGCAACCTTGCGCCCGTTTGAGATTGCGGCTCGGGGGGCTCAATGACAAAGTATCCGACGAGGGCTTTCGCGTTTTTTGCGAAAGCGCGTTACTTCACTCGCTTAATCGGCTTCAACTCTAATTTCACGATTCCATCTATTTCAGATATGCCTCCGAACGGAGATAATTCTACATCGCCATTGGTTTTGATATCGATTTGATAGTAGAGTTCGCTACTGCAATATAATACTTCTTCTTTCTTGTCGCGTGACGTTATTTTCCATTTGCCGACATAGTAGCCCGATTTCATAGGATGCGAAATTAATGATTAAACTTCTGCGCCCCCGTTAATATAAAAAAGGACGCGAAAACAGTTCCCATCTTGTAGGCCGTGCAAGCCCCTAACCTGGAAAACTGCCCCGCGCCCGAAGCAGCTTTGACGTAATATGGCCAAAGCATACTCCGAGTGGGCAACTTTTATCCAAGTTAGAAACCCCATTATTGCTAATGGGTTGCACGTTTACAAGATGGATCAAAGAGTTGTCACTCTTTATTATATCAAGACAAAGATATGAATTTCTTCTGCAAAAACCGTATCTTTGTAGCTATGAAAAACAAAACCTACTGCGTCATCATGGCGGGAGGGATCGGCAGCCGTTTCTGGCCGATCAGCCGTGCGAGCCGCCCCAAGCAGTTCCTCGATATATTGGACACGGGCAAAACATTCCTCAGGGCGACATACGAGCGTTTTTTGCCGATAGTGCCGACTGAAAATTTCCTTGTCGTTACGAACGCCGTTTACCGCGATCTGGTGTTGGAGCAGATTCCCGAGTTGTTGCCCGAACAGGTGCTCTGCGAGCCGGTGGGGCGCAATACTGCGCCGTGCGCAGCTTATGCGGCATACCGGATAAACGCCGCAGACGCGGGAGCGAAGATGATAGTGACGCCGGCCGACCATCTTATCCTCGACGAAGAGGATTTTTGCGGAATCATAACAAAAGGCCTCGATTACATCGCCGACAGCGACAAGATGATGACCATCGGCATCAAGCCTTCGTCGCCGAATACGGGTTACGGATATATACAGCTTGAAGACGACAATGTGTGTCCGGGCGGAATCACGCGCGTGAAGACATTCACCGAAAAGCCCGACCTCGCGCTGGCCGAGGCATTCGTGGCGAGCGGCGAGTTTCTGTGGAACTCGGGGATTTTCATTTGGAGTGTAGAGACATTTATGCGCGCGCTGGCCGAGCATCTGCCCGAAATGTACGGGCTGTTCAATGCCGTGACGCCATACTACGGCTCGCCTCAGGAGTCGGAACTCATCCGGCAGATATATTCCGAGTGCCGTTCCGTGTCGGTGGACATCGGCATCATGGAGAAGGCGCGCAATGTCTATGTCTGCTGCGGCGACTTCGGGTGGTCGGACATCGGGACATGGGGGTCGCTCTACGACCATTCGCCGAAGGATGCGGCAGGGAACGTCGCTCCGCCGGACGCGCTTCTGTCGAACACCGAGGGGTGTATTGTGAAAGTGCCGCAGGGGCGCACGGTCGTTGTCGAGGGACTGAACGACTACATGGTGGTGGACAGCGGCGATGTGCTGATGATCTGTCCGCGCTCGCGCGAGCAGGACATCAAGCGGTTCGTGGAAGAGTTGAAATATCGCGGACAGGAGGCGGTGGTTTAATACACGCCCGTGTCATTCCGAACGTGCGTATCGCACGTTCGGAGAATGACATACCAGAATATAGAATGACAGAGCGACTGTGCGACATATTCCTGCGCTCGGCGGGCGTTGCGACCGATAGCCGTGAGCTGAAACCCGGCGCGATGTTCTTCGCGTTGCGCGGAGCAGCTTTCGACGGCAATAGGTTCGCGGCTTCGGCGTTGGCGAACGGAGCGTCCTGCGCGGTTGTCGATGATCCGCAGGTAGCAGTCGCGAACGACGAGCGATATGTCGTGGTCGATGATGTCCTGGCGGCGCTTCAAAACCTTGCGGCACACCATCGGCAGAGGCTCGGCATTCCCGTGCTCGCCATTACGGGCAGCAATGGCAAGACTACGACCAAGGAACTTGTGGCGCGCGTGCTGGGTATGAGATTCGATGTTTTTTCGACGTGCGGAAACCTTAACAACCATATAGGCGTGCCGCTCACGCTGTTGGCAATGAGCGGTGAGACGCAGTTCGGCGTGGTGGAAATGGGAGCTTCGGCAGTCGGCGAGATCGCGGTTTTGTGCCGCATCGCCGCGCCCGACTTCGGGATCATCACTAACATAGGCCTTGCGCATCTCGAAGGGTTCGGTAGCGCAGAGGGCGTGAGGCGCGGCAAGGGCGAGCTTTACGATTGGCTTGCGGCGCACGGCGGCACGGCGTTCGTGCCGACCGACGACGCGGTGTTGGCAGAGATGGCTCGTGAGCGCACGGGTTTGCGTGTGTCGGACTATTCGACAGCATTTGCCGAGGGTATTATGAACCCGTTGACGGGAGATTACAATGTGCGCAATATTGCTACAGCAGCGGCCGTAGGGCGGTATTTCGGTGTTTTGAAAGAAGACGTGCGGCGCGCAATCGAGAGCTATTCGCCCGACAATCATCGCTCGCAATTGGTTGATACCGACCGCAATACGCTCGTGCTTGATTGCTATAATGCTAATCCGTCGAGCATGTTCGAGGCCGTAACGAGCTTTGCCGCCACGCCGTCTGCGCCTGATGCGCGCGAAAAGACTGTGATTTTGGGAGATATGATGGAACTTGGTGAATACTCGGTCGTGGAACACGGGAAGATATTGGCATTGTTAGCGGAGCTAAGTATCGAAGACATATATCTCGTGGGCGCGCATTTTACGGAGGCATTGCGCAATCTCCCCGAAACACCTGACGAGCGCATCCGCACGTTCTTGGCGACAGACGAACTTGCAGCCTATCTGCGCGCGAACCCGCTCGCCGACCGCCGCATACTGATAAAAGGCTCGCGCTCGCTGCGGCTCGAAACGCTGGTTGAGTTACTCTAAAAAATAAAACAGATTATCATTCGATAAAACAAATGGCAAGAATAGAACTCAACTCACAGCTAAATAATAACTGTGAAAAGAAATGTAATAAAGAAGCACGGAAAAACAGAACAGAAAATGATCTATGTAAAGGCGTGAAATCAGTCCATGATGGTCTGTCGGTTAGATGCGTGGGAGAATGGGCAGAGCAAAAGATATATCTGCTTTACCAATATTTTGGTATATTTACCAAAGGGATGAAAGATAAATGGCAGGGCAAGTTGAACTATATTGAAATTTGCAGTGGACCGGGCAGATGTATCAATCGAGAAAACGGCAACGAATTTGATGGAACATCTTTGAATATATTGAAACACGAAGCATTCGTGCATTTGAATAAAGCTTTGTTCTTTGACCTTAGTACGACTGTCGTTCAAGTGCTTAATCAGCGTATCGCTCAATTAGGAGTAGCAAATGCAAAAGCATTTGTTGGGGATTATAATAAAGCAGACGAATTATGTGCCGTCATTACAGGCGAGCTAAGTAGGGATAGCCTTAATATTGTTTTCATAGACCCGACTGATTGTAGTGTTCCATTTTCCCTCATTAGGAAGATTAAAGAAACTCTTCCGAATGTAGATTTTATAATAAATGTGGCGACAGGAACAGATTTTACTAGAAATATGCCGATGGCTTTTGATAGTACGGAAAGAGCCGAAAAATATTGTAGATTTTTAGGACGGCAGGGATTTTTTGTAGACCCTGCTAATATTGAGATTTGTGATCGCGGTGACTTTAACAATCTTCGTAATAAATTTAGAATGACCTATCAACAGTCATTAGCTGAGATTGGTTATCAACACTTTGATGTTAAAACAATTGTGCATTATTACGATATATTATTTGCGGCCGGTCATAAAACAGCGATTGATTTCTGGAAGAAAGCAACCGCAATTAAATACGATGGACAAAGAACTCTCTTTTAGATAGCAGCATGAAAACTACTAAAATAGAATGGACGGATAAGACGTGGAATCCTGTTACGGGTTGCACGAAAATATCTGCGGGATGCGCTAACTGTTATGCAGAAGTAATGGCAAGGCGGCTGTGTGCGATGAGGTTGGATAAATATAAGGATGGGTTTAGGCTTACGTTACATGAAAATACTTTGAATGAGCCGCGTCAATGGAAGAAACCACATACCATATTCCTATGCTCGATGAGCGACTTGTTCCATGAAGAAGTGCCTTTTGAATTTATTGATAAAGTGATAAGCACCATAATCGCAACTCCGCAGCACAATTATCAGATACTTACTAAGCGGGCGCAGCGGATGAAAGAATACTTTTCACAAAACCCTGTTCCGAAGAATGTATGGTTGGGTGTTACGGTCGATGTGTCCGATTCCAGTTCGCGCATCGACTATCTTCGTAATCTCGATGCATCTATCAAATTCTTATCGTGTGAGCCGCTGTTAGAAGATTTAGGAACTCTGAATTTTGATGGGATAGATTGGGTCATAGTCGGCGGAGAAAGTGGAATTAAGGCTCGCCCGATGAAAGAAGAATGGGTGCAATCTATTAAGACGCAAGCTGATAAGCAAAGAACAGCATTTTTCTTTAAGCAATGGGGGACATGGGGAAGTGATGGCATTAAAAGGAATAAAAAAGCCAACGGCAAACTGATCAATGGCAAAGTTTACCAAGCTATGCCGACGTTATAACCACTTACCTGTAAGATTTTGCATTAAAACAAACGACATAGATGAAGAACATCCGTAACTTTTGCATCATAGCGCATATCGACCACGGTAAGAGTACGCTCGCCGACCGACTGCTCGAATTCACCGGTACTATCACCGAGCGCGAATTACAGGCGCAGGTGCTGGACAGCATGGACCTCGAACGCGAAAAAGGAATCACCATAAAGAGCCACGCCATTCAGATGGAGTACGGGCGCGGCGGCGAAAAATATGTCCTCAACCTCATCGATACGCCCGGCCACGTCGACTTTTCATACGAGGTGTCGCGCGCCATTGCGTCGTGCGAGGGCGCGCTGCTGATAGTAGATGCTACGCAAGGCATTCAGGCTCAGACTATTTCGAACCTTTACCTCGCGCTGAACCATAACCTCGAAATCATCCCCGTTATCAATAAGATAGATATGGATTCGGCGATGGTCGAAGAGGTGCGCGACCAGATTGTGGAGCTGCTCGGTGTGAAACCGGAGGAGATTTTAGCCGTTTCGGCGCGCACGGGGCTGGGTGTGGAGTCGATACTCGACGCTATCGTAGACCGCATTCCTGCGCCGACGGGAGATGAGAACGCACCGTTGCAGGCGTTGATCTTCGACTCGGTGTTCAACCAGTTTCGGGGTATCATCGCCTATTTCCGCGTCTTCAACGGGACGATAAAAACCGGCGAAAAGGTGAAGTTTTTCAGCACCGATAACGATTACGACGCCGACGAGATCGGTGTTCTGAAGCTGAAAATGCAGCCGCGAAGCGAGATAAAGGCGGGCGATGTTGGGTATATAATTTCGGGTATCAAGACATCGGCGGACGTGAAAGTCGGCGACACCATAACGCACGTCGCGCGCCCTGCGACGCAGGCCATAGCGGGTTTCGAAGATGTAAAATCGATGGTCTTCGCGGGGGTATATCCCGTGGACAGCGACGATTACGAAGATTTGCGGGCGTCTCTCGAAAAGTTGCGGCTCAATGATGCGTCGCTCACGTTCGAGCCGGAGAGTTCGCTGGCGTTGGGCTTCGGATTCCGTTGCGGTTTTCTGGGGCTGCTGCACATGGAGATAATTCAGGAGCGCCTCTACCGCGAGTTTGACATGGATGTGATCACGACTGTGCCGAACGTGTCGTTTAAAGTGACCACCACGAAAGGCGAGGTTCTGGATGTGCATAACCCCTCAGGATTGCCCGAACCGTCGCACATCGTGAAGATAGAAGAGCCTTATATTTTGGCGCAAATCATCACCAAGAGCGAGTATCTGGGGGCGGTGATCAGGCTGTGCATGGATAAGCGCGGCATTCTGAAAAACCAGACGTTCATTACGCAGGACAGGGTGGAGGTGAATCTGGATATGCCTCTTTCGGAGATCGTCTTTGATTTTTATGATAAGTTGAAGAGCATTTCGCGCGGCTATGCGTCGTTCGACTATCACCAGACGGGTTACCGCGAGAGCAAGCTGGCGAAGTTGGATATTCTGCTGAACGGCGAGCCGGTGGATGCGCTTTCGTCTTTGATATACCATGATCATGCCTACGATTTCGGGCGCAAAATGTGCGAAAAGCTCAAAGAGTTGATCCCGCGCCAGCAGTTCGACATTGCGATTCAGGCTGCCATCGGGGCGAAGATCATCGCGCGCGAGACTGTGAAAGCGGTGCGCAAGGACGTAACCGCGAAGTGCTACGGCGGCGATATTTCGCGAAAGCGCAAACTGCTCGAAAAGCAGAAAAAAGGCAAGAAGCGGATGCGTCAGGTAGGCAACGTCGAAGTGCCGCAGGAGGCATTCCTCGCCGTGCTGAAAATGGATTAAATTCTGTAATGAATCCTAAACGAATGCTGTTTAAGGCACGCCGTCGGCGGTGTGGACGCGAAATGAAATGTAGCGTCCCGCCGGGTGGGGCGGCGGCGTGACGCAGGACTTCCGCTGTAAGCGGAAGTCTGAAAATTAGACGGACTCTGATATGAAAATAATCTGCATCGGACGCAACTATGCCGAGCACCTGCCCGAAATCGACGAGCGGCCGCGAGTGCCTGTCGAGCCGCAATTTTTCTGCAAGCCCGATACGGCGTTGCTGCGCAACAACGATGCGTTCTACACTCCGTCGTTCAGCCGTGAGGTGCATTATGAAACGGAAGTAGTGGTGAGGATCAGCCGCGTGGTGAAAGCTATCGAGGAGCGGTTCGCACATCGGTGTTACGATGCGGTCGGGCTGGGCATAGATTTCACGGCGCGCGACATACAGCGCCGGTGTATGAGCGAGGGACTGCCCTGGGAGATATGCAAAGCGTTCGACCATTCGGCGGCCGTCTCGCCGCGATTTCTGACGCTTGCGGAGCTGGGAGACAAAGACGTGCAGAACCTCGATTTTTGCATGATGCTGGGCGGCGAGGTGCGCCAACGTGCTAACACCACGCAGATGATCTTCGGCATCGACCGGCTGATTTCTTATGTCTCGCACTACATGACGCTCAAAATCGGCGACCTGCTCTTTACGGGCACTCCGGCGGGCGTGGGCGCAGTGAAACCCGGCGACCGCATCACGGCCACGCTCGAAGGGCATACGCTGTTGGATTTCGAGGTGAAATAATAACGCATGTGCGTCATTGCGAGCCTGAAAGGCGAAGCAATCCAGAATTAAGCAAAAGCTCTGGATTGCTTCGGGTCTCACGACCCTCGCAATGACGTGCGCGTTTCATACCCTCAGGAATATCTTTTTGCGATAGAGGAAATAGAGGAAAAGCCAGCTTATGGCGACGAAAAAGACCGATGATATAAGCCCCTGAACGAGTTCGGGCGAGAGCCTCACCAACCCGCGACTGAAAAAGTTTGCGATCGAAGAGAAGTTTATAATCCTCTGTCCTAAATATATCGTTATCGAATTGACCCCGATTACAGTGAAGAAAAAGGCCCATAGCCGCAGTGAGAGAACATCGACCACGTAGTAGAACAGCGCGAAAAGCATGAACGACAGCCCGCCCGCGAAACAGACATACGAACTCGACCAGAGGCTTTTGTTTATTGGCATTCCGAGACTCCATACCAGACCTGCGATCACCAGCGCCGCTCCCGTCGCGGCGAGCATAAGTGCCTTGCTATTCCCACTTTTACCTTCGTTTCTCACTATCCGGCCCGCAAGCATACCCAGCAGCGCGGTGCAGACCGCAGGTATGGTCGAGAGAATCCCTTCGGGGTCGAACGTCCCGTTGTAGAGGCGTCCTGGCAGTAGCAGTCGGTCGATATATCCCACCAGATTGCCCTCGAAAGTGTATGGGCCGAAACCCGCCGGCGCGTCGGGAGCGGGGAACAGGCCTATAAGCCCCCAATAGAAAAGAAGTATTCCGGCTACGATCCATATGATACGCCGGGCATCGACGTTCATGAAAATTATCGCCGCCAGCATCCATGCCACCCCGATACGCCCCAACACGCTCGCGTAGCGCAGCTCTGCGAAATTCAGAGCGAAAAGCCCGTTGTAGACCAGTCCCAGCGCGACGAGAATAATACCGCGCCTGACGATTTGCTTATAGATGCGGCTGCGGCCTACGCCTTTGCGCAGGCTTCCGGCCAGCGAGAAGGGGAAAGATACTCCCGCCAGAAACAGAAAAAGCGGGAAAATCATGTCGTAGAATGCAAAACCATCCCACTCGACGTGGCCCATCTGGGTCGTCACGGCGTCTGAGAACCAACCCGGAAAGATGGTGCACAGCGCGAGCACGATGCCCTGACCGCCCATAATGAAGAACATGTCGAACCCGCGAAGGGCGTCGAGCGACATAAGTCTTTGGTTCTCAGGCAGAAGCATACTCAATCAAGTCGCCGGTTAATGGCAACAACCGTCCTCAGTGACTATCCCGAACAGGTCGTTCAGCACTTTTTCCGGTTCCCGATATTTGTCGGCATACCCGCCGCGCGCGTAGTAACTAATCTCTCCCGCCGCGTTTACGATGACATTCACAGGATACGCATTTCCAAATATTTCCTTGACTTCTTCGTTGCCCAGAGTGTGAATGTAATTAAATTCTCTGTGTTCGAAAAAGCGGAGCAGCTGTTCCTTTGTGTTATCTGCGATGGAGATGAACATAACATCGGGATATTGTTCCACCAATTTATTGAGTCCGGGCATTTCGGCTATGCACGGGCCGCAATGTGTTGCCCACCAGTTGATTACGATGACTTTGCCGACAAGGTCGCCGAACGACAGCCTGCCGCCGTTCAGCTGTTCGACGGCGAGATCGGGGAATTTCTTCCCGACTTTTAAGGGAGGGTCTAATGAAATGAACACCGCCCGTTCGCTTCGACCACCATCTCCGTCCTGCCAGATATACTGAATCTCGCCCGTTGACAGGTGATGGATCATCTCGAACGCGACCATTATGGTATCGCCCCGAAATTCATGTTTAATGGTGTCGCGGCGGATATTCAGAGCCTTGTCTATATTCGAATCCATGCCGCCGATTCTGGTAGATGTCATTTTATTTCCGCCCATAGACGATTCTCTTATCACCCAAAAGACCGGCAGGTTGCCGTTATACTTTCCTGTCCCCAGTTTAACTCTAAGAGAGTCGCCGACTCCGGTTTCGATCTCCGCGAGCGTTTCTATTTTAACCCTGTCGATCAGTTCGGGACCGGAATACGGCGACAGTTTTGTCGATAGATACGGAACTTGGTCCTGCGTTTTGCCGGACGCAAGTGTCGCAAATCCGATGGCTACGATTACGAGTACGATGATTTTTTTCATGGTCTTAAAGTTTTTAGCTGTCATTGCGGGCTGCGAGCCGCAATCTCTTGCGTCCGGCAGGCTGGGAAACACACGCGTGTGTCATTCCGAGCGAGGCGCATACGCGCCGACGAGGAATCTATCGCTAGTTTAATTTAGAATGAGACGAGCGATAGATTCCTCCGCCTGCGGCGTTCGGAATGACAAACTGCCTTCCGTCATTGCGAGCGAAGCGAAGCAATCCAGTTCTTTCGCATTCTGGATTGCTTCGAGGGCATACGCCCTCTCGCAATGACGACTGGCAGGCGATAAACCACGCGCGCGCGTGTTACTCCAGCTCCGGAATCTCCGTAATGCTGCCGTAACGGTGATATTCGTACGTGATGCTCTGTTCCTTGATGTAGTGCAGAAGTTCCACACGCCCCTCCGAGACGGGTGAGGCAGTGGCTATGTACTTGTTCAGAACCGCCGCAGCTTCATACACCGGGCGCGGAATGTCGGGCGTACAGGTGCGGAAGCGCTCGTACTCCGACATGCTGTCGATGAACTTGTTCAGGCTCTCGCGTTTCACCGTATAGCCGCTGCCGCGCGCCAGTTCGTCGGCCTTCGGGTCGGACGGGTCGACGCTGATCGTCAGCGGTGTGCCGACCAGTTGTGCCGCAGAAGCGATCTTCTCGGCCTGCTCTAACGTGTCGCCTTCGAACAGGCGCAATCCCATGCTCCGCAGCGGCAGATAGCGGAACAGGTTCTGCTCGCCGTAGAGGTTGTTCACATCGCGCGCGCGCTTAAATTCTTTTTCGTAAGCCGTTTTGTAGTTCGTGCGCCAATCACCTGCCGATGCGCCCGTGTCGGTGAAGTAGAGGAAACACGACACGTAGTTCGGGCCGCCGGCTTTGATGCCGCCGCCGAATGCCGAGAGTTTCATCCCGCCGAACGGTTGACGGTTTACGATCGCGCCCGTCGTGCCGCGATTGATGTAGAGATTACCCGCTTCGAGGTGGTCTTTCCAATATTTCTGCTCGGTTTCGTCCAAGCTCTGCAAGCCCGACGTCAGACCGTAGTCGAGACTGTTCACGAGCGTGACGGCTTCGTGAAGGTCTTTCACGCGAACGACCGAAAGCATAGGGCCGAACAGCTCGGTGCGGAATGCGAAATATTCCGGACGCACGCCCCACTTGATAGTCGGCGCAAGGGCATATTTCAACTTATCGGTAAAGCGCGGCGCGAGCAGCCACTCTTCGCCCGGCTCCATCATTCCTATGGCTTCCAGCAGCTTGTCATTGTTGTTGGTGATCATCGGTCCTACGATGTTGCCCGTATCCCACACGCTGCCCGTTTTGAGGCTGCCGGCGCAGTCGATCATCTTCGAGCGGAACTCAGGGTCGTCATATACCGACGCTTCGACCAGCATCAGCGAACATGCCGAACACTTCTGGCCCGCGTTGCCGAATGCCGACGCTACGGCGTTCATAATGGCCTTGTCGCGGTCGGCCGCTGCGGTGACGATGATCGCGTTCTTGCCGCCCGTCTCGGCCGACAGCGGCGTAATGGGGTTGTTGCGCGTGATGTTCTGCGCCGTATCCGTGCCGCCCGTGAGCACGATGTGCTTTATCTGCGGCGCGGTGGTGAGAATCCCCAACGACTCGCGGTCGGTAATCACCACGTGCAGAGCCTCTTTCGGTACTCCGGCATCCCAGAACGCTTTTGCAAACTCCCATGAAATGGGAGCCGCGACCGTCGCCGGTTTCAGAATCACCGTATTGCCGCTTGCCAGCGCCGACGCTACGCCGCCCACCGGGATCGCGCACGGGAAGTTCCACGGCGAGATGACCAGAATAGTGCCTTTCGGCGCGGCCGTAACGCCTTTCAGCGCCTCGAACTCGAACATCGAATCGGGGTAGAACCGTGCGAAATCTACGGCTTCCGACACCTCCACGTCGCCCTCCGTTATGGTTTTACCCGTCACGGCGCACATGCAGCCTATCAGGTCGCCGCGCATCGCCGCCAGGTTATCGGCCGCTTTATACAGGATTTTGCGCCGCTCGGCGAGCGGTTTTTTGCGCCATCCTGCGGGGTCGGTGTCGGCTATCTCGATGATGCGCCGCGTCTGCTCGGCGTTGGCCTGCGACATCGTGCACACCGTCACTTCGTCGTCCTGGCAGCGGTCTTTATACGTCGCCTGCCGCTCGTTCACAACCTCCTCCGAGCCGATTTGCGTCGGTATGACCTCAGGCTTATCGTTCGGCGATTTCTTCCATTTTTTGACAATTTCCTCCGCCCACAGCTGGTTCTGACGCAGGTCGAAATCAGTGTCGGGTTCGTTACGGAATTTTTTATCACTTGCTTCTACTCCCTCATAAGGCTTTCTGCGATCCTGTGCCTGACGCGGGTTAACGTGGCTTATCTTGTCTTTCAGCGCAAACGCCTCGGCGAACTGCCCTTCAAGGAATTTCCACTCTTTCGTGTCGGGTTTCAGGCCGAACGAATGCGCGAGGAAATTCTCCGGCGCGGTGTTCTCGTCCATACGGCGCACCAGGTACGAAATAGCGTTCAGAAAGCTCTCGTTCTTCACCACCGGCGTGTAGAGAATCACCTGGTTGCCGAGTGTCGATTGCGCCCGCCACAGGTGATTGGCCATCCCTTCCAGCATCTCGAACGTCAGCGCATAGCTCGTCCCGTTCTTCTCGCCCAGCAGGTGCGCGTAGGCTATCGAATAGAAGTTATGCGACGCGACACCGACATGGCAAACCTTCGCATTTTCGGGCAGCATCGCACGTTCGAGTATAGACAGATAGTTGGCATCGACTTCCACCTTGCTCGGCAAAATAGGGTTCGGCCATCCGCGCAGCGACGAAATCACGGTCTCCATTTCGAGGTTCGCACCCTTCACCAGACGCATCTTGACATGCGCCCCGCCGTCTTCCACGCGTTCCTTCGCGAACTCCAACAGTTCGGTCTGGAAATCCCACGCGTCGGGCAGGTAGGCCTGGATAACGATCCCCGCCTCCAAATTCTTGAACTCCGGTTTGGCCAGCGTCTCCTTGAACACGCGCATGGTCATGTGCGTGTCCTTGTATTCCTCCATGTCGAGGTTGATGAACTTCGGCCGACGCACGCCGTTTTCGTCGATGTACGGAAAGTCTATCGCCTTCTGATACAGCGCGCTCATGCGGCGCACCAACTCCGGAAAACTCTCCTCGTAATTCAGCGCGTGAAGTTGGGCATATATTCCCGAAATTTTCACCGAAATATAATTGATATCCGGCGCTTCGAGAGCTTCGAGGTAATGGCGGTAACGCTTGTCGGCCTCGCCGTTGCCGATCACCACCTCGCCCAACAGGTTCACATTCTGGCCGATTTTTTTCTGCGTGCGGTCGGCCAGGTGCTTGGTAAGGTGCGGACGCGCTTCATTGATGATAACAGCAGCCGTTTGTTCTCTCAGCTGCCACTTGATGATAGGTATGGCTATGAAATCGAAATGGTGTCCGAAAGCGGTATAGGTCTTGAACAGGAATCGATACCAACCGTTGAAGAACTCCGGCACGCCGTAGGTGTCGATATGGCGCTTGATGCGCTTTGCGAGCTTCTTGTTGTGGCGTATCTGCGACGATTCGTCGAGCATTTTCGACAGGAATACCTTGTCGTTCTTGTTGCGGATCATCGTTGCATACATCTCCTGATCCTTGCGTTCGGCGGGCGTAATAGCCTTCTCGCTTTCGAGATAGAGCTTCATTACCCAATCCTGCACCTCCTGGGAGGTAATGGTAGATTTATTGCTCATGGTCATATGTAAGTATTTTTGCCTATCGGTTAGTTCGCATAGTTTGCAAATATATGTCTTTTTTGGAGAGTTGGTGTTTTTAGAATGAAATTTGATTTTCTTTACCCGGAAAAGATAGAGTTACGAAATAGTCATCATAATAGTTTGATTATTTTACAAGATTAAAAAGGCATAATATTTGTGTACTTAAATATTAATGCAGGCCGGACTTTTCGGTCGCCGCCCACAGGTTTAACTTAAAAAATAATTGACTATGAGAAGTCTCTTTGAACGAATTAACTTGAAAGCCTTCATGAAGGTGAATGTCGTCCTGACGGGCGTGTTCATGGTCATGCTTGCCGGCATGATCTACATGAGGGCGAACTCGTGGGGTGGCAGCTGTCCTCCCGGCGTAATTCCGGAATGCCCGTTCCCGGATAGCGAGTTCTCGGTATTTTTCCCTCATCCGGAGGATTGTGAATGGTTTTTCCATTGCCGTAACGGCGTGGCCTACTGCATGAAGTGTCCTCCGGGCTTGCACTGGAATAAAGACCTGGATACTTGCGATTTTCCGTATCGCGCCAAATGTGCAGACAGATGTGTGCCGTCTAGCGTATTAGACGTGTGTATATATTATGACGATCAGAGTGGCACTATTATAAGATATGGGTTTAAGAACAACCCGATTTATTATTAGAGCCCTCGAAAATAAGTTTTGTATAACAACTAACATAGCGGAGAGTACATACTTTCCGCTCTTGTTTTTGAATATAATGGATAATCTGTGATTATTGATTTTCTTTAATCCGGAAACTATAGAATTGCAACATAACGGTCACAATATTTTCTTATTTTTTAAGATTAAAAAAGGCATAATATTTGTATATGCTTTATTAGTCCAGGTTGGACCTTTAAGTCACGGCACACAGGTTTAACTTAAAAAATTAACTATGAAAAATTTCTTTGAACGAATTAGCCTGAAAGTTTTCATGAAAGTGAATGTCGTTCTGACGGGCGTGTTCATGGTCATGCTTGCCGGCATGATTTACATGAGGGCGAACGCATGGGACGACTTCTTTATTTGTCCTCCCGGTGTAATTCCGGAATGCCCGTTCCCGGGTGGCGAATTCTCGGTCTTTTTCCCGCACGAGTATGATTGCGAATGGTTTTTCCATTGCCATAATGGTGTGGCCTACTGCAAGAAGTGTCCGGCAGGTCTGCATTGGAATAAGTGGCTGGATACCTGCGATTATCCGTCTCGTGCCAGATGTGAGGAATGTGTGCCGGCTCATCCGATAGAGGTATGTGATTTATACGGCTTTGGATCTGTTATGCATGGATATGCGAAAGCCAAAGTTTGGTATTAGGGCTACCTGAAAATTATGCCTATGAGCGGAGAGTGTGCACTCTCCGCTTTTGTTTTTAATATAAAAATCACGATAAAGTCAATAGATAATTTGTGGTTATTGATTTTATGCTTATATTCACATCCAAACCATAACCCTTTTAAAAACTTTTTGATAAGAAACAAATCATTAAAAATCTGTTTCCGAACAGAACATTTTTAATTGTAAATTGTGTTCTGACGGGCGTGTTCATGGTTATGTTGGCGGGACTGCCTTTTATTAAGGCGTATACTTCAGTTCTTTTTCCCGATCCCGATGACTGCCGCGCCTATTATGAACATGAGAATGGGGTTGCGATAAGAAAGTGTTGTCCTGCCGATCTCTATTTTTGTATGGAGAAGCAGATGTGTACTTGGATGTGGGATACCGATTGTATGTTTGATTGTTTGGTTTCTCACGGTTCTTGCGAAGCCGGTAACGACAATGATACCATCAAAGATGCTTTCCTAAAATGTGAAGCCGGAGGCGTTGAGACGCTTGTGTCTTCGAGCAGTGGAGAAATAAGTTTTCTCGGCATTACTATTAAAGTAAGTGGAAAAGGTAAAATGTACGTTATTGCCTGGGAAAGGTGGGCCTGTGTAAGTGGGCCTGGAAATACATGCAAAATAAGTGAGCAAGGTGTAAAAATAATTGAAGTTCGTGAGCTATAACAATATATGATGAATAAATACATATATCTATTATTAATTGCGCTGACTTTTGTTTTTTTGTCGTGCGGACGGAAGAATATTGAAAGAGTTTCGGATGCTATCGTCATAGCGGTCGATGACAAAAACCGACAGTCGATCGAGCAGAACCCGATCGCATTGGAAAACTTGAAAGTGATCAGACTCGAAACCAGACCTGATTTTTTCATTAATATGATAACCAGAATCAGGAGCAAAGATTCATTTATATTGGTGCGAGATTTTGAAAATGAACTGTTTTTGTTCGATGAATCGGGGGCTTTTCTGAATCGTATCGGAAGGATAGGTCGCGGCCCCGGAGAGTATTTGGCGGCAAATGATTTTTATTTTGACGAAGGGAAGATAGTTGTTGTAGACAGGCAGAAAGGCGAATTGCTGCGCTTTGAATATGACGGAAAATTTATCGGTTCACGCCCTGTTAGCTGGGATCGTTTGTCGTGGCAATCATTCATGATGCTGCCTGTCGATGAGGACAAGATACTTTCCGCCAACTTTGTTCATGGTCTTGCGGACTACGACCGTTATGCTTATACGCTGTTCTCTTTGCGGGATAAAAGTACTGAGAATTTTTACCCTTTGCCGATGCAAACCACAGGACATGGATATCCTTTTTCACGGAATCCCATGTCCCGAACGGATAACGGTGACATACATCTTATTGCTCCGTTCGACAATGTAATATACTCTTATGCCGATGGTCGGTTCTCGGAAAAATATTTGATTGAAACCGCGCATCCTTTGGCTTCGCCTAAGGTTTTGTCGTCGGTCACTGATTTCGGAGACGGAACGTTCAAGGAGATGGCGTCGCGCGATTTTTTTACCGGATTCAGTGGCATCTTTGAGACGCAGGATCATATTTTCCTGAATACACCGCTTGTTTCGGCTACCGAGTGGATATATTATCTGATAGACAAGCGGACAGGAACAGGTAGGGCGGGATTATTGTTTTCTTCGGATAATCCTTTCCCATTGTATAATATCTCAGGCAGCACGGACACTCATTTTATTGGGTATACTTCCATATCATCGGCAAAAGCCTTTGTTGAAAATGCCTCCGGCGATTCTCCGTATATTGAGATTTTTCGTGCGGCGCTCGCGGGAGCAAGCGATGACGACAATCCGGTGCTGATACTTTATCGGTGGGCGATTTGAATTCCCGAAAATTTGTAAAAACGGAAAGCGGAGAGTGTGCACTCCCCGCTTTTGTTTTTAAGAAATGTATTATCTTTACATTCTTATCGCGCAAAACAAATGATCGACAAAGCGACAGTGGACAGGATATACTCGGCGGCGAACGTCGTCGAGATAGTGGGCGATTTTGTCACCTTGAAAAAAAAGGGAGTGAATTATCAGGCCTGTTGCCCGTTCCACAGTGAAAAAACGCCGTCGTTCGTCGTGTCGCCTACCAAGGGGCTATTCAAATGTTTCGGATGTGGCAAGGGTGGCAACGCCGTGACGTTCGTAATGGAACACGAGGGGATGACATACCCCGAAGCCCTGAAATATGTCGCGCGCAAATACGGCATCGAGGTCGAAGAGCGCGAACTGTCGCCCGAAGAGACGCGGCGCAACGACGACCGCGAGAGTATGCTCATCGTGAGCAGATGGGCGGCGGAATGGTTCGAGCAGCAGATGACGGACTCTGACGAGGGGCGCAGCGTGGCTCTAAGCTATTTTCGCGGACGCGGGTTTACGGATGAGATCATAAAAAAGTTCGGGCTGGGGTATTGCCCTGCGTCGGGCGAAGCGATGACGAAAGCGGCACTGGGAGCGGGTTACCGCGAGGAGTTCCTGGTCGGTACGGGGCTTACGGTGAGGCGCGACGACGGGCGGTTGTACGACAGGTTCTTCGGGCGCGTGATGTTTCCCATACACTCGGTAAGCGGCCGCGTGACGGCGTTCGGCGGGCGCACGATGCGCAGCGACAAACGCACGGCGAAGTACGTGAATTCGCCGGAGAGCGAGATATATCACAAGAGCAATGTGTTGTACGGCCTGTTTTTCGCCAAGAAAGCGATGGCGCAACAGGACCGGTGTATACTCGTGGAGGGGTATACGGATGTGATTTCTATGTATCAGGCGGGGGTCGAAAACGTCGTGGCATCGAGCGGAACGTCGCTCACCACCGAGCAAATCAGGCTCATAGCGCGCTTTACGAAGAACATTACGGTTATTTACGACGGCGATGCGGCGGGCGTGGCGGCATCGTTGCGCGGCATCGACATGATTCTGCGCGAGGGGCTGAACGTGCGCGTCGTGCCGTTGCCGGAGGGCGAAGACCCCGATTCGTTTGCGCGAGGACGGGGCGGGGCGGAGGTTCGCGAATACATCGAGGCTAGCGAAGAGGATTTCATCGCGTTCAAGACGCGCGCACTGCTCGTAGGTGCGGGGCGCGATCCGCTGCGGCGTGCGGAGGTAGTGACCGACATCGTTGCGTCGATCGCCGAGATACCCGACCCGATAGTGCGCTCGCTCTACATTCGGGAAACAGCGGTGACGCTCGATGTCGAACAGCAGTTGGTGGCGGGCGAGGTGGCGCGTAAACGCATCTCGCACGGCAGCGACCGCCAGACGCGGGAGTTCATACGCTCGCAGCAGGAGTTGCGGCGTGCGGAGTGTTTTTCTGAAAGCGGGGAGAGTTCTTCCGAAACTGCTGCTGCGGCCTCACGCGGCATAACGGGCGGCAGCAGCATGGATGAACTCGAAAAAGAACTGGTCAAGTACCTGATAAAATACGGCGACCGGTATTTCGACTACAAAGAAGGGCGCAACATGGTGTCGCTCAACGTTGCGGCGATCATCATAAACGACCTGGACGCCAACGGTCTGGTGTTACAGAACATGCGGTATAAATCGCTGTACGACAGTTATATAGAGCTGTACGAGAAGCGTATGGCCGAACTCGAAGCCGATGAGGAGCGCAGGGCACGCGGCGAGTACGAGCATCAGATGCGCCGGTCGGACGACGGCGCGCCGCCGCCGTTACCCCAAATCGGTCTGCACCATTTCATTAACCATCCCGACCCGGAGGTGTGTAACGCGGCGGTGGATATCCTCACCGACGACGAAAATTATGTGGTGAGCAAGCTCTGGGAGAAGCATGACATCGTTGTGACAAGCGAGGCCGACCGCCTTTCCGACACCGTGCCGCGCCTCGTGATCCTCTATAAATCGAAAGCTATCGAGGCGATAATCGACACCTTGAAGCAGCAGTTGCGCGACGAGGCGCTCTCCGACGAGGCGCTTGCCGATGTCACCTACCGCATCGCCGCGCTCAATAAAGAGCGCATGACCATTGCCCGAAAACTTTCGAGGTTGATTTTATGATTATCATTGCGGACTTGACCTGCAATGACAAAACCGTAAGGTACACGCGTGTGTTATAGATGCCTTTCGATCAGGTCTTTAAGTTCAGGGCTAGATGGACGTGGCGCACTGACCGAGATAATCCGACCTTCCTTGTCGAACAGCATGAAACGCGGAATTCCGGTGATCTTATAGTCCGTAGTGATCTGGGTCCAACCGCTGGCAAAGAGCTGAACGCCACCCAGCTGCTCGTTGATAACCATTTGTTTCCATTTCTCGAAATCTTTCTCTTCGTCAACCGACACGCCAAGGAAAACCACATCCTTGCCGTGCATCGCCTTCTCCAACTCCCGCAGCGCCGGAAATTCCGCTCTGCAAGGGCCGCACCACGTTGCCCATACGTCCACCAGAACTACCTTGCCTAAAAAATCGCTCAACGACACCATGTTGCCGTCGGCATCGGGATAAGTGAAATTCGCAGCCACACCGCCCGGCCTTGTGTCGTAGAGGCGCGCACTGGTCTCTTCTACCGTTCTTTTCATCGCGGGCGTTACGAAATACCTGCCGTAAGTCTCCATTGCTGTGAGAAATCCGGCATAATCTCTTGCGCCGGTGATCCGGGGCAGAAAGTATACGCCGCGCAGCTCGTCGGTCAGAAGAAAGGTCTCGGTGCTGTTCCTTCTGTCGCGCCCCATCGCATTGTTGACGTACATCGATATGGAGCGCGCTCCCCAAGGCATTTGCAGCACGCTATTGTCGGCAAATCGCCCCGCGACGACCATGTCGCTTATGAACGGATGCATCTGCTCCGGCGAAGGGTGTATCCTTCGCGGTGTGAATATGAAGTGCGTTGCGATAAACTCGGTATTAAGGTCGATGAACTCATTCATCGCCTTGTTAAAGCGCGGATTGGGCGTGCTGATACTTTCTCTGAATTTGTCACGCTCTTGCAGTAACAGGTCCAGCGCGGGAAAAAATTCTTCGTAGGTGTATCGTCCTCCCGCGCCGCCTTGCCAATGCAAAGACATTATCCGTGTATTCTCCGACAGTTTAAGCCATCGCCCCAGCACGATATTCTCAGGAGTGTTCTCTGTCTCGCGTAAGTTGATTTCCAATTTATCCGACGTCCATACGAAATCGATGCGGGCATTATCGCCTGGTTTAAGCCAGACCGGAGCAGTAGGAAACATGAAATTGTCCTCGCCGACCATGAAGAATCCTTCATAGGGCGGGCGGAACAGAAAACCATAGCTGCCGTCTTCGGCTATGACGGTTGTCGAGATCGGTTTGTTCGCCCCGTCCTCGATGAGGAACAATGATATTTCACGCCCTGCACGCTCCACGTTGATATTGCCGCTGACGGTGCTCATTTGCCCGAAAACGAGGCTGCCCGTGAACAGGCTGAGCATCGCTGTCAGAATAAATTTTTTCATTTGAGGTCGGGATTAAGTTTGTTTTTCAGGTGTTATAGGACAAAGTTAAAAATATAAAACGAAAGTTCTATAATTTTGTTGCGGACATTTTCGATTTCTATAAAGTTTCTACCTTTGTTCTATGAATAGTTGCCGCGCATTATACGGACTGATCGGATTTCCATTGGAACATTCGTTTTCGGCTGCGTATTTTGCCGAAAAGTTTGCTGCGAAAGACATCGTCGATGCGTCTTATGAACTTTTCCCGATCGAAAATCTCGAAAGTGGATTACCCGAACTGCTTGCGGCGCATCCCGAATTGCGCGGATTCAACGTAACCATACCCTATAAAGAACGCATTATTCCGCTACTGGCGCGGCTCGACCCGACGGCGCGGCAGGTCGGAGCGGTAAATTGCGTTACAGTGGAGCATGACGGTTCGCTAACTGGCTATAACACCGACGCTCCTGCTTTCGCCGTCGAGTTGCGCGAGGTATTGGGTGAGGGAGAATCGAAGTCAGGTGCGTGTATTCTCGGCAGCGGCGGCGCATCGAAAGCAGTGGCATGGGCGTTGCGCAGTCTCGATATACCTTATATTATAGTCTCGCGAGAGCGCGGGGCGGGGCATATTTCATACGACGACTTTACGCCGGAACTGATTGACAGTCATCGTATTATCATAAATACCACCCCGTTGGGGATGTTTCCCGACGTGAATGGCGCGCCTCCGATTCCGTATACGTATTTAACTGCCCGCCATCTGCTTTTTGACCTTACATACAATCCTCCGATCACGGAATTCATGCGACTCGGCACTGCTCATGGCGCGCTAGTGGTCGGCGGCTACGGAATGCTTGTGCGGCAGGCCGAACTCTCGTGGAGGATTTGGAGGAATGACAGTTTATTTCGATAACTTTGTGCGGAATATGAAGAACCGCCGTTTCGCATCGACCATAACCAATGACGAACTCTCGGAGATGCCTCCGGCCGCGTTCGGCGGGCGTATTATCGTGGTCGAAGACGAACAGGCGCTTGCCGCAGCGTGTGAATACCTGCGCGTGCAAAGCATAATCGGTTTCGACACCGAGACGCGGCCGTCATTCAAGGCAGGCGTGGTGCATCGTGTGGCGTTGCTGCAACTCTCCACCCAAGAGCGGTGTTATCTTATAAGGCTCAGTAAGTTACGTCTTGACAAGGCGGTGACGAAAATTCTTGAAAACCCTGAGATTCTCAAAGTCGGTGCAGATGTCGTCCTAGACCTGCGTGCCCTGCAAAAGCTGCGCCGCTTCCGCCACGACGGGTTCATAGACTTGCAGAGCATGATGTCCGAATGGGGAATCGCTGAAAAGAGCGTGCGCAAAATGGCCGCCATAGTGCTCGGTTTGCGCGTCTCGAAAGCCCAGCGCCTCAGCAACTGGGAGGCCGCCGAACTCACCCCGCCGCAACAGATGTACGCCGCCACCGACGCATGGATTTGTATTGAAATCTATGACCGCCTGATGGCCAACCGCATTTGTGAGAAATGAAAAAATTAGAGTTGTTATCACCTGCGCGCACGCTGGATGCCGGCAAGTTGGCGGTCGATTACGGGGCGGATGCGTTGTATGTGGGTGGTCCGTCGTTCGGTGCGCGGGCGGCTGCAACGAACAGCGTTGAGAATGTGGGACGGCTGGTGGAGTGTGCACGGCCGTTCGGGGTGAGGGTTTATGCGGCGCTGAATACTTTGGTTTTCGAAGATGAAATCACTGAGGCCGAGAGGGTCGCGCGCGAACTGATAACGGCGGGTGTCGATGCGCTGATCGTTCAGGATATGGCGTTTTTGCGCATGGGGCTGGGAAATGGAGTGGAGTTTCACGCATCGACGCAGATGTGTAATGCCACGCCGGAGCATGTACGATTTTTGCAGGAAGCGGGGTTTTCGCGTGTGATCTTGGAGCGCGGACTGACGCTTGCCGAAATCGCCGAGATCGGAGCGGCGGCGGACGGTGTGGAACTCGAAGCATTTGTACACGGTGCGATATGTGTGGGTTTTAGCGGCCGATGCTATCTTAGCCGCACGATGTCGCCGACGCGCAGCGGCAATCGCGGCGACTGCATGCAGGCATGTCGGCTGACGTATGACCTTGTTGATGGCGGCGGGCGGAAAGTGCTGAACAATAGGTATTTGCTTTCGCCGTTAGACCTCGATCTCTCGGCGCGGCTCGGCGACCTGATAGGGGCTGGCGTAACGTCGTTCAAGATAGAGGGGCGGTTGAAAGACGACGGTTATGTGAAAAACGTGGTGGCGCACTACCGTGCCGCACTCGACCGATTTATAGCCGCGAGCGGCGGAGTGTTTAGACGTACTTCGGCGGGTGAGGGTTGTTGCGATTTTGTGCCTGACCCTGCGCAGAGTTTCACGCGAGGCGGTTCTGAATGGTTTTTAGATGGCGGTCGGCGCGGACAGGTGTCATTCGACACCCCGAAAGCGATGGGCGAACTGCTTGGAGAAATAGAGTGGGCGGGACGCGAGAGTTTTCGGATAACGGGTGCGCCCGACATGCGTGCCGGCGACGGCATCTGCTTTATGGCTAACGGCGAACTGTGCGGCACGTATATTAACAAAGTATGCGGGCGCGAGGTGTGGCCGGAACGCATGGACGGTATCACGGTGGGTGCGACCATTCACCGCAACTACAACAAGGCTTTTGACGACACGTTGAGCCGAAGCCGTGTGCGTCGGCGGATCGACACAGATGCCGAAATAACGGTGGCGTGTGACGGGCTTGTGAGCTTGTGTCTCGCTGACAGTGAGGGAGTTAGTATTTGTGCAAGCGCCATGATGTCCGCAGAACCCGCGCGCGATCCGGCCAGAATGCGCGAAATGTTGCGCACGGCGGTGTCGAAGAGCGGTGACACGATTTTCGACATACGGAACGTCACGATCCGCGACGAAGGAGAGCTCCCGTTCATGCCCGTTTCGGCGATAAATGAGATGCGGCGAACGGCTACGGACGCGTTGCTTGCGGCAAGACTCTCCATCCCGCCGTCCCGTTCTTCGACGCAGGCGCGCGAAAACCTTGCCGTACTCTATCCTTCGACACATCTGGGCGGTGAGGCGAATGTCACGAACAGCCTCGCCGAGCGATTTTATCGCGAACATGGCGTCACGCATATCGATAAGGCGTTCGATCTGCGCTCGTCGCTTGACGGCCGGTGCGTAATGACATCGTCCTACTGCCTGCGGCGCGAGCTGGGCGAATGTCTGCGCGAGCGACCGAGCCTGAACGGCGACCTTTTTCTACATCGCGGGCGAATGGTCTACCGTCTCGAATTCGACTGCGCGGCATGTCGGATGAGACTTATAAAAGAACATACGAAATGACAGAATTCGATGCGCTAACTCCCTGTGGATGGGATGATTATGAGCTTATAGACTGTGGCGATCACGAGAAATTGGAGCGCTGGGGGCGGTGGGTGACGCGTCGTCCCGAGCCGCAGGCCGTGTGGCGCAAGACCCTTCCTGAGGAGGAGTGGGAGCGCGGTGCGACGGCGGTTTTCAGACGTGAATCGCGCGGGTCGGGCGATGGCGAGCGCGGCGAATGGACGCTTGCGCCGAACATGCCCGGACAGTGGTGGATAGGCTATCGTTATAAGGAGATGGCATTACAGATGCGACTGGGGCTGACGGCGTTCAAGCACGTGGGCGTGTTCCCTGAGCAGGCCGCAAATTGGGATTTCATCTATGACCGCTGCCGTGAGATGACGGCGTACATGGCGGGCACGAGGCGTAAGCCGCAGATACTTAATCTATTTGCCTATACAGGTGGCGCGACGTTGGCCGCACTCGCCGCCGGAGCGCAGGTGACGCACGTCGATTCGGTAAAGCAGGTCGTAGGTTGGGCGCGTGAGAATATGGAGCGCAGCGGTCTCGACGGTGCGCGATGGATCGTAGACGATGCATTGAAATTCGTGCGGCGTGAAGCACGGCGTGGCAAAATCTACGACGGAATAATCCTCGACCCGCCGGCATACGGACGCGGTCCCGACGGTGAGCGGTGGGTGCTGGAACAGCAGATCGGCGAGATGCTGGAACTGTGCGCCGCGCTGCTCTCGCCTGTCGATTCGTTCCTTGTTCTGAATCTCTACTCGATGGGTCTTTCGCCGCTTATTGCGCAGACAGCGGTGCGCCAGATGTTCGGCATCGCGCGCGACGAACGATTCGGCGAACTGTACTTCACCGACCGTGCGGGGAAAAACCTGCCGTTAGGGGTTTATTACAGGATGGTCCGGTAGCCAATTAAAAATCACGAATTAAAGACCTCCTAGCCGCAATCTCGGATTAATCGTCATTGCGAGGGCCGTATAGCCCGAAGCAATCCACAGTTTATTTCGGTTGGATTGCTTCGGGCTATACGGCCCTCGCAATGACGCGAGCGTGCTACCGCAACGCTTCCAACGCGCGGGCGACGGTGTTGTCGGCGCGGAAAATATTTGAGTAATACCCTACATCGTCCAGCGGCGTAAATTGCCCGATCTGTGCCCGCAACCTCGCCAGCAGCATCTCCCGCGATTGCTCCAACTCCTCGCGGGTCGGGCGGATACCGCCGCTCGCCGCAAAAACGAGAAAGCGGTCTAATAATCCCGTGTCGGCATCCAAAAGCTCGTTAAGCGCGGCGACCGAACGCACGGCATTTATCCGCGTGCGATGCTCGTCGGCATAGCGCAGCGCAAAGCGATAAAGTACGTTGGCAGGCGGTGCGAGTACGGAGACGAAAAAACTATTGACGTAGGTCGTGTCGTAGGGCACGAAAATGTCGGGCATTATACCCCCGCCGCCGAAGACCGTCCGCCCGCCCGGAGTTGTGAACCGCAGGCTGTCGGCAAAACGGATGCTGTCGGCCACAAAATATTCATGGTGCATATATCGCTCGAACAGTTCCATATAATAGTCGTCCGTACCGCCGGTATACGGTTTCTGGATCGAGCGTCCGGTGGGCGTGAAATAACGCGCTATGGTGAGCCTCACGGCCGAACCGTCGGCAAATTGTACCTGCTCCTGCACCAATCCCTTGCCGAATGAGCGGCGGCCGATGATAAGTCCACGGTCGTTATCCTGAATCGCTCCGGCCAGAATTTCGCTCGATGACGCACTTCCTTCGTCTATCAGAACCACTACCTGCATATCCTGAAACTGTCCGCGCCCGTCGCTGAACTGCTCTACGCGATGCCCGTCACGGTCTTCCGTATAGACGATCATCGTGTTTTCGGGCAGAAAAGCGTTGGCAATCATTATCGCCTGATCGAGATAGCCGCCCTGGTTGCCGCGCAGGTCGAAGATCACCCGGTCGACACCCTCAGAGCGCATCGCACCGAGCGCCGATGTAATCTCGGGGTACGACGTGCGCGAGAATTGGTCTAAACGGATGAACGCCACGCCCGGCTCTATCTCGAACGCCGCCGTGACACTGTGTACCGGCACCTGACCGCGCGTAATCGTTAGCGGGAAACGCTCTGCCGTAACCGGTCGCAGCAGCGACAATTCGACTTTCGACCCCTGCTCTCCGCGCAACAGCCGCATTACCTCGTCCTGGTGCATTCGCACTATCGGGATGCTGTCTACGGCAAGGATACGGTCGCCTGACTGTACTCCCGCCCGCTCGCTGGGGCCGCCGGAAATCACATTCAGCACGAGCGCCGTGTCGGTTATCATGTTGAATTTTATGCCGATGCCGCCGAAGCCACCCAATAGCGCCTCGTTCATCGCGTCGTAGCGTTGCGCCGGAATGTAAATCGAATGCGGGTCGAGATGCTCCATGATCGCGGGCATCAGCTGCTCGGCGATCGAATCGAAATCGACCGGATCGATATACGAGCTGCGGATCATCTGCAACAGTTGGGTCACCTTGCCCTCAGGGCCGGCGGGTATACCTGTGCGCGTGATGAGCCTCAGACCCGGCGATGTGGGACGGGCGAAATAAGACCCCAGCAGAACGCCGAGCAAACCGGCCGCTGCGAACAACAAGGTGAAAAATATGCTGCGAAATGTGTTTTTATTCATCGTGCGCGTCGATTATGTGGTCGATTATCATAATAAACACAAAGGTATCATTTTTTGCGTGAAGTACGGCGGGGCTTTTCACTATCTTTGCCTAAGCAAAGTGATTCACGCGAGTGTCGCGAGGCACTTTTGTTACAAAATGGAGTAAGAAATATGAAGAACATTATTTTCGATATGGGCGGCGTGCTGGTCGATCTCGACCGTCGGAGGTGTGTGGAGGCGTTTACCGACATAGGTTTTCCGCAGGCCGACGCGATGATCGGCATTTACGGCAGCAGCGGAGTGTTCGGAGAACTCGAAGCGGGGACGATAACGCCCGAAGGTTTTTATGAATATGTCCGCCGCGAGACGGGGCGAGCTGCCCTGAAAGACAGCGATATAGCTGCCGCGCTGAACAGTTTTATCGTCGGACTGCCGGTGTATAAATTGCAGATGCTGCTCGACCTGCGACAGCGGTTTCGCATATATCTGCTGAGCAACACCAACGCCATTATGATGCCGTACATCCGTCGCACGTGCTTCGAGAGATTGACGGGCTTTGCGTTCGACGATTATTTCGACCGTGCATTCCTGTCATACGAGATGGGGTTGGTGAAACCCGATGAAGAAATATTTCTGCGTATGATGAACGAGGGCGAAATCGCGCCTGCCGAAAGCCTCTTCATCGACGACGGGCCGGCCAATATCGACACTGCCGCCCGCCTCGGATTCCACACGCTCCTCACCCAACCCGAAGAGGACTTTCGCGCACGCGTGCGTGTTTTATTGCCTGCCGGATGACAATTCCTCAGAAATCATATTACCTCGATCGTCGTGCTGAGACGGATATCCTCGCTCGAACTGCCGATCATTATCTCAAATTCGCCCGGCTCGACAACGCGCTGCATGTTGTGGTCGAGTAGAGAGAGGTCGGTGGGCTTTAAGACGAACTCCACGACACGTGTCTCGCCCGGTTGCAGCGGCACGCGCTCGAAACCGCGCAGGACGGAATCGTAGACGATTACCGAACTCACCGGGTCGCGCACGTATAGTTGTACCACTTCATCGCCCGCGCGCTTACCCGTGTTAGTGACGGCGCATCGAACCCGCCACTCGCCGTCGGGTCCCTGCCTACGTGGTATAACCTCTAAATCCGAATACTCGAAAGTCGTGTAGCTCAGCCCGTGTCCGAACGGCCACAGAGAACCCACTACGCGCGTTACGCCGCCGGCATTGACAGCCCCCCAATGCGGCTGTCCGGCGTGCGAGGCGGGTTTGAACGGGAAGCTCTGCTGAACCTGTCCGACACTCTTGGGAAACGTTACGGGTAGCTTGCCGCCGGGGTTGTATTCGCCGAACAGCGTGCCTGCGACGACAACGCCGCCGCGCGAGCTGGGCCACCACGCTTCGAGAATCGCGGGGATATAGCGCTCGGCCCAATTTATGGTAAGCGGACGGCCGTTTATGAGCACCAGCACGATCGGCACGCCCGTTTCATGGAGCGCATAGAGCAGGTCGTTCTGACGTCCCGGCAAATCGAGGCTGGTGCGGGAGAGACTTTCGCCGACGAGCGTCACATCTTCGCCCATCACGGCGATTATCACGTCGCAACCGTGCGCCAGGCGCACGGCCTCGTCCATCATAGCGCGCTCTTCGGCGGTATAGGGGTGGGGGAAGAGTTCGCTTTGGGGAAAGTTCGCATCGCGCGCATCGCAGCCCTTTGCGAAAATAATCTCCACGTCGTCGCCCAGATAGTCGCGCAGACCTTGCAGCACCGTCACCTTATCGAGCATATTGGGGCCGTAGCGGCTCTCCATAAAGTTATCTTCGTCGGCCATCGGCCCGGTGACCAGCACGCGCCGCAGCCGCGTTTTATCCAACGGCAGCAGTCCGCCCTCGTTTTTCAGCAGCACCAGTGATTCGTAGTGCATCCGGTCGATGAAATCGACGTTCTTATCCGCGCCCACTATGTGGTCGGCAGCATCCGGGGCGTCCACGTATGGCATGTCGAACAGCCCCAGACGGAACTTCACCGCCAGCACCTCCGCCACGCGTTTGTCTATAACCTTCATCGGGATGCGCCCCGACTCTATCCCGCGACGCACGGCATCGACAAATACGGCCGGATGCGTGAACGTAGTGCGTATGTTGAGCCCCGCTTCCAGCACCTGAGCCGCCGCCTCGTCGTAATCCCCCGCCACGCGGTGCTTCGTCGTAACGAACTCCACGGCATCGCTGTCGCTTACCACATAACCGTCGAAACCATAGGTATCGCGCAGCAGTTCGGTCAGAAAATAATAGCTTGCCGTCACCGGAATGCCGTCCCAATCGTTGTAGCTCGACATCACGCCCAGCGGCCGCGATTCTTCGATCACGCGGCGGAACGGATACATGTGCATCTCGTGCATCTCGCGCGGAGCAACGTGCGAGTCGGTGCGCGCATAACCGTCGCGCCCGCCCTTAGGAATGCTGTAAACCGCATAATGTTTCAGCGTCGAGGCAACGCCCTCCGACTGGATGCCGCCAACCATCGCTATGCCCAATTCTGCGATATGGAACGGGTCTTCGCCGTAGCATTCCACCACCCGTCCCCAGCGCGGATCGCGCGCAATGTCGAGGATCGGCGCATAGACGTTCGTATAACCCAGCGCACGCGCCTCGCGTCCGGCGATACGCCCCGCTTCGTAGATCAGCGCGCGATTCCACGTGCTGCCGATGCTTATCGGAGCAGGCAACGGCGTGGCTTTGGTGTGGGTCAGTCCGTGAAGCCCTTCGTTCGTCATATCGACGGGGATACCTAAACGCGTCTGCTCGACGAACCATTGCTGCACCTCGTTGCGCGCCCGCGCCGAATTGCTGAACGGATAGAGCAGGTGCATCGAATTGCGCCGATTGCGGCCACCGACACCGTTAAGGTGCTCGTCGATGTTGCCGATACCGTCCTTCCATATCTCGTTATGCCACTGCGGCGTGGGCAGCGAATCTAACAGCACGCGTGAATAGCCGTAAAGCGTCACTAATTGCATCGTCTTCTCATTTACGGTCATCTGCGACAACAGGTCGGCTACGCGCCGTTCTACGGGCTGTGACGGGTCTTCGAAAACGTCCATGCGCCCGTTTTTGTTGAAATCGATCCAGCCGTCATGGTATATGTCGAGATGCGGAACACCGGTTACATTTTTCGGCGCGCCCACAGGACGCGGGATCGTCCGCAGGGTCTGAACGCCGGTAACTTTTTCGCCGCCGAGTCCGCTCGAAATAAGGTGATAGCCGCTCAGAGTGCTGCTCTCACGGCTGGGCTGTGCATTGGTGATTGTCGCACTCGCGCCGCACATAAGCGCCGCCGCAATAAAATAGTTAATCCTACGCATAATCGTATGAAATTATATTCCGCTTGCGAAGATAACGGTTTTTGCGGGCATTTTAGGTATGTACAAAACAAAATGTCATCCTGTATTTAGGATGACATTTTTAGTTGGCGCTTATATATAAGGCTATCTGAAATAGGTAATACGCACATATCCGTTGGGGCCGTTGACCCGCGAAGTGGTCGGCAGCGTATAGCCGGGATTTCCTGCCGTCCCTGTTAAATAACTTGCTCCGCCGTTACCGCCATTACCACCGCTCGCAGCATTAAAGCCGCCGCTGCGTCCCCCGCCACGACCACCGGCGCCGGGGTTAATGTAACCGCCGCCACCACCGCCGCCGCCACCACCGCCGGCATAATAAAATATCGCTCCGGTGCCATTCTCACCTTCGCCACCGCCACCGCCGTTACCATTAGCAGGCACTGGGGTAGGCGCGCCGCCGCCGCCGCTACTTGCACCGCCGGCGGGAATGCCGTTAGCGCCGTTGTTATTAGCAGTACCTCCGGCACCGCCGTTACCGCCGGGGTTCGAAGTGCCGCCGGCATCAAGCGTTGAATTGGTAGCACCGCCGCCACCGCCGCCGCCGCCCGAAACAAGGCGGAGATTAGCGGGAAATGCAGCTGTGGTGCCTACGTAGAAGAAAGTCCCTGCGCCTCCTGCGCCTCCCGCACCGCCGGGATTGCCGCCGGGATTGCCGCCGAGACCTCCCAGACCTCCGGTCCCGTTCGAACCGCCGTTTGTCCCGCCTGCCGGTCGTGTTCCGCCGCGTCCGGTTGTAGTGCCACTTGTGCCTACCATGCCGACATGTAAATAAATCATGTCACCGACAGATAAATAGTAAAGTCCCGCCACTCTCTGAGATACTCCGCCTGCTCCGCCGGATATACCCGGGTAACTATAACCGCTACCGCCGTCTCCTCCCCACGCTTCGATGAAATAATATCCCGCTTTGGTTATCGTAAAGCTCGTCGGAGTGCGGTATTCGGCATTGTTGGAGATATCCAGCTTATGGATCTGCCCTCTTAAAAAGTTCGCACCCGGAATGTTCCTGGCAAGATAACGATTGTTCGCAGATGCGGTATTGAACTGAATGTTAAACGTCTGTCCGGTCATATTGACCGGAGGCATCGGGATGTAGATAATGTTTCCGTTTCCTACGGTAAGGCCGCCCGCAATATTGACGGTGAGGGTATTGCCTCCCGAAGAATAGCCTGAGCTGACGCCGGTAGACATATTATGGCCATAAACGCCCCATATCGCAGTCCCGTTGTTGTTGATTATAGTTATCGAGGTCACCTGCTCCGCCTGTAAGTTTACATCCAATTCGATCGCCGCATAAGATAACAGGTGTCGGTATTCGAAATTCAGAAATACGATACTCGGATCGTTCTGGCTGCCGTCGAGGTAGAGAATCGGCGACTGGTTCGTCTTCGCCTGCGCTACCATCGGAGCATATAACGGGTTGAAAATATTCGGCTGCACGGTGATTGCCGAAGGGATCGTGAACTGAATGTTCGGGAACGTGCCGCCGGGACTTGCCGTGTACGGGAAATATGTATAATAATCGTAGCTGCCGGTCGAAGGCATGGCGTCGATCTGCGGTTGGGTGACCGTGCCGGTGAACGTCGTGCTCGTGACCATTGTCGTGTTATCGCCGACCATTCGCAGATTGTTGAAAACCAACGTATTTGTTCCGGTGTTGGTGGCAAAAAGTCCCACCGCATCGCCGACAGTCCAATAATAAATACCGTTGGTCGTGTTGAAGAACGCGCGCGTAGCATCATCACCGCCCTCGTGGCTTGCTGCGATGGTGAACGAATAACCCTCGACATTGCCGCCCTTCTTGGGCACGCAATCGTCGGCCGTGTCCCAACCGCATGAAGTGACGGCGAAGGCGATCGCGAATATCTTGATACAGTCTTTGACTTTCATAATTATCCCGTTAATGATAATCTAATAACTTCCCCAACCGGGTCCCGTGATGGGGTTTTCCAACTCGCCGCGTATGATCGCCACTACCGTGAAGCCATCCAGCAGCAATTCATAGTTATATGACACTCCCGATTGCCACGCTGCCGACGGGAACGTCGATACCATGTACTCGAACTCATAACCGTGCGCGGTGAAAGTCACCCAAAGCTCGGCATCGGGTGGCGAGCCTCCGGGCCGTGACACCAGCGTCTGCGGCATCATGAACATTGTTCCCGCCGTGGTCGAGAGCATCTGGCTTGAAGTCGTCAATGCCGTGTTTTCCAATAACCCCGCGGCGGTGGTCAGCACAAAATTCGAACTAACTCCGGTAGGCGTCCAAACGTGAGTCATAAAATCTGTCGTACCGAAGCGATAAAGGTTGCGGAGTTCGATCTTCGAGATCCGTATCTCCGCCGTGACCCCTGCGGCTTTGCGCGCCGAAAACGTGACACGTGACAGCACATGCCGGAAGTTCATCTCCACCGGTATGTATCCGTGCCGGTCGAGTTGCGGCACGGCAATGAGCAGGTCTATCTGAGCCGCCGGATCGACAGCTACTTCACAGATCAGTTGAGGAGGAGTTCCGATCGGTACAGTGACGACTCCCGCAGCGCTCGCCGGAGCGTAGCCGAAGAATGAGACGAGTTCGTTCATCGGCCAGTGAACAGGTGTGCCGTAGCTCCATGTCACGCCGCCGTCCGTGCTTGTTACGGTCGTGCCGTCGAACAGCGTGACGCCACTGCCCAACCATGTTCCGGTGTGACGGTAACCCCAGACCTTGAAACCGCCCTGCGCTGCTATATCGGCAGGGTTATTCACTGCAATGCCGCGCGTGAACGAAGTGGAGCGGAACGGCGAGAATTCGATGATGTTTGCGTTTCTCGTTTCGATCAACTCCTCCCCGCACCCTGCGAAGAGGGCGGCGGCAAGCAACAGCAGTATTATGTTTCGTATTCTCATCGGTCTATATAATTTGTCGCTATGCTCTGCGCGTGTGTTTTATATTATGTCATCCGGCAGGCCGGAAAACACACACGTGTGTGCGACCTGCGGGGCGGTCAGGCCCCGCAGACCAAAATTCAGTATGGATTACGGCTCCGGTACTACAACATCGATATTACCGCTGTTAGTCCAGCTATCGACTTGGACCGTAAACGTAATGGGCTGACTTTCGAGCAATGTCGTGAAATCGATCACATAGACGTAACGCAGGCCTAATCCCCAATTTACACCGAGCTCGCCGAAATATACCGTTTCGCCCGTGTTCGACGCTATCGCACCGCCGATCATATCCGTTATCGCGTAATCGAAAGTGAAATTACCACCCGTTCCATCGGTGGGGAATGTCTGAGGCATCAACATCAGGGCATTGTTATAGCCAAACTGCGAGCCGCCGTTGCCAAGATATTTAATACCGGTTTCGTTCACGATAGGCATACCCGTAAATGTTGTGGTTGTCACCGGTGTATAAGCGTATGTTGCCGAACCGGTCAGAGTGCCCCAGCTTGAAGGAGATCCGTAGGTAAATACACCTGCATTGGATACACCATTTACGGAGATATTGCTGACAGTGATCTGTACGTGCGGAATACCGAGAACGGCAAAGTTCACCTGCGAGAGAACGTGTCCGAAATTCAAATCGACTTCGGGAAGAGTTGTCGACCTGGACGCTGCGATCAGGTCTTCCTGGCTGGCAACCGCCTGCACCGTATAGTTAAAGGTCGCAGTATTCGGATAAGCGAGTTTTGTAAATCCTGTAACGTTAGCGATCGGGAAGTAAGCATAATAGTCGAGAGAATAACCGGGCTGCATGATCGCACCGCCGCCTTCCGTGTAAGTCCATGCCGCACCGTCGAACGATAGAGTGAATTGCGGGGTCGTCCATGCCGCTCCCGATGCCGTAACAAATGCGCGAACGGGGAAAGTGTTCCCTGCCACCCACGATGCGTTAGTCCACTCGGCAGCTCTTGTTCCGACAGTTTGCTTACCGACGGCAGAGAAGAACGAGATCTGGTTGTCCGTCCGTTTTTCAACAGTTTCATTTTTGCAGCTTATTGCCAGCGTTGCCAGCAGGGATAAAGCCGCGAACCCCAAAAGTACTTTTTTCATGGTGTTTGGTTTTTATTAAAGTTGTTAAAAATTCGTTGTTTTATACCCCGTACGGGGTATATGAAACACACGCGTGTGTTTCATAATTGTCTGTTATGTTACGTAATTGCGAGCCTGAAAGGCGAAGCAATCCAGTGCCTTATCTTGTTTTTCGTTCTGGATTGCTTCGGGCTTACAGCCCTCGCAACGTCGCGCATCTAAGGTCTTCTAATCGGAACGGTTATCAGTTCGTCGTCGCCCCAGTCATCGACCGAGATAGAACCGCCCGATAGGTTTTCGGGCAACTCCATGCAGAATTCGAGGACAATGACGGGCGGCGTGGTCATCTCGCCGTTGCGGTATTCCGTTATGCGCTCTATGATTCGCTCGATTTCTTCACGCGACACTTCGAATTCCTTGCTCATCGTCTGTCCGTCGCGCAACCATACCGTGAGGTCGAACGTGTAACGACGGGCAGGCACGTCCAACGGCGGCCCGAACGTTACGAACCACGGCGTGCGCACCGTCCCTTCTTCCTCGTCGTCAGGGTCTCCCCGCGTACCGGCTTTTGTGATTTGCAGGTCGTTAAGCCTCAACTGGTGCGTCACATCGAAATGCGACGGCAAGCCGGAAAACGCGAATGCCGACCCCGCGAAGCCGCGAAACGATCCCGCTGCGCTCAGCGCATTGCTCGGATTGGTCAGGTGCACGATAATCTGACACCAGTATGAGCGCGCCAGAGGAGTGAGATACAGTTCGTCCTCGACGTGATCTCCTCCATTCGTACTGACCCTTTCCCCGTTACGGTATATAATGTAGAATACCCGCTCGCCTTCGACCGAGATCATGCCGTCGGCCGAAGTGAATACTTCCATGTCGTTGCTCGCTATGTACTCGCCTTCCGAGCGCACAAGGCGCGAGTTGGGAGTGCCCGGCATTGCCACGGCCTCGAAAGTTTCGGCCTTGTCGGTGTTCCTGAAAAAAACAGCGTCGAGATTGGTCTCCTGCTCGCTGAACATCAACCCGTTGAAAACCAGCACGTCATATTCCCCGCGACTGACTTTCGGTCGAACTACGTTAGGCTCGCGAAAAAGCCATTTGCCCGACGTGCCGTCGTCCTTATAAAGCATCGCCGTAGCGTCGCGCATCTCTGCAATGCCCAGCGAAAACCGCCAGTCGCCCTCGATCTCCAACAACGGCGACGAGATACCGTACAGGTCGCGCTGCTTGTCGCAACCCGCAAGCGCAACGGCCGCTAAAAATATTATAAGTATATTTCTCATTTCGAACCTCCTTCGAGTAACCAGTGAAGACTCACCTTAACCTTAGTGAGCGAGAAACGCCCCATATTGCGGCGCGTCTCCTCCCATATCAAATGCCCCTGTTGAGGCCTGCTGTAGTGCCTCGCCTCGGGTGTGAAGAAGTACCCGGCAGCCAAGCCGAACTCCATATTCAGCCTGCGCGAGATGGGGGCGGAATATCCCCCGCTGAGGCCCGCTGACCAGAATCCGTCGCCCTGCCAGCCGTTCTTCCATTGCACATCGTAGCGGCTGCAATACATGCCGTATACCCCGATGTTCCATCCTGTCGCAAATCCGGCCGCTGGGCAGAACCAGTATCGACCCTCGATGCCGCCCTGAATCGTCTGCAATGCATACAGGTTATTTATCCGCCAGTAGGCATAAGCCCCGTCGACTGCCACCGATAATCTTTGCCCGATAGGAATTTCCACACCTAAATTAGGCGCGCCCACAGCCCAAAAAAGCAAATTGGTCTTTAATGCCATCTGCCACTTGGGGTTCAGCGCCAGCGGTTTCGGTCCGGGTTGCAGGGCATCGACATGCAGCCAGGGAGTATGTGCGCTCGCGGGGAGTGCGACGCCAACAGCATCCGGCGGTGCGGGCACAGATTGCCCCGCTGCTTTGAAGCACACGATCGCCAGCAGTGAAATAAGCGTTAATTGCTTGCGGAAAAAGTCTATTTTTTTCAATTTCTAAAACTCGTTAATTATGATTTCGCAACGGTTACCGTTTCTATATCTCGGAAAAACAAAAGATGTGCCATTTTTCGTTTTTCATTGTGCCAAATGTTAATTGCTTAATATTAAGACAGTTGCCCATGCGAAATGGGTAACAAAAAATCATTGTTTACAGCGGCGTTAATGCATGCTGTAAAATTTTACAAATATAGTGTTTTTGATTAAGATATATCACAATCGGCAAAAAAAACGGTAATGCAAAGACTTTGTACTATCCATTGTCTTAATTATTTACGACATTATTGTCGTACAATCAATATCATCTTTTCAGGAATTTCTGACAGTCCGGAAATGTTTTATGTAAATTAATTCAAACGACCGGTCACAATAGTTGCTGAATTTCCGAAAATTATTTTTATCTTTGCGTTTCAGAAAAGGCTGTCTGCTGTCCGAACGAACCGGACAGGATACGAATGAACCGGACAGTGATAATACTTTTTCTGAGCATGCCTATCACAAAAAAACGAGCCACCCTCATTCTTGAAGACGGGTCGCAATTCCAAGGTTTTTCTTTTGGTGCATCCACTCCGGCAAACGGAGAAGTGGTATTCAGCACCGCCATGACGGGATACCCCGAAAGCCTCACCGATCCGTCGTACAGCGGCCAGATCCTCGTGATGACCTATCCGATCGTAGGCAGCTACGGTGTGCCGGACGACGAACGCGAAGACGGTCTGTCGAAACATTTCGAATCCGACAGGGTGCATGTGCGTGCGCTCGTTGTTGCCGATTATTCGGATGAGCACAGCCATTGGAACTCTGCGCGAAGCCTCGATCAATGGCTCAAAGAGCAGGGCGTGCCCGGAATTTACGGCGTCGATACGCGCGCGATCACTAAACTGCTGCGCGACCATGGGTCTATGCTGGGCAAAATCACGGTCGAGGGCGAACCGACGCCTTTGGGGTTCGAAAATCCGAATACGGAGAATCTCGTGGCGGCGGTGAGTGTCGCAGAGCCTGTGACGTTCGGTAACGGACGGCATAAGATCGTGGTGGTCGATTGCGGATGCAAGAACAATATTATTCGTCATTTGTTGAGGCGCGACGCTACGGTGACGCTCGTGCCGTGGGATTACGATTTTACGCGGATGGATTACGACGGTGCAGTGCTCAGCAATGGGCCCGGTAATCCACGTTTGCCTTTCGCGACGGTCGATAATATACGCAAGGCGATGGAGATCGGAAAGCCGATCTTCGGGATCTGCATGGGCAATCAACTGCTGGGCCTTGCGGTGGGAGCGGAGACCTATAAATTAAGGTACGGGCATCGCGGGCATAACCAGTCGGTGTTGTTGTGTGGCACGGACAGAGCGTTCATCACGTCGCAGAACCACGGTTATGCGGTCGATCCGGCGACGCTCGGGCCGGAGTGGGAAAACTATTTCGTGAATCTGAACGACGGCACGAGCGAAGGGATTCGTCATCGCACCAAACCGTTTTTCGCGGTGCAGTTCCACCCCGAATCGGCGAGCGGGCCGGTCGATACGGAGTTCCTTTTCGACGAGTTTATGGATATGGTCATTGCTTCTAAATAGCCGCTAAAAAACAGACATGATGGAAAAAGATATAAAGAAAATATTGTTGCTCGGTTCGGGGGCGTTGAAGATCGGCGAGGCGGGCGAGTTCGACTACTCGGGGTCGCAGGCGCTTAAAGCGCTCAAAGAAGAAGGCATCGAGACGGTGCTGATAAATCCTAATATCGCGACGATACAGACGTCGGAGAACATCGCGGACAAAGTGTATTTCCTGCCCGTCACGCCTGAGTTCGTCGAGGAGGTGATAAAAAAAGAACGGCCTCAGGGCATCATGCTGGCGTTCGGGGGGCAGACGGCGCTGAACTGCGGTGTGAAGCTATTCGAGAACGGCGTGCTCGAAAAATATGACCTGCGCGTGCTGGGAACGCCCGTGCAGGCGATCATCAACACGGAGGACCGGGAGAAATTCAACGCAAAGCTCGCGCAGATAGATGTAAAAACGATTCAGAGCGAAGCCGTGACGACGGTCGCCGATGCCAAGCGCGTGGCGCGTGAGTTGGGCTACCCGATCATTGTTCGTGCGGCTTTCACGCTCGGCGGGCTGGGGTCGGGGTTCTGCGACAACGAGGAGGAACTGGATGTGCTGGCTACCAAGGCGTTCAACTATTCGCCACAGATCCTGGTCGAAAAATCGTTGCGCGGGTGGAAAGAGATTGAATACGAGGTGGTTCGCGACCGGTACGACAACTGCATCACGGTGTGCAACATGGAGAATTTCGACCCGCTGGGTATCCACACGGGCGAAAGCATCGTGGTCGCGCCGTCGCAGACGCTTTCGAACAACGAGTTCCATAAACTGCGCCGGCTGGCGATAAAAATAGCGCGTCATATAGGTATCGTCGGCGAATGTAACGTGCAGTATGCGCTCGACCCCGAATCGGAGGATTACCGCGTCATAGAGGTGAATGCGCGCCTGTCGCGTTCGTCGGCGCTGGCATCGAAGGCGACAGGATATCCGCTGGCGTTCGTGGCGGCGAAACTCGGGCTTGGCTACGGACTGCACGAGTTGAAAAATGCGGTCACCAAATCGACGAGCGCTATGTTCGAACCCGCGCTGGACTATATAGTGTGCAAAATCCCGCGCTGGGACCTGGGAAAATTCAAGGGCGTGTCGCGCGAACTTGGGTCGAGCATGAAGTCGGTCGGCGAGATAATGTCCATCGGGCGCACGTTCGAGGAGGCATTGCAGAAAGGATTGCGCATGGTGGGGCAGGGGATGCACGGTTTCGTGGCGAACAAAGACCTCGAAGTGCCGGATTTCGACGAAGCGTTGTCGCGTCCGACGGATAACCGTATCTTCGTGATAGCCAATGCATTGCATTGCGGATATACGGTCGACCGCATTTACGGGCTGACGAAGATCGACAAGTGGTTTCTCTATAAACTCGACGGTATCATGCGGCTGTCGAAGCAGCTGGAAGGGTATGACAAGATAGAGGAAGTGCCCGATGCTCTGCTGATTGAAGCCAAGCAGCGCGGGTTTTCGGATTTCCAGATCGCGCGCAAGGTTATGAACCCGTGCGGCGCGGAGATGAACGCGGAGGCGATGCACGTGCGCATCCACCGCAAAGCGCGCGGAGTGACGCCGTTCGTGAAGCAGATAGATACACTGGCGGCGGAATATCCGGCCGAGAGCAATTATCTGTATATGACTTACAACGCCACCGCGCACGATGTCGATTTCGTGCATGACGACCGCTCGGTCGTGGTCTTGGGGTCGGGGGCCTACCGCATCGGAAGCTCGGTCGAATTCGACTGGTGCTCGGTGAATGCTGCGCAGACGATACACAAAAGCGGTCTGCGTTCGATAATGGTAAACTACAACCCGGAGACCGTTTCGACCGATTATGACGAAAGCGACAGGCTCTATTTCGACGAGCTGACGCTGGAACGCGTACTCGACATCGCCGACCTCGAAGTGCCGCGCGGTGTCGTGGTCTCGATGGGCGGGCAGATACCCAACAATCTGGCCCTGCGGCTCGACGGCGCGGGCGTGCCTATTCTGGGGACGCAGGCGGCCGATATCGACCGCGCCGAAGACCGCCATAAATTCTCGCAGATGCTCGACCAACTGGGCATCGACCAGCCGCGCTGGAAAGAACTCACGTCGCTCGACGATATCTACCGGTTCGTGGACGAGGTGGGCTTCCCTGTGCTGATCCGCCCGTCGTATGTGCTGTCGGGTGCGGCGATGAACGTGGTGTCGAACCGCGGGGAGCTGGAAGGTTTTCTCACGCTGGCGACCGACGTGTCGAAGCAGCATCCGGTGGTGGTGACGGAGTTCATCGAGAACGCCAAGGAGATCGAGATAGACGCGGTGGCGCGCGACGGTGAAGTGTTGGTCTATGCTATTTCTGAACACGTGGAGTTCGCCGGCGTGCATTCGGGCGACGCGACGATAGTCTTTCCGCCACAGAAAATGTACGTCGAAACGATGCGCCGGATAAAGAAGATCGCCCGCAAAGTGGCCGAAGGACTGAACATCACGGGGCCGTTCAATATGCAGCTGATGGCCAAGGATAACGACATCAAGGTCATCGAATGTAACCTGCGGGCGTCGCGCAGTTTTCCGTTCGTTTCGAAGGTGCTGAAAGTCAACTTTATAGAGATCGCTACGAAGGCAATGCTCGGTCTCGAACCCGAAATCCCGCATAAATCGTCGTTCGACCTCGATTATGTGGGCATCAAAGCGCCGCAGTTCTCGTTCTCGCGCCTGCAAAAGGCCGACCCCGTGCTGGGTGTCGAGATGTCGTCGACAGGCGAGGTGGGCTGCATAGGTGAAGATTATTACGAGGCGATACTTAAAGCGATGCTCTCGGTGGGGTATCGTATCCCGCAGAAAAACATACTGTTATCGACGGGCGATGCGCGCTCGAAAACCGAGATGCTCTCGTCGGCGCGCATGTTGCAGCAGCGCGGCTACAACCTTTACGCTACCAAAGGAACGGCCGCTTATCTCGAAAATAATGGCGTGCACGCCGAAGTGCTGCACTGGCCCGATACGAACAAACAGCCGAATACGCTCGATTATATTCGCGAGAAGAAGATCGATCTGGTGATAAATATCCCCAAGAACCTCTCGGAGTCGGAGCTTTACAATGACTATACGATACGCCGCAGCGCTGTGGATTTCAATGTTCCGCTGATCACTAACGCGCGTCTCGCAAGCGCTTTCGTCCATGCATTCTGCCGTATAAAGCCCGAAGAGATTCAGATAAAAAGCTGGAACGAATATTAGTGTGAATACATTCTGATCGTGAATCCTCCCCTGCTTACAGGGGAGGATTTTTGGCAAAATTTTTGCCGTAATTTTCCGAATGACACATAACAGTTTTTTACGTGGGGAAAATTCTGAAAAATATTCTGAAAAATACATGGCGGCTTAAAAATCCGGTATTGCTTGTCGTTGTATTATCAGCCGTGAGTTACGTGTGTTATGCCGGTGTAACCGACCGTGAGGCGGCACAGAATAATTTTCCGGGCTGGCGTGCGACAACGAGTATACACGCCGGCTTTATATTAGAGCACAGGCAGGAGATGGGCGCGCTGATCAAATATCGCCCTTTTATTGCCGAGTTGTCTTTGGCCAAGCGTGCGCGGGGAGAGAAGGGTTGGCACTCGTTCTTCAACTTTCCGGAATACGGAGCTTCGTTTATGATGTTGGACTTCGGGAGTCCCGTTCATCTCGGGAAAGCGTACGGCGTCTATCCGTTTATGAATTTCTTTTTGCGTGACAACGAAAGATGGATTAATTTTTCGATAAGGGTGGGAGCAGGGGTCGCATATATCGAAAGAGTATTCGATCGCGAGACCAATTACGAGAACATAGCTCTCAGCACCCATTTCAATGCACTGCTGAGCATGCAGGTCAAAGCCGATGTGCGGCTGACGAACGACGTTTCGGCTTTCGCGGGCGCGGCCCTGACGCACTTCTCGAACGGAGCTTTTCGCCGGCCCAATGCCGGAGTCAATATAATTACCGGCAATGTCGGTGTCGGCTATGCTTTCGGGGCTGCCCGGCCGCTGAAAACGTCAGCAATGACCGGACGTTTGGACAAAAGGTGGAATTATCGTCTTTACGCGTCGGGCGGGATTAAAGAGATACCGATCACCGAGGGAGTCAAATATGTAGCATCGGGGCTTTCTTTGGAGGCTTCGCGCAGGCATAGTGCATATACCCGGTTCGGCGGCACTCTCGACTTGCTTTACGACCCCTCCGAATATGTAATGCTGCAACATGCCGGAGAGGACATCAACCGCTTGCAAACAGTAAAATTAGGCGCTACCGCCGGTTATGAGATGATATTCGGAAGTCTGTCCGCGAACTTTCAGGCGGGGACTTATATATATAAAAGGTCTGAGGTCAGAAATATCTATCAACGTCTGGCATTGCGCTATGCCATAACCTCGCATATAAACGTTCATCTGGGACTTAAAGCCCATCTGGCAAGAGCCGACTATATCGAATTGGCGCTCGGATATAGAATACGATGAGGCACGCGCGCGTGTCAATTTATCCGGATGCCGAGACCGAGCATCAGGAAATTCGGGTCGCGGAAGTTGTGAAGGCTGTAACCGACGTGGGCGAAAACGTTGCCGCCGAGTGCGATTTTAAGCGTAAGCATTTGATACACAGACTCCATGTCGCCGCCGCCGTGCAGCATATTCGTGCCCAGACCAAGCCCGACGGTGAAGAACGGCATCGCAAATTCGGCGCGAGCCGAGATACCCAAGGCAAGTTGTTTTGCCACTGGCGGACGGTCGAGTGACAGATTGGATGGAGGCGCATGTCGTTGCTCTGCGACGGGGCGGTCGTCGGCGATACGAATGTTCGCGCTGCTGTCGTAGAAACCGTCGAGCGCGCCGCCGATGCGAACGATGCGACTAAGGTTATACATCGGCATAAAGCTGATTCCCAACACGTTATACAAGCCGGGCAACTGTATTTTTTCGCCCGCGCCTTTTTCACCCGCATCCGCGACCCTCTTTCGCTGCGAACCGAAAACCACGATGTCATAGCTCATATGACGCACGAAATCGGGCATTTGCGTCTCGCGCCATGTCTCCGCATCGACGCACCTGCGTCCTGCATCGATGAAATCGTAGACCAACCCGATTCGTCCACCTGTGAGATTAAGTCCGGCATTCGGCAACGCGGTGTTGCCGTTCGAGAAGTGCGTCACCGTTGCGCCCGCGATGAGCGACATGCGCGGCGATAGGCTGTAATCCAGGTGCAGACCCGCGCTTATCAGGGCATTCACGCGCGAACCGACAGCCCATTGCGTCGGATTGTTTTCAGAGTCATAAGGCCGCCATGGACCTGAAACCCCGAAATTCCATTCATATCCGAGCGTCAGGCGTGACGTGAAACTCGCCAGCCGCGCGCCCTGAAACAGATAAAGCGCAAGGGGCGTGCCTAAAATTCCGCCTCTTGCGCTCGTCTGCTGAAAATTGTATTCTACCCCCCGCAGCCCCCGTGCCCGTCCAAAAAACTCATACCGCCCCACGCCGATGCCCTGATAGGTGTCGTTCCAGATACGTCCGGCAACGGAGTGCGGACAAAAACGGAAAGAGTAACGCAAATGAGCGGAAAATACGCCGCCGCCGGGCTTCCAGAGTTCATAATTCGCCATCGGCAGTTCGCGGCGCGGAATAACAAAACCGGAACGCACCTCGATGCCGAGACTGTGGATCACCTTTCTTGCCGGCGCTTCAACAGATTGAGCCTCAGCGACATACGTGTGCGGTAATGTAATCACCGACAGTATCGCTACATGCAGCAGGACGATCCGTTTGGGCATGGCTACATATTTCTTACGTCATTGCGGCGCGGGATTACGGGTCAAGCCCGCAATGACATAAAGCAACCGGCAGGCCGAAAAAACACGCACGCGTGCTACCTCGACGGCAGATCGCTATGGTCTTTCATGATCGACATCTTATCGACGCGAATCTCGACATTCTTGTCGATTTCCACCATCACATAGCGCTCGGCGACTTCGGTGATCGTGCCGTAGATTCCGCCTGCGGTGATGATCTTCATTCCCTTATGGAGGTGGTTGCGGAAGGCATTCATTTCTTTCTGACGTTTCTGCTGCGGGCGGATCATGAAGAACCACATCACCACGAAGATCAGGAGCATCATCAGCAGAAAGCTGTAACTGCCGCCGCCGGCAGCTCCGCCTTCTTGTAACATTATTACCAACTGTGTCATTTCAGGTTTTTTAAGAATTATTTTCGCAAAGATAGGATTTTAATCTTTCGCCGGTAGGCTTTTCGTGAAAAATTTTCAGCATCCGCCTGTGCCCGTCGCCATTACCCACTCGTAATCGACATGCGAAAAATCGGGAATCACGGGGCCGTTATAGAACTCGGCGAGACGGGCGGCAGATAGCGTGGTGGAGAGCGCTGCGGAATGCATACACGCAGTATGGGCGGCGCGCAGGCCCGACTCCGAATCCTCGAAAACCAGACACTCCTGCGGCAACGCACCCAACAGCTCGGCGGCCAGCAGGAAAATATCGGGCGCGGGTTTGCGCCGCTCGACCATATCGCCGGTCACCACAGCGTGAAAATAATCTTCCAGCGTACACTTTTCGAGCACATAATCGACATTGACCTTCGGCGCGGACGACCCCACGGCGCACAGCACACCATGCCGTCGCAGTTCACACAGAAGCGTTACCAGCCCGTGCACGGGACGTATGCGGTCGGCATAAATATCGCGGTAAATGGCCTCTTTCTCGCGCCCTAAGCACGCCGTGCCGATCTCTGCGACCATACTCGCAGGAAACAGTTGCGGAATTATGGTGTCGTTGCCGCGTCCGTACATCCAGTCCAGACTGCCATCCGGCATTCTCACGCGGTGTCGCTCCGCCAACAGCCGGAAAGCCTCGACGTGCGCATCACGGTTATCGACAATAACGCCGTCCATATCGAAAATCACAGCTTTTATCATGATTTTTATATCTTTGTGTAAATTTGTGCGAACAGACCCTGCAAAGATAAACAAAATCTTAAAGTTGTCCTGACCCAAATTAAAACCACGAGAATGAAAATAGTATTATTATCACTGTTTGCAGTGGCGGGCATATCGTTGGCCGCACGGGCACAGGCACAAGAACTGGAAAGGGCGCTTGACATCGAAGAAGTTGTCGTTACCGCTCAGGGCCGCGAAGAGAGGATGCTCGGTGTGCCTATTACTATGAGTTCGATCAACCGTGAGTTTCTCGAAATTACGAACACCGTTACCCTGCCCGAATTGTCGAACTTTGTTCCCGGATTGAATATCCGCGTTCAGACGCCGATCCGCCCGACTTTCGTGATACGCGGACTTACGAGCGATGAGGTCAGCCCCACGGCGCAGCCCCGCGTATCGACATATTTCAACAACGCTCCGATAAGCCGCGCATCGATGGCAAAAAGCAATCTCTTCGACATGGAGCGCGTCGAGGTAGTAAAAGGCCCGCAGGGAACGCTTTTCGGGCGTGGATCGCAGATAGGCGGCATTAATTTCATAACCCGCAGGCCGATTTCCGAGTTCGGAGGGTATGTCGGCGCCGGCATCGGTAACTATGGCATGAAAGAGATCGAAGGGGTAATAAATGTCCCCGTGATAGACAATAAACTTATGATCCGCACGGGAGGAAGCTACACCTATCGGGACGGATATGTCACGAACCTGTCGGGCGGCAAAGACCTCGGCGACATTAATTCTACCGATCTGCGCTTCTCGCTTCGCTATCTTCCGATGACCAATTTCAGGCTCGATCTCGTGATCGATTATCAGGACGACCGCGACAACGGTACGCCATTTATGAGCAAGCGTTTTCCCAACACCAAAGGAGTGAAGGATATTTTCAGCATGGAAGCCTCGCTCGACCCGGGCAAAGAGTTTTTCAACAAACGCAAACTGCTGGGTACGATGCTCGACATGAACTATTATTTCAGCAACAACAGTTATTTGACCTCGCTTACATCGTTCCACGACAACAAAGGCGATTCGCACTGGGACGGCGACGGCACCGCAGCCCCCGCAATAGACATGACGGAATATATCAAGGCGAACCAGTTCTCGCAGGAGTTGCGCTATAATTTTTCGCGAAATCGTTTCAACGGTTTTACCGGAGCGAGCTATTGGCGCGAGGATGTCAGACAGGAATATGGTTTTAACCCTAACGAACAGTATCTGGTGTGGCTGCTGATGGATATGTTCCAACCGGGAATGGGAGATGCTATGATCTTGCCGAACGGACAGCCCAACCAGATGTATGATGAAATGTTCTCCGGCATATTGGCAGGTATGGGGATGCCTTCCATGCCTATGCCTCCATTGGGTGAGCGCAAAGAGATGAAAACCACCTCGGCGGTGAACAGCGCATACGATATTTTTGCCGATATGAGCTACGATCTTACTGATAGACTCGTACTTACGGCAGGATTGCGCGGCACATGGGAGCGTCTTACGGTGGTCGACCGGGTCGACCCGGTGGAAGGCAGCGCCCCTTCGACACTCGGAATGTTAACGCAAATAATGACTACGGGAACTTACGACCCTCAGAATCCCAATTTCCTTTTCGCCCCGACTTTCGGCGAGGATAAAAAGACCTATTTTTCGACCGTATGGCGCGCAAATCTGAAATATCTGATCGGCGAGCATGCCACACTGTTCGGAGGCTACTCCAAAGGCCGCCGCCCCAATGTTCTGCAACCCGATGCAGAGGGCAATATCGAGGAGATGAATGCAGAAAGAGTAGATAATTTCGAGGTCGGGTTCAAATATCTTAAAAAAGGACGGCTGTGGTTTGACGTAGGACTATTTTACTTCCTTTATAATAATTTCCAGGCGGCCACTTTCGACAATATGGTTTACAGAATTATCGATGCGGGCAAGGCCAAATCGTATGGCGCCGAACTGACCCTGAATGCAACGGTATGCCGGTGGTTGGACGTGTTCGGAAACTATGCCTATATTCACGCCCGATTTGACGATAACCCCGCCAATTCGGTTTTTGCAGGCAACCGCTTCCGCCTCACGCCCGACCACAGTTTCGCTCTCGGGCTGAACGCCAAGGCCAGGCTGACCCGCAATATCGGCATGATATTCACGCCCACGTACAGCTACAAAAGCAAAATCTGGTTCGAGGACGATAATAACCCGGAGCTGACGCAGGACGCCTATGGCTTGCTGAACCTTAACCTTGCTTTCAGATTCCGGAAACCTGCGCTCAATGTTTCGTTCTTCTGCAACAATGTCACGGACGAGAGGTATATCATAAGCGCCGGCAATACGGGCTCGATGTTCGGCGTTCCCACGTTCGTTCCGGGACTTCCGACCACTTTGGGAATGCGGCTCAAATGGAATTTCTGATCGAAACGCATTTTTTGTGTCTTACCTGATAATATAATAAATGGCAGCGATTCCAAGCAACATCCCAGAGAAAACCGTTGAACGCCTGAGCGAGTATCGCCGCACGCTGCTCAGTTGTTATGAGCAGGGCATCACTCACGTCTTTTCACACGTGCTGGCCGGAATGCACGGCATCACGGCCGTGCAGGTGCGCCGCGACCTGATGCTGATAGGTTTCACGAGCGACGCCAAGAAAGGCTACGACGTGAAGGAACTCATAGATTTCATTGGCAACATTCTCGACAGCCCCGAACCGTTGAACATCGCTGTTATCGGTATGGGACATCTGGGGCAGGCGATCACTAAATATTTCAATGACAAGGGGTTGAAGTTGCGTATAACGGCGGCGTTCGACAACGACCCTCAGAAGATCGGGCGCGAATATTTCGGCGTGCCGGTCTATGCCGCCGACGATTTCGAGCATGAGGTGGATGAGATGGAGTTGAATCTTGTGATCATCGCCGTGCCGAGCGAGGCGGCGGCCGATTACCGCCTGCCGATTATCAACGCCGGCATCAAAGGCGTGCTCAACTTCACGTCGAAGCCGCTGAACTTTCCGCTGGGAATCGCGGTCGAGAACTACGACATCACGACGCTCCTCGAAAAACTCGCGTATTTTGTGAAAGACAGTGAGGTGTAACACACGCGTGTGCTTTCCAGCCTGCCGCACGCGCGTATTTTATTGCCTGCCGGATGAATGTCATTGCGGGCTTGACCCGCAATCTCAAACGGATGCAAGATTGCGGGTCAAGCCCGCAATGACAGCGAACAGACCCCTAAGTGCAATTATTCAGATATGAAAATTTTCCACGGTTTCGACGATCTGCCGCGTTTCGAGAACGCTGTCGTGACGGTCGGGTCATATGACGGTGTGCACGCGGGACATAGCACACTGCTGCGGCAGGCGGTGCAAATCGCGCGCGAACACAAAGGCGAAAGCGTGGTGATAACATTTGCGCCCCATCCGCGAGAGGTGCTTTCGGACGGAGCGGATAAAGTGCGCCTTCTCACGACGCTCGACGAAAAGGCGATGCTTCTCGAACGTGCGGGGGTACAGAACCTTGTCGTCGCGCCGTTCACCATAGAGCTGAGCCGTCTCTCGGCGCGCGAATTCGTGGAGCGTTACTTGTTGGGACGCATGGGGATGCGAACTTTGGTGGCGGGGTACAATCATCATCTGGGACGGGCGAAAGGTGGCGATCCGCAGTCGCTCGCCCGAATGGCAGAGGAATTGGATTTTTGCATCTGCACGATGCCGCGCCACGACGTGAGTGGTGCGGAGAAAGTCAGCTCGACCGTTATACGAAATATGATTAGCGCGGGCAATGTGGCCGCTGCCGCAAAATATCTCGGCTATCGTTATTTTCTTATGGGGCGGGCGGAGGGCGACGGGCGGTTTTTACTCGATGACCGGGTGAAACTCCTCCCGCCACCGGGTGTTTATCCCGTCGAGGGCGGTACGTTCACCATATTATCTGACGGCGAACTGCGGCTCGATTCGCCTGTCGCCGAAGGGAAAACTAATGTTACTTTTATTTAGGGGTTGCTTACGCTTATTTCAAGGTGTAGGTCACCAGTATCGGATTTCCTGATTTTTGAATTGCCTCCCGAAGCTCGGCGACTTTTTCGCATTCGGCATTAGCAAAAAATAAACTGGTTTCCATTATCGAACCCCAGACATTGCCCTCTTCGTCGAATGTCAGATTCTGTCCACACAACCTATCGTCGCTAACCGTTGATAAGCCCGTCTTCTTATCATAATAGACAGTATAGCGTCGACTATTGTGTTCATACGTGAAGCAGAAATAATCTTCTGAATCGGCATGATTACCTACAAACCTCATTTTTTGTGCGAGCGGACTCTGAAAGAAATCCATAAGATTATCAGGATTATTAAGGTCGGGTATCTCTTTTATGTCGAGCATATCAGTGAAATTGATGATATATATATGCTCTACGCCACCCTCCGAAATCCTGTATACCTCATTCATCATCTGAGGAGCAAAGGTGACAGTTCCGTCAAAGCCCGGATTCAAAAAGGTCTGTGACAAAGATGGGAATCGCACCTCAGTGGCGCAATGCCTTTCAAGGATGTTATTATCACTGTCGAGAATGATCAGTTTATAATTTCCGAACTTTTTATCATTAGTACGAAATCCTTCAATTCCACGTACGATATTCCCATTAGGCAGAACAGCAATGCCTCCACCCCATATCGAGCAGTCCAAAGTACGTTTGTACTCTCCATCAAGACCGAAGACGAGAACTTTTTCACTGGTATTGTCTCTTATCAGTATTTCTTCTCTGTGATAGTCTATTTCGAATGTCGTCAGTTCCACATATTCCTGAGGTCCTCTTCCTTTTCTGCCGACGTTTTTTAAGAAAGTCCCGTCCTTGTCAAATATCAGAAGTTTATGTGTGGTAATGTTATCCATCACATATATTTTGTCACGAAATACTCTGACCTTATCAATGCCTCCTATCGCAGCAGCCAAATTACCCCCAACATTAAGAGGGATATAGCGATAATTATCGACGACGTCGAAAATCGATTCGGTGACTGTTTTCGGTATCTCGATAACTTCGGCATCACCATAGTAAACGGGCACTTTTGAGCGGCAACCGGAAAATATCAATGCCGCCACAGACAAACAAACGATAATTCTTAGCATGGTCTTTTATTCTAAAAGGTTTAAATATGTTACTCCTAACGTCTGAAAGACGTTAGGAGTAACGCTTCTCATGTTCTTCAATTTTGTGTGAATAAAGCCTGACTATACTTGATATTTTTCAAAACAAGAATGTACGCAGTAGATCTGACCGCCGGGATCTAATACACACTCAAAAAGATGTCCTGGGATGAACTTCCATCCGTCTCCTTCTTGAATCACAATAAAACATTCGCGACCGTTTGAGATAAGCTTTTTTTTCACCTTGTCATCGTCAACTTGACCGGGTTCGCAAGAGCCGGCAGTCACACAATCAAATGTACAGTTGGGGTCTCCGGGGAAAACGCAATACTGTAACTCCTCGCAAAAAACAAGACCCACGGGGCAGCAATCTCTTACCAGAACCTCACCCTCGTACTTAAAAAATGCACCACAGTTCTCAGGATCGGGATAGAAAATACCATACATCTTCGCCCGCATGTAGATGTTACCGACCAGCATTACGCAGAACAGACCCGTCAGAGCAAGATTAACCTTGTTCAGGGTCGTTTTCGGTGTCAGCTTTGAAATCAGTGTTTTTATCACTTTTTGGTTTTAGCAATAGATAGCAGTCTCTCGTCTATATTTCTATTCACGGAATATTAAACTTAATTTTAACGATCACGGGATTATTATTGTTTGGATCACGATCTACTCCTGTTTTATACGTCAAATATTTTGACAACGGACAAAGATCATCCATGTCCTCAACCAGTTGAAGCGGAGGGATCACTACATAAAAGTAGTCGGCATCGGAAGCTATAAAATCAGCCAAGAAATTACTGTAATTGTCCACCCAATGAATTCCCTTCCCCTTTCCTCGCAAGTACAGAAAATTATATCCCTGCGCCTGGGGGCCGGCGGCCTTAAAATAGAGCAGGCTGTCTGTCTCCTGAAAAAACATCGGAGACTTAAAATAAGGGGAGTGCATATAAGACTGGACATCCCTCAGGTCTTTTTCCCAATTCGGTGGAATATTTTTTCTGCCGAAGTCAATTTTATAGCAGGCTGACATCGAATCGGGCATTAAACGATATACTATATGCTCGCTGCTTTGCGGCTTCAGCAGATAATTATTATGGCTGACCTGTGTGATATTTCCTATTGACATGGTGAAATCTTTCCTTGGCAAATGCTGTTCAATAATATTCGCGTTATTATCAATCCGGGTAATCATTGGTTCAAGTTTGCCATAATCGCTTTGGGATGCCGGAAATGCAGCATAAAGCCAAGCGCCTTCTCTTGCCGGAGCTAATGCATCAAAAGGCGCTATTAATGGAACCGCGATCTCCTTATAAAGGGTCGTATCCTTTATGCCATAAAGGAGTATATTCCCTGCTAAACTTTGCAATACCATAAGGTACTCTCCATCATCCGAAATGGCAATATCTTCGATATTGAGATATTCTCTGGGACCTTGTCCTATGCGACCAATTCGGCGCAAAAACGTGCCGTCCGGTTTCAAAGCAATAATCCTTCCCTTATCAAGGATATAGATATTTCCGTCATTGTCAAGCAACGCTTTTGAAATGTAAGACATTAATGACTGGTCGCTTTCCTGAATCGGGATAACAATAATACTCTCAATGTACGGTTTGAAATCAGAAATCAATCGTGTCTGTTCCAGTGGATAAATAATCTCCGAAACATACAGATTTTGTTCACTTTTCCGACACTGAACAAAACAAACGAGAAAAGATATTACAAAAAGGAGAGAGCAGGCCGTTTTATTTTTCGTTAACATAAGGCAGTCTCTTAAACCAGATTACTATACAGCATTATCTCGATGCGCAGCCGCAAGATAGACAAAATCTCCGGTTCTACGACATACCTCATCGGAAGAATTCCGTATCTTTGTCTTTGTAAAAGTTATTTATGCGTGTGCCGCGAGGCACCTTTGTGCGAGAAGAACCTTCAAAAATCTGACGATAATGCTCTCAAAAGAAAGTATCGATACGTTGGTCGAAAATTATATCTCGTCGGTGGAATTCCCCGCCGCACCCGAAAAACTATATGCTCCGATAAAATACTCGCTCAGGGGCGGGGGCAAACGGCTACGACCGGCCATCGTGGCGATGGCGTACAATATTTTTGCCGACGATGTGCAGCGGGTGTTGCCGTGCGCCGCGGCGGTGGAGATGTTCCACACGTTCACGCTGCTGCACGACGATATTATGGACAACGCCGACGTGCGGCGCGGAATGCCGACGGTACATCGCAAGTGGGATCACAATACGGCGCTGCTGTCGGGCGACGCGATGATGATATGTTCCTACGGGTTACTCGAAAAGATGCCTGCCACACTGTTGCCGGCCATCCTGCACGAGTTCAACCGTCTTGCGATAGAGGTGTGCGAGGGACAGCAATACGACATGGACTTTGAGGCGCAAGAAGATGTGACGCTCGACGAGTACATGGAGATGATACGGCTGAAAACCGCTGCGCTGTTCGCCGGAGCAGCCAGGATAGGCGCGCTGGCGGGGGGAGCTTCCGATGCCGATGCAGACGCTCTGTACCGCTTCGGACAGCAGCTCGGCTTCGCCTATCAGTTGCAGGACGATTATCTCGACATTTACGGCACGGAGCAGATGTTAGGCAAAAAAATAGGCGGCGATGTGGCCGAGAACAAGAAGACATTCCTGCTGATAAGCGCCCTGCGCGAGGCCGGAGATGCGACGCGGCGCGCAATGATGGCCACACTCCGCGATACGTCACACTCGCTTGACCAGCGCATCGGGCGCATCCGCACGATATATGATTCGCTGGACATTCCGGAGGTAACGCTGGCGGCGATCGGGTCGCACCTGGACAAAGCCGGCGCAGCGATAGAATCGTTGTCAGTTGCTGCCGTCACGGACAAAACCGCACCGCTCAAAAATCTGTTAGCGGCGCTGAGGAATCGGAATAAATAGCACACGCGTCGCATTTGTGAAAGACATTGAAAAAATAGCAAGCTGTTATCATCCGGCAGGCAATAAAACACGCGAGCGTGTGTTTTCACGAAAAGACATAGAGATACTCGCTCCCGTCGGGTCGTGGGAGTCGTTGCGGGCGGCGGTGGCGGCGCGTGCCGATGCCGTGTATTTCGGCGTGGGACAGCTTAATATGCGTGCCGGATCGGCGGCGGCGTTCACGGCCGACAACTTGTTAGAAATCGTCGCCGTTGCGCGCGCGGCGAAAGTTAAAACGCGCCTTACGGTGAATACCGTGATCTATGACGACGAGATGGAGCAGATGCGCACGCTTATCGACCGAGCCCGCGCGGAAGGCGTCGATGCGGTCATCGTGTCGGATCAGGCGGCGATGCTCTATGCCCACAGCACGGGGGTGGAGGTGCACCTCTCGACGCAGCTTAATATCTCCAATTTCGAGACGGTTAAGTTCTACGCACAGTGGGCCGACGTGATGGTGCTGGCGCGCGAACTGACACTGGAACAAGTGCAGACGATACATGATGGTATAGTTCGCGAGAAAATTTGCGGCCCGCACGGCGAGCCGGTGCGCATCGAGATGTTCGTGCACGGAGCGCTGTGCATGGCGGTTTCGGGGCGGTGCTACCTGAGCCTGCATGACAGCGGACACTCGGCGAATCGCGGGGCGTGCCGTCAGTTGTGCCGCCGCTCATGGCTGTTGCGCGACCGCGAAACGGGCGACGAAATAGCTGCCGAAAGCCACTACCTGCTTTCGCCCAAAGACCTGTGTACCATCGGGTTTCTCGATCGAATGCTCGCGGCCGGTGTGCGCGTGATGAAGATCGAGGGCAGGGCGCGCTCGGCCGAATATGTGCGACGCACGGTAGAGTGTTATGACGAGGCTGTTCATGCCGTCGTCGCGGGCGAATTTTCGCCGGAGCGCGCGGCCGGATGGACGGCGCGGCTTGCCGAAGTGTTCAATCGCGGGTTCTGGGACGGATATTATTTAGGTGCGCCGGTGGTGGAACTGAGCAAGCGTTACGGCTCGTCGGCTACCAGGACGAAAGTGTACGTAGGCAAGGTGACCAACTATTTCAAGCGCATCGGCGTGGCGGAAATCGCGGTCGAGGCATCGCCGCTGGAACGCGGCAGCGAGATACTTGTGCTCGGCCCGACGACCGGCGTGCTGGGAGGAAGCGCAGACGAGGTTTTTGTCTCTGAACGACCGGCAGAGGTTGCGCCTCAGGGCGGATTATGCTCCGTGAAAATGCCGTTGGTGAGGCGCGGAGATAAATTATATAAGATCGTAACGGCGCAATGATAACGTGAAAACACTTGCGACACGCAGCCAGCGTAGGGTGCATGAGCATCGCGAGTAGCGACCCTACGCCGCCGGTGGCGTAGGGTCGCATTTGTAAAAGATATTGAAAAGCTATCGAAACTATTTCCCCCGCCTGCCGTGTATCACGGCAAGAAAATCGATACCAGATAGTAGTAATCTCTCAACGATTCGCGCAACCGCTTGTAGGCCAGTTTCTTGGTCGAGTGTACCGTACTCTCGGCGATACCCAGCCGTGCGGCGATTTCGGCATTGCGCAGCCCTTCCAATGACAGATCTATGACCCGCCTCTCGGCGGGCGAAAGGCGATCGACGGCATCATAAAAAATGCGGTAGGTTTCGTCTTCGATCAGCGTGTTGCGGAAGAAATCCTCCGACTCGGCCAGCGACAGATCGACGTGCCGCGCACCGCCCCTGTCGCGCAAGGCATTCAGACAGCGATTACGGACAATGAGATAAAGGAACGCCTTACTCTTGAACGTGTTGTCGAAATCGGTCTGCCGCTCCCAGAACTTCACAAAACTTTCCTGCACGATGTCCGCCGCCGCCGCGCGGTCGCCAACATATGACGCGGCGAATGCGCACAGAGCCTGATAGAACTTGTCGAAAAGTTCTTTCACGGCCTGCTCGGCTTCTGTCGTGCGCGGTTTCATGTGTGTCTAATCAAACGCTAAAAATAGAGAAAAATTTATAAATCATACCCCATAAAATAGTTTTTTGTGTTATAGTAATGTATGAACAACCATAATGACATGAACGATTATTTCGAAATATCGCGGATCATCGCGGCGGCGATGGCCGGCACGCTCACGGACGACGAGCAACGGCAGCTTTCACAATGGCTCGCAGAATCGTCTGACAACGCGCAACTTTACGAAAAAATAACCGACGAGCAGAACCGCCTGCGCAAACGCGCCGAGCTCTCGGAGTTCGACATCCTGAGCGGATGGGCGGGCGTCGTCGCGAAACGCCACGAGAGCCGCCGCCGAAAGATGCTGGCACGCATCGGCAAGTATGCTGCGGGCATTCTGCTGCCGCTGGGTATCGCGGCACTCTTTCTGTTCACGGATCACGGGCAGCCGACCGAAGAGGCCGCGCTCGTGCATGTCATATTGCCGGACGGCAGCCGCATAGAGCTTGCGGGACGCGACGGAGCGGCTATTTTAGCTGCGGACGGAACGATGGTCTACGGCGAGAACACGTTCGTGTTACCGGAAACCGCGAACAATAGCGAACCCGCCTATCACACAATAGAGGTCGCGAGCGGCGGAACATTTCGTTTGTCGCTCGGCGACGGAACGGTCGTTTATCTCAATTCGATGACCGTGCTGCGCTATCCCGTGCCTTTCAAGGAAGATATCCGTCGCGTGGAACTCGACGGCGAGGCGTACTTCGAAGTATCGCCCGATGCCGATAGACCGTTCATCGTCCATACTTCCAATTATGACGTGAGGGTGCTCGGAACGGAGTTCAACGTCACGTCGTACTCCGGCGACCCGCTCTCGCACACCACGCTCGTCAAAGGATCGGTGATGATCGAAGGCATGGCCGCGCTCACGACGGGACAGCAGCTGACCTATGACACCGCCAATGGACGGTTCACGGTCGCGGCGGTGGACGTAAGTTACAGCACGGCGTGGAAAGACGGTAAATTGCGATTCCGCGACGAACGGCTGGAAGACATAATGCGGACAATCGAGCGGCAGTATGGCGTGCAGGTCGAGTTCGAGGACGCGGCTGCGCGCGAACTTCGCTTCGGTTTCAATATCGAGCGTCACGAATCGCTCGACCCGCTGATCGGCCTCTTCCGCGAGAACGGCCGCGTCGCAATAGAACGCAACGGAGAAAACCTCAGAATAAGGAGCGCTAAATAAAAATTGTCATCCCTCACTGCTAACCGAATAAAAAAGGGCGAAAGATGCTGACACATCCTCGCCCGGTGAATGTCGAACATACCCCTAAACCAAAAGTAAAATTCAACGAACAAATTTATGAAAAAAAAACGTGACTCTTACTCCCGAATGCGGGACAGATTCGTAAAAGTGTGGCTTATGTCGAAGTTTACACTGCTTTTAATTTTTCTGGGAGCTGCGACGGTACATGCCGAGAGCTTCTCTCAGGTAGCTGTGCGCCAGCAGGTGACCCTGCAACTGCGCGACACTTATTTGAAAGACGTGCTGTGGGCCATCGAGCAACAGACGTCGTTCACGTTCCTCTATAATCAGGAGGACCTCGACCGCGCCGGACGCGTGAATGTCGCGGTCGACGGGGCGAGCGTCGAGGAGGCCATCGTGGCTTCGTTGCGCGGCACGGGACTGACCTATACGGTACGCGACGGCGTGATCGTCATTGCGGCGACCACTCCCTCGCGAGCGCAGCAACAGCCGCAACAGCCTCAGGCGCAGACGGTGCAAATAACCGGAAAGGTTACCGACCGGAGCGGGAATCCGCTGCCGGGTGCAACGATTTCGGTCAAGGGACGGCCGATCGGCACGGTGACCGATGCCGCCGGTAATTACCGGTTGATCTTAACCGCACCGGAAGGCGCGGTACTCATTTTCTCCTATCTGGGCATGGAGGCGCAGGAAGTGACGTTCACCGGGCAGACGCAGATCGACGTGGCGATGCGCCAATCGGCGACACAGGTCGAGGAAGTCATTGTCCGAACGGGCTATCAGAACCTCGACCTGCGCGAAACGGCGAGCGCGGTACAGGTGCTTCAAGGCGAAGATATCAATATATCGGGGTTACAGACGATCGACGTTATGCTCGAAGGCCATGTGCCGGGTATGATCTTCATGCAGAACTCAGGGCAGGCGGGCGCTGCACCGCGTCTGCGCATTCGCGGAACATCGACGGTGTTAGGGTCGCAAGAACCGGTGTGGGTTATCGACGGCATCGTTCAGGAATCGCCCGTGAACATCAGTCCGGAACAAATCAACGACCTCGATTTCGTGAACCTCGTGGGCAACGCGATCAGCGGCATCAATCCCGACGATATAGAGTCCGTCGCCATACTGAAAGACGCATCGGCAACGGCGCTCTACGGTGCACGCGCCGCCAACGGTGTGATCGTCATCACCACGAAACAGGGACGGCAGGGCCCGCCGCAGGTATCGTATTCGTTCTCCGGAACGTTCACGAGCCGACCGCACTACTCCGACGCGAGCGTCAATATGATGAACTCGCGCGAGCGTGTCGATTTTTCGCGCGAGCTGCTCGAAAAACGGGTGCAATACCCCAGGGTCGAACACTGGCTTGGCTACGAGGGCGCGATGATGGACTATTGGACGGGGCGCATTTCGTTCGACGAGATGCAACGCCGGGCCGGATACTATGAGTCCATAAACACCGACTGGTTCGGTCTTCTGACCCAGAACACGCTCTCGACCAAGCACACGGTGAGCCTGTCGGGCGGTACTAATAATCTGCGCTACTACACCTCGGCAGGTATGGACGACACGAAGGGCGTAATTCGTGGCGAGGTGAACAAACTCTACACCGCGACGCTCAACCTGGTTGCCAACTACAACCGTTGGAGTCTGCGCTTCAACATGAACGCCAACGCGGGCGACCGCCGTTACACGCCGACCGACGTGGACGTGGTGCGCTATGCCTACGAGACCACGCGCGCGCTGCCGGCCTACAACGAAGACGGCTCGCTGTGGTTCTACCCGCGTCAGGTGCACAATAATGTTTTTCACGATTTCAGCATCATAAACGAGATGAACAATTCGTCGTTCAACGTGCGTTCGGCAGGAGCGAAGGCTACGGCGGTGCTGGATTACAGAATATCTTCCTCGCTGAGGGCCTCCGTCACGGGTTCATATTCGACCGCGAACACAACGCAGGAGAACTGGCACGGCGAGCAGTCGTTCTATGCTGCGCGACTCCGGTTGCCGGCGGCGAATCGAGGCATGGATTATAGTCTGATGCCGTTCGGTGGTGAAATGATATACCAAAACACCGAACTCAAAGCCTACACGGCCCGTGCACAGATCGATTTCAATAAATTCCTCGACGAGGGGCGCGATCATTTTTTCACCGCTGCGGCGGGCAGCGAGATCACTTCGGCGCAATATTTCGGCGTGAACCGCACGTTCCGTGGATATCTTAAAGAGCGCGGCCGCAAGATGGCGGCTGTCAATGCCGAAGATTACCCCGTTTTTGCACAGTGGCAGCTGACAGACTCCAACGCGCTGGGTGTCTGGCAAGACCAACTGACCAACCGCGTCTCAGGCTATGCGACGGCATCCTACACATACCGGGGTGTTTATACACTCAACGCCAACGCACGTTTCGACCAGAGCAACCGCTTCGGGGCGCGCGCCAACGACCGTCTGTCGCCCGTATGGTCTATTGCGGGACGCTGGCATATCAAGGAAGATATCCTGCGCGGCGTGCAGTGGATAGACGAACTTTCGCTGCGCGGTTCGTTCGGCTATCAGGGCAACATGCTCGAAAACATATCTTCGCAGCTGATATTGCAGCGCGAGGGTATAAACAATGACTTCGGAGAGTACGTATCGACCATTTATGCCTTTGCGAACCCCAATCTGAGATGGGAGAAGACGCAGAGTTACAACACGACGCTCGATTTCTCGCTTTTCCGCAATCGTCTGGCGGGTACGGTGTCATACTTCTATAAAAAGACGAACGACGCATTCCTGACCACGAGCATCTCGTCGATCAACGGCAAGAGCAACTGGGTGGTGAACGCCGGCCGGCTCGAAAATCAGGGAGTGGAGATCGGCCTGCGGATCACGCTTATCGACAACCGCTGGCATAACCCGAACGGCGTGCGCTGGTCGATGAACACCAATTTCGGCCGTGTGACCAACAACGTCGCCGGAGCGCGCCAGGACAGAACGCTGACCAACATCGTGACCTACCAGAACTATCTCAACGGCACGATCGAGATACAGGGACGCCCTATGAATTCGTTCTACTCCTACCAGTACCAGAATCTCAGCCCGCTGAACGGCGCGCCGGTATTCTACGGCTCGGACCGCTATGTCTGGGTGAACAACCAGCGCATCGACCTTTGGGACAGATACCAGAACATGGAGGCTACCGACGTTTTCGCCGACGTGATGGTATATTCCGGAACACGCGTTCCGACGTTGCAGGGCGGCATCCAGCACTCGGTGGCGTTCAACCGCTTTTCGGTGGCGATAAATACCTCTTACAGTATCGGGTCGAAGATTCGCCTGCTACGTCTATATTCCACGGCGAATCCCGCCAACAACACATTGGCTCCGCTGCCGTCGGCCAACGTGCGCCGCGAATTTCTCGACCGCTGGCGGCAACCGGGCGACGAGAGGCACACGAACATTCCTGGCGTTATCTCAGGTGCAGATTTCCAGGATGTTTCCAGCTATGCATGGTGGCGCAACATGACCAACGCGAACGGTGAGCCGATCGCCTTTGCCAACACTCTCTGGGATATGTACGACAACTCCGACCTTCGGGTGGTGAGCGGCAATTTCCTGAAAATTCAGGCGATGACGGTGCGTTACAACGTTCCGGACAAGTTTGCCCAGCGGCTCGGCCTGCGGTCGATCTATGTGGGTCTTTCGGGAACGAACCTTCTGACAGTGGCCGACCGCAGCCTGCGGGGTCAAGACCCGGCGACGCAGAGCGGCTCTGCTCCGACCATAAACCTGTCGCTACGGCCTACCTACTCGTTCAACCTTAATATTTCGTTCTAACGATGAGAAAGATCACACATATAATATTATCAGCGGCGGTCATAATCACTATGACCACATCATGCGGCGATTTTCTGAGCAAATATCCCAACGACCAGTCTTTCGTAAATAACGTCGATGATTTGCGCGAACTGCTGCTGGGGCGCGGATATATGCCGGCAACCACCGGTACGGATATCGGGGCGTGGATACACGTAATGGACGACGACGTCACCTATGTAGCTTCTCAGTCAAGACCTCCGAGTATCGATTTCTTCCAGTGGGAACCATATATCGAGACGCGGAACACGTGGACGATCCTCTATGAGCGCATCAGCATAATGAACGCCATCATGGGCGAAATAGACCGCTTCACCGACGAGGCCGGTTATGCACAGGTGAAGGGCGAAACGCTCTTCCTGCGCGGCGCTTACTACTGGTGGCTGACCAATCTTTATGCGATGCCTTATGATGCCCGGACGGCGGCAACCGCGATGGGTGTACCGTTGAAACTCACGCCTGAGATCGAGGCACGCCGTTTCGCGCGCAACACCATGCAGGAGTGTTACAATCAGATCGTTACAGACCTTACCGATGCAATCGGCTACCTGCGCGGAGTGCAGCAAACGAGCAGGTATCGCGCCAGCGAGATGGCCGCACGCCACCTGCTCGGACGCGTACACCTCTATATGGGTAATTGGGAGCAGGCCGTGCGTCAGTGCGACACGATTCTGCTGGGCGGCGGATTCCAACTGGCAGACTTCACCGCCATGCCCAACGGCAGCGACGCGATCGGATATAACTCTTCGGAGACGATATTCACAAACGGCGCGATGCTCGTTTTATCCTCGTCCGGAGATTTCGTAGTTATGGGCAATAACGAGTTTCTGCGCAGTCCCGAACTTGTGGCGATGTACGAGAGCGCAGACAGGCGTCTCAATCTGTTTTTCCGCGTACTGGTAGGCAACTCACGCATAGCGAAAAAGAGCAGCAACGTTACTAACCGCTGTTCCGATTTCTTCATGTTCCGTCTGCCGGAAGTCTATCTGAACCGCGCCGAAGCGCTGGCAATGCTCGGACAATATCCGGCAGCCATCGCCGACGTGCAGGCATTGCGCGAGCAAAGGATAACATCCTATAACGAAACGATCACGCTCACGGGCGAGGCATTGGTGAATTTCATCCGCGACGAGCGTCGGCGCGAACTCTGTTTCGAGGGCCATCGCTGGTTCGACCTGCGACGCTATGCGGTAAGCTCCAAGTGGCCGTATCAGAAAGAGGTCAGACACGTCTACTTCGATGCGATGTCGCCTATGGGGAATCTCGTGCTCGGACCCTTCGACGAAGACTCGGCATTCTGGGTGCTGCCGATCCCCGAGCACGAAATGGAGATCAACGCCGGCGTGCTTATGCCGAACCCCGCGAGAGAACGCAAAGAAGTCGTACCGTTTTAGTAATCCTTAAAGCAAAAAACAATGAAAATAAAACAATATATCGCACTGTTCGCCGCTGCCCTGTTCGTCGCGGCGTGCAGCAACGACGACAACGGGCGACTTTCGCCCAGCGGGCAGGACATAGACTGGTTCGCCCTCTCGCCGAGCAGCGATCCGACCGATCAGCTGCGCTATGAAATATACCGCGACTACGGCATTTCGGTTTTCTACAACGATACGATAGGCAGACAGGAGCGCGGCATCGACGGCTACGGCGACCCGATAGTGCATTACGAAATGCTCGATCCGTTCTACTATGTAACGGGGTTCGGCGTGGGCAATTATGAACTTTCTACGAACCGCACGGCGATCCATACAGCTGTCGGGATTATCAGAGACCGCATAATTTCCGGCCTTATCCCCGGCAGCCGTCCGCGCAACATCCTGCTCGTGGACAGGCTGACGACTACGGTAATGTCCGGACTTACGCCCGTAGAGCGTGAATTAGTGATCCATGTGGGACTTCGGAGTACGATAATAAGTAAAGTGGGGCAACTGGACGGCATGACACCGGCGCAGATGACCGCATACGCGAACGAGGTACTCGGCACGATGTGGTATGAGTATGCGATGACTAATTATGAGGTGCAGATGAACGAATTTTTCCAAGTTTCGGAGTTGCAGTGGCCTCCTTTCATTGCCTCCGGCCCAAGCCAAAGCATCTACCGTCCCAGCCAACTCAACAGACTCCTTTTTCAGTCGGGGGCGCCGGGCGATCCGAATGCCGTCCCGCCAATTCCGGCGAACCAAATCCTGAACCCGAACTGGCGGGCGCATTGGAATCAATACGGTTTCCTTACCAACTCGTTAGTTACTACCTATGTTTGGGAAAACCCCGCCGGGTCGGGAATATTCACCACATGGACTCCTCCATCGGAGGAGGAAGACGCCACTTCGTTCTTTATTGCAGCTTTCAACTACACCGAAGCCGAATTCGCAGCGATATACGAAAAGCCCGATACTAACCCTTACTATTTCCTGTTGCTCGAAAAATTTCAACTTATCAAGCAACTGATAGAGCAGATTAAAACCGACAATCAATAGCCTTATGAAAAAGATATTTTTTGCTATCATATCGCTCGCCCTGCTTTCAGCGTGGGCGTGCAAGGACGACAAAGGCACGATGTTGAGCGTCTCCACGAACGATGTAGTGCTCGACGCGACAGGCAACCCGCAGGTGATCGCCGTGCAAAGCAGCAATGCCATATGGCGCATCGACTCCGACGCCGACTGGCTCAACATCGAGCGCGACGAGCAGGGTAATGTCGCCATCAGCGCTTTCAGCAACTCGCGCCGCACACCGCGCACGACACGGATCTTCATTTCGGCCAAAGAGCGCTTCGAGCGGATCACCATCACGCAGGAGGGCAGCCTGCGCGAAGTCGGCGAACCGTATCCCAATGCGGAGAATCCCATGGGGGTTATATATATGCTGACGGATGGCGGTAAGCACGGCTTGGCCATATCTCTCGATGAGGTGTCGGTAGGCTGGGGTCCGGCGAATGAGGAAAATCCGGGGGCAAGAAGTGTGGTGGACGGCAAGGCGAACACACGCGCGATAATCGAAGCGCATGGTAGCAGTTCCGATTTTGCGACCAGATACCCCGCATTCGCGTGGGTACACGGCCTCAATAGCGGCGACATCAATGGCGGATGGTACATTCCGTCGTTCTGGGAGTTCATGCAAATGACGGCATTCATTAATGACGGCGCGCTGGGATTCAGCCCTGATACACCCGCCCCGGGAGCGATGATGATGATGCTGAATACGATCAACAACCTCATTCGGACTCATGTCGGCGCTACGGGCAACTTCCCGCTCGATGCTGCGGCAAGAGCGCGATACAACGCCATAATCACCGGACTGGGAGGCGTTGCTATAACCGATGTTGGCTCGACCATCGCACCGGTATATTGGACATCATCGGAGGTCGGCAGCACCAATGCTTATACCTGCGCGTTTAATTTCACCGCCTCCTTTACGCAGAACACCTCGATAGCCAAAGCGGCTTGGGACGGTGCGCCTAATTTGAGACGCGTGCGCGCGATATATGCATTCTAATATTAACAGTTTGTCATTCCTGTCGCTCCTGACGGAACGACAGGAATGACAGTTTTGAAAAATTACCTTTACACTATGAAAATTAAATCTTTTCTTCCGATATTCATCTGTTGCCTCGCGGTCGGATGCGCCACGCAAAGGCAAGCGCAAGTTCAAACAGAGCCAGAGCCGCAACTCAATATCGTTACCGTGTCCGTCGAAGATAACGTCACACGACAGGCGCTCATCCTTCCGAGTGGAGACACCGTGTGGAGAACCATTGTCGCAGGCGCTACGCCCGAGCAACTAGCCGAAATGGGGTTCAGACAAGGGTTGGATAGCGGCTCGGCGATGGCCGCCTCATTTACTTTCGAAGGCCTCGACGGACGCGAGGTCTCGTTCGCCGACTTCGCGGGCAAATACATCTACATCGACGCATGGGCGACGTGGTGCGGGCCATGCATACAGGAGATACCGCACCTCGAACGGTTGGCCGAGCAAATGGCCGGGCGCGACATCGTGTTCGTCTCCATTTCGCTCGACCGCGACCGCGAGGTGTGGGAGAAAATGGTGCGCGAGCGGGAGCTTGGCGGCGTGCAACTCTGGGCCGGCGAGTCGTCCGATTTTGCCGACCAATTTCAGATCAGGGGTATCCCGCGTTTCATTCTTATCGGCCCCGATGGACGCGTGATCAATCCATCGACAGTGCGCCCGTCGAATCCCGATATATACGAGATTATGGACGGCGTGATCGAGGGGCGGTTCACCCCCGAGCAGACGCTCGAATACACACAGCGGGGGATGCCGAAGAAAGATATTCGCGGAATGCAGTCAGCCGGGTTCACTTTCGAGAGCATAGACGGCGGGCAGGTTTCGCTCGCCGACCTGCGCGGCAACTATGTGCTGATCGACATCTGGGCGACATGGTGCGGCCCGTGTTTGCGGGAAATCCCGCACCTTAAAGTGCTGAAAGAAAGGTTCGACGGACGCAATATTACGTTCGTAGCCATATCCAGAGACCAAGATAAAGAAGCGTGGCAACGGATGGTGCGCGAGCGCGGTATGGGCGGCGTGCAACTATGGTGCGGCCCCGAAATGAACGATTTCCTGAGTTTCTACCGCCTGAACGGCATTCCGCGCTTCATACTGCTCGACAAGGAGGGCAAGATCGTGGATGACGACATGCGCGTGCGCCCGTCGAACCCCGATATCATAGCTCTGCTCGAAGACCTTGAAGGGCTGTAAACCAAAGGTCTGTAAAATGCACGAACCCCGCGCTACCGAGCACGGGGTTCGTTTTTATATTTTTATTTCCGCCCCATCGCCGTATACAAGAGCGGCATAACGTTCTGAGGGCGAGGCGATATGGTCGCCCAATCCGTACTCCGGCCAACGGCTGTCTACGAGCGCGCGGGTAGCCGCATCGCTGACAACCACATTCGGCACGCGCGTCGGATAACCGTCCCGATATGGCGCTTTCGTGCGCGCGTCTATGACCAGCGTCGAGCCGTGCATACGCATGTCGCGCGCGGGATCGACAGCAGCCAGCACAAACCACAGCAATTCTTCGGGCGTCAACCCACGTGTCGCCGGGTCGGCCAGCACAAGGAAATTCACATCTCGCAAACCGCTGTCTGCCAACCATTCGACCGCATCACACACAGCCTCAGGCGCGACATGCAAAACCACCGCACCCCACTCTGCCGCCATCGACGTATCGATAGACTCTGCCCAGCAAGGTGGTGTCAAAACATCGGGTGCAAAAGGCTGCTTATCCGCACGCCCCACCGTGAGATCGAGCGCAAATTTACCGCCTGCGCCGGGCGTAGCCGTAGCGTGGTCGAGTATGTCGAGAACCCCGCGCGCCCACATCGCGTCCTCACGAAGGTCGGCGTTGCGCATCAGCCGCGCCACCGTCCGCATGTCACGCAAGCCGTCCGCCGCAGATGTCACCAGCAATATCTTATTGAACATCATCTGCCCCGCGCCCCATATCGACGATGCGACCTTGAACGCCTGGCCCGCGTAAGCGCAGTCGATAGAAATAAGCGCGAGATTGTGTATCGTACCCGCCGCAGGCATCAGTAAATCGACGACTTCGGGTTGCAGCGCAAAACGCATCGGCGCAAGAAAGATACGCTCGGTGGCCTGTCCAATATAAAAATCCTCCTGTGGCGGCACACCAACCACCGTCGCCGGCCATACCGCCCCGCGCCGATGCGTTATAGCCGTCACGTGGAACGTAGGATATTGATCTTCAAGCGAATAGAACCCCGTGTGATCGCCGAAAGGCCCTTCCGTGAATTTCGGTTCGGCGGGGTCTACATACCCTTCTATCACAAAATCGCAGTCCGCAGGAACGTAAATATCATTCGTCAGACATTTCACAAGCCTCACCGCCCGACGGCGCAAAAATCCCGCCAGCAGATATTCGTCCATATTGTCGGGCATCGGAGCGGTGGCAGCATAGGTGTAAACCGGATCACCGCCGAGACATACGCTCACGGGCATTCGCCCGCCGTGCCGCGCCCACGCGCGATAGTGCCGCTCGCCTGTCTTGTGCACGTGCCAATGCATACCCGTCGTGCGCTCGCCGGTGATCTGCATCCGGTACATGCCCACGTTGCGCATGCCTGTGTCGGGGTCTGTTGTATTCACCATCGGCAGCGTCACGAACCGTCCGCCATCATGCGGCCAGCATTTCAGCACGGGAAGCAGGCTCAGCCGCGCCTCCTCGCCGCGCAATACGACCTGCTGGCACTCGCCTTTTTTCTTGGAGATTTTCGGAAACCAGCGGGCCATCTCGCCCAACATGGGCAGCATCCGCAGTTTTTCACCCAGACCGTATTTCGGCGCAAGCACCTTGCCGAAAAGCGTGTCGATACGCGCCGCAATCTCATCGGGCGTTGCACCGAGCGCCAACGCAATGCGTCTCTGTGAACCTAATGCATTGACTATCACGGGAAATTCCGTCCCCGTATTCTCGAACAACAGCGCACGCCCTCCTCCCGGCCGCTTAGCCTCGCGGTCGGCTATCTCGGCGATTTCCAGCACCGGATCGACCGCCGCACTCACGCGCACCAGTTCGCCCTGCCGTTCCAGTTCAGAGATAAAATCTTTCATTTAAGTTTTGAACTCAAAAAACGTCATTGCGAGGGCTGTATAGCCCGAAGCAATCCAGTCTCTCGAAAAAGTCTGGATTGCTTCGCCTTTCAGGCTCGCAATGACGCACGTGTGTATAATTGAAACTTATCTACTCCCTCGGCAGTCTTCCGCCACCTTCCCAGATATGGCGGGCGTAGTTGAAGCCGTAGATTTCGTACATCAGGCGCATGATCGAAAGACGATCGACGAAATCCTCGAAGTCCTTCGCATGGTGGTGGTGCGACCATCCCACCTCGGCAATCGCCGCCAGACGCGGCAGAGCCATGTAGTACGTGTGGCACATCGTCTTCATGTATTCGCGCCAAAGGTTGCCCTGCACACCGACGACATATTTTTGCTGTTCGGGCGTTAGTTCATTATACGGGTCGAGTTGATATACCTTCTCCAACGGCAGGAATCCGCCGATTCCGGGAGGTTCATTCTCGACGGGGCGCGACTGATAGTAGTCGAGATAGACGTGTGTGTTCGGCGCCATCACGACATAGTGACCCTTCGAAGCCGCCGCTACGCCGCCAGCGTGACCACGCCACGACATCACCATCGCGTTGGGCGCAAGGCCGCCTTCGAGTATTTCGTCCCAGCCGATGATAATACGACCGCGCTCGTTCAGCCATTTCTCCATACGGCGGATAAAGTAACTTTGAAGTTCATACTCGTTCGCCAGACCTTCGGCCTTAATGCGCGCCTGACATTTTTCGCATTCTTTCCAGCGGTCTTTCGGACACTCGTCACCGCCGATGTGTATGATCTTCGACGGGAAAAGTTCGAGTACTTCGGTCAGTACGTCTTCCAGCAGCGCAAACACCTCGTCGTTACCGGCGCAAAAAACTTCCGGAGTCACTCCCCAGCGACGCCACACCTCATACGGACCTCCCGTGCAACCCAATTCGGGATAAGCGTACAGCACAGCCTTCACGTGGCCGGGCATTTCAATCTCAGGTATGATAGTGATATGGCGCTCGGCAGCGTATGCCACCACTTCGCGGATGTCGTCCTGTGTATAACCTCCCGCGTATGGAATGTCGTCATAGACGAACGGCGGCCGCCCACCATGTCCTATGAGCGTCCCGGTGCGCACCGACGCTTTGGCCATCAGCTCCGGGCGGCTCTTGATCTCTATGCGCCAGCCCTGATCTTCCACCAAGTGCCAATGGAACGTATTGAGCTTGTGCATAGCCATCATATCGAGAAACCTTTTGACATCCTCCTTATCGGCGAAATGGCGGGCAACGTCGAGCATCGCGCCGCGCCAGCCGAACGACGGCTTGTCGTGCACGGTCATCGTCGGAACTGCGAACGTCGCCATTACGACACCGTTGCGGGTCGTCCACTGTGCATTGCCCGCAAGCAGCTGCCGCAGTGTTTGAAGACCGAACCAGACTCCTGCACTCGTTGCACCTTTCAGCGTTACACCGTTCGGCGCGACCGTGAGAATGTACTCCTCGTCATTGGTGAATCCGTCGCGGGTGTCTCCAGTCGAGAGTGTTATCGTGCGGTTAGTCGCCGGTGCGGTTCGCTGCAACGCCGGCTTGTAGCCTAATATTTTTTCGATATCGGCGGCAAAAATTTCAGCCGTTCTACGCAGGTCTTCTTCCTGATAGACTATGGTCAACGGACTATCGACCACCCATGTTCCGCCCGTCGCTTCCATCGATGCGGGACGCGGGACCAGGCGCGTGTTATCAGCAGCGCGAGTGGCGCAAATATTACAGCAAAACGCTGCGGCACACAACATTACGATCAATCTCTTCATACTCATTTATTCTTTTTATTGTTTAATGTTTTTTCTATAACGCTAACTCAAACCACAAATGTATAAATTTTTTTGAGGTTTCGCAATTTTTATAATTTTCACGCGTTTTGCATGAGGTCGTTGTCGTTTTTTGATATTTGAATGATTGTTTTTATGATATTTTATATATCTTTGCATATCCGATTTGCATAAATACGCTTGTTATGGGAAAAAATAACGTTATAGACGCATTGACTCTGAGGAAGTTAAGAGATGGCGATCATGATGCTTTCGAGCAAGTGTATCTTAATTTCTTCAAGCCTATAAGGCTTTTTCTCTCCAAACTGACAGGTTCGTCGGAGGAAGCGACCGAACTCACGCAGATGATTTTCGCAAGGGTGTGGGAACGGCGTGTACAGATCGATCCCGACAAAAATATCAAGCAATATCTCTATACCATCGCGCGCAACAGTGCGCTGAGACATATATACGAAAAACGACGGTTTCACGAGAAAACTGTCGAAGATATGTACGACCGCCTGCACACAAGCGAGAATCCGATCGCACGCCTCGAAGAACAAGAGGTCAAGACATTGGTTCAGGCCGCCATCGAACGTATGCCCGAAATCCGCAGCCGGGTGTTTCAGCTCTATTTCGACGGTTTGTCTAACGAAGAGATAGCCCGCGAGATGGGCATTACGACCGACAACGCCGCACAACACCTCTCGCGTGCACGTAAGAACATCAAGAACAGACTTTTGTCGTGACACACGAATATTTTTTCCGAAACTATTGCACACATGCGTATTTTCCGGCTTGCCGGAAAATAATTGTCATTGCGGGCTTTCCTTGATTGTCGTCCCTTTCCCTTTTTCAAGTTCTGCGACCCGGTATCGCATTTTGTTATAGTACGGCTGTCAATTCGACGGCAGTTCCGAGTATTATATATACGTAGAGTGTAAAAATAGAAAAATGAAATTCTCGGCAGAAGAAAAGGCTACACTGTTAGCCGATTTATTGTTTTCGGGCGGCGCAGATGCCGAACTCGAAAATAAGCTACGTGCGTGGTTGCTCGGACCGGAGGACCAAGACGCAAAAGAGCGCGCCGTCGAGAAGGCATTCTACCACTACGTGACTGAGGATTCTGCTCCGGACGAGGAAGTGCACCGCCTGTTGCGACAATTAAATCACCGGTATGAAACTGCGGAAGAGTTGCTTCTCCGCGAAGCACAGCGCCACAAGGCCGAACTTAAACAGAAAGTCGGCTTGCGACGGCGCAATGCCCGGCGGCGTTGGACGGTGATAGCGGCCGGAAGTGCGGCGGCTGTACTTTTGGTATTTGCAGGAGTGCGATATGCGTTGCAGCCAGGCAATAACGGTTCTGCGCCACAAGCGCCTGCCGAACTCGCCGTTTTTTCGGCTTCGGCACACGAGCATCATAAACACGTGTTGCCCGACAATTCGAGCGTCACGCTGCACGCCGGAAGCGTACTGAGCTACGAGGCGCGCGACAAGGTGACGCTGCATGGCGGCCGGGCATTTTTCGACGTGCGGAGTACGGAAACGGACGAGGCGGCATTCCGTGTCGAATCGCCGAACTTGGGCGTCACGGTTCTCGGCACGTCATTCGTGCTTGCCGATCATCCCGATGCCGAATTAGCCACGCTTGTGCTCTATCACGGCGAAGTAAGGCTCGAAACGCGTCGCTCGCAGGTGCGCCATATCACCGCCGGAAATCTTGTTGTGCTGGACGTTGCAACGGGCGAGATCTATGTACGTCCACTCGCGGACGATGAACTCACACCGCCGCAATGGACGTTGGCGATGGGCGCGCTGTCGTTTGACGATGCTCCGTTGTCTCTGATTCTCGACGAAATCGCGGCGCGCTACGGCATCACGCTCAATAACACGCGAAAGGAACTCGGCGACGAACGCTACATGTTCTCTCTTTCAGGCGACGAGACTCTGAGCGAGACGATGGACATTCTCAGCGCTACGAGCTGTCTATTCTCATATCGCATCGAGGGCGATACCTTATACATAGAGTAAACTTTTCGGAAGACAAATGCAGTTGAAAAAAATACTTTTTTGCGTCGCTGTGCTGACGGCGTTCGTGACAGGAGAGATGCAGGCGCAGAGACCGACGGAACAGATCACGTTCCCGGCCCGCCACATCACGATAAAAGACGCCATGGCGACGATCATCGAGCAGACGAATTATCTGTTCGCCGTGAATCACACGGGCTTCGACGTCGAACGTACGGTCACGCTCTCCGATAATCCGCTGCCGCTCACCCAGGCGCTCGACCAGATGTTCGCCGGTTCTAACCGCGCATGGACGATACGCGGCAGTCACATAATTCTCACGCCGGTCGAGCCTGCTGCTCCGGCGGTTATTCGGGTCGCGCCGGCTGCACCGCCTGTCGTGCGAAACGATTTCGCCGGTTTCGAGGACGAAGTGCGTGCAAATATTATGAATACGCGCACGGCCGGTGTGCGCCGCGATGCGATAGTTAACGTAACGCCTCACGACGGACGGTTCAGCTATCCCGCACGGACTTTCATTCCGATGGTGACGGAGATCCGCGCGACGGGCGTTGAATTCTCGCTCGAACTGCCGTCTGTCCTGCTTAAAACCAACGTATTATACGGTGTCGCAGCCGCTGCGCCGAACCTTTCATTGGAGATCGGATTGGGTCACCGCACGTCGCTCGACCTCGTGGCAGGTTATAATGGCTGGCGGCGCGAAGGCACGGATGAAAACAACAGCAAACTTGCGCACCGGATATGGCGGACCGAGTTCCGCTACTGGCTGTGCGAGCGTTTCAACGGTCATTTTTTCGGTGCGCACGCTTTCTTGTGGCAGTACAACATCGGCGGGCGGAACATACCGATGCTCTTTGAGCGTGAGTACCGCTACGCGGGCCGGGCCGTGGGCGGCGGCGTGTCGTGGGGTTATCATTGGGCATGGAACGCGCGCTGGGGCATGGAGTTCAACGTCGGCGCAGGCGTGGCTTTCATGCATCATGACAAATACGAGTGTCACCGTTGCGCCGATGCGTTGGGGAATTTCCGTAAAACCTACGTCGGCCCCACGAATGTGGGAGTGAAACTTGTGTATGTGATTAAATAGTGACAAGGAATTTAATAATGAAAAGATTAATAACAGGCGGATTGTTGATTTTTGCACTGCTCATCGGCGGTACGGCGGCTACGCACGCGGCTGCCAACGAGCTTAGTGCGAGCGACATACGCCTCGTACGAATGCCGGACGGCACGCTGACCGTGACGTTTTACGTAACGGCCGACCATAATACGGTGCGGCGTGGCGACATGCTCGTGATGCGCCCCGCGCTGGAAAACGGCAACCAGAGCGTCGAGTTGCCCGAATTCACCTTCGATCGCCGTATACGCACTCCCCGCTCACAGCAGCAGCCCACGACGTTCGCCTATTCCGCCTCACTATCCTACGAAGAATGGATGCGCGGCGGTCGGCTCGTGCTGCGCGGACATACCCTGACATGCGGCGAAATTCGCGAAACGCGCATCGGTCTGCTGGCCGAGAACATATTATACGGTGAAGACACTATCGATACCACGATCGTCGAAGTGCCTCTCTCCACCGCCGAAACGCTTGCACGGCAGTTCCCGTTCATCGTCTCGAACGCCGAGATGGAAGCCACGCGTTTCGATTACGACATGCCGCTCGACATGGGTCGCGGCATGACACAGGCGGCGCAGGGCGAAGTGGAACGTTTCATCGACGTTAACCGGCGAGGATCGCTCACGGTGCATTTCCGACAGGGCAGCCGTACGGTCGAACGTTATTTTGCCGACAACAACCGCAATCTGGTCGATATGGTCTCGGCCGTGCGGGCGATCATGGAGTCGGACGACAGCAGCATCGTACGCATAGTGCTTGCGGGGTTCGCCTCACCGGAAGGATCGGCAGCCGTGAACGACCGTATAGCGTGGGAACGCGCCGTGGCGATGCGCGATTTTCTTGTCGCGAACACCGGTATTTCGCCGCACCGTATCAACATTTACAACGGCGGTATAGATTGGGCAGGACTGCGTCAGCTGGTCGCCGAATCGGAAATGCCTGACGGGGAGCGCGTGATAGACATTATAGACAACACGCCGGCGTGGGATTCGGGGCGCAATACGGGCCGACATAGCGAGCTGATGCGTCTTGGCGGCGGCCGCGCATATCAGTGGATGCTCCACAACCTCTTTCCTCAGCTTCGCAACGCAGCGTATATAAAGGTGGTATACGAAAATAAATAGAAAATTTGATGGTTTGATCAGGTTATTATTAAAAAGCAGAAGCGGGTTGCATATATAGTGCAACCCGCTTCTGCTTTCGGTCATGCTGCCAACGTTACTTGGCGGTCTTTTTATCGTAATGCTTTTGATAGCGGCTCATAAACTTATCGACGCGTCCTGCGGTGTCTACCAGTTTCATCTTGCCCGTATAGAACGGGTGCGACGTATTGGAGATTTCCATTTTGTACACGGGATAGGTTTCGCCGTCCACTACGATAGTTTCTTTCGTCTGTACGGCGGACCTTGTCAAAAACACATGGTCGTTCGACATATCCTTGAATGCGACCAAACGATAATTCTCAGGATGGATTCCCTTTTTCATGCGTGTGTGTTTTTTGTTTGTGTATGAATTACAGCGTGCAAAGATAAGATAAATTTTTAATTCTGAATGCCGAAACGGAAGAATTTATCGCTTTTGTCATTGGAGATTGCGGGCTTGACCCGCAATCTCACTCTGATCGTCATTGCGAGCCTGAAAGGCGAAGCAATCCAGTGATTTTTCTTATGGATTGCTTTGGGCTTTACAGCCCTCGCAATGACGCACGAACAAGTGTGTCGCTGAAAACGGCGGGGGCGATGTCGTGCATATTGTAGCGCGAAGCCATCACCGAACCGTAAGCTCCCGTGCTTTTGATAGCCACGAGGTCGCCGCGCCGCAGTTCGGGCAAAGTCACCTCGTCGCGGAATATGTCGGAAGTCTCACATGCCGTTCCGGCAATGATATACTCACGAGCCGCACGCCCTGCGCCGTCAAGGTTCTCTATCGAATGACGCGCCTGATAGAGCGCCGGACGCACCAGATCGGTCATACTCGTATCGAGAATGGCGACATTTCGTCCGCCGGCGGTAGTCTTCGTGAACAGCACCCGCGAGACGAGTTCGCCGCACTGGCCGACGATCGAGCGTCCGAGTTCGAAATGCACACGGCAATCGCCGACGCGCAGGTTCTTATGGAACGTGCCGAAATAGGTCGCAAAATCGGGTATGGGTTCTGTTTCGGGGTCTTCGTAATTCACCCCCAGACCGCCGCCCACGTTAATGTGTCCGAGGCTAAAACCTGCGGCCGCGAACCACTCGTAGAGCGTATTAACGCGGCGGCACAGCTTGGCGAAAACGGCCATGTTCCTGATCTGTGAACCGATGTGGAAATGCAGTCCGCTTACCCTTACGTTACGCATTTCACCCAGCTCGGCCGTGAGTTCCGAGATTTCCCTGTATGATATTCCGAATTTGCTGTCGGCCTGACCGGTCGAGATATAGCGATGGCTTTCGGGGTCTACGTCGGGGTTGATGCGCAGCGCGACGTTGGCCACCTTACCCATGCGCGCGGCGATCCCGTTGAGCACGCCGACCTCCTGCCGCGATTCGCAGTTGAACGCAAAAATATCGTGCCGCAGACCGTACTCCATCTCCGCGTCGCTCTTACCCACTCCCGCATAGACTATTCCCGAAGGCGGGAATCCGCTCTCTATGGCATAGCGCACCTCGTTGCCGCTCACGCAATCCACGCCCAGCCCGAAGCGTCGTACATACTCGAAAATACGCGGCTCAAAATTGGCTTTCAAGGCATAATGAACCGCATAGCCATAGCGCGACGAGTGGCGGGTGACCTGCTCCAAAGTGCGTTCCAGCAACCCCATATCATAGAGATAGAACGGCGTACGCAGCCCGTCCAGCCTCTCTTTTATCGTCGAACTAAGCATGAGCGAGCGGAAATAAATGGTCGTTAAGATTTTGCAGGAACGGGCGTTTATGCTGCGTCGCGATAAGCATCGCCATACTTTGATGGCTCGCACCGTATGAAATCATCTTTATCGGTATCTGCGCCACGCTCGCAAGGATATCGGCCGCCACACCGCTCGTCGAATGCTCCATATTCCCCACCACGCACACTATCGTGTTCTCGCGCTCCACCTCGATCGTGCCGAACTCCTGCAACTCTCCCACTATCTGCGCGATGTGCGATTCGTCGTCGATGGTGAGCGACACGGCGACCTCCGACGTGGTTATCATATCTATCGGCGTGCGGTAGCGTTCGAAAACCTCGAACACCTGCCGCAAAAAACCGTAAGCCATCAGCATACGCGTGGAGTAGATACGAACCACAGTGATGCCGTCCTTTGCCGCCACGGCATGGAAGGTCGCACCGTCGGGTTCTTTCACGTCGCATATCGTTGTACCCTCCGCCGACGGGTCGAGCGTATTTTTCAACAGCACCGGAATACCCCGGTCTTTACACGGCTGGATCGCGGCGGGGTGGAGGATTTTAGCACCGAAATAAGCCAGTTCGGCCGCCTCGTCGAAACTCATGCGGCGTATGGGAAACGTGTTGCTGACATAACGCGGATCGTTGTTATGCATTCCGTCTATGTCCGTCCATATTTCGACGCACCCCGCGCCGAGAGCCGCACCGATAAGCGCTGCACTGTAATCACTGCCCCCGCGCCCGAGGTTGTCTATGTTGCCCGCAGCATCGGTGCAAACGAAGCCCTGTGTTATATACAAAGTATTGCCGGCCGGATTTACGGCTGCCGACAGTTTCTTTTGAATGGCCTGCATATCGACCCGGCCATCGGCCGTTTTCACCATAAAATCCGGCGCATGGAGCAACACTGCGTCATGTCCCGCCTCGCGCAGCAGCATCGTAAAAATGGCCGACGTGAGCAGCTCACCCTGAGCGATCAGCAACTTCTCCGACACCTCGCTGCGATACCACGCCGCCGCATCGCCGATTTTGTCGAGCGCGCCGTGGAGCAACTCCATGGCAGCCTGCCTGTCGCGGAGCAGATCGTTTATGCACTCGGTATATTTTGCACGAAGAGCGGCAACGGTTTCGGCTATCTGCTCGCGTTGGTCGCCCCGGCGTGCCGCAGCACAGATCGACATCAGCGCATCCGTCGTGCCCGACATTGCCGAAAGTACGGTCACAGTGGCTTTACGCGCGGTTATTATCTCGGCTACGCGCCGCATGTTAGCCGCCGAACCTACCGATGTGCCGCCAAATTTAAGGACTGTCACCATGTGTGGTTTTTAACTTTTTGTGATTTATGGCAATGACCGCAGTAAAATATCGCGCAAAAGTAGTGAAAAAGTTTATTTTCGTGATCGATTAACATAAAAAACTGTTGGGCGACAGATATTTTTTCATTTTTCATTATCTTCGTGATATATAAAGACAAAACTTTAACTTTATAATGAACATCGAAGAACTGCGTGAACATTGTCTGGCAGTGCGGGGAGCTGAGGAAAGTTTCCCGTTCAACGACACCATATTGGCATTCAAGGTCATGAGTAAATTGTTCGCCTATATCGACCTCGAACCTCGCAGCGGGCGGCTGCGCGTGGAGATGAAATGCGATCCCGACCGCAGCATCGAGCTGCGCGAGCGGTATGAGGGCGTGTCGTTCGGGCATTTCCCCTCGACGCTTTTATGGAACGCCGTCTATCTCGAAAGCGACGTTCCCGATGCGCTTATAGTCGAACTCATAGCTCACTCTGTGGACGAAGTCATAAAAAAACTCCCGCGCGCAAAGCGGCAGGAGTATCTGGATCGCGACGGCGGATTATAAGAACTCGGCACACGGGTGTCCCGCCGCGTGGGGCGGCGGCGTGACGCGCGGTTTTCGCTGTAAGCGAAAACCCGCACATCTTTTTGTCATTGCGGCTTTCGACCCGCAAAATATCTATATTTTCATAAGTGCCGAGCCTTTATGGGCCGCTATATGATCCGACTTGTCGCTTTTGATCTCGTATTGCGGTTCGTTCGCAGAGGCATGATGCGTATATCCTTTATAGTCAAAGTCCGAAGCATGTATCTTGATTATTGTCCCCGACACCATACCGGCCTCGGAGTTCCAGCGTACTTTATCGCCGATATCGAATTTAGTCTTCAAGCATTATCCTTTGGTCATTACGGACTTGTGACAGTTATCAGGCAAGGTGGAAACCGCGTGTGCTATTCGCAGCGCGTGTAATTAGGTGCTTCCTGAGTGATCGCCACATCGTGCGGATGGCTTTCGAGCATCCCCGAAGCGGTTATGCGCACGAACTTCGCACGACGCAAGGCTGCGACATCGGGCGCGCCACAGTACCCCATCCCCGCACGCAGGCCGCCGATCATCTGAAAGACCACCTCGCGCAGCGCGCCCTTGATAGGCACACGCGCTGCTATACCCTCCGGCACTAACTTACGGATGTCGTCTTCCATATCCTGGAAATAACGGTCTTTCGACCCCGACTGCATCGCTTCTATCGACCCCATGCCGCGATAAGACTTGAATTTCCGCCCGTTGTATAATATCGTCTCGCCCGGCGATTCCTCCACACCGGCGAACAGCGACCCCGCCATGATGCAGTCCGCCCCCGCCGCGATAGCCTTCACAATATCGCCCGTGTAGCGGATTCCGCCGTCGGCTATGACCGGCACGCCACTGCCCGCGATAGCTTTCGCCGCCTCATAAATGGCCGAAAGTTGCGGCGCGCCAATCCCCGCAATAACACGCGTAGTGCATATCGAACCCGGCCCGATACCCACTTTCACGGCATCCGCACCCGCCTCGACCAGAAACCGTGCTCCCTCGCCCGTCGCCACGTTGCCCGCAACGATGTCCAAATGCGGGAATTCCGCCTTTACCAGACCTATCATGCGTGCCATATTGGTGTGATGACCATGCGCCGTATCGATCACTATCGCGTCGACATCCGCCGCCGCCAATGCGCGGACACGTTCCATCGTATCGGGCGTTACGCCCACCGCCGCCGCTACGCGCAGCCGTCCTTTCGCATCCTTGTTCGAGTTCGGATTCTCGCGCACCTTCGTGATGTCGCGATATGTCAGCAGGCCCACCAGCCGCCCGTCCTGATCGACCACCGGCAGCTTTTCTATCTTGTTTTCGAGCAGAATTCCCGCAGCCGTTTTCAGGTCGGGGTCGAACGTGGTTATCAGCCTCTCTTTGGTCATCACCTCGTCGATCGGACGCCGCATGTCGGTCTGAAAACGCAGGTCACGGTTCGTGACAATGCCCAGCAACCGTCGGTCGTCATCGACCACCGGAATTCCCCCGATTTTATTCTCGCTCATCAACCGCAGCGCGTCATACACCGTGTTGTCCTTGCCGATCGTTATCGGGTCGTAAATCATGCCGTTCTCATCGCGTTTCACGCGGCGCACCTGCGCGGCCTGGCGCTCGATGGACATGTTCTTGTGTATTACGCCGATACCGCCCTCGCGCGCGATAGCTATTGCCAATTCGGCCTCGGTGACGGTATCCATCGCCGCCGAGACTATGGGTGCGTTGAGAATGATATTGCGCGAGAATTTTGAACGGATATCGACTTCGCGTGGCAGGACTTCGGAGAATGCGGGTAGAAGAAGTACATCGTCAAATGTAAGTCCCTCTCCCTGTACTTTATCTGATACGAAAGACATGGGTGTAGGATTTAAATTTGCGCACAAATGTACGAAAATTTTGGGAAAGTCGCTATAACGACAACTAAATTACATTTTCGTAGTTCGTGATTTTGTTTTTGTTAATTTTTCTGCTTATATTTGCCTTTGAACACTACACACAATACTAACTTGAAACCAAAAAGTGATAAAAACACTGATTTCAAAGCTGACACCGAAAACGACCTTGAACAAGGTTAATCTTGCTTTGACGGGTCTGTTCTGCGTAATGCTTGCGGGGAATATTTACATGAAGGCGAAGATGGATGGTCTTTACTTTCCCGACCCTGAGAACTGCGGCGCCTATTTTGAATACGAAAATGGGGTTAAAGTGAGAAAGTGTTGCTATGAGGGTCTTCTTTTTTGTCCGCAGCTGCAATATTGCGTTTTTCCGGGAGACCCAAATTGTACGTTTGATTGTTTGGAGTCAGGTCCTCCTTGCGTGCCCGGACCCGCCGGCAATGGTAACGGCGGCACATATGAAGATTATAAAAACGTAGGCAAATACACGGTTACAAGATCGGGGAGCGGAGGTGTCACGATCGAGATAATTGAAGCCGGTGGAAGCGGGGGTTTTACTATAACCAGCGATGTAGTTCTTGTAACCTATCATAATGATTGTGTTTGGGATAGGAATAAGACATGCTACGAAAATCTAAGGACGATGCCTCCTATTGTGCTGTTCCCTCCCCAATAAATCCATAGCAATGATACGATTCTTTTACATTGCTCTTTGCGCCTCTCTTTGCTTTGCCTGCAACAGGCAAAGCAAAGAGCTGTCGCTTTTTACGGAGGTGTTCATCGATCATAAAAACGTAGGCAGGCAGACAGCAGAATTAGTCGATTTGGTAGACAGCGTTTTTGTTATCCCATTACGGAGCAGAGAGGACTTTCTCATGGGGAATATCACCAATATTCACATTACGGAGGACAGAATATACATACTTGATGATTCGAAGAGCAAAACGCTGACTGTTCATGATCTCGACGGCAATCCTCTCTTTCGCGTGGGACGTTCGGGGCGTGGGCCGGCCGAATATCTCGGTATCGGAGGTTTTCTCGTGACACCGGAGCATATTATGTTGCTAGATGGTCAGATGGACCGAATGCTGGTGTATGATGCTTATGGCGTATACCAATACTATTTCGAGAGCGAAGCAGATGCCGTGGGATTAGTGAACGACACGATTTTTGTCGAGCATGACGGTGCGGGAGGCTTTGCGTTCAGAAATATGAAGGGCGATGTTCTGCGAAATGCCTCGCTCGATTTTCGGGGAATCGAGGCTATAGACTGGAATAATTTTTCATATCAGGGCGATAATTTGAACTTCCTCGATATTATCAACCAACGTGTATATAGGGTTACACCCGATTCGCTAATGCCGCACAGACAGGTTCATCTCGGCAGGTGGCAGGTTTCGGCTAATTACTATGACGCATTTCGGGGAAGTGCGCCGACCAATATGTTTGCGAATGTGTATCAACAGACGCTCATTTTTTCTAATAATGACCATGGGATGCTGTTAAGATACAGAGAGAATTCTGTTTGGGAATCTTATAATTTTCAAGTAAAATTCCTGCCCAGAATGGCTTACCGGCATAAAGCATCGGGACGGACATTGCTATTAGGTGCTCCTTCATTAGGAGAGGATTATGAGCCTGCCTTTCAATTATTGTATGTATTGGGAAGTGTTTTTACAACACATGAGGATTTCTTTGTGACTTCGGTTTTGCCCGGTCGTGCGCTTGAATTTGCAGAGAGCGAGAATGTCGAAAATGCAATGTTGCTTCGACTACAAAAGCGTATTCTTGATATGGAGATTTCCGAAGATGACAATCCGCTATTGCTGTTTTTTCGCTTGGGAGAGCCGGAATAGGAATTAGGGTTTTGTTCGTGGTAAATTGCGCTCTGACGGGTCTGTTTTGCGTAATGCTTGTCGGTAACATCTACATGCGGGCGAAGATGGATGGTCTTTACTTTCCCGACCCTGAGAATTGTCAAGCTTTCTTCAAATATGAAGATGGGGTTCTGGTACGAGATTGCTGTCCCGTTGGTCTTCTTTTTTGTCCGCAGCTGCAATATTGCGTTTTTCCGGGAGACCCAAATTGTACGTTTGATTGTTTGGAGTCAGGTCCTCCTTGCGTGCCCGGTGAAGCTGGCGGAGGCAAGTATTATGTAATACCCTATGATTTCTCAAAACTCCCGGCCTCAGCTGGAAATTGCTCTAAATGCGGTCTGCCACTTACCCAAACGCGGTATAAACAAGACTGTTGGTCCGGAGGCACCAGCAGTTGCACTGCTTATGACTACTGGCTAAAAGACCCGCATTTTTGCTAAAAATCTTTAAGCTATGAATTAGAAGATGACTGTTCAAAAAGCATTCATAACTTTTTGAACAGTCATCTTCAATAAAAATGAAGTAATATGAGATATACCGGTTACATAGTTTTGGCATGGTGCCTCGTCGTTTTCGCGGGCTGTACCTCAAAAACCACTGACGACACCTTTACAATAGACATAGACCTTTTGGCAAGTCAAGACCCTCTTTTCAAATTCGAGATAAACAGATATATACCCCTCGAAACCAAAGACGATGTGCTTCTCGGATTCATTCGGAATATCGAGTACCGCAATGGCATGTATTTTATTTCCGATTGGGATTCGAACATTATTCATATATTCGATAACGACGGAAAGCATCTCTTTTCTTTATCGAAACAAGGGCGCGGTCCGGGCGAATATATTTCTGCCAGCCATTTCACACTCGATGAAGAGATGAATATATATGTATTTTGTGGTAAAACAACACATATATACAAATATGCTTATCCTGATTACAAATTCGAAAGCTCGATAGAGATAATAGATGGTAATCTTATTGAAATATGTTGGCATGAAGACATTATGTGGGGAGCTAATTATTTAAGCAATATGAAAGCCGAAGGTTTGGTACAACTAAACAACGGGGTTGTCGATATAATAATACCATTCCGAAAAGAGTTCGATGATCCGACAGAAAGGTTACTTGTAAAGCCTCAAAGTTTTTATTACAGCGAGACGCTGCTTTTCAATCAGAGGATGTCGCCCGACGTATATCGTCTGTCGGGTGAAAAGGCTGAAAAGATTTTCAAGATAAAAAGTAAACACATGGTCAGATCGGCTGATTTCGACCCGCATACAGATATAAACATATTAGGATTTAATTCGTTATTCCAGGGCGAGAATTTTATTGCCGGAACTCTTTGGACAAATAATATTCACACGTACGATATTTTTGTATATGAGCCTTTAACTCATAGGGCATCATTGATAGATGCCCGCAATCTGCCCAGAGATAGTGGTAGCATATCTGCGGTTAGCGGAGATTATTTTGTTACGATTGTCAGTCCTGCCAGATTGATTCACGAAGATTACGGAAAAGACCGCCTGCTCGACGAACTTATGTCGAAGATCACTCACGACTGCAACCCCGTAATCGTGGAGTTTTCAATACGCGAGATTTAAGACGAGATTTAAGATGAATATACGAAGTTTTGCCTATCTTGCGGCTGTTTAAATATAAACTTAATATGACCATGAGAAAACTTGCTGCGGGAATAGATATCGGCGGGACGAACACTGCATTAGGGCTTGTAGACCGCGATGGGCGTACCGTCGCTACGGCTTGTATGTCCACGACCGATCATCCGGTTTTGGACGATTATATAAATATGCTCTGTACGACCGTCGGGCGTCTGCTGGCGGAGGCGGGCACGGATGCAGAGTTTGCGGGCATCGGTATCGGTGCGCCGAGCGCCAACTACTATAACGGCACGATAGAGAACGCCGCCAACTTGCCGTGGCGTGGGGTCATACCGATCGTCGAGCGCATCAAGGCGCGATTTGCTGGCGTTCCGGTCGTCGTTACCAACGATGCGAATGCCGCTGCGATAGGCGAGATGGTTTACGGCGGCGCGCGCGGGATGCGCGATTTCATGCTCGTGACTCTCGGCACGGGCGTGGGCAGCGGTTTCGTTGCGGGAGGGCGTTTGATATATGGGCATGACAGTTTCGCAGGCGAGCTGGGGCATATCATTGTCATGCCGGGTGGGCGAGATTGCGGATGCGGACGGCGCGGGTGTCTCGAAACTTACGCTTCGGCGGTGGGTATACGGCGCACGGTGCATGAATTGATAGGCAATGAAATTATGCCGAGCGTGCTGCGCAGTGTGCCGTTCAGCGAACTGACGGCCAAGATGATCTCGGAGGCGGCAGAGGAGGGTGATCCGTTGGCGCTGGCGGCGTTCGAAGAGACGGGCGAAATGCTGGGGATCGCGCTGGCAAATGCCGTGGCGATAACTTCTCCTGAGGCGATATTCCTTTTCGGTGGACTGGCGCACGCAGGCGAACTCATATTCGAGCCTACGCGGCGGTATATGGAGGAAAATATGCTTTTCCTCTATAAGGATAAAGTGAAACTGCTGCCGTCGGGTATCGACGAGGGCCGGGCAGCGATTCTGGGGGCTTCGGCGCTCGTGTGGGATTCGGTAAATGGATGACACGCATACGTGGTTTCAGGCACGCTGTTGGCGGCGGGTAGCCTGAGCGCAGCGAAGAAGTAGTGACCCGCCGCGTAGGGCGGCGGCGTGCCGCGGCTTTCGCAAAAAGACGCGAAAGCCCCTGCCGGACGTTTTGTCATTGCGGCCTGCGAGCTGCAATCTTAAACATCAATCGTCATTGCGAGCCTAAAAGGCGAAGCAATCCATCTGCCTTTCTCTGGATTGCTTCGCCTTTTAGGCTCGCAATGACGATTGCTATTTATATGACAATATTTATAATTTTCCCCGGTACGACTATCATTTTCTTCGGCGCGCGGCCTTCGAGCCAGCGTGCGGTGTTCTCGTCTGCGAGTACCGCCGCCTCGATCTCGGAGACGGGAATGCCTAATGGCAACTCTTTCTTGAAACGCAGTTTGCCATTAACCGACACGGGATATTCGAAACTCGCTTCGACCAGATACGCAGGGTCGAATTCCGGCATTCGGGCATCATAAAGCGGCTCGCAGTGCCCAAGCGCCTTAGCCCAAACCTCTTCCGTAATGTGCGGTGCGAATGGATGCAAAAGTCGCGTCAGCGGGTCGAGAATGGCGCGCTTGCGGCAGTCGCCGAGTTCGTTCAGACAGATCATTAACGCGCTCACCGCCGTGTTGAACGAAAAATTCCCGATGTCCTCGCGCACTTTCTTTATCGTTTTGTGCAGTGTTTTCAACTCGGCGGGCGTGGGTTGCTCGTCCGAGATCGGCGCGCCGCCAATGCTGCCTGCCATCCTCCAAAACCTGCGCAGAAATTTATGCACCCCGTCGATGCCGTTCGTGTCCCAGGGTTTGCTCTGTTCGAGCGGCCCGAGGAACATTTCGTACATGCGCAGCGTGTCCGCGCCGTAGTCTTCGACAATGCGGTCGGGGTTCACGACGTTGAACATCGACTTGCTCATCTTCTCCACCGCCCATCCGCACACGTAACGCCCGTCTTCGAGTATGAACTCCGCGTCGGCGAACTCAGGCCGCCATGCCTTGAAACCTTCTATGTCAAGCATATCGTTGCGCACCAGCCCCACATCGACGTGCAGCGGCTGGGTTTCGTAACCCTCGCGCAGCCCGTGCGAGACGAACGTGTTCGTCCCCACGATGCGGTAAACGAACGACGAGCGCCCCTGGATCATTCCCTGATTCACCAGCTTGCGCAGCGGCTCGGCCTCCACGACCGCGCCGATGTCGTAAAGGAATTTATTCCAGAAACGCGAGTAGACAAGGTGTCCCGTGGCGTGCTCGATGCCGCCAACGTATAGATCGACGGCACGCCAGTATTCATCCGCCTCGCGGCCGACGAGTGCACGGTCGTTGTGCGGGTCCATATACCTTAAATAATACGCCGACGACCCCGCGAAACCCGGCATTGTGCTGGTCTCGTAGGGGTAGCCCTCAGGCGTGTGCCACCCTTTGGCGCGTGCCAGCGGCGGTTCGCCCTGCTCTGTGGGGCGGAAATCGTCGATGCGCGGCAGTGTGAGGGGCAGCTGGTCGTCGCGCAACGGCATCGCTATTCCGTCCTTATAATATATTGGGAACGGCTCGCCCCAATACCTCTGGCGGCTGAAAATCGCGTCGCGCAGGCGGTAGTTCACCCTTCGCCGACCGATGCCGCGCTCCTCGACGGCGTCGAGCATCACGCAGATGGCATCTTTCACGTCCAACCCGTCGATGAAATCGGAATTTATCATCCGCCCCTCTTTCGCGTCGTGGCTCGCTTGTGACACGTCCGCACCCTCGACAACGGGTACTATCGGCAGGTCGAAGTGGCGCGCGAAAGCCCAGTCGCGGCTGTCGTGCGCCGGTACGGCCATGATCGCCCCCGTGCCGTAACCCGCTAATACATAGTCGCTTATCCAGATCGGAATACGCGCGCCGTTGAACGGGTTCAGCGCATACGCGCCCGTGAACACACCGCTCACCGTGCGTGCGTCGGCCATACGCTCGCGCTCCGACCGCTTCTTGGCCTGCGCGATATATTCTTCGACGGCGCGCAAGCGGTCGGGTGTCGCGAGCGCCATAACCGCCTCATGCTCAGGCGCAAGCACCATGAACGCAGCGCCGAAAATCGTGTCGGGGCGCGTGGTGAAAATCTCTAATTTCTCAGAAGAACCCTCGACCGCGAAGAACATCTGCGCGCCTTCGCTGCGTCCTATCCAATTGCGTTGGATTTCTTTCAAAGATTCGCTCCACTGCAACGTATCCAACCCCTCCAAAAGCCTTTGCGCATAAGCCGTCACGCGCAGTTGCCACTGTGTCATCTTGCGCTGCATGACAGGATGGCCGCCACGTTCCGAGAGACCGTTCACCACCTCGTCGTTCGCCAACACCGTCCCCAGCGCCTCGCACCAGTTCACCATCGTGTCCGCCCGGAACGCAAGGCGATAGTTATGCAGCACCGCATCTTTTTCGTGCGGCGACTTCGCGGCCCACTGCGCCGCCGTGAAATCCAGAGGCACAGTACACGCCGCGTCCACTTCCGAAGTTCCGCTGCGTTCGAACGCGGCCACGAGTTCCTCTATCGGTCGCGCACGGTTCTCGCGGCGGCAGTAAAAACTGCCGAACATGCGCAGGAACGCCCATTGCGTCCATTTATAATACGACGGATCGCTGGTGTTTATCTCCCGCTCGGGGTCGTACGAAAAGCCCAGCTTGTTCAACTGTTCGCGATAGCGCGCGATATTTTGCTCCGTCGTTACCGCCGGATGTTGCCCCGTCTGAATGGCGTACTGCTCGGCCGGCAAGCCGAACGCATCGTAGCCCATCGGGTGCAGCACGTTGAACCCGCACAGCCGCTTATAACGCGCATAAATGTCCGACGCTATGTAGCCCAGCGGATGCCCCACATGCAGTCCCGCTCCCGACGGATAGGGGAACATGTCAAGAACGTAGAACTTCGGACGCGCAGCGTCGATTCCTGTGCGATACGTCTTGCGTTTGTGCCACTCCTCACGCCACCTGGCCTCTATCTCTCTGAAATTATATTCCATAGTACGAGTCTCTATTTTTAGTCGAATGGCAAAGGTATGAAAAAAACTAATTACTGACGAGTTCTTACTCCACGTATCAATGTAGTTTAACATTTTTCAGAGATTTCGTTAAAAATAACGACAACACCCCTATTAATGTTAAAATACACTCATTTTATTAGTGAAAACATAATTAATTTCAATTTTAATGCTAAATTTTCACGGAAAAATTTGGAGTCTCATGAAAAAGCGCTATATTTGTGCTCACAAAAAGAAAGCACTTTACTGAAAAGCGATTACGATTTAACACAATTTTCGCCTTATTTTAGTAGTTATCCGCATTTTGTCCGTTGTCCGAATATGGTGACGAAATGTTTGAAAAAATACGATAATCAAAGATGACAAAAGAGTATCATCCCATTCCCGTTTTGGCGCGATTTGAACGCAGGCAGTCGATTGCCTGTGTGGCCGTCGTCCGTCCAAAAATGACGGGGGGGGGTAAATGCCTGACAGTCAATAAGTTGCGCGCACATGCGCCGTTCGGCCGCACCGGATTTATATTCCGGCGCGGCTTTTTTATTGCCGTTGTTGCGCGAGAAGCAATACGAAAGATTACACGAAAAATAAAGCATTGACGAACAATCCTTCCGTCGATGCTTCATGATGCGAAAAAAGTGTCGGCGGTTAAATAGTTAACCAATTAATTAATCAAAATCATGAAAATGAGAAAACCGTTACTTTTCGCGACAATGTTATTGACGACGCTGTCGTTTGCACTCAGCAGCTGTAAGAAAGACCCTGCGCCGAGACCGGACGCAGAGAGCATCGAATTTCTCGGCAGCAACGACACGATCTACATTAAGTACAACGAGACACTGGATGTGAGCACCCTGTTCCGCATAGCTCCTCCGCGGGCGTTGGGGACGCTGGTTTACCAAATTGCCAGACAGCCCGATTACAGAGAGGGAGCAGATATAGAAACTCCTTATACCACCGTGACGGCCTATTCCCTGAACGGCAGTATGCTGACCTCGATCGAGGGCGTGAGAGTCCCCGATGCGGTCGCTGCGCCTGCCGGGTCGCCTAATACCACCAGCCAGCGTGCCGTGAGAGAGGGCAGACTGAGGGTTTCTCTGCAAGACGACGCGTCTGTGGAGCAGTTGGAGATCGTTATTGTGCAAACCGACAAGCCTGCATTAGTACCGGTAGTCACGGTTCGCGAAAATGCGCTTAATACGATTATCGATGGTAAGGTGACTCGCGTTCTGACCAATCAGGGCGGCGCGACCAGTTTCAATAGCAGTGCATTCAGTGTCGAGCCTATGGACCTCGAATTGAATGCGTCGGGCAATTCGCGCATCATGTTGGCGCTTGTAAATGCTCCTTACGTGACTCCATTTCCTTTTACGTTCGGCGGCACAGGCTCGGAAACCGGCACAGGCGGTTATATCCTCGCTTATCACAATTCGATGACAGAAGTGGAGGCGAAGGCAGAACCCGAGACCTCGACGCGTGTTGCAAGACTTTATATCAATGTCATCGAGGCAGACCCCGAAGCGCAGATCGTAGGTATTGTGCTGAATGAAGCGGTTGTATCAGCCAACACCGATGTCAGTGTGCAGTTTTTCCAAAGAATCGCGCCGTTTACTACTAATTCCTCACGGGGTGTATCAGCCTTTATACTGGCTAAGCTTGAAGACGGCACTACACGTGAATGGGGTACTGCGAGCGGATCCGGAGGCAGAGACGGTACTCTGATCGTCGGAGAATACAGTGAATATATGGAAAATGGAGGTGGTGCGAATGGTAGTAACCCCGGTTGGGGCAACACTTCTGTTCGTCTGCAATTTAGTCCTGAGGCTCCGGTAGGAACTCCTGTTGCGTTTACAATAGTCCGTCTCCCGACTTCAACGACTCTCGTCGAAACCGCAGGTCCGGAGTGGCGCGTAAGGGTCGAGACGCAGGTTATTGTAAATCCGGCTCTCTAAGGAAGTGCGAAAGCAATCTTTCTAAATCTATAAAGGCATAGATATTTTCGCAGGTCTGTCGGGTTTCGGTGGCTAAACTGAAACTCCGGCAGACCCTCTGCGGAGAATTTCATCTTGCGTCATAAATTATGGAAATAATCTTTACTAATCCTTGTTTTCACACATGCAGCGAATATTAAGATCATTGTGCCTGTTGCTTTGTCTGTCGGCGGTTTCGTTCGCGGCCGTTGCACAATCGACGCCGGCACAACAAATAACCGTCATCAGAGGCACGGTCACAGGCGATAACGCAGAGCCTTTGGTTGGGGTGATCGTAACGGTCGAGAATACGACTCACGGCGCGGTCACCGACGTTAATGGCAATTTCAACCTGAGAGTTCCGGCGAACCTCCCCGCCGCGAGCAAAATAAAATTCTCGATGCTGGGCCGGCAGGCCGTAGAGGAGGTCTACGGAGGTCGGGAACGCATAGATGTTCGACTGAAAGAGGTCTTCCAGACGATAGATAATGTCGTGGTTACCGGTATCCTTAATATGGCGCGCCCCGACATGGTCGGCGCTCATCAGACGATTAAGGCGGACGATATCATACTGCCGCATCTGACTTCGATAGACGATATGTTGCAGGGTGTGGCTGCAGGAGTGATGGTAACTTCGCCGATGCGCGCCGGCGCTGCGGCGCAGATCACTATCCGCGGGCAATCGACGCTGTTGGGCGGCAATTCGCCGCTGTGGGTGGTGGACGGTATCATTCAACCGGATGTGCAGTTGTCGTCAGGTGTGTGGGATAATTGGGTTAGCGCTTCGGGCACCGAGATGAACGATATTATCGGCAGCGCGATCTCGTGGCTCAATCCGATGGACATAGAAACCATCACGATATTGAAAGACGCCTCGGCTACGGCAATCTACGGATCGAGGGCATCGAACGGGGTGATCGTCGTCACGACGAAAAGAGGAACGGCCGACCGTCTCTCGTTGCGGGCGGATTATAACGTCTCCGTCGGACAAAGGCTCAACTATGGCCTTTACAACCTGATGAATTCGCAGGAACGGATCAATTTCTCGAAAGAGGCGTTCGAGGCCGGAGTATTCTACCGCAATGTACCTTTCGATCAGATGTACACCTATGAGGGAATGTATAATATGTTCCTGAGAGGAAGGATAACCGAAGAGCAGTTCATTCGTCAGTATAACTATCTCGAAACCGTAAATACCGACTGGTTCGATTTGCTTACGCGGCCGAGCACGGTGCAGAACTTCAACCTGAATGCTTCGGGCGGCACGTCGAAATCGACATACATGACCTCGATATCATATTCCCGAAATAATGCGACGGAGATAGGCAACGACAGCGAGCGTTTTACGGGTCGCCTTGCTTCGGGTGTAGAACTGTCGTCGAAAATTCGCGTTGACGTACAGATCATGGGCAGTTTGACGCGCAATAATGGATTTGCAGGCGCGGGCATCGACCCCATAGGCTATGCCACGACCACCAGCCGCGCAATACCGGCATACAACCAGGACGGAACGCTGGCTTACTATCAAATAAGAGACAGCTACAAGTATAATGTCGATACTCAGACATTCGGCTTGCCGTATAACATAATCGACGACCGCAGGAATGCGTCGTCGCGTGTTGAAACTCCTGTCATGCAAGCCTCGATAGACTTTAAGTGGAAGCTCCTGCCCGACCTGATGTGGCAGGTAGTGGGCGGATATACCTCCAACGCGCGTATGAGCGAGACGTGGCTGGGCGAAAACTCTTTTCACGTGATCAGTGGATATCGCGGTTATCATACGGGATCGCCTGAGGCGACCGACCCCGATATACGCGCTGCCGCAATACTTAAAAACGGAGGCGTATTGATCACCGACCAAACGTATGCCAGATCGTATAATCTGCGCAATCAGCTTAACTACCTGCGTACGTTCAACGATATACATCGCGTGACGATGATGGCCATGTGGGAGATCAGCTCGATGTATCGCAACTCGAAGTACAACACCGTATTCGGCTATGACAAAAATCGAGGCGAGCGCATCGCCAACCCGACGCCTCCGTCGGACATGCGTCCCATAGGCAATAATGCCCCGTCGGACTATTTCGAGACGTTCCTGCAACTGCAAAAAGGTTTCTGGCGTTCGACGAATTTCACGGATAATAAAGCTTCCTTCGTGATGATAGGCGCTTATTCGTTGCGGAATAAGTATGTGATAAATGCCAACTTCCGTAATGACTGGTCGAATGCGTTCGGTCAGAATGTCAACAGACGCTTCAATCCGGCATGGTCGGTGGGTGCTTCGTGGAAAATGTCGCAGGAAGGATTTTTCGATGCGGTGCGCGGCTTTATCAGCGCGGCCGATATTCGCCTGACATACGGCACACAGGGTAATATATCCAGTACGCAGACCGCCGAAATGGTATTGCGTTACGACCCGGTCCATCCGATATTCGAAGAACCGATCTCTTCGATCTCCCGTATCGCAAATCCGTGGATGACGTGGGAGCGCACGGAAAACTGGAACTTCGGCCTAGACCTCGGGCTTTTCAACAACGGCCTGACGCTCGTTATAGATGGCTACACCCGCTTGTCGAATGTGGGACGTGTGTTTACCGATACGCCTGAAAACGGAGGATTCCAGAGTATACTCACCGGAACGTTCATACGCAATACCGGTATGGAATTCACGCTTAGCGCTACACCGCTGCGAACGGAATCGTGGAGAATAGGGTTCGGCGCAAACTTCTCCAAGAATTGGAGCAGGATAGTGAGAGAAGATACCCCCGATGCCACTTCGATGAATACTACCTCATATGTTGCAGGCGGGATGAACAGGGTGATCGTTCCCGGTAAGCCTTTGGGAGCGTTCTGGGCTTATTCTTATGCGGGACCCCATCCCGAATACGGAATCCCGACCTTCAATCATATAACCGGCCAGCCATACGCTCTCGGAACGGATATGATCCCAACGGAATGGCTTGTATATGCGGGGACGCGTATTTCGGACATTACCAGCGGTATGAACCTTCGCGTATCGTATAAGAACTTTTCGATGAATTCGCAGTTCGTCGGGATACTTGGCGGCAAGACCTTCCTTTTCAATCCCTATTCTACGTTTATCAACGGACGTATGCCCGAACCGGACAGAAACCTGAATAAAGAGCTGGTCAAACGATGGACGAAAAATAACACGGAATCCAGTATTCCGGGCTTGTATATAGTGCCCAACGAAAATGCGAATCCGCTTCTGCTGACGACCCCCGACGATATGGTCGTGGACAGATACCGCATGTGGTCGCTATCGGATGCACGGATAGCGTCGCTTTCATCGTTAAGATGCCGCAACATCAGCATTACATATGCTTTGAGCAAAGAGAGGGGCCTGTTTTCCTCGTTCATGCAACGGGCGAACCTGCGTACCGTAAATATATCGGCTTCCGTGAACAACGTTTTCCTTATAGCGGATTCCAGATGGGGAGGCATGGATCCCGATCTGGGCGGCGACAGAAAGATGCCGCGCTCGTTCTCTTTCGGGGTGAACTTCGGATTCTAAAAATTTTAACAGACAGATATCATGACTAATATAAATATTTCGAGACTTTCGGTAAAGCGTGCGTTCACGCTCGGAAGAAATGCGTTGCTTCTTCTGGGGTTGGCGTGTGTTTCGTGCAAGGATTTTCTCGAACCCAAATCGCCGAGCGAATACATACCCGCTAACATAGAGCAGCTGAACGAACTTATTCTTTCGGCGATCCCTGGCGCAGATTTGAGCCATAATGCCAACACGACATGCGGTTTTCTGGATATTCTCTCCGACGACATCCAAACCCGTGGATTTATCGATCCGACCGGCAGCCCCAGTCCGAATTGGTATCAACAGGGGTATATCGCCGCCATTTATGCGATGTATACATGGCAGCCTAACTACTCGACATACATGCAGACGAGAGGGTATACCATTTTCGATCAGATATATACGGTCTCCTATCATAGACTGGTGTATGTCAATTCGACGCTCGACTATGCGGACAGAGTGACCGCCGACGATGAGAGGATGAGAAACTACGTCAAGGCACAGGCCCATACCCTGCGCGCGATGTACTATCTGCATCTGGTCAATGTTTACGGTGTGCCCTATAACGTCGATCCGAACGGGCCGGGCGTGCCGTTGCGCACTACCGGGGCCAGGGAGAACCGTCCGATGGTACGCAACACGGTCGGCGAGGCCTATGATCTGATCGTCAGTGATCTGCTTTATGCCATAGAGCTGTTCGAGCAGCTCGAATCCACGATGCAGTTCAGGCAGTTCAGGGCTAATATGCCTATGGCGCTGCTGTTGCTGTCGCGTGCTTATCTGTACATGGAAAAATGGGAGCAGGCCGCGTTCTATGCCGAAAAGCTCATAAACGACTGGTCGCACAGGTTTGCGGTCAATAATCTTAACCAGTGGATAGCCGCAGGCATTACCAACGTCGATCCGCAGGCCGCGACGACCGCGAATCCCGACGTGCGTAGAAGACAGTTCTTCTATCCCGATTTTGCAAATTACAACAACCGCGATGTTATCTGGATATATGATGCGGCGAGCAATGTCGCTTCTCTGACTGCAAGGGAGATGTGGCCCGGGAATCAACATGTGATAAACAACGATGCTTATGCGATTATGACCTTGGCATCGCCCAGCCTGATAAACACGTTCCACGCGGATGATTTGCGTCTTCGCACCTATTTTGTACGCAGCCTGTTCGACGAGCCGGACTATTCGACAAATACGTTCAATCAGACAAATGTAAGGTATCGCGCTTACGGGAAACTGCGAATCTCGAATAACGAGACCGGTGTACCCAGTATACAGAACCAGAACAGATTCCTGCCGATTACGGATAATCGTGCTTTTGGACGCACCCTGCGCTTTACGGAGGCCTATCTGACGCTTGCCGAAGCGCAGGCGATGCTCGGACAGTCGGGTGATGCGCTGCAAACGCTCCACACCGTATGGAACGGGCGTTTTGCGGGTGGTAACGTCCCGGCGTCATACACTTCCGGCGATGCGGTGCAGTTGGTGCGCGACGAGAGGCGGCGCGAATTCGCATTCGAGGCGATGCGCTGGTTCGACCTGCGCCGCTGGGGACAGCCGCAGATTACGCGTGTGTGGTACGATACTGTGTTCGGGGACAGGCAGGAGTTCGAACTCGGACATAACGATCCCGGTTATACGCTCCCCATGCCTGCTACGATCCTCGGAGCGAACCCCGATCTTTCGCAAGTCCCGATGTATAACAACGGACAGCCGCGCAGACCGTTATAATGAAACGTATAAAAAAAATCGAGATGAAAAGTTGTTATTTATTTGTACTGTCGGCCTTTCTTTTAGTCGTCGGTTGTTATAGCGAGCCTGCGATCATTCCGAGCAATGTGGGAGGGGCTGCCGACAAATTCGACTTCCCGCAGGGAATGTCGCCTGCCGATGCGATCTTCGTAGATATTTACGAAAGATTCGGAGTAAAGGTGATTTACAAGGACTTCACGCAATTGGACATCGACCGCGCATGGACATCGAGCTCCGGCGGAACGGTGTCCCCGTATCAATGGAACTTCATAACGGACGAGCAGCAACTGTTGGAAGCGGCGACGGTAATAGATCAAAAGGTACTGTCGCTTCTGCCGCAAGACATTGTTCGGGCATCTCTGATACCATATCCTTACATGTATCTGACCAACAACCTTCGCCGCAATATAGGTGCAGGGCAGGTAACTCATTATGCGGTTTATCCGACCAAGGCGCTCGACGGCATGACCGTTAATTTTCATGTCACCGGGGCATCGGACGATTTCCGCAGGGTGAGTTTTCCGGCGCTGGTCCTGCTCGATATTTTCATAAACGCTGTTCACGAGGGAATGGTTACCATGCCCGATGCGTGGTTCGGTAATGTCGTCAGAGACGGAGATGTCCGATCTTATAATTTCGTTATGGCTAACCCGGACAGATACGAATGGTTTTGGGGAAGGCAGGGGCATATACCGTTGGTAAGTCTTATTACCGGAAGGATTTCAACGAGCAAAGAAACGTCGTTTTCGAGCAAAAGCGTAGCATCGGGCACATCGGTACAGCCTCTGAACAGATCGAATTACGAAATGGCCTTCTTTTTTATATATCTGTGTCTCGACCAGAATTGGCGATGGCTTTTCGAGCCTGGCAACCTGTTGCACGACTCACCCAGGTCGCGCGAACGGCTCGAACAGTTCAACGATCACATGAGGGATGTCTACGGCATAGACTTCGATGTGATAAGGGCTAAGCTATACGAGGGTTCGACGGTCGATACATCGCCGGAAAGATTCCTTAACAACCTTAACCCTCAGCCCAACCCGGAGATATATATTTATAATTTAATTTAAATCGAAAGGCGAATTTTTATGAGGGCGATAATTCTTATAGTGTCTTTATTCCTGTTGTCGTGTGCCGCTAACAGAACGGGGCGGGTATGCAATGATGTGCCGGCAGAACGGTACGAAGGCGGGTGGCATCATCTCTCGCCGGACGATACGGGCGTCTATGGCGCGGCGATAGACAACGCACATGCCGCTGCAAGAGGGATGAGACAAAGCCGCCGGCCTGTTACGGTAGCCCTGATCGGCTATGGCATAGACGTGGAACACGAGGCGATTGAAAATGCGATATGGGTGAATCCGCGTGCAGGGCGGAGCGGACGGAGAGACATGCACGGTTGGAATTTTCTGGGCAATGACACGGTGACGCTCGACAGGATCTCGCGTGAGGGCGACCGCGAGTATTTCCGCCTCAGAGACCGTTACGACCACTATGTTATACTTACCGGCGACGGTAAGGCTTATGGTGTCGATCCGGTGACGGGAGCCCCCGTCGAGTTGGAGATTCCGGCAGACAGAGAGGAGCTCGACTATTTCTTCAATACTGTCCTGCCGGAGTCGGTGACGGCCGAGTTGTACAGGGCTTTGCCGTTGAGCAGGCTCGTCGTTTGGCTTATGCGCGATGCCGACCGCAGGATGAGAGAGCAATTCCCCGACAGACAACTGACCGTACAGGACTTCCGTGCCTTGTTCCGCAACCCTGAGCAGGTTACACCGTTCGAAAAAAGGCTTTTTGTCTTTGCGGACCTGATGGTCTCGATTACCGGCAGCGAGAGTTGGGATGATGTGCTGCGCTATATGGACATGACTTTTATGCCATTTCAGGAGCGGGAGTATCAGCGCGGGCTGCGTATCGGGCCGCCGCGCGACCGTGAACTTATCGGCGACGACCCGTACGACCTCGACGATCGCGATTACGGTAGTCCCAATCTGATGGCCGAGAATGCAGGGTTCGGTTCGATGCTGGCGGGGATTATCGGGGCGGACCGTCGCGGAGGCAGAATGAGAGGCATAAGCGACAACGTGAGGATAATGACTCTGCGCGTGGATGCCGGCGAGCGCGACGAATCATATACGAAGGATGTAGCGCTGGCGATACGGTATGCGGTCGACAACGGTGCGCAGATCATACAGTTGGGGAAAACGAATACGCTTTATCCTCGTCCCCACTCGCAATGGGTGGACGACGCTCTGCGCTATGCCGAGAGCAAAGGCGTGCTGGTCGTGATACCGATGATGGACTATTCGTATGACTTGGACATTCAGCCGTTCTATCCGCGCCGCCATACCCGAGACGGCAGAGAGTTGACCAATGTTATTACGGTTGCGGCATCGGACAGCTTGGGTAATTCGTATAAGTGGGCAAATTTCAGCGCTACGCAGCTCGATATTTTTGCTCCCGGAGTGGAAATACTGTCTTCACATACCGACGGCAGATATGCCTTCGCGTCGGGGTCGGCATTCGCGGCTGCGGTGGTTACGGGCACGGCGGCGCTTATCAAAGATTATTATCCCTGGATTACGCCTGCCCAGATGCGCAAGTTGCTGATGGATAACGTGACCCCGCGCGGAGATGCCGAAGTCGAGAAACAGTTTTATTTCTATGCCGAAGGACAAGCGCCACGTATTATCACCGACCTTTTCCTGTTCTCGGAACTGTCGGCATCGGGCGGAATACTCAATGCCGAAAGGGCGTTCAAGGCTGCCGCGTCATTGCGTCGGCAGCAATAGAAAGTTAATTCGCATAAAATAAATAAGGAGGTATTTAAGGTTATTACATTATGAACATACGAAGAATATGGCTGTCTGCGGCGGCTGTTGTGCTCGTCGCAGTGGGTATGGCAGGTGCGGCGAACGCCCAGACACAGATGGTTCACGACACGATACCGTTCGAAATCATTCAGAATAAATTCGTTTTCGAAGCGAGAATAGACGGTAAGCCCGCGCGGTTTATCCTCGATACGGGCGGCCAGAACATAATTATGGCCGAGCATGTCGAGCATTATGGCATAGACCTGATTAAGTCGCAGGCAATTCTGGACGTGAACGATGCCAGAACGCAAGCGTGGCTCGGCGCGGCGAAAGATTTCAGGATAGGCAAATGGATGGTCTGGAATCCGGGAAGAATCCTCGTAGTGCCGAATAACCAGTTCTTTCGCGACCTCGGTGTGGTAGGAACTGTCGGCGGCGATTTTTTCAGCGGCGTATGCCTTACGATAGACCGTCGTAACCGCCGGTTTATGATCTCGCATCCTTACCGGCCGGCCGGTATCCCGCGCGATGCCGGGACACCGATGAATATGGGCAGCACGTTCCATGCCGTCGTGCCCGTTTCGGTCGGCAGCGAAAAGACAGACATATTGTTCGACACGGGCAAGTCGGGCTTTCTGGCTTTGAGCGCCGACGATTTCGAAAAGCTGAGCGCTGCCCGGCAGGATAACGTGGAAAAGCGCGAGACGGGATTCGGTCTGCTGTATGTGGGTGTAGGCGGCATAGAAGGGGCTATTGTAGACACTGTCCATAAAGTGAACGTGCCTGTGATCACGTTGCCCGGTGGCCATGAACTTCACAACGTCGGCAGTCTGGTCGGGCGGCATCCGGCCACTATATTCGGACAGGAAATATTTGAGCACGGCATCGTTATGCTGGACTATCCGCGAGGACTTTTCTACTTCTTCCCGTATGAGGAAGGGCCTACGGATGTGGCGATGGAGACAAGGGCGTGGAACGTGAGGATATTGCCGTTCATGGACGACGGGCGCGGGGTATTTACGGTCGTGATGACGGTGGGTGACGTCGATTTGAGCATCGGCGACCGCGTGTGGAGCATCGACGGGGTGGACCTTGCGCAGGAAAGGCCGGCCGAAGATGTTATTCTCATCCTGCTCGAAGGTCGCGACACGGCTGCGATAATGGTGGGCGACGCGCCTGAGCGCTTACGTGAAGTAATAATCAGAAAGATATGATGCGCAGGATAATATTACTGGTAGCGGGTGTCGTTTTTGCAATGAACGCCGCAGGTCAGGGCAGCAGCAGGTTCGAAGAAGTAATCGATATCGATATCCGTGACGGACGGATTATTTTGCCCGTCACGGTCGGCGGCGTGCCGCATGAGTTCATTCTCGACCCGTCGCGGGCATCGTCGATGTTCGGACAGCAGGCGGGCACGTTGGAAAGGCTGGGCGTGGGAGAAAACTTGTTCGTGCAGAGCCTTGCCGTTGCGGCGTTCGACGAGCCGGAGCTGCCGGGGATTTCGGGCGTGCTTGGCGCAGATGTATTCCGCAGGCATATTCTGACCATCGATAGAGAAGGGCGAACTATAACGCTATCGTCGCCATTCAAGCCCGATTATATGTCGCTGCGCAACCGTGCAACGATGTTATCGGGTGCGACGGCCGGCCGACAGACGGTCTCCATCGGAGGGCAAACGGTCACGGCGTCGCTCGATTCGTTGTTGAGGGTGGGTGTGCTGACCCTCGATTTTACAAGGGCACAGACATTTTTCGAACCTTATGCGACGTTCGCAAGACCGGAAAGGGTAGCCGCGGAACAGCCTGGAAATAAGCCTGTTGCTGAGGATGGCAAGGTCGTTCATCTCGACCGCGAGGCATTCCTGCGTGATGTGTTTAATTTCAGGCGATACAGCGAGTGGAAATTTCAGGGAGATATGCCCGTCGTTATCGATTTCTGGGCTACGTGGTGTGGCCCCTGCCTTCGGCTCAGCCCCGTAATAACGGAATTGGCCGAAGAATACAAAGGACGCGTCAGGTTCTATAAGGTCAATGTGGACGAAGAGAAGGAGATCGCCGCAGGGTTTTTCAATGTGACTGCGATCCCGCTGCTGGTGTTCATACCGATGGAAGGCGAGCCGGTAAGATATATGCCCGTAGGCACTGCGAAAGAAGATATACGTGAGAAGATTGAAACACTGTTGCTTGGGCGATAGTAGATAATCGTAAATAATTGTTCGAGACGCACCCCGAAAAGGTGCGTCTTGTTTTTTATCGTACATTTGTTCGGAAAAATCATCGCACTTTATGGCAAGGCCGACCACGAAACAAGACCTGATAGCCGCAGCGGACGGGCAATTCGAAAAGCTGTGGAAACTGATAGACTCCATGCCTGCCGAGATGCAGGCGGCGTCTTTCGCGTTCGAAGACAGGGATAAAAACCTGCGCGACGTGCTGACGCATCTCCATGAATGGCATCTTATGGTGCAGAGGTGGCACGCCGAAGGGACGCTGCGCGGTGGGATGCCCGCCGTTCCCGGCGAGGGCTACACGTGGAAAACACTGCCCGCGCTCAACGCGAAGATATGGGAGCGGTATCAGGGCGTTACGCTCGACGAGGCCAAACGGATGCTGCGCGAAAGCCATGCAATGGTCATGGCGCTCGTCGAATCTCACACCAACGACGAGCTTTTCGCGCGCGGCGTTTATAAATGGACGAAAACGACCACACTCGGAGCTTACTTTATCAGCGCCACCGCGAGCCACTATGACTGGGCGATGAAGAAATTGAAGCAACACGCACGTATGCGGCAGGACTTGGAAAACACACGCGTATGCTTTTCTCGAAAATTTTTGCTATTTTTGTAAGATGAATTCGGAGTATGTGATCGAGCTGCGGGATGTCGCGATCTATCATGCGCGGCGCGGACGGGCGGCGGAATTGGCGCTTTCGGGCGTCGATCTCGGCGTGCGGCACGGCGAACTGCTCTATCTCATCGGCCGTGTGGGGTCGGGTAAAAGTACCCTGCTCAAAATGCTCTATGGTGAAGTACCGCTCGGCGACGGAATGGCTTACGTGGCGGGTTACGACCTTAGACGACTGAGGCGGCGGGATATTCCGCACCTGAGGCGGCGGATGGGAGTGGTCTTTCAGGATTGCCAACTGCTGACCGATCGCAATGTGTTCGCTAATCTGCACTACGTGATGAAGGCGACGGGATGGCGCAGCGAGACCGATATGCGGCGGAGGGTAGAGGAGTTGTTGGCGCTCGTAGGACTGGCGAACAAAGAATATAAGATGCCTTACGAGCTTTCGGGAGGCGAGCAGCAGCGACTGGCCATTGCGCGTGCGCTGATAAACGCTCCGGAGGTGATCATCGCCGACGAGCCGACGGGTAATCTCGATCCGACGGCGGCCGATGCGATAATGCAGATATTCAGCCGCATTGCGCAAATGGGATGTGCTGTGGTCATGGCGACGCATAACCTTAACCTCATCGCCGACTACCCGTCGCGCACGGTGCGCTTTGCACAGGGGAAAGTGGAAGAGATAGATATTACAAAAAGATAACGACAGATAATGAGCAACGATTTGGAATTACAGCGGCACAGCGGCGGCGAGGGTGAAGACTACTCGGCGTCGAGTATTCAGGTGTTGGAGGGACTGGAAGCGGTGCGCAAGCGTCCGGCGATGTACATCGGCGACATAGGCGAAAAGGGTCTGCATCATCTTGTGTACGAGGTGGTCGATAACTCGATAGACGAGGCGCTGGCGGGGCATTGCTCCTTCATAAACGTGACCATCAACGAGGACAACTCGATAACGGTGGTCGATGACGGACGCGGAATCCCGGTCGATTTCCACGAGAAGGAGGGCCGCTCGGCGCTCGAAGTGGTGCTGACGGTGCTGCATGCCGGCGGGAAGTTCAACAAGGATTCGTATAAGGTTTCGGGCGGTCTGCACGGGGTAGGAGTGTCGTGCGTGAATGCGCTGTCGGAGTTGCTGGTGGCCGAGATCAGGCGCGATGGCAAAATCTATCGACAGGAGTACAGCCGCGGCGCACCGATGTGCGAGCTGCAAACGGTAGGCGATTCGACGACGACGGGAACGACAATCACGTTCCGCCCCGATGCGACGATCTTCACGAGCGTAGAGTATAAGTACGAGATTCTTTCGGCGCGCCTGCGCGAGTTGGCGTTCCTGAACAAGGGCGTACGGTTGTCTATCACCGACCGGCGTGTGCGCGGCGAAGACGGTGAACTGCGGCACGACGAATACTATTCGGTCGAGGGGTTGAAAGAGTTTATCCGCTTTCTGGATGCGACGCGTGAGCCGCTCATCGAAGATTCGATATATATCGATACCGAGAAAGAGGGTATCCCCGTCGAGGCGGCGATTCGCTACAATACGAGCTACAACGAGAACGTGCATTCGTATGTTAATAATATAAACACGGTCGAGGGTGGCACGCACCTGATGGGTTTTCGCCGCGCGCTGACGCGGACACTGAAAAAATACGCGGAGGACAGCGGGATGCTCTCAAAACTGAAATTCGAGATCAGCGGCGAGGACTTCCGTGAAGGGCTGACGGCGATAATTTCGGTGAAGGTCGCAGAACCTCAGTTCGAGGGGCAGACCAAGACCAAGTTGGGCAACAGCGAGGTGTCGGGCGCAGTGGATCAGGCAATCGCACAGGCGTTGCGCAACTATCTTGAAGAGCATCCGAAAGATGCGCGGCAGATCGTCGAAAAAGTGATTCTGGCCGCTACGGCGCGTCACGCGGCGCGCAAAGCGCGCGAACTCGTGCAGCGCAAAACGGTGCTTTCGGGGTCGGGCCTGCCGGGCAAGCTGGCCGACTGCTCGTCGCGCGATCGCGGGCGTACGGAGATTTTCTTCGTCGAGGGAGATTCTGCGGGCGGCACGGCCAAACAAGGGCGCGACCGTGAATTTCAGGCTATCATGCCCCTGCGCGGGAAAATTCTGAACGTCGAAAAAGCGCAGGAGCATAAAATGTGGGAGAACGAGGAAATAAAGAACATGTTCCTCGCCATCGGTGTGTCGCGCGGCACGGAGGAGGACAGTAAGGCGCTCAACATGGAGCGGCTGCGCTATGGCAAGATCATCATCATGACCGACGCCGACGTGGACGGCAGCCATATTGCAACGCTAATGCTGACGTTCTTCTTCCGCGAGATGAAAGAACTGATCGACAACGGGCATGTCTATATCGCCACGCCGCCTTTGTATCTGGTCAAAAGAGGCAAGGCCGAACGGTATTGCTGGACCGAAGAGCAGCGCGAGGCGGCAGTAGAGGAGTTCGGCGGCAAAGGGCTTAATATCCAGCGGTATAAGGGTCTGGGTGAGATGAATGCCGAACAGTTATGGGAGACGACGATGAACCCTGCGGCGCGGATTCTGCGTCAGGTGACGATAGACAGCGCGGCCGAGGCCGACCGTATCTTCTCGATGCTGATGGGTGACGACGTTCCGCCGCGCCGCGAATTTATCGAGCGGCACGCGACATACGCAAAGATTGATGCTTAGTTCGCGCGTCATTGCGAGCCTGAAAGGCGAAGCAATCCAGTGTTTACTTTTTATTGCTGGATTGCTTCGCCTTTCAGGCTCGCAATGACGGTAGACTTGGCAGGTGATTATTTCGTAATTTGTAATTTAAAAATATGAAACCCAACATTAAATTCGTTTCGCCTGACGAGGCCGTGATGAGTATCCGCTCTGGCGACCATGTGCATTTGAGTAGCGTGGCGAGTGCGCCGCAGTGCCTGATCCAGGCCATGTGCCGCAGGGGCGATCGCGGCGAACTGAAAGATGTGCACATCCACCACCTGCACACCGAAGGGCCTGCGCCGTATGCCGACCCTCGTTATGAGGGCATTTTCGAACTGGATTCGTTCTTCGTGGGAGCGAATGTAAGGCGTGAAACGCAGTGCGGCGCGGCGGATTATATCCCCGTTTTTCTGAGCGAAACGCAGAAATTATATCGTGCGGGCGTGCTGCCGTGCGACGTGGCTATGATTCAGGTGACGCCACCCGACAGGCATGGATACGTGTCACTCGGCACATCGGTCGATGCGACGCTGGCGGCGGTGGAGTGTGCGCGTACGGTGATAGCGGTGGTGAATCCGCACGTTCCGCGCTCGTTCGGCGACGCGTTTATTCCGGCGTCTATCATCGATGTTTTCGTCGAGGACGACACGCCTTTGATAGAGGGGCACTTCGCACCTATTTCGGATATCGACCGCGCTATCGGCCACAACTGTGCGGCTTTGATAGAAGACGGCGCGTGTCTGCAAATGGGCATAGGGGCTATCCCGAATGCCGTTCTGTCACAGTTGGACGGCCACAAAAATCTTGGAATACATACCGAAATGTTCGCCGACGGCGTACTTCCGCTGGTCGAAAGCGGCGTGATAAACGGGCGGAACAAAAAACTCGACAAAGGCAAAATGGTGTCGACGTTCCTTATGGGGTCGCAGGCCGTTTATGAGTTTATAGACAATAACCCGGGCGTAGCGATGATGGACGTAGCCTATACGAACGACCCGTTCATAATTGCCCGGCAACCCAAGATGACGGCTATCAACTCCGCGCTGCAAGTGGATATTACGGGGCAGGTGTGCGCCGATTCGATAGGGACGCTTTTTTATTCGGGCTTCGGCGGACAGGTCGACTTCATGTACGGCGCATCGCGCGCAGAAGGCGGCAAGCCGATCCTTGCGATGCCGTCGGTGACGACTAAGGGGGTGAGCAAAATCGCGCCGGTGCTGACGCTCGGCGCGGGGGTCGTCACTACGCGCGCGCATATCCATTGGTTCGTAACGGAGTACGGAGCGGTGAACCTCTACGGTCGCACGTTGCAGGAGCGCGCGCGGCTCATAACGAGCATCGCCCATCCCGATCATCGTGAGGATTTGGAACGCGCGGCATTCGAACGTTTCGGCTCGCACTATGCCTATATTAAACGTACGGTGAAGGTGTAGCACACGTACTCGTGTTATTTACCGCCTGTTTAAAATGCTCGGACTTCCGCTATAAGCGGAAGTCTTGCGGCACGCCGCCGCCCCACGCGGCGGGTCGCTATTTCTTCGCTCCGCTCAGACGACCCACCGCCGCCGGCGTGCCGCACGCACGTGCAATTATCTGATCCTCAGTCGTCTGCCGAGCCGCAGCGTGGTTTCAGGTGTAATATTATTTAGGCGGCAGATTTGAGCTACGGTGACATTATAACGCACCGCCAGCTTGCTCAGCATGTCATTCTGCACGACGGTATGATACACCTCGCCGCCGGTGTTTGCGTTGCTTGCCGCCCTGCTTTGCGGACGTGGTGCGCCGCTCTCTATGCGCGCTATAATTTCTTCCGATGTAAGTTCCTCGCCGTTTTCAAGAGCCGCAAACGCGTAGTCCATAAAATCGTCGTCCTCTTCCAGTTGATCCGTGGCGCGGCTGCGTATGTTGAAGAACGACCTTTCGAGCGCAAAAGTCTGATAGCGAATGTTCCCGCTCTCGAAATCGACTATAAATTCCGGGTCGAACGACTGGTCGAAATATCGCATCTCGAAGTGCAGGTGCGCACCGCGACTGCGTCCCGTCGATCCTCCGAACCCTATCACCTGGCCGGCCTTAACGTAATCGCCCGCCGTGACGTTGTTGCGCGTGAGATGAGCATACCACGTTTCCAGTCCGTTATGATGCCTGATTATCACCATGTTACCGAACCCTCCGGTGTTGAACCGAGCATAGCGCACGCGCCCGTCGAAAGCGGCATGCACGGGGTCGCCGACCCGCAGCGGTATATCGACCCCGTTGTGACTGCGGCGGCCGCGTACCCCGTACTTCGACAACACACGCCCCGTTATCGGCGGATGGAAGTCACTGAGCGAAGAGATGAGTTTCAGTTCCGTAACCATTGGCAAATCGGTGAGTTCGACGCTCCGGTACGAAAATATCTGCGTCGTGTCCCAGTGTCGCGTAAAGATTTCAGCGTCATTATAACGCATCAACGCCGGGCGGTAGTAGCTCCACGTGTTGTTACTGTACAGAATAATCTGAGTATCGGCACACTGTGTAGCGATCGTGTCGATCGGGATACGCGGCAGATCGTCGAGTTTCGGAATTGCCGGACGGCGCGCCTGCGCACTCGCCATGCCGATGCCGAACATAAATGCCGCTGCGGCGGCGAGCAAAAAGCGGAATGATTTCACGGTGTGTATGGGCGTTTGTTAAAATGCAAATATACGAAAATATATGTGTATTTTGCGCCATAAATTTTTGTGTCTTAATTTTATAATAAGGCTGTTCTACGGCCTGCCGATATGTGCGGCAATCATAAAAACTACAATAAGATTTGGTTGAAATGGAATAAATGTGTTAATTTGCTCTCGATGGATTGAGATATTATGGTGCGCACTGACCATTTATTTTCATTTGAGAAATTGAATGAACATGATAATGGAGCATTCGAGCAGATGTTCCATTGCTATTACAGCGCTCTGTGTTTTTATGCCGACAAAATAGTTAAGGATAATGATCTGTCGAGAGATATTGTTCAGGATGTATTCCTGAAATTTTACGAAAAAAAGCCTGTTTTCGACAATATCATTTCTTTAAGAACATATCTTTATCGGTCGGTTTTCAATGCCTGCATTAATTATATTAAGAAATACAACCGCTCCGCACCGGATGACAAATTCGTACGCAATGTCGAAGTTCCGGAATCGGAGGACAATTATTTATATCAACTCGAATCGAGGTTGCTCGATGAAATATTTCTCGGCATCAAGTCTCTTCCGGACAAATGCAGGCAGGTATTCGAACTGAGCTATATCGAACGGTGCAGTATCAAAGAAATAAGCCGAAGGCTGAATATTTCCGAAAATACGGTTAAGTCACAGAAAGCCAGGGCGAAACAACTCTTAAAGGAGAGGCTGCGCGATCTTTATTCGTTGCTTTCTTTCATTTTCTTCTGAATTTTCCCGAAAATCTTTCCACCCGTTTTACATCATTTGTTGTTCCTTATAAAAGGAACTGCATAATGGAACGGAATGATGTACCCGACAGACTGGTCCGAACTATTAAGGATTGTTTGTTAGGGATTGCCAACGACTCTCAGTTCGAAGAACTCGAACAATGGCTTGCTGCCGACAAAGCCAATCGTCGTTTCTATGAAAGGATGAAAATGCCGTCGGGCATATCTGAATCGATGAAAAAGTATTTGGATTTCGATTCATCCGAAGATATAAGACAACTGAGGTCGAAGATCAGGCGTAAATACCGGAAATCGATATTCGGACGAATGATAAGATACGCCGGAATCGCTGCGGTGATAATCCTCGCGGTACTCGGCGGTCGGATTATCATTGACAGTTCCGACAAGCATGTTATCCCTATAATCGGCAAAATCTCGGAGACCGCAGTGTTGACCATGCCCGACGGGTCAATGATAGCTTTGGATAAAAGTACGGAGAACAGCCGGGTCGCAACGCGGGAGAATGTGGATATCGTACATACGGAAAACTCTCTTATCTGCACTCCACAGAGTGATAATGTCGCCTCGGCATCGGGAGAAATATCTTTCAGCAGCTTGAATGTCCCGCGCGGAATGACGTTCAATATTACATTGGAAGATGGAACGCATGTCTGGCTTAACGCCGATTCCAGATTGCGTTTTCCCGTAGCGTTCGGCGACTCGCAGCGGCGCGTGATTCTTGAAGGCGAAGGGTATTTCGAGGTCGCGCCGGATGCGAAACGGCCTTTTATCGTCGAAACCGCAAATCAGAAAGTGACCGTTCTCGGTACACAATTCAACATCTCGGCATATCCGAACGAGACCAGGCAAACCACTACACTCATAGAAGGAAGCATTTCCCTTTCTGTTTCGGGCAGCGCCGAGCAGTTCGTCCTTAAACCCGGACAACAGGCCGTATTTTCTTGTAAAACAGGGGGAGTCGTTGTTAAGGAAGGTTACACCGAAGAAGTTTCATCGTGGCGGGAGGGAATTTTTCTATTCGACGGGGATACCCTGGGTGAAGTTTTCGTGAAGTTATCGAGATGGTATGATTTCGACTATTACATTAACGACGGATTGGAAGGCAAGATCATAAGGGGAAATGCGCGCATACCGGATGATGTGAATTCTATTTTCAGCATTATAGAGATGGTGGCCAGGGTCGAAATAACCCAAAAATCGGGAATCATCCACATCGATACGAAAGAATAAAGAAGCCCGGATAATTGTGCCGATCATCCGGGCGATAGCGATCCCTCTGCAATAGTGCAGCGGGGATAACCTCTCAAACTGCAAAAGTATGAAAAAAAACATCGACTACGACCATTTCCCGTCCGGAAAATGGAGAAAACCCTTATGCCTTATGAAATTAAGCATTGTGGCATTACTGTGCTCCCTCGGCTCTACGGTGGTCGCAGTACCTACATTATCTCAACAGTCCCAGTTGGATGTTTCTTACAGAAATGAAACTCTCGGTTCGGTTTTGACCGACCTGAAAAGACGCACCGGCTATCAGGTAATGTATCTGCAAGAGGTCGTGCCGGAAAACGCATTGGTTACCATAACCAGAAGGAATGCGGAGATACGGGATATTCTTACGGAAATTCTTACTCCGCACGAACTGACATTTACGATTCGGGAAGATATGATCATTATCGTTCCTTCGGAGAGCAGTCAAGTGCAGCAACAGTCTGAACCACAGCGAATTACTGTCGCCGGCACGGTGAGAAGTGCACAGGGAGTGCCGCTGCCGGGAGTAGTCGTTCTTGTCAAAGGCACTCAAAGAGGCGCTACGACCGATGCCGCCGGCAGATTTACTCTTACATATAGCCGTGGGGAGGGAAACATACTCGTGTTCTCGATTATCGGTATGGAAAGAGTGGAACTGGAAATAGGTACGCGTCGGGAGTTTAATGTTACCATGAACGAGTCTGCAATCCAGGTCGGAAACGTAATTGTTACGGGTATCTTCGACCGCGCTTCGGAAACCTACACCGGAGCCGTAACGACTATCAGAAGAGAGCAGCTCGAAAGAGTGGGTAACCAGAACCTTATCCAGACACTCAGGAACATCGACCCCTCGTTCTATGTGATCGAGAGCAACGAGTTCGGTTCGGACCCCAACCGTCTTCCCGATATCCAGATGCGCGGCCCGTCGAACTTTTCCGATATGAGAGATAAATATCAGACGAGTCCCAACCAGCCGCTTTTCATACTCGACGGGTTCGAAACGACCCTGACCAGAATCATGGACTTGGACATGAACCGCGTGGAAAGCGTCACCCTGCTGAAAGACGCTACGGCACAGGCGCTCTATGGTTCGAGAGGAGCTAACGGCGTGGTGGTGATCGAGACGGTAACGCCGGAAATGGGCAGACTTCGGGTTACGTACACAAGCGATCTCTCGATAATCGCACCCGATCTTACGAGCTATAACCTTGCCAACGCAGCCGAGAAACTCGAAATCGAAAGACGTGCCGGAGTTTTCACGTCCACCATTCCCACGAGCCAGATGCTTTTGGATGAGCAATATAATAGGTTGTATAATGAAGTTTTACGCGGAGTCGACACTTACTGGCTGAGTAAACCGCTTCGAACAGCTTTCGGGAATAGGCACTCGCTGTTTTTCGAGGGCGGCGACGATGCTTTCCGCTACGGTATAGACTTCGGATACAATAATATCCAGGGCGTAATGAAAGGCTCGGGTCGCGAGGTGATTTCCGGCAGCATGAATTTCCAATATCGCTACGGTAAATTTATCTTCCGGGATCAGTTGAGCGTAGACTTCAATAAAGCGACTAACTCGCCTTACGGTAACTTTTCGGAATATTCGAGACTCAACCCTTACTGGCGTACCCATAACGAGGACGGTTCGTTGCGTGAAATTCTCGGTTCTTACGCCAATGCAAACTCACAGGGGTATCAACCCATATATAATCCCCTGATCAATGCATCGCTCAATTCGAAAGCCCATAGCAGCTATATGTCGGTGATCAACAACTTCTACGCCGAATATTTGGCCTTCGAAGGTATGCGTTTCAAGGGCCGTTTCGGATTGGTGGCGCAAAGGGACGACAGCGACCATTTCCTTCCGCGCGACCACACCACCTTCCGTAATATCTCCGTAGAGAGCGACGAGTATTTCAACCGCGGCAGATATACGATGAGCACCGGTAAATCGTTCGATTACAACGCCGATATCTCGGCCAATTATTCGGGGGTATGGGATAAGCATGTTTTATTTGCCAATGCGCAGTGGTCGCTGGGCGAAAGGCGTAACGAAAGCGTTTCATTCTCGGCAGTGGGCTTCGGCAACAACAGGATAGACTATATCACATTCGCGAGACAATATCCGCAGACCGGCAGCCCGACGGGCAGCGAATCGCTGAGACGCGATGCAAGTATCCTGGCTTCGACCAACTACTCTTTCGATCAACGCTTTCTTTTCGACGCAAGTTTCCGTTACGACGGTTCTTCTCTGTTCGGTGCAGACAAGCGTTGGAGCAAGAACTGGTCGACAGGCGTTGGCTGGAATCTTCACAAGGAGCATTTCCTGATGGATGTTTCATGGCTGGAAAGGCTGCGTTTGAGAGCTTCTACGGGTTTTATCGGATCGCAGAATTTCAGACCCTATGATGCGCTTGCAACTTACATGTATTATTCTCTCACTTACGATAATATAATCGGAGCATACCAGCTCGGCATTGCAAACCCGAACCTCAAATGGCAGAGAACGCAGAGTCACAACATCGGTATCGATATCGAGTCATTGGATGCACTCGACATTACGTTCGATTACTATGTCAGGAATACCCGCGATGTGCTCACTCCTGTTTCAATGCCGCCATCTTCGGGTTTCAGCGAGTATACCGAGAACCTGGGCCACGTGCGCAACACCGGTTTTGAGACGCGTATCAACTACCATGTCATCCGTGACAGGGAGCGTGACATGCGCCTGACCGTGTTTGCATCGGGAATGCACAACAAGAATAAACTCCTGAAAATATCCGACGCATTGTCCGCATTCAACGACGAGCGCGACAACAGCAAAGGCACTCAAAATGCGAACACCGAAACCAACCACCTGACGAACAAACACGTGACCAGACCTACGGTAAGGTATATCGAGGGCGCATCGATGAACGCTATCTGGGCTGTGAAGTCGCTTGGGATCGATCCGTGGACGGGACGGGAGATCTTCGTCAAAGCAGACGGTACGTATACTACGGTATGGGATCCGGCCGATTATATCATAGCCGGCGACAGCGAACCTAAATTCGCGGGCACTTTCGGCTTCACCTTCAACTATAAAGGTTTCTCGGTCAATTCTTCGTTCTATTTCAGGTTGGGCGGGCAGTATTATAACCAGACGCTGGTGGAAAAAGTAGAAAATGCCGACATCCAGTATAACGTCGACCGCCGTATGTATACAGACCGCTGGTCGGCAGATACCGCAGGACAAGCTGCCAAGTTCAAGGCTTTCAGCAATACGGCGAGATTTACCCGTCCTACGACGCGTTTTATCCAGGACTTCAATGAACTTCAAATGACGTCGCTCAACGTCGGCTATGATTTCCGCTATGCCGGATTCGTAAATGAGGGGAGCGTATTTCAAAGGGTCAGACTGCAATTTTACTGCATCGACCTTTTCAGGGTATCTACCGTCAAGACCGAACGCGGCATTCAATATCCGTTCGCCCGTACGTTCTCATTGAAAATTCAGGCTACGTTCTAATTATCTGCGACTAATAAAACAGAAAGCAACTATGAAAAACAAAAACATATTCAGATTCGCAGCTTTGGTTTTTGCGGTATGCGTAATGGGCACGTCATGCAACGACTGGCTCGACGTAAGGCCCAAAGCCGAAGAAGATGCCGAAGATCTGTTCAGCACGGTCGACGGGTTCAAAGCGGCCCTTGCAGGATGCTATATTCCTTTGACCCAAACATCGCTGTACGGTCGGGAGCTTACTTTCGGGGTACTCGGCGTGCTTGCCCAGGAATGGGGAAGCGGAGCAAGCCTCAATTCGACCTCCGGACTCTACTATAATTTTGCGCAGTATGATTACGAACAATCCAATACTGAAACGGCGATCGCTGCCATATGGAGCAGGATGTACTATGTAATCGCACAGTGTAACACGTTGATAAAGTTCACGGAAAGCAACAGGAGCGTACTCAACGATCTTCAGTATGCGATAATCCGTGGCGAGGCGCTGGCTCTGAGGGCTTTCGCCCATGCCGAACTGTTCCGCCTCTTCGGCAAGGTTTCGGATAATCCGGCAACACAAAAGGCTCTTCCGTATTTGCGGAGCATAACGGTCGGAGTAAGTTCACAGGTTACCAACGATGTTTATTATGAGTACTTGCTCGATGATATCGACGAGGCATTGAAACTCCTTGCGAAAGACCCGATATATACCGGTCAAGATGTCTCAGGGTTGGAAAACGGTTATTACATCAACCGCCATTTCCACATGAATTATTATGCGGCGCTCGCTCTCAAAGCCCGTATGCAGCTCCACATGGGAGACAGAAGCGGAGCATTGCAGACTGCTATGACGGTCATAGCGGCGCAAAACGATACGCGGTTCAGGTGGATTACGATAGGAGAGGTAAACCCCACGAATCCCAATCTACGGGACAGGACTTTTTCGACCGAGCATATTTTCGCACTTAATATCATGGAACTAAGGGATTACGTGCGTGGTTATTTCCGTGATAGCGAATCCATGCTGACCGGCCGTCTGGATGTAAATACGCTGTTTGCCGCACAGGATTATAGGCATCGGCTTTTCGAGGCGCATTACGGCATGGTCGACGTATTCTCGAAATTCTGGCAGATGGACCCGGTAGGCGGAGTTACGCCAAGAAAAAACCGGATGCCGCTGATACGCATTACGGAGATGTACTATATCGCCATCGAGGCGCAGATCCAATCCAATCCCACAGAGGCATTGAGATTGCTGAACATAGTGCGCGCGCACAGGAATCTTCCGGAACTTCCGGGCACGACCCTGGACACTCCGGGCCTGCTTGCAAATGAATACCTGCAAGAGAATCAAAGGGAATTCATGGGCGAAGGCCAACTGTGGTTCTATCACAAGAGACAGGGCACAGAGACCATTTTCGCCAGAAGGGCCAACTACATTCTGCCGATCCCTGTCAGCGAATTGGAATTCGGTGATGTCGAACGAATTAATTAAAGAGGAGAATACACTATGAAAAACTTCATGAAAATATCGCTTTTGTTCGGTGCGATGGTCGTGATCCTGACCTCTTGCAAGGAAGATGCGATAAAGCCTTACATAGGGCCGGACGCAATAAACATAGCCATGGTAAGCGGAGATGCGAATATGAGTTTCCTTACTCTCGCTCCCAGTGTGGAGACACACACATTCGATGTTCAGGCTCAGCTGGTAGGGTATGCGTCTAATGTGTCGCGCACGATAGAGTTTGCCGTGACAGCCACTTATCATGACGACGAGGCGGCAAATATTCCCGCAAGTTCCTATACTGTTCCCGCCAGCATAACCATTCCGGCGGGCGAGGGCAGGGTTTCTGTCCCCATACAGGTACACAGGTCGCAGTTCGGCGACGAAGGGATCTACGGCATAAGGGTGACGGTAGTTGCAAATAACTATTTTGACCTCAGCTCGCATTCGACTCTGGAACTCACCTACTCCAAGGAATTTCCGAGAGACTGGTATGACAGTACGCGCACCAATCCCGCAGCCATGTCATGGGCCGGATATAATCTGGGAGTCTGCACCAAAGCGCGGTATGAATACCTCTACAACTACGCAGGTACGATAGACGTCGGCCCGTGGAGCGCCAGTATGGGAGCGGCCGCGACCACTCATGCAAGAGAGATGAACCGTCTCATTATGGAGTACAACGCACAGTTCGGCAGCGACGAGTCGAAATGGCTCAAAGACGACGACGGTTCTAATCTTTTCCTGGGACGCACCTCTCCATTCTGATGCAATTTCGAGTAACGATTAAACTAAAAGGAGATGAGAAACAAGATAAAAAATATTTGGATTATCCCTGTCGTACTTCTGACAATGGCGTCTTGCTATGGGGATAAGGGCAACTACGACTATATCGACATCAGGCAGGCTGTGATAGAGATCGCAGCGGTGGAGGAGGGTAACGGTATGTTGGTATACGACCAATTCCAGGAGCTTTCACTGATGCCCGCCGTAACCAACAGCGACGGAGGTAATGTGGCCGACCTGTATGACTATGAATGGGGGATCATATCGAGAACCCAGGTTTTCCCCAATTACATTCCCAAGAAGATCATCGGAGACCGGAAAGACCTCAGCTATAATATTATCGAAAGTCCGGGAGATTACTATGTAACGTTAAAAGCGACGAACAAGACCACGAAAGCGATCACGGACTACCGTTTCGATCTGCGGGTGTCGAGTACCAGCGGATGGATCGTGCTTCATGAGAACGCAAGCGGGGCGGCCGATCTCAGTATCATTCGAGACGATCAGATAATTCCGGGCCTTAATGCGGAAAAGCACGGGGTATTACACGAACTGTTTTCGGGAGTCACGGGTCATAAGATCGATAACGCGAAATTCCTGGCATGGCGCAGCATTACCGCTTCCGGAGCGGCATTCGGACGATTGTTCATCTATACCGAGAATGGCTTTTACGCATTGAACGATCAGACGTATGAATTGATGAGTTCCAATTATGCGTCTATATTTACGATTCAGCCCGCCGTGTTGAAGCCTCAGGCAAACTACGCGTTCCCGTATGCAAGGGCGTTGGAAATGATGTTGAATAACGGGAATATTTATACGTTGGCCTGGTCTACGATGGGAACTACGGGCATCTTCGGTAATCCGCATACGATAGGTACTACGGTGCAGACTTACGAACCGTTCCTTGCGGTCATTCCTACTACTTCTACGGGCGCACGCGGGGTGCTATATAACAGGGTGAATTATCCGGAAGGCGCATTTGTCGTGATAAATCAATTCGCGAATAACTTCTCCTTCCCCTCGATCGAAGGCGCGGCATTCAATCCCAACAGAATCGGTGCTAACTATCATCTCGTATATCTGGGGACCGCCAATATACATGAAACCGGCGCGATATTCAGGGATACGGCTGACGGCGGCAAGCTTTATATGTTCCACGCCAACTTCCTGACTACCATGCTCGGAACTCCGGTGGTTATCGGCAAATATCCGCTTTCGGATCTTCCCGGAATAAACAATGCCACTCACTTCTATTTCAGTGTGCGCGGGCCTGTTATGTACTATGCCTCCGGAAATAAAATTTACAGCTGGGTGTTCGGTGAAAATACCGTGAACGAGGTGCTTACGCTCTCGGCGGGAGAGACAGTGACAGGAATGATGAACTATATAAACAACAACACCAATGCGACATACAACGGTAGATTGCTGTTCGTCTCGACCCACAACGGCAGCGAAGGCAAGGTGTATAAAATACCTGTGAATGAACTCTCCGGTGTGGTCAACGGGACCGTAGAATCATACGGCGGCTTCGGAAAAATATTGGACATGGTACTTAAATTATAATTGAAATGTTGAAAAAAATCAGTTTTGCACTGATGCTTATGGTCGCCGGGGCAGGCTTTGCGTCTGCCCAGCGAACCATAACCATCGAGGGGAAAATCAACTTTCCCGATACCCGTAACAATGCGAACATGGATATCGTCCGCAGCGCCGGTTTCGACCGCGTTACTCATGTCTCCGTGCCCGCCAACGCGGACGGTACATACCGTATGACATTCAGGGTGGAAGAGCCGGGCCAATATACGCTTATGTGCCAGGGCGGCCACGAAAGGGTGAACTTCTGGGCTGAGGACGAAGACCTCGTGATCAATTTTCGTGGTATGGACACGGCACGGGTGCGCATGATAGGCCCGACGTACGTGCATATCAAGGGCGGCCCGAACAATGACCTTATGAACAGGCTCAACTGGGAGTCTTTCCGTAATTATTGGGACGCCGCCGAAATGTCGAGAGTACCGGGTGGCATCGAGGAGGTCAGAAATAACGGAGACCTCGGACAGACGTTGTCGTCGGCCAATTACTCCGCGATGGGCAGGTTCTATTTCGAACGCCTGAACCACATTGCCCGTTATTATGCCGATGCCAACAGTGCGGTAGTGCTGTTGGGGCAGTTGCGGGATAATGAGATGAGGGCCGACCTTCTTGCCCGCCTCGAAGCCCGCGACCCGAACTACGGCCCGCTGGTGAACTATAAGAGAGAGGTGGCAGAGAGAGAGGAACATGCCCGCAGACTTGCGCAGGGTAATCCGGCTCCGGCCTTCTCGTACGAAACCCCCGACGGTACGCAGAAACTCGGCCCGTCCGACTTTAAGGGGAAGATACTCGTGATAGATTTCTGGGCATCGTGGTGCAGCCCGTGCATTGCCGAGATACCTCATCTGAAAGAGGCATACGCGGCATACAAGGACAAGGGCGTCGAGATACTGGCCGTATCTCTCGACAGGGACGATGCCGCATGGCGCAGGTCTATGGCCAATGAGAATATGCCGTGGCCACAGGTGAAAGCTCCGGACGCGGGCAGAGAGGTAATGGAGCTTTATCAATTCTCCGGCATTCCCCATATCGTCGTGATCGACCGGAATGGCAACATAGTAGGTAAGAACTATCGCGGCAAGGCGCTGATGGACAAGCTCGAAGAACTTACCAGCGAAAGGAGAGAGGCCCCGAGGTCTATACGTGCGATAGGGATGTAACAGATAATAACCGGATTTGAAAAACGGCGGATACAACCCCTTGTATCCGCCGTTTTTCAAATCCGGTTATTGCCAATACTTTAATGACAAAATAGCTACGGCGACTCCTCATTGCGCAGCATCTCGTCTGCGGCTTCCAGCGCGCGGTAGAATTCCTCACCAAAACGTCTTACAAGAGGTTCGCGCAGCGCACGATAGAGCGGGGTCGCGTTTAGAGAACCACTCTCGCGTGCGGCATGGCAGGTGTCCCAGCGGTGGTAGACCAGCCCGTGCGACCCGTTACGGAATCGCGTGACGCGGATAGGGTAGAGGTGGCATGAAACGGGCTTCACGAACGCCGTGTGACCTTCGCGATAAGCGCGCTCGATGGCGCAAAGCGTCACTCCGTCCTGCTCGAAAGAATAGGCGCACTCGCGTTGGGCAATCAGCGGCGTGGTGTATTCGTTGTCTGAATCGACGACCATAAAGCCCTGCTGCTGAATGGCTTCGACGCCTTTTGCCGTCATATACGGTTTATAGTTATCATACTCCTCTTCGAGCAGATCGACCTCCTCCTCCGACAGCGGCGCACCCGATTCGCCCTCGACGCAACACGCGCCCCTGCACCGCGAAAGATCGCAGCAAAACGCCTCGCACAACACATCGAGGCTCACTATTTTATCGTCGATTTCGAGCATTTTTCTGGCGATTTTTTCGTCGGTTTTGTCATCCCCATTGTCGTCCGGCAGGCTGGAAATCACGCGCGTGTGTCGTCGATTATCGCGTCGAACAGCTCGCCGAGTGTCATACCTGCCGCTGCGGCCTGCTGCGGGACTATGCTGCCCGCACTCATGCCCGGTACGGAGTTTATCTCGATCATTACGGGCGGCCGTCCGTCGTCGGGCACGATAAAATCCGCGCGCACGATACCGCGGCAGCCGCACGCGCGACACGCGACAAGAGCGAGCGAGCGCACCTGTTCTGCCGTCGCGCAGTCCAGCTCGGCGGGCGTGATTTCGCGCGCAAGCCCTGCGGTGTATTTCGCTTCATAGTCGAAGAAATCATTGGCAGGGACGATCTCCGTGAGCGGCAGGACTGTCTCGCCGTCGGCGGTCAGGAGCACTCCGCACGCAATCTCGCGCCCAGCGACGAACTCCTCGACGAGCGCCTCATCACTTTCTGCGAATGCTGTCGCCAATGCCGTCGCCAGCTCCTCGCGCGAATAAATTTTAGTCACGCCGAAACTGCTGCCGCTCGCGTTCGGCTTTACGAACCAAGGCAGCGGCGCGTCGCCCAAAAGCGCGGCAATTTCGTCGGCGCACACTCGCTGGCCACGCCTGATCATCACGCCGCGCGCTACGGATACACCCGCTGCCGTGACGGTCTGCTTGCACAGCTGCTTGTCGAACGTCACTACTGTCGAGACCATACCGCAGCTCGAATACGGCACGCCCATAACGTCGAGATAGCCTTGCAGCCGTCCGTCCTCGCCGGGCGTTCCATGTATCAGGATCAACGCATAGTCGAACGTTGTGTGCGCACCGTCCACCGTCAGCGAGAAGTCGTTCAGATCGACCTTCCACCGCCCGTCATAGACCCATTCGCGCCCATGCACATCGACGAGAAAAACGTTGTATAGCGCCGCGTCGAGAGCCGACTGCACCTGCGCCGCACTGCGCAGCGAGACCTCGCGTTCCGACGAATCGCCGCCCGCCAGCAGCGCAATGTTTAATTTTTTCATAGTACAAAGATAACGATGCGGCGTGTTTTTTGTATCTTCGTGATAAAATTTGTATAAACCATGAAAAAGTACGTTTGCCCACTATGCGGGTATGAGATGGAAGCCGCCGAGAAACCGCCGATGTGTCCCGTGTGCGGATGCACCGAGATGAAAGAGGCATGAGGCCGCGATGAATGACAAGGAAGTTTTAGAGTCGCACCCGTTCGAGCCGTTCACGCCGCCCGATGCACGGTTGCTCATGCTGGGCACTGCGCCGCCACCGCGCGCCCGATGGTCGATGGAATTTTACTACCCGAACCTGCAAAACGACATGTGGCGCATCTTCGGGCTGGCGTTTTTCGGCCAACGCGATTATTTTTTGGAGGCGGGGCGGTTTTCGCCAGAGCGTATCGCGGCGTTTCTCGAAGAGCGGGGCATAGCGCTGAGCGACACGGGGCGACGATTCGTGCGTCACAAGGGCAATGCGTCGGATAAGTTTCTGGAAATTGTCGAGCCGGTCGATCTTAGGGCATTGCTCGCGCGGATGCCGTCATGTTGCGTACTCGCTACAACGGGTGAATTGGCCGCCGAGACCATTGCGAAAATAACAGACTCGACCGCGCCGCGCACGTGCGAATTCGCCGATTTTTCGTTTGCGGGGCGGGAGCTGCGCCACTATCGAATGCCCTCATCCTCGCGCGCATACCCGCGTCCGTTGGCCGATAAAGCAGCCGACTACGCCGCGATGTTCCGCAGTGAGAGGCTTTTATGAAAAATGTTATCCCGAACGTGTGCGGCGCGCCGCAGGCTTTCGCTTAACGCGAAAGCCCAAACCTGCCGACTGTCATTCCGAACGCGAAGCGGAGGAATCTATCGCTTGTCTGTTTTGAATATATAAACTAACGATAGATTCCTCCGCTTCGCGTTCGGAATGACAAAACACCCGGCAGGCTGGAAAGACAGACGCGTGTGTTATATCGCCCGTGCGCAGTGCAGTTCTATATCGGGCGACAGCATGTTGTCTTTGACCGGTTCTTCGCGGGCATAGTCGGTCGAAAGATATTTCTTGCTGTCGTCGGAGAACGTGGTTACGACTACCGCGTCGTCGCCCAGCATGTTCTGTATCTTCACCGCGCCGATGAAGTTGCCGCCCGACGATATGCCTACGCCCAGCCCCAGCTTTCGCGCCAGCATCTGCGACATGATGATCGCATCGCCGTCATCGACACAGACAATATCGTCCAACTCTTTGAGCTTTACGATCTCCGGGATAAACTCGTCCGAGATGCCCTGTATGCGGTGCTTGCCAACCTGATAGCCGGTCGTGAGCGTCGGCGAGCTTTCCGGTTCGAGCGGATAGACCTTTACCGCCGGGTTCTTTTCTTTAAGTTTTTTCCCCACGCCCATGACCGTGCCGCCTGTTCCCACGCCCGCGATGAACGCATCGGGAGTGAGGCCGACCGCCGCCAGCTGGTCGAGGATCTCCTGACCCGTCTCGGCATAATGCGCCTCGGTGTTGTCGCAATTCTCGAACTGGCACGGCAGGAACACCCCGTCGGGGTCTTTCGCCTTCTCGTCTTTGGTCATCCGGATGCTGCCCACGAAACCGCCCTCAGCCTTGCTCACAAGGCGGATATTCGCGCCAAAACTCTTGATAAGATTGATACGCTCGGCACTCATCCAATCGGGCATGAAAATAGTTACCTCATGTCCCAAAAATGACCCGAAGGCCGAAAATGCTATGCCTGTGTTGCCGCTCGTCGCTTCGAGCACGCGCATTTCGGGTTTCAGCGCTCCGGCGTCGATGGCCTTTTTGAAAATATGATAGGCGATGCGGTCCTTGATACTTCCGGTGAGATTCATATACTCCGCTTTGGCGTAAATCACGCGCGGCCGGCCTTTATACGTGTACTCGATTTTGAGCAGCGGTGTGTTGCCGACCATCCGGCGCAACCCTTCGAGGCGTTGTTTCTGATCCATAGGTTAGATTTTTCGGTTTTTACAAATTTTCAGACAACAAATGTATTAAAAAACCGCGAGATTTATAATCTATCAGAAAAATTAGTATCTTTGTGGTTGATTATCACGTATCTACCTCGATATTTATATAAATACTCACTTGAAATGAACAACTACTCTCCCCTACGTGTCGGCGTGTTCTACGACGGAAATTTCCTCTTACACGCCTCGAATTACTACAACTACATCCACCCTCAAAAGAGCCGTCTGAGCATCAGCGGGCTGCACTCGTTCATAAGCAAGCGTGTGGCCAAAGAAGAAGGTATCGAAGCGAAGTGGAGTCACATTGTCGAGGCGCACTACTTTCGCGGACGCATAAGCGCCGCCGAGGCGTCGCAGCGCGGCAACCAACTCTACAACGACCGTGTCTTCGAGGACATATTGATGACCGAGGGCATTAAGACCCACTATCTTCCGTTGCGCAACTTCGGAGGACGTAAGGAGGAGCGCGGCATTGATGTCTGGCTGTCGCTGGAAGTCTACGAGTATGCCCTGCGCGAGCGGATCGACGTGGCGGTGCTCATCATCTCCGATACCGATTACGTACCACTGCTGCGTAAGCTCAACTCGCTGGGTATCAGGGTGATGCTGCTTGCATGGGAGTTCGACTACATCAACAACGACGGCGTGAAAGTCGTGACGAAAACGTCACACGAACTGTTGCAGCTCGCGACCTATCCCATTCCGATGCATGAGGAGATCGACCACGGCATCAAAAAGAAAAATTCGGATATCATATCGCTGTTCGTGGATAGCGGTGGCGGCGGCAATGCTGTGAACGAATATGTGCGCCCGCAACAAGAGCCGATGCCCGAAGTGGCGGAAGGCGAGATACAGGTGAGCCAGATACTGAGCATCAAGAACGGTTTCGGCTTCGTGCGCTACCCGAACAACAACTTGTTCTTCCACCAGTTGGACGTGGTCGGCGATTTCTTTGAACTCGCTCCGGGCGACACCGTAGAGTTCACGATCGACAAGAACCAGATGAAGCAGGACGTTGCGAAAAATGTGCGCAAGATAGCACCGCAACCGCCTGCCGAAATCGTAGCAGAAGAAGACGATGCTGATGCTGATGTCGATGAGTTCGACGAAGATTACGATAAGTAACACGCACATGTGTGTTCCATGTGCTATCGTATAATTCGTAATTATATCAATTATGGCAATAATCGAAACCATCTATCTGGGTGATCTGCGTACGGAGATAACCCATTTGCAGTCGGGCAACAAGGTGATGACCGACGCTCCGACGGACAACAACGGACGCGGGGAGTATATCTCGCCGACGGATATGGTTGCGGCGGCGCTGGGCAGCTGCATCGCGACGATCATGGCGATGAGCGCCGCGCGTTACGATATAGACCTGCGCGGCGCGCGCATGGAAATAGACAAAGTGATGCAGTCCGAACCGCGCCGAATCGCCGAGATAAAGATAGACTTCTATTTTCCGGGCGACTACGATGCGAAAACGAAGACGATTCTGGAACGGGTGGCTGACGCATGTCCTGTCTCGAAATCGCTGCACCCGGAGCTGCGGCAGATCGTTAATTTCCATTATAACACTGCCGAAAGTAAATAACGCGTGTGTGTGATTATTTAATCCCGAATTTCGTTAGAAATTGGGGATTTTTTGTTACCTTTCGCACTCGTTTTAACAACCGAACAATTCACCGAACAACACAATGACAATTTCCCTGAACTGGCTTGGAGATTATCTCCGAACCGACCTCTCCCCCGAACGTATAGCACAGATACTCACCGATATAGGACTCGAAGTAGACAGATTTGAAAAACGCGAGGCCGTGCGTGGCGGATTGACCGGAGTGGTCGTGGGTCAGGTCGTAGCGTGCGCGAAACATCCTGATGCCGACCGGCTGAGCGTCACGTCGGTGGACGTGGGCGCAGGCGGCGAGCCGTTGCAGATAGTGTGCGGCGCACCGAACGTGGCGGCGGGTCAGAAGGTATTGGTAGCGACGGCGGGTGCGACACTCTATCCCAAAAACGGCGAGGAATTCAAGATAAAAAAGAGCAAAATTCGCGGTGTGGAGTCGCTCGGAATGATTTGCGCGGAGGATGAGCTTGGTATCGGCGACGGTCACGACGGAATTATGGTCTTGGGTGCGGATGCAGTTGTCGGCGCACCTGCGGCAGAAGTTTTGAGCATCGAGAACGACTATATAATAGAAATAGGCCTTACGCCGAACCGCGTCGATGCCGCGTCGCACTATGGCGTGGCGCGCGACGTGGCGGCGTATTTGAGGGTGCATGGCGAGCGAGCGGAATTGACGCTGCCGTCGGTCGAAAGTTTTTCGAGCGGCAACACCGCCGCGCGTGAGATTGCGGTTACGGTGGAAGATACGGACGGTGCGCCGCGCTATACGGGGCTGACTATCACGGGGTTACGTGTAGGTCCATCGCCCGATTGGCTGCAAGCGCGGCTGCGCGCCATAGGACTGAACCCTCATAATAATGTCGTGGATGCGACGAATTATGTGTTGCACGAAGTGGGACAGCCGCTTCATGCGTTCGATGCGGACAGGATCGAGGGCGGGCGGATTGTTGTGCGTACTTGCGAGGACGGCACGCCTTTCACGACGCTCGACAGCGTGGAGCGCACGCTCGGCGGCGACGACCTGATGATATGCAGCGAGACGCGGCCGATGTGTATGGCCGGAATTTATGGCGGTTTGGATTCGGGTGTAACGGAATCGACGACGGCGATTTTCCTCGAAAGTGCATATTTCAGTCCGCAACGTATACGCAGGACGGCGCGGCGGCACGGACTGAGCACCGATGCGTCGTTCCGCTATGAACGCGGCGCTGACCCCGACATGGCGATCTACGCGCTTAAACGCGCGGCGATGCTGATTTGCGAAATTGCGGGCGGAAGCGTGTTGTCGCCTATTACTGACATTTATCCGGTTCGCGTGGAGCATTTCCGTTTCGATGTCTCGCTCGCGCGGCTTAATGCCTTGATAGGTAAAGAGATACCGCGCGAAACAGTGCGTGCGATACTTGCGTCGCTCGGCGTGGACGTGGAGCGTGAGAGAGGTGATATTTTGTCGGTCGCCGTTCCGCCGTTCCGCGTCGATGTGCAGCGGGAAGCCGATATTGCGGAGGAAATCCTGCGTATTTACGGATATAATAATGTCGAGATGCCGACGCAGGTGCGTTCGTCGCTTTCGTATCGGCCACGCCCTGATATTCAGCGATTTACGACTATGGTGGCCGAATTTCTTACGGCTAACGGATTCAACGAGACAATGAGCAATTCGCTCACTAAATCGTCTTATTATGAGGGGCTTACGAGTTTCCCTGTGGAGCACGGCGTACGGATTCTCAATCCGTTGAGCGCCGACCTTGGAGTGATGCGCCAGACGCTGCTGTTCGGAATGTTGGAGGCGGTGCAGTTGAATGCGAATCACCGCAATCCGAACCTGCGGCTCTATGAATTCGGGAATGTTTATCGGTGCGACAGCGCGCGTGCAGGCGACGATCCGCTTTCGAAATATGCTGAAACTCAGATGCTTGGAGTGTGTATTACCGGTATGGACCGCCCTGCATCATGGAACGTCAAGTCGCACCAAACCGACTTTTTTACGCTTCGCGGAGTGCTGGAAAAGATCGTCAGGCGTTTCGGTCTCGACCTCGCCGGCCTGCCAACCGATGAGCTTGTCGTCGCCGATATTTTCGGCGATGCGCTCGCTATATCGCTGAACGGTAAAGAATTAGCGCGTATGGGTCGTGTAGCGCAACAGCTCATTGCGCGGTTCGATATAAAGCAGGAAGTATATTTTCTTGAAATGGACTTTGAAGTGCTTGTGCGCGCTACGCAGAAACATACGGTACAGGTCGCCGAACTGTCAAAATATCCCGAAGTGCGGCGCGACCTGGCTCTGCTCGTCGATCGTGGCGTGACGTTCTCGGCATTGCGCGCGGCGGCGCTCGCGGCCGAAAAACGGACGCTGAAAATCGTGTCGCTGTTCGACGTTTATGAAGGCGACAAGCTCCCGTCGGGCAAAAAATCGTATGCGCTCGGTTTCGTCCTCGAAGATAAAACACGCACGCTAACCGACAATGACATTAACCGCATGATGACCAACATCGCCGCACGCCTCGAAAAGGACTGCGGCGCGACGGTGAGAACACATGTAGTGTGATTTCCGGCCTTCCGGATTACGGACACGACAAAAATAAAGTTACGATATATGCAAGAAAAAATTCTGATCCTCGACTTCGGGTCGCAATACACACAACTCATTGCACGCCGCATACGCGAACTCAATGTCTATTGCGAAATATACCCTTACAACCATTTTCCGCCTGTGGATGAGAGCGTTAAGGGCGTTATTCTTTCGGGCAGCCCCTGCTCTGTGCGCGACGGCGCAGCGCCGCAGGCCGATCTTTCGCAGATCAAAGGGCGGTTGCCGCTGCTGGGAATTTGCTACGGCGCACAACACCTGGCGCACTGTTTTGGCGGTGGGGTGGCGGCATCCGGGACGCGCGAATACGGGCGTGCGATGCTCACGGTTACAGAGGAAGACCCGTTGCTGGATTCGATTTCGAAGACCACTCAGGTATGGATGTCGCATGGGGATACTATCACGCAAGTGCCTGATAATTATATAATTATCGCCGGAACAGACAGTGTCGCGATAGCCGCTTATGCCGTCGCCGGAGAGCAAACGTGGGGCATTCAGTTTCATCCTGAGGTGTATCACTCGACGGAAGGCGCTCAGCTGTTCCGAAATTTTGTGTTGAACATTTGCGGATGTGCGCAGACATGGACACCGGCATCGTTCGTCGAAGAGACTGTTGCCGGTCTGAAAGCGCAGTTAGGCGACGACAAAGTAGTGCTGGCGCTTTCGGGAGGGGTAGATTCGACGGTTGCGGCGGTGTTGCTGGACCGCGCGGCGGGCAAGAACCTGACATGCATATTCGTCGATCACGGATTGCTGCGCCAGGGCGAATTTGCAGAAGTGCTCGAAGCATACAAGGTTATGGGACTGAACGTTATCGGGGTCGATGCGTCGCAGCGTTTTCTCAGTGACCTTGCGGGCATCGCCGACCCCGAAACAAAACGCAAGGTCATCGGGCGCGATTTCATCGAGGTGTTCGACCAGGAGGCGCATAAAATACAGGATGTCAAATGGTTGGCGCAAGGGACGATATATCCCGATGTGATCGAATCGGTGTCGGTCAGCGGCGGCCCGTCGGCCGTCATAAAGTCGCACCACAACGTAGGCGGCCTGCCCGAAAAGATGAACCTGCGGATCGTCGAACCGTTGCGCCTGCTCTTTAAAGACGAGGTGCGGCGCGTGGGGCGTGAGATGGGCGTGCCCGACAAAATTCTGGGACGGCATCCGTTCCCAGGGCCGGGACTCGGCATACGCATCATCGGCGAGGTCACGCCCGAAAGGGTCGAGACGCTCCAAAACGCCGACAAAATTTTCATGGACGGGCTGCGCGAGAACGGCCTGTATAATGAGGTATGGCAGGCAGGCGTGATGCTGCTGCCCGTGAAATCGGTCGGAGTAATGGGCGATGAACGCACGTATGAAAGCTGCGTGGCACTGCGCGCCGTTTCATCGGTCGATGGGATGACCGCCGACTGGGTGCATCTGCCCTACGAGTTTCTGGGTCGCATCTCGAACGAAATCATAAACAAAGTGCGCGGCGTGAACCGCGTGGTCTACGACATAAGCTCGAAACCGCCTGCGACCATAGAGTGGGAATAGTGGCTACGGCCACACCGTTATAGCCTGCCGGATAACTGTCATTCCGAGTCTTTCACAAGTAGCGGCCCGCAGCCACCGGCGGCGCAGGGCCGCTTATTCTTCGCTTCGCTCAGGCGACCCTACGCTGGCTGCGGACCGAATCCACTTATCATCTTTCCAAAAACATCTGCATCAGATGGCGATGCATGATTGCGCCGGAGGGTATGTCTTTGAGTATCACCGTTTTATTGCGGTCGAGCAAGTAGAGCGACGGCCGGGCGCGCATATCGTACAGCCGTTCGCCGCTAATGTGCCGTCCGCCGTCGTAGCCATGCATCCAATCGCGTGGCAGATCACCCAGATGAGCGTGCCACGATGTGATATTTTCATCGGGATAGACCGTTACGACGCGAAGTTCGCCGCTCGCCACGAGTTGTTGTACGATCTGCGACCCCATGAGGTCGCGCGTGGTCTGGTCGCATATCGGGCAATCGATATCTATAAAATAGAGCATGATATAATCAGCATCTATCTGGTGCAGGCGCACAACACGCCCCGACGAGAGCGTTATGGGAATGTCGCTTGCCGTCTCCCCCGCACGGTTTTTAAGCGCTGTTTCGAGTTGCGCGCGCGGACGTATCTTGTAAACCTCGTCCAGCGCATCCCACGCTATGATGGTTTCCAGCACGGAAATGTAAAGGTCTTCGTTACGATATGGCGAGTTCGGCTCGTGGAGATAATGCTCCATCCGCTCGGTAAAATAATCGTGTACCTCGCGGTTGGCACGCGCCCGCTCCATAAATCCGGCTATGGCACGGCGGCTTTCCACGACCGGCGCTTGGATCAGCATTGCCAGATAATTGGCGAAGGTCTGTTCTGTCACTTCCTTGCCGATGTAGACCGTATCGGCGAAATTCATGTTATCCCAATAATGGTTCAGCATCCATACTCCGGCGGTGTATGGGTCGGTGAGCATCGCCGGCGGGCGCGGGATCTCGATGCGCAGCTCTTCCGGCGCTGTGGCCGTCTGTTTGCGACCGCCTCCGCCGCACGCCGTTATCGCCACACTGAACACAACGATTGCCGAAATGATGGCCGCGAATAAAATATTTCTCATGGTTCGTAGGAATTTCGAACAAAAGTACTAAGTTTGTACTTTAATATAACGAATCTGCTCCAAAAAACATTATGCTTTTTTTAATCTCTGTTCACGCAAAATTTGCACAATACTTGTAATACAGTGGTACTAAACTTAAATTGAAAAAACATGAAAAAGATTCTATTGGTCGTTGTGGCGGCGTTGTTCGTCTCAACGAGCGCTTTTGCCCAAAGAAAGACTTGCAGTTTCGAGTGGGGTGTAAAAGCGGGGTTCAATCTCTCGAACATCACCGAGCAGAGTGAAGCGAAGTTTTTGCCGAGCTTCGCGGCAGGTCTGTTCGGCGAGTATGTGATCAATGATTTCCTGGGCGTACAGGCTGAACTTCTTTACGCGCTGGAAGGCTACAAAGTGGATGAGGTCGAAGTTAAGGGTGACGACAAGAGAGGCTACATTCAACTTCCGATCTTCGCTAAGCTCTACATTCTGGAAGGCCTGAGCATTGACATCGGCCCGCGTTTCGGCTATGCCGTGAGTGCGAAGATGAGCTTTGATGTTGATGCCGAAGATTTCGGAGAATTTTCCGGAAGTTACTATGACATGGCGGAGTTCAATAAATTCGATGCTGCGGCGGTACTCGGCGCGTCGTATAAATTCCGCTTCGGCCTTGACGTTTTTGCGCGCTACAATCTTGGCCTAACTAAAATTTGGGACGGTGCCGATAGTAAAAACCAGTCCATTCTCGTGGGGTTGGGGTACAGGTTCTAAACTGAGTGTTACTATTAAAAAAGTCGCTATGGCACAAGCCATAGCGACTTTTTAATTCATATGACCTCCGCAGACAGGTCGCCGTTCTCGGTCGGCGTGCCGAGCTGAACGCGGCATATGCGGCCTATCAACGAGCGGTCGAGCGGTGCGCCGACTTTTATGTAATTCTCTGTGAATCCGCTCATTAGCCCTGTGCGACCTGCGCTCTCGAACAGTACGTGGGCCTGCTGTCCGATGTGGCGCGCATAAAATTCGCGATGCAGCCGCGTGCTGAGGCCGGTGAGTTGTCGTACCCGTGCAGCGGAGACCGCAGGCGATACCTGCTGCGGGAATGACGCGGCCGCTGTTCCGGGACGCGCGGAATAAGGGAAAACGTGCAGAAATGCCGGTGCGAGACGTTCGAGAAACGCTATCGTCGCGTGGAAATCATCGTCGGTCTCGCCCGGGAAACCCACGATCACATCTATGCCAAGAAACGCGTCGGAGATCGCCGCACGCAATGCCGCGACACGTTCGGCGAATGTGGCCGTGTCGTATCGCCGCCGCATCAGACGCAGAATGCGGTCGCTGCCGCTTTGCAGCGGAATATGGAAATGCGGCTGAAACCGCGTGCCGGGACGGCTTACGATACCGATGATTTCGTCCGTCAGCAGGTTCGGTTCGATAGATGAAATCCGGAGACGTTCGATGCCGGTGGTCGCACTACCCGCCGCGCAATCGACGCCGAGCGTGCCGGGAGCATCAAGCGCGCGCAGCAGATCTGCAAACGTTTCTCCCGTCGTGCGGCCGTAGTCGCCTGTGTTGATGCCTGTTATCACTACTTCGCGCAGGCCCGTGCGTGCAATTTCTTCCACGCTCTTCATAACGGAGGCAATCGATGTGTTGCGGCTCTTGCCGCGCGCAGCGGGGATCGTGCAATAAGAGCAGCCGTAATCGCACCCGTCCTGCACTTTCAGGAATGCGCGCGTGCGGTCGCCCGACGAAAATGCCTCGAAAAAACCTGCGAATTCGCTCGCCTCGCAACTTCCGCCCGCCACCCGCGCGTATAACTCGCCTTTACGGTCGTTCCCTACGACAATATCCACACCCTCGATTGCCGCCAACACATCGGGGCGCAGTTGGGCGTAACAGCCTGTGACAGCGATGATTGCGCCTTGATTCTCGCGCACCAGACGCCTTATCAGGTTGCGGCATTTCTTCTCGGCATGTTCGGTGACCGAGCACGTGTTCACTATGCACACGTCTGCACCACCGCGCGCCGTCCACCGTTCGAAACCTCCGTCGGCTGTGAATTGCCGCGCCAGCGTCGAAGTTTCGGCGAAATTGAGCTTGCACCCAAGCGTATGAAAACTCACTCTTTTTTTCACGTGTGCAAATTTACAAAAAAGTGCCTCGCGGCATTCGCATTAATTACTTTGACTACGTAAATTTACAAAAAAGTGCCTCGCGGCACGCGCATAAATTACTTTGTTCATGCAGATGTAACGAAAAATAGCTAAATTAGTGGCTTAAAATCAGCCTGCCATATGACCTACCGCATACTTTTGGCCGACGACGAGCCTGATATTCTCGAATTTGTGGGCTATAACCTACGCCGTGAGGGTTATGAAGTGACGACTGCCGCCGACGGGCGCGCAGCGGTGCGCGCGGCGCTCGAAACGCTGCCCCATTTGGTGTTGCTGGACGTGATGATGCCCGGTATGGGCGGTTTCGAGGCATGTCGCGCCATGCGTAAACATCCGCAGCTTGCAGGCACGGTGATCGCTTTTCTCACGGCACGCGGCGAGGATTGTTCACAGATCGAGGGCTTCGATGCGGGAGGTGACGATTACATCGCCAAGCCCGTGAGAATGAACGTGCTGGTAAGCCGCGTGAAGGCGCTCCTTAAACGCGCCGAGGAATCTTCGGCCGACGACGGCTCGTTGAAAATCGACCACGAGCGTCACATTGTAATAAAAGACGGAGAGCAGATAGCGCTGCCGCGCAAGGAATTTCAACTGTTGGCGCTGCTTGCTTCGCGACCCCAGAAGGTCTTCACGCGCGATGAGATTTACGATAAAGTGTGGGGCGACAGCGTAGTAGTGGGCGACCGCACCATCGACGTCCACATCCGCAAACTGCGCGAAAAAATAGGCGACCGGCATATCGCCACCGTCAAGGGGGTAGGGTATAAATTCGAATTCTGACGTGCATGTGTCATTGCGGCCTGCAAACCGCAATATTAAATAGACGCGAAATTGCGGTTCAGGCCCGCAATGACAATATTATGATTATCTTTGCTGTTTCCGCGAAAAACCAAAAACAATAAAATAACTCCAAACCATGATCATTCTTGTTTTGAATTGCGGCAGTTCGTCGATAAAGTACCAGCTGATCGACATGAAGTCGGCTAACGATCCTGTACTTATGGCCAAAGGTCTCGTCGAGCGCATCGGCCTGCCGGACGCGATCTTCACCCACAAACCCGAAGGCCGTGAGAAGTACGAAGCGGTGTTCCCGATTCCGGACCACACGGTGGGCATCAATAAGCTCCTGGAACTGCTTGTAGACGAGCGTTATGGCGTGCTGAAAAGCCTCGATCAGCTCGATGCGGTGGGTAACCGCGTGGCGCACGGCGGCGAGTATTTCCCCGACAGTGCAGTGGTGAACGACGACGTGATTGCGAAGATCGAGAGCTGTTTCGAACTCGCGCCGCTCCACAACCCAGCGAACATGAAAGGTATCATGGCCGTGCGTACGCTGTTGCCGAACGTGCCGCAGGTGTGCAATTTCGACACCTCGTTCCACGCCACTATCCCTGCTAAGAATTTCCTTTACGCGCTGCCGTACCGCTATTATGAGCAGGATCGCGTGCGTAAGTACGGCTTCCATGGCACGAGCCACCGCTACGTTGCGCAGAAAGCGTGTGCAGAGCTGGGAATGGATTACGCGAAGTCGAAAATAATCACCTGCCATATCGGCAACGGTGCTTCGATAACGGCGATACTTAACGGTCGTTCGTTCGACACTTCGATGGGTTTCACGCCTGTCGATGGTCTGGTGATGGGCACGCGTTGCGGTGAGGTCGATCCGGGCGCAATACTTTATATCATGGACAAGGAAGGTCTCGGCACGGCTGACGCGCGCAATATGATCAACAAGGAGTCGGGGATTCTGGGCGTTTCGGGCATTTCGTTCGATATGCGCGACATCGAGGCGGGCGTGAAGGCAGGTAACGAGCGCGCTATCGTCGGTTTCGACATGTACAACGAGCGCATTAAGAAATATGTGGGCGGTTATGCGGCGAAAATGGGCGGTGTCGATCTGATCGTTTTCACGGGCGGTGTCGGAGAGAACGGCCCTGAGACGCGCGCGGCCGTGTGCAGCGATATGGAGTTCATGGGCGTCGTGTTCGACCGTGCGGCTAACAACGGCGTGCGCGGGAAGGACAAGGTTTTGTCCGCGCCTGACTCGCGTGTTAAAGTGATGGTCTGCACCACCAACGAGGAGTTGGTGATTGCGCAGGATACGTTCCGGTTGCTGAGCTAACACACGCGTGTGTTTTCCAACCTGCCGGTTTGATGACTTTTTCAATATCTTTCACAAGTAGCGGCCCGCAGCCACCGGCGGCGTAGGGCCGCTTATTCTTCGCTTCGCTCAGGCGACCCTACGTTGGCTGCGGACCGGCATGTACGCGTGTCACCACTCTTTAACCCTGACCGATACTTCCGCTTCTTCGCATAAGCCGCTACGGGTGGGCGGCAGGATTTGTATTTCTATGTCATACAGATAGTTGCGCACGGGTACGGGGAAGTTGGCCGAAGCGGTGTAGTTATAAGTCGTGCCGCTCACTGTCGTGTAAATCTGTAATTGCGGAGCGGTCGCGGATTCGTAAACATAAACGATACCGGAGAACTGCTGTGCCGATTGCGCCGTGAGGTTCGTGATCGGGTAATTTATCAGCGCCGACGTGGCTAATGCAGGGATATTGCCTGGCACGTAGAACGTGTACGGCGCGGCATTCTGTAACTGGACCCTGTTGTTCGTCCCGACCCACGTCGGGCCGGTGAACGTGACCGTCACGCGTATTTTGGCACACGCGCGTGTCAGCAAGACATTTAACGGCGCGCTTACGGTGGAAGTATTCAGGTCGGCATTCGGCAATGTGCCATACATCGGTAATCCGGCAGTCGTTGTCAATCCTGTTGCGGTAGTCGCCGCAGGCGTTTGCAGAGCCTTGATATCGGCGACGGTCTGTACGGCGTTCATGGCCGCCACATCGCTGCAATTCGCCACGACATATATGTCCTGATTCGTCAGCGCGCCCGGCGTTAAGGGCAGATTCACCAGCTTCGTATTGCCTATCGTGCTGAAATCGATCGATGAGAACGTTGGGTGAACGAATACCGAGTTTATTGTGGTCGACCCTGCATCGGCAAAGAAGATGCTGAGGTTCACTATGCTATATTCGGCAGGCATATTATCCGGATCGCCGACGGGTGTCGTGATCGATGCTGTTGAGAGCACGATAGGCACGCCGATGCTCTCCCTCCCGTCAGGCTTGCGAAGAGAATCGTCATAGCATCCCCACATCGGCAGGAGCGCTAAAAGCAGTATATAGAGAAGTTTTCTCATAACTTATAACATAGTGGTTCAATCCACGCTCCTCACGCATCGCGATATTGTCGATGAGAAACTGAACCGTTGGAACTGCTGATAAAGGATCGCCGCATAGTTTGCCGGGTCGGCGTATTCGAGGTAACCCTGATACCAATAGCCTTTGACCTGCGTCACAGTCTCCATCGGATACCAAGGCTCGATACCACTTGTAGGCGGGCTGGGATAAGGCCATCCGCCCGGATAATCCTGCAACCTGACTATTATGTCGCCCGGAGTGAAAAAATCGTCGATAATACCGAGCTTGTTAGAGCCGAACGGGTCGGCGCCCATCGAAGCATCGCTCGGCGTATAGGCCGAAAGATTCACACCCGTGAGTGCCTGCAACAAGTTCTGCGCTTGCAGGCGCATGTTGGCAGGATAGAAAGGCAGGTGGCTGTTGATTCCCTGCCACGTATTCGATTGCCAGATGCGATATGTCTGGTCGAAGAGCGCGAGGAACGACATCATTTCGCAGGCCTTTATGAGCCGCCACCCTGCGCCGTACTTTTGTTCGCAATAGTACGGCGGCGCGGCTTGTGTCACCAGCGGTCCGCCGGTAGCTGCATCGTAGTAATATACCGTATAGCCCAAAGCGCCCATCAAACCATTATGAAGAGCTTCGTTGGTCGATCTCATTTCGATCGTGCCGCACGATGTCGGGAAAATAATACCCGGCGGAGTTGGTATCACCGGCGGAATGACGATCGTCTGGTCGCCTTGGAACATGTAGGTGTATGAAGCCGTGCTCCACGGTACGACGCTGGTCGTGAGCGCCACTACTTCGCCTCCGGAGCTTATCATCACATTGACACGGTAGTTGTAGTTGCGCACCACGCTGTTCGTGGACAGAGCGGGCAGCGTACGCCGCTGGGCCGTGATGCCGATAAATCCGGTGTCGGACGTGAGCGGATAAGAGTTGCCGTTGATGACGATCGCCGTGTAATCGGGCGCGCCCGCCGGGCGCAAAAATTCAGGAACGTAGAACGTCACCGCACCTATCGAGTCGGCAGCGTAGTCAAGCCCCGCAGGCGGCGCGAAGGTGTTCGACACAGCCGTAGCGCCCGTATAATAGTTGTCTATGGGCGGGACGGAAAACGTGCCTGCTACGTCCTGCAACTGCACCGAGGTGATCGTGCCGTCGGGTACGCTGCTGCCCGTAACTTTCTTGCGAAATATAACATCCACCTTTGCCAGCGAGCGCACGAGCTGCACGGTAGGCGTGGGTAGCGGCAACGGCAGCGGCGCGGCTTGTGTGCCTCCCTGCGCGACCGTAATATCGTTATAGACCGCCGACATCAGGAAGCGACCGCCGCTCGTCGTGCCGTCGGGTGCGAATGCCGGGTCGTACGTAAGCGTTGCGAACCGCGCATCGGTGGCGAACTGCGCGACGTTAGTAATAGTTTGCAGGGCAGTCGTGAAATCGCCCGTGTAGGCCGTTTCGTTGGCAATGAAATAAAAACTGTATGTTCCCGGCTGCATCGCTACTGCATCGGACGGAGCACCGAAACCGTTGGAAAAACTCAACATCTCGTTGTAGGCGATCGCGCCGCTCGGCAGAAACGCCAGCATACGTATCTCCGACACGCGGTCTTCCCACGTCTGCGTATCGGTGTTGATAGCATCCGAGAGGGCGCTCAGCGACAGGAATACCATAGCCGCCCGCGTCTTTCCTTCGGCGACGTCGCATGTTTCCCGCTGCAAGCAACCACTTGCCGCGACGAGCATCAGGAGCAATATGACTAAGTAATGTCTCATTCTACAAGTCGGTTTCGTAAGAGTGTACCAGCCAGTTGTTCACGCGGGCTTCGACTACCAGGCTTCCCCGTACTTTGAGCAAAATGTGGAAATCATGGTTGCACGCAAGGTCGATGAATGGATTCAGGAGCAACAGTTCGTCCAATAACGCGGCGCGGTAAACTTCCGTGCCGTCGGCGCGGTCGCGCACTACAAGAACGCTTTCGATGTCCGAGTCGAGCCGCAGCAGCGTGAAGCGGCTTTCGAGAACGCCGTCCACAGTCTGCGATACAGGCGTATACCACACCATATCGTCGGGCGCACATGCTCCGTCGATGGTCATCATGCCGTTCGCCGATTCTATCGCGACCTCGTAGTCATACTCCGCCGACACGCCGTCGATCTCCACCGTCACGCGGTTCGTGACTTCCAGAATGTTCACCCGCACCTCGGCAAAGATGCCACCGTCGCATGGGGGCATAGTTGCAAGATCGACCGCTGCACCCCCGCCGAAATAGATGCACATACCGTCCGTCGGCACTGCTTGTTCGGCCGCGCGGCGCAGGTGTAACAGCACGTCGTCACACGTTGTCGTCCCGACCGTGACGGCTTCGATCTCGCAATATTGCATATTAAGTCCCACCCACGCGAGCGTCGTGTAAATACCGTTGCGTGGCAGGTAAACTCTTTTTACATAATCGGCGCTCAAAACCGCCGTATCGTCATTGACAACCGTGACCAGTGTGCCGTCCGCACCGAAAACATAGAGCCGTATCCCCGTAATAGACGGCAATTCGTTCTCGCCGCACGGCGACTGTGAGTGAAACCGCACGTCGATTCCCGCCGGACATGTCGCAGGGTCTTTATCCCATATATCGCAACCTCCCGTTGCCAGGAAGAGGATGAACAGGCAGAACGAAAGATACGTTATACCGCCGATACGGCACGTTCTCCGTGCACCACGTTGTTTGGCTTTTCTTCTATTTCGCTCTGCCGTGTTCATCTTTTTTCATATAAATATTTGGAAACTTCTAAAAAACCCAAAAGACAAGGCTTGCGACCGAGCCAAAAGCGGAGTTTACATATAGTAAATGAGCATTTTGGCGAGGGAGCGTAACGCAGTATTTTGGGTTTTTTAGGAGTTTTACTATAAATCTACGTCGTAAGAGTGAGTGTTCCATTCCAGTACCACAGCTTCGAGCGACATATAGGTGTCGGGCGAACTGAGCGGACCTTCCGGGTCTATCGTAGGCGGAGAGGGAGGCTCGACGCCGGTACCCGGTTTCGGGTCGGGATTGTTCACGTCGGGGTTCAGCGGATTCCAGTTATAACCGAAACCTTTGAACGAAGCGATATTTATATGGTAGATATTGTTACGCAACACCGGCGAGTTTACCGGCTGCGTGATGTTGTCCGGATTCAGCCATATATAATAAAGCACCTTGCCGCCCGTGTAAGTATACACCTGCTGACCGCCTACACCGTATGTCCCGCCGGTTGTCTGGGCTGCTGCGATACTCGAATATATCCGGTAGTCGGTTGCGCCGACATAGAACGTGCCGTCGGAGGCAAGTGCGCCTCCATCGGCAATCTGAGACGGGTCGGGCGTAAATATCGCGCGAACCAACACATAAGTCGTGTTGCCCTGATAATATCCGGCGTTATTAATGTGGGTGTTTTCCAAGACGAACTTACCGGGCAGCCACATGCGGCCGGCGGCTCCGGGATCTTGCGGAACGGCGGTCGTGGTGTCTTGCAGATCGGAATAATCGTAATAAGTCGGCGCAGTTACCACGTAATTAACCAGAGGTATGTAGCTGTAACCCCAGCTCATCACCATGGGAGGCGTCGCAATGCTGAACTGCTGGAACAGATAGACCGAATTGGTGACCTGGCCTACCGCCCATGTAATATTGTCTATCGTTCCGAGCGTAGTGCCTTCGTTATTAATCACGTCGGCCGGCGTAGTCACGCTAGTAGTAAGGATCGCGCGGGACGGAAGGCGGGTCATGTCTACGACCTGGAAATTCGACGTGCTGGTCGGTACATCCGGCGGAGCAACGCCTGCTTCGAGCGTAAATATGCCCGTTTGTCCCGATAAGGGAAGAACGTCGGGATAAACATCTAAGGAGGTCCCCGGCGGATTAAAGACCGGAGCGGTCGTATCGACATAAGCGAAGCTGCTCATCGGGAGCGCCGACGAGATAGCATAGCGCCAATCGCTCGGAATAACTGTCGTGAAGAGCGGCAGCGGATTGTTGATGATGACGATCATTTGCCTGTCGCCCGGAGTGGTCACAAAAGGCTGCGCAAGCGTCACGACATCATTGCCGCTGGCATCCTGAGTGAAAAGCAGCTGCCCGGTCGGCGCGCCTAAGAAACGTTCGCTGAAAAGCAGCGTCTGCCCGTCACTGGTGAGCAGATAGATATCCAAAGTCCTGATCGAGGTATAACCCGACATGAGACCGGCAAAATTGTAATCCTGATCCTGTGCCGTACGCGTCTTTGCTTTGGCCGGAGCGGGAAGTTTCAGGCTGACGTTCGCATAGGCGATACCTTTGGGCAGAGGGTCTTCCTGTGGTCGAGGCTCTTGTTTACAGGCCGCGAATATCACCATCGCAGCCAATGCGAAGACAAAGAAAAATTGTTTTTTCATATAGGTAAGATTTTAGTTGGTATTTGTCCGGAATTCTTTCGATTTGTCGCAATCGTTTCAACGCCGACATATGCGTCTGCAAATCCAAAAACCATACCATATATGGAAAACACTGTTTAAAAATTTCTCCTTATTTGTAAAAAGAACCTCTTTGAAATAAATTGCCATCCGATAGGCGGGAAAACACGTGCATGTGTTTTCCCGCCTATCGGATGGCAATTCCTGCGTAGAATATTATATTGTGGCTATTAGCGCTACCGCATGTGCCGCGACGCCTTCCTCGCGGCCTGTGAAACCGAGATGCTCCTCGGTGGTCGCTTTCACCGATACGGCATCGACCGACATTCCCGCCGCAGAGGCGATAGCCGTGCGCATATTGTCGATATAAGGACGCAGGCGCGGACGCTGCATAACGATCGTAACATCCACATTCACAACATCATAGCCGTGCTCGGCAAGCATCGCGACCACGCGCCGCAGCAATCCGAGCGAATCGGCCCCACGAAATTCCTCTGACGTGTCGGGGAAATGCAGCCCTATGTCGCCGAGAGCGGCCGCTCCCAGCAGTGCATCGCATAGCGCATGTACCGCCACATCGCCGTCGGAATGGGCGATGCAGCCACGCTCGTGAGGGATATGTACGCCGCCGATGACGAGGGGCCGACCCTCGCCGAGCGCATGTACGTCATATCCGTGTCCGATCCGAAAGTTGCAAGCCATAGTGCGAAATAACAAATAATTTTGTAGTTTTACAAATTAATAAAAATCCTGAAACTATGTCAGAACTGAGCAAACTTGCGCCTGCGGGTGTTTGGACGATTTTCGAGGAGATCACGCGCATCCCCCGTCCATCGAAAAAAGAAGAAAAGATAATCGCTTATCTCATCGATTTTGCCGTGCGGTACGGCCTCGATTATAGGCAGGATGCGATCGGGAACTTGGTAATAACGCGTGCGGCCGCTCCGTCGATGGCGGGCAAACCGGCGGTGGTTTTGCAGAGTCATGTCGATATGGTGTGCGAGAAAAATTCGGACGTGGGGTTCGATTTCGACTGCGACCCCATTCAGGTATATGTCGATGGCGAGTGGGTACGGGCGCGCGGCACGACGCTCGGTGCGGACGACGGCATCGGCATGGCGGCAGCCCTTGCCCTGCTTGTCGATTCCACGTTGGAAGCTCCTGCTATCGAAGCGCTTTTCACGGTAGACGAGGAAACAGGTCTCACAGGCGCGTTCAATCTCGGCGAAAATATGCTCACGGGCAAATATCTGATAAACCTTGACTCGGAAGACGACGGCGAAATTTTCATAGGTTGTGCCGGCGGGATCGATACGGTAGCCACTTTCCCCGCGCCAATGACCGCCACGCCGTCGGGCCTGAGTTTTTTCCGATTGGCGATCACGGGTCTTTCGGGCGGCCATTCGGGCGACGATATAAATAAAGGACTTGCGAATTCCAATAAGCTGATGACGCGTTTTCTGTGGCATGGGCTGCGGCGTTTCGGGCTGAAAATCAGTACACTGGACGGCGGCAATCTGCGTAATGCCATCCCGCGTGAGGCTGTGGCGACGTTCGCCGTTCCGACGGGCGAGGTCGCGGGCCTTCGGGAATATTACGAAAGATATGCGGCAGAGGTTCGCGCGGAATTCTCGGCGACCGAGCCGCGTCTGGCAACCTCTCTCACGGAGGTTGCGGTGGCGCAGAAAGTAATGGAGGATTCGGCGGCGCGCGGCCTCGTCGATGCGCTGCAAGGTGTGCCGAATGGGGTGTTGGCAATGAGCACGTCAATGCCCGGTTTAGTGGAAACTTCGACCAACCTTGCGTCGGTGAAGCCAGGCGAAGAGGGCGGCATCGTGGTGGTCACATCGCAGCGTTCATCCATAGACAGCGCACGTTTCGACGCGGCAGCATCGGTCGAGAGCGTTTTTGAGCTTGGCGGTGCAACAGTCACGCACTCAGAGGGTTATCCCGGATGGAAGCCCGACCTGACGTCGCATCTGCTACGCGTAGGCGTTGAGCAATATCGCCGCCTGTTCGATGTCGAACCGAAGGTACGCGCGATTCATGCAGGGCTCGAATGCGGTCTGTTCCTGAAAAAATATCCGCATTTGGAGATGATCTCGATAGGCCCGACCGTGCGCGGCGTGCACTCGCCGGACGAACGCCTCGAAATCGCAACCGTCGATAGGTTCTGGAAGCACTTGGTTGCGATATTGCAGAATATATAATGTGATATTGTAATAAATTGTCATTCCGAGCGTCCCTGCGGGGCATTCGGAATGACATTATTTTTCAAACAAAAACACTGTCGGCTATACCTTTGAATCCGCGAAGGAATTCTGCGACACTCATGCGGCGTTTGCCGGCGGGTTGCAGCTCTGTGATAGAGATATAACCCCCTCGGCAGGTGACGCTGAGAAATGTGCGGCCGTCGGAAAATATAGCACCCGGTGTGTTCTCATGTGCGCCGAATTCGGGTGTGGCGGCGAAAATTTTTACCGTCATCTCTTCACCGTTAGTGTTTCGCAGCACGCTCCACGCAGTGGGGTAGGGCGACAAACCGCGTACAAAATTATATACGGCATCGGGATGTTTATGCCAATCGATTCGGCAGTCGTCTTTGAAAATTTTCGGAGCGGTACGCAGGCTCTCGTCATCTGACGGCTGTTCGACAGGTTTGACCTCGCCCGCAGCGATCTGCGAGACCGTCGTGACCACCAGCCCCGCGCCAATTTCCATCAATCGGTCGTGCAATATTCCCGCCGTGTCCGTCGGCTCTATCGCTACTTCGCGTTGAGCTATGATGCTACCCGTGTCCATTCCAGCGTTGAGCATGAATGTCGTCACGCCTGTTCGCGTCGCGCCGTCGATTATCGCGCGGTTGATCGGCGCTGCCCCGCGATATTCGGGCAGCAACGATGCGTGGAGATTGAACGTCCCCAGCCGCGGCAGCGCCCACACCTCCTGTGGTAACATACGAAAAGCAATGACAACGCCCAGATCGGCATCCAGCGCGCGCAACTCTTCGAGGAATGCAGGGTCTTTCAGTCGCGCGGACTGCAACAGCTTCAAGCCGTGCGCACAAGCATATTCGCCGACCGCGCTGCGCTGCATTTTCAGCCCGCGACCTGCGGGCTTATCGGGGGCGGTGACCACGCCCACGATATTATGCCCGCTCTCGACAAGCGCCCTCAACGACGCCACCGCAAAATCGGGCGTACCCATGAAAATAATTCGCATCGCGTTTTATAATTAAGGATTGGTTTTCGATGTCTTTCACAAATGCGACCCGCAGCCACCGGCGGCGTAGGGTCGCTACTCGCGATACTCGTGCATCCCTACGCTGGCTGCGTGTCGAAAACAGCGGCACATGATTCAACCAAATTCGAGAGAGTAAACCTTATCTAAACGTATGCCCCATCTTCGTGCGTTTGGTTTCGAGGTAGCGGGCGTTGTGCTCGTTCGGTTCGGCGCACAGGGGGACAATCTCGGTTATCGACAGGCCGTAGCCCTCCAATCCCGCGCGCTTCTGCGGGTTATTGGTCATAAGGCGCATCTTCGTAATTCCGAGCTCATGGAGAATACACGCGCCGACACCATAGTCGCGCTCATCGACCTTGAAACCGAGCGCGACGTTCGCTTCGGCCGTGTCGAGACCCTCCTCTTGTAGTTTATATGCCGCGAGCTTGTTGCACAGACCGATACCGCGCCCCTCCTGGTTCAGATAGACGATAGCGCCGCGTCCCTCGCGCTCGATCCTGCGCATCGCTTCGTGCAGCTGGTGGCCGCAGTCGCAGCGGCGCGAGCCGAATGTGTCGCCCGTGAGGCATGACGAGTGCATCCGTACCGGTACTTCCTCGCCCGCGCGCCATTCGCCTTTTGTCAAAGCGAGATGCTCCACGCCGTTACTTTTCTGGGTGAACGGCGTCGCGCGGAAATGCCCGTATGCCGTCGGCATATCTACCGTAACTCCCTTTTCCACAATCGATTCCGTGCGCAGGCGATAAGCAATGAGGTCGGCGATCGAGATCATTTTAAGCCCGAACCGCTCGGCGATCTTAATCAGGTCGGGCATACGCGCCATCGTGCCGTCGTCGTTCATAATCTCGATAAGCGCGCCTCCCGGATGCAGCCCTGCCATGCGCGTGAGGTCTACCACCGCTTCCGTATGTCCCGGACGGCGCAGCACCCCTCTGTTGCGCGCACGCAGGGGGAAAATGTGTCCCGGCCGCCCCAGGTCGGAGGGCTTCGTGGCGGGGTCTACAAGCGCGCGGATGGTCGCCGTGCGGTCGTGTGCCGAGACGCCCGTAGTGCACATCTCGCCGTCCCATTCGCCTATGTAATCCACCGTCACCGTGAACGGAGTGCCCAGCATAGACGTGTTATCCGAAACCTGCATTTCCAGTTCCAGTTCTCGGCAGCGATCCTCGCTGATGGGTACGCACATCAGTCCGCGTCCGTGATGGAGCATAAAATTGACTATTTCGGGCGTGATCTTTTCCGCCGACACCACGAAATCGCCCTCATTCTCTCTGTCCTCGTCATCGACGACGATTATTACACGCCCCTCGCGCAACTCTTCCAGCGCCTCTTCAATGGTGCTCAGTACACCGCTTTGTTGTGTCATTATTAATCAATTACGAATTATCAATTACGAATTACGAGTTTATGCGGTAGCCAATAAACCACACACATGTGTCATTGCGGGCTTGACCCGCAATCTCACATTGTTCGTCATTGCGAGCCTGAAAGGCGAAGCAATCCAGAAAAGTAGCTGGATTGCTTCGGGCTATACAGCCCTCGCAATGACGCACACGCGTGTTTTTCGACTTTGTCATTTCAGCCTTGTCATTGCGACCGCAAACAGACATTAGATTGCGGCTCGGAGGCTGCAATGACAACCCGAAAGTGTGCGGGCTTTCGCTTCAAGCGAAAACCGCGCATCCCGCCGCCGCCCCACGCGGCGGGACGCTACTTCTTCGCGCTTTCGCGCTTCGAACCGCGCCCACCGCCGACGGCGTGCCGAGTCCCAACCCTCTCTCGCACGAACTTTTTCAGGTCGCGCCACCTGTAAATATACCACTCGACGTTGAACAGGTTCGAGTCGTTCGTCGCCTTATAGACAAGGAACACTGCTATCGGCCCCAGCACGAAAGTAGAGAGCCATATACCCTGGAATGCCGTCAGCGTCCCCTCGCGCGCCATCTTCGTGCCCATAAGATTTATAACGTAGTATATCACGAAGAACGCCACCGATACCACCACAGGCATACCCAGTCCCCCCTTGCGGATGATCGCTCCGAGCGCCGCGCCTATGAGGAAAAAGATTATGATCGACACCGGCAGCGACACCTTCTCGTGCCATCCGATCTGGTGAAGATACAGGTCGCTCAGCGACCTTTTCAGCTGGGTTTCGTCCCACGAAAACCGCCGCGAATTCTGCGCCGCCACATACGCCGCGTTCCACACTCTTTGCCGCGCCCGCAGGTCGAGATAGGCGAGCGAATCGAGCAGGTCGGCGGCATGGACGTGCGGCGACACCGCGCGAAGAGTGTCTATCATCAGCGTCCGGTCGTACGTGAACAAATGCTCCTCGAACAGCGGCTGTGAAGCGGCCGTAACGTTTTCCCGCACTATCACGCGAATCGAGTCTATGTCTCGCTGTAACTGCGATATGCGCTTGGTGCGTCCCGACGAGAAATCGAGTTCGTTGCGCTCCATCGCGTAGCCGTCCAGCGAGTTGAGCACATATTGCTGTGAAAAGAACGTGCGTGTGAGCTTGCTGTCGTTATACCACGCGCTGGCCGACTGCGTGAGGTTCGTCTCGTACATCGCGCCGTCGTAGAGATCGACTATGAGATTGCGCTTGTCGTCCGAGAGCTTTATATGCCCCCAATCGGCCAACACCGTACTCATCGTGCCGTCGCGACGCGTGTTCGTGTTGTCGTAGATGAGCACGTTGTGCAGCACGTCGCCCTCGCGCCGCTCGACGCGGATCGTCATGTTCTCTATATCGGTGAAGAATATGCCGTTCTGAAACTCTATCGTCTGCTTCTGATTCCGAATATCCCAGATGAGCGAGTTCATCTGCTCCCATGAGTGCGGTACGAGGTTGTTCGCTATGAAAAAGCTGCCTACGGCTATGGAGAACGTCAGTATAAGCAATGGCCGCAGTATGCGCATCAGCGACATTCCCGTAGATTTCAGCGCCAACAACTCGTAGTTCTCGCCCAGACTGCCCATAGTCATAATAGCCCCGAAGAGGGTTGCGAGCGGCAGCCCCATAGGCGCTAACGTGATCAGGGCATAACCGAGCAGTTCGGCTATCACGCCGAACTGCAAGCCCTTGCCCACCAGATCGTCGATATACCGCCATAGAAAGTTCATCAGCAGCACGAACATGACAATAGCGAACGCCATGATCATGGGCCCCAGATACGACTTCAACATCAGCCTGTCGACGGTCTTCATGCGCTTCGTGAATTCGCTTTACGGATTATAAACAACAAAGGTAACGCTTTTTGTCTATTAAGCGTTCCGGCGCGGGGAATTATTGTACGTGGCGCGCACAACCGTTGCGCCTCGGCGGAGTGTTATAAAATATTTGGTTTGCGAATTTTTATGCGTATATTTGCAATGGAATCTCGTGTAGTGCAGGAATCCCGAAAAATTTTCGGCCGATAAGCAATAATTTTAGCAGGACTGCGTTATACGAATAACACCACCACTAAGTATATTCCTGCCTATGGAAAATGTAGACACAGACACTATGACCGTTTTCTCTCACCATCACATCGATTACGACGACCTGCTGGAACATGTGATCCAGGGCGAACACGACCTGCTCTACCTCGACGCATATCTGAGAGAAGCGCTGACGCAGTAGGACGCACCCCGCAAAGATAATTTGCAAAGAGAAATCAAAGCCGCCTCCCCGTGTACGGGAGGCGGCTTTTGTATTTTCCCGGCCGAAAAACATATGATATTTTTGGTTGGGATAATTTTCTGCCTATATTTGCAGCAATACTTTTTACGAAACAATAACCTTTTAAAAATCAAATGCGATGAGAAAACTTATTAACAATCTGTTTCCGCACAAAGCCATGTTTGGGATAAATTGCGTGCTTACGGGCGTCTTCCTCGTAATGCTTGCGGGCATGATTTACATGAAGTCTGTCAATGCTTCTATGGGTTCAGGCGGTTGCCCTCCGGGCGAAGTTCCGAATTGTCCGTGGCCTGACGGAGGGTATACGGTGTACTTCCCACATCCGACTGCTTGTGATTGGTTCTTCCATTGTGTCGATGGTGTAGCCTTTTGCCACAAGTGTCTGGCAGACCTTATTTGGAATCATTGGTGGGACAGTTGTGACTTTGCGGTTAATGTCGGTTACACCGAGGAGCAGGCAAATGCGTGCAGAGCAGGAGGTAGTGGCAGCGGCAATCATTGCCCTGACCCCTATGATGTACCGCATCGTTTTATAGAGGTTACCGGAACTCAGACTGTTACGACAATGTCTGATTCGAATGGTAATATACAAATAGGGAGTACTATTAAAGGTGGCTTTGCAAGAAACAGTCAAGTAACAGTTACCGTGGTAACTAAAAATTGCAACGGACAACAACAATACGCATGCTGCAAGCAATCGGACGTAGGAGTAACTCTTCTATAATATCTTAAATCTAATATTTTAAACATTATGGCACGTTCTTTCAAATTCTACGGTATATTTCTCGTACTGATGCTGGCATTCGGCTGTAAGTCGGAAAAACGGGTAATGGAGGGGTTCGTTATCGATATAGTCGATCTGAAAAAAGTCGATAATATAGAGGTCACTGACACGAATTATATCTCTTCTTATTCGATAGTCAAACTCGAATCTTCGAGTAAAAGTTTGATACAGGATATCGATCAAATGGAAATATTCGAGGGTCGTATATATATCCGTGATCGGAATCAGACAAGGCTTTTAGTCTTCGGATTCGACGGCAAATATATTCGAGACATCGGAATGAGAGGGCGTGCCAATAATGAATATCAGGCATTATCGGCATTCTATATAAATCCGGAAAAACGAACGGTTAATGTAGCTGACCCTCTCACGTCTCGTATAATATCGTATGACCTTGACGGTAGGTATATTGGAAGCAAAGAGGTGAAAGGATTGAATTTGGGCCCCATTTCATCAATGCGATACTTTGGCGAAAGTGAAGTCGTGTGTTTTGCAAACCCTAATATATTCGATGACAGGATACTTTATATTCTGAATGAAGAGGACTACTCTATAAAAGATGTGGTCTCCACCAGACCTTTTGCTCCGGACGTGGGAGCTTATAGTATGGCGACCCAACCGTACTCAGTAGTTTCGGGCAATTTGCACTTCGTCTCTCTGTTTCAGAGAACCATAAAATCCTATTCGGGCGAAAAACCCGTCGATATTATTTATACTATCGATGACGGCAAGCAAGAACTTACCGATAGACAACTGCAAGTAATCGCGGAGCAAAATGCTAACAGTTATATTTCAGTTGGAACGGAGCTTATGAGAAGTCATGGCTATTCGGCGGGTTTACAGAATCTATTCGAAAGCGACCGGTTTATTTTTTGCTCTTCCCTTTTGTCATTAAAAAATATCGTATGGGATAAGCATAACAAAATCGGAAGCATAATCGCCCCCCCGAATAATAACCTGCCGGGTCTGAATGATTTAAGTTATTCGGAAGGCAATACTTTTGTGAAGATATGGAAGCCCGACCAAATAAAAAGATTTATGACAAGCTTGTCTCATGGCGATATTCCACATGCCGATAGTTACGATGCAGCGCTGGAAAAGTTAGGCGATTATGACCCTGATCAGGATAATCCGGTATTGCTCGTTTTTCAGATGAAGAATTAGATTTAAGGTGAATTACGCGCGAAAGAGGCTTTTGCATTTCCGGCCGAAAATCACTATATTTGTCGCCCGCATGACATAAGAAAAACAAATAAACTCATAAGATGAACATAGTAAGAGAGAACCGCGAGGGGCAAACCGCGCTCATAAAGGTAACAGTCATGGAAACCGACTACCGCGAGGCGGTGGAGAAAACGCTTAAAGAATATCGCCGCAAGGCCAACGTACCGGGATTCCGGCCGGGTATGACTCCTATGGGGATGATCCGTAAGATGTACGGGAAGGGCGTGTTGGCTGAGGAAACCTATAAGCAGGCAAGTGCCGCCGCATTCGAATACATAGAAAAGGAGAAAATCGAGTATGTAGGCGACGTAATGCCGTCGGAGGAGCAGGCGACATTCGATTTCGATAACGCGACGGAATTTGAATTTGTATTCGAGATAGGGCTTGCGCCGGAGGTAACCGTCGAGCTGACGGAGAAGGACAAAGTGACGCGCTACGAGATCAAAGCCGATGAGAAGATGCTGGGGCATTACCGCGAGGGCATGCTGCGCCGTTTCGGGCGACTGGAAGATGTAGATGTGGTGACGAGCGACGAGGCGCTGAGCGTCATGCTCGACAATGCCGAGCGCAATATCGAGGATGCTTATGTGGGGCTTATCTCGATGGACGAGGCGGCGCGCAAGCCGTTTATCGGGCGTAAGGTCGGAGACGTGATGGAGGTAAACGTGAATGAACTCTACCCCACGCCGTCGCAGCGCGCGGCAATTCTGCACGTGAAGCAGGACGAGCTGGATGCGATAGACCCGAAATTCACGCTTACGATAACGAAAATCCGCAAATTCGTGATGCCGGCGCTCGACGAGACGTTCTTCACGATGGCGTTCCCCGACGGCAGCGTGAAAGACGAGACGTCGTTCGAGACGCACATCGCCGAGCAGATCGCGCGCGATACGAGACGTGAAACGGAGCATCTGTTCGGTCTCGAAGTGCGCCGCATGTTGCTCGACAAGGCCGCGCTGCCGATGCCGGAAGACTTCCTTCGCAGGTGGCTGTTAGCCGCGAACGAAGGAAAATTCACGATGGAGCAGATAGAGGCCGACATGCCGCAGTTCCTCGATATGATGCGCTGGAATCTCGTGCAGAAATATTATGCCGAAAAGTTAGACGTAAAACTCGAACCGCAGGACGCGCTCAACGAGGCTAAGGCTTACGCCGCGATGCAGTTCGCACAGTACGGCATGGCCAATGTCGAGGACGAGATGCTGGATAATTATGCGAAACAGATCTTGCAGAACAAAGACGAAGCACGCAAGATTTATGACCGCCTTTTCGAACGTAAGGTCTTGGAAGCTGTCACGCCGATGCTCAAAGTCGTGAACAAAAAAGTGATGCCCGAAGAGTTCGGCACGCGCGCGCGTGATTTCCAGCCTGCCGGATGACATACTTTCTAAATTACAATATACAAGGAGCGTAAATCGTTTAACATAAAGCGGTTATCTATATTTGTAAAAATCGGAACTATGGGAAAGAGCGAATTTGAAAAATACGCCACGGGACACATGGGAATCAGCAGCCTGAAACTGCATGGGTACACGTCGTTGGCGACATCGGCTTACATCAGCCCGACGATCATCGAGGAACGGCAGTTGAACGTCGCGCAGATGGATGTTTTTTCGCGGTTGATGATGGACCGCATCATATTTCTCGGCGTGCCGATCTACGACGATGTGGCGAATATCATTCAGGCGCAGTTGCTGTTCTTGGAGTCGGCCGACGCCCACAAGGATATACAGATATATATTAATTCCGGCGGCGGGTCGGTGAGTTCGGGGCTGGGGATTTACGACACGATGCAGTTGGTCGCTCCCGACGTTGCGACGATTTGCACGGGTATGGCGGCGAGCATGGCTGCGGTCCTGCTGGCGGCGGGTGCGAAGGGTAAACGCACGGCGTTGCCGCATTCGAGAATTATGATCCATCAGCCGATGGGTGGAGCGCAGGGTCAGGCGTCGGATATAGAGATTACGGCACGCGAAATCCTTAAACTGAAAAAGGAGCTTTACGAGATTCTGGCGAAACATTCTGGTTCGACGTACAAGAAGATTGAAAAAGATGCCGACCGCGATTATTGGATGACTTCGCCGGAAGCGGTGGAGTATGGACTGATAGACGAAGTTTTGAGGAAAAGAGATGGGAAATAACGAATTGAACTCCGGTACGTGTTCGTTTTGCGGGGCGCGGCGTTGCGAGGTCGAGATGATGTTCGACGGTTCGGGCGGCGCGTGTATCTGCGACGAGTGTATAGAGCGCGGCTATGAGCTGCTGGAAGAGGTGCGGGCGGAGGATGAGGTGTCTGATCGTCCTGAGCCGTTGAAGCACAACGAGCTTATGAAACCGGCCGAGATCAAGGCATTCCTCGACCAGTATATCATAGGGCAGGACGAGGCTAAGAAATATATGTCCGTCGCGGTGTATAACCACTATAAAAGACTGATACACAGCGAGAAATGCGCCAACGCCGATGCCGATACGAGCGACAGTGATGGGCGCGGTGGCGGTGTGGAGATAGACAAGTCGAATATTGTTCTGGTGGGGCCGACGGGGACGGGCAAGACGCTGATGGCGCGTACCATAGCGCGGCTGCTGAACGTGCCGTTCGCCATCGCCGACGCAACGGCTCTCACGGAGGCCGGCTACGTGGGCGAGGATGTGGAGGGGATACTCTCGCGGCTGTTGCAGGTGGCGAATTACGATATTCGCCAGGCGGAGCGCGGCATCGTTTTTATCGACGAGATCGATAAGATCGGACGCAAAGGCGACAACCCGTCAATTACGCGCGATGTGTCGGGCGAGGGGGTGCAGCAGGCGTTGCTCAAAATTCTCGAAGGCACGCTGGTGAACGTTCCGCCTGAGGGTGGGCGCAAGCATCCCGACCAGAAATACGCCAAGATCGACACTACGAACATACTGTTCATCTGCGGCGGTGCGTTCGACGGCATCGAGAAAGTTATCGCGCGGCGGATGAACCTCAATGCTGTGGGGTACGGCCAGACGCAGCGCACGGAGCTGCGGCGCGAGAATATAATACGCTATATCCAGCCGCAGGACATACGTTCTTTCGGCCTGATACCCGAACTTGTGGGACGCCTGCCTGTGGTTACCTATCTCGAACCGCTCGACCGCACGGCGCTGCGCTCGATACTCACTGAACCGCGCAACGCCATAGTCAAGCAGTACGCCTCGCTTTTCGAGATGGACGGCCAGCAGCTCGAATTCGAAGACGCGGCGCTCGATTATATTGTCGATAAGGCGGTGGAGTTCAAATTGGGTGCGCGTGGCCTGCGCTCGATCTGCGAGGCCATAATGATCGATGTGATGTTTGAGATGCCCTCTGCGGCGGCAAAGTCTTCCAAGAAGTCGCCACCGTTCCGTATCACTCTCGACTATGCGCGCCAAAAAATAGACAAAGCGAGTTTCGTGGCAATGAAGAACGCGGGGTGATGCATGTGCGTCATTGCGAGCCTGAAAGGCGAAGCAATCCAGAGTCTTATTATTGCTGGATTGCTTCGCCTTTCAGGCTCGCAATGACGAGCAATGTAATGTTAGAGATTGCGGATCAAGCCCGCAATGACAAAGAATAATTCGACGTCGCCGTAGCGACTGAATCAAGCCCGCAATGACAATTACTTTGTGGTGGCCGTAGCAATTTCGCTAAGCTCGTCGAAGAGCTTGTGAACGGTGTCGAGCAGCGTGCGGCGGATATGGGCATAATGCTTGCGCATGAGGCTCGTATTATTTTTTTCCGGCGGATTGTTCGCCTGACGGAACAGCTCGTTGCGCATATCGACGCACTCCTGCATAAGCGCCAGCACGCGCTCGCGCCGCTCGGGGTGAAAATATATTGCCAAGAGGCTGTCCGACAACACTTCCTCCGTCAGATAGTCGATGTCTTTTTTCAGATTTCTCAGATTTGCCATAGAAAAGTCGGTTTAATGATTGACAAAGATACGAAAAAGTGCCTCGCGGCACTCGCATGAATTACTTTGATTAGGCAAATATACGAAAAATAATTAATTTTGCTTCCGATGAGCAAGGAGGCACAAAAGAGGGTCGAGACGCCGCTGATGCGGCAATATTACGACATTAAGGCGACGCATCCCGATGCGGTGCTGTTGTTTCGTGTTGGCGATTTCTACGAGACGTTCGGGTCGGATGCGGTGAAGGCGAGCTCGATTCTGGGCATCACGCTCACGCGGCGGGCAAACGGCTCGGCCAGCGAGGTGGAACTGGCCGGATTCCCGTACCATGCGCTCCAAACCTATATGCCGAAGTTGGTGCGCGCGGGCGAGAGGGTGGCGATATGCGAGCAACTGGAAGACCCGAAAACGGTGACGAAAGGCATCGTCAAGCGCGGTGTGGTGGAGTTGGTTACGCCGGGCGTTGCACTGAGCGATAATATTCTGCAACATACTGAAAATCATTTCCTTGCGGCCGTTTATTTCGGACGCGAAAAGACGGGCATTGCGTTTCTCGATATTTCGACGGGAGAGTTCTATGCGGCCGAAGGGGCGGACGATTATATCGACAAGCTGCTGTCGAATTTCGCGCCGAAAGAGGTGCTCTATCAGCGCGGCTGCGATACTCGTTTCCGCACGGCGTTCGGCGATAAGTATTATACATACAAGCTGGACGAGTGGGTTTTCGCTGCCGATCAGAGCCGCACCAAGCTCTGCCGCCAGTTCGGGACGACGACCCTGAAAGGTTTCGGCATCGATGCTATGGATGCGGCGGTGGCGGCGGCCGGAGCGGCGCTCTATTATCTCGACTTCACGGAGCACCGCGAGCTGGGACATATCACGTCCATCGCGCGCATCGATGCGGATAAATATGTCTGGATCGACCGCTATACGATGCGCAATCTCGAACTTTTCGGTTCGAACTCGAACGATTTGCGCGCGCGCACCGGGTTTGCGGATGTTATGGATCGCACGCGCACGCCGATGGGCAGCCGGTTGCTCAAAAAGTGGATCGCGCTGCCGCTGCGCTCGGTGGAAGAGATCGCACGGCGGCATGACGCGGTGGAGGCTTTTGTGTCCGCCGCCGAACTGCACGAAGAGCTATCGGAACAACTCGCGCGTATTGCCGACCTCGAACGCATCGCATCACGCATTGCGGCGCGGCGCGTTCTGCCGCGCGAGCTGGTGAGCCTGCGCGCGTCGCTCGACACGGTATTCGAAGTGGGAAGGTTGCTTTCCGATTCGGGCAACGAGCATCTTCTTGCTCTTGCCTCGGCGATCGACCCGCTGGAAGAAGTCCGCGCACACATAGGCCGCACGCTCTTTCCCGACCCGAGCAATCAGCTTGCGAAGGGCGGCTACATTGCCGACGGCGTGAGCCTCGAACTCGACGACCTGCGCCGCGTGGCGTTGCACGGGAAGGATGTGATCGCCGCCATACGCGAGCGCGAGAGCGAAGCGACGGGTATTCCGTCGCTCAAAATCGGGTTCAACAATGTTTTCGGCTACTATATAGAGGTGCGCAACACGCATCGCGATAAAGTGCCGGCGGAGTGGGTGCGCAAGCAGACGCTGACGGGCGCGGAACGTTACATCACGCCCGAACTCAAAGAGTATGAGGAGAAGGTTCTGGGGGCGGAGGAACGGCTGAGCGCACTGGAACAGCAACTTTACGACGGGTTACTCGACATGCTGCAAGGGTCGCTCGCAGCGATTTTGCGCAATGCGGCGGCAGTGGCGACGGTAGATTGTCTGCGCTCGTTCGCTGCGCTGGCGGTGGAGCGCGGATATGTGCGCCCGGTGGTCGATGAAACGAGGGCAATCGACATTCGCGCTGGGCGGCATCCGGTAATTGAAACGCTGCTTCCGGTGGGCGAGCCGTACGTGCCGAACGACGTTTTTCTGGACGACGAAAAGCAGCAGATAATCCTCGTTACGGGGCCGAACATGTCGGGAAAATCGGCGCTGCTGCGACAGACTGCCCTGATCGTGCTAATGGCTCAGATGGGGAGTTTTGTGCCTGCCCATTCGGCGCGTATCGGGCTGGTGGACAAGATTTTCACGCGCGTTGGAGCGTCGGACAACATCTCGCAGGGAGAGAGTACGTTCATGGTCGAAATGCTCGAATCTGCGAGTATTCTGAACAACGTTTCGGAGCGTTCGCTCGTACTGCTGGACGAAATCGGGCGCGGCACGAGCACCTACGACGGTATCTCCATCGCATGGTCCATAGTCGAGTATCTGCACGAGCACCGTTCGCGCGCGAAGACGCTATTCGCCACTCATTATCACGAACTTAACGAGCTGGAAGCGCAATACGCGCGCGTGCGGAACTTCAACGTTTCGGTGCGCGAAGTGGGTCGGTCGGTCGTTTTTTTGCGTAAACTGGTGGCGGGCGGGACAGAGCATTCGTTCGGGATACATGTTGCGCGTATGGCCGGAATGCCGCGCTGGATCGTGGATCGCGCAGGAGAGATTCTTACGCAGTTGGAGAGCACGCGGCGTGGTGGGGGTTCTGGCTGTGATAGCACGGCGGCGGCAGGTGACTGTGGTCAAGGCGATTCCGGCTCAGGTTCAGGCCGAAAAGCGGATGTGAAAGCCGAAATTGCCCGCTCGGCGCGCAAGTCGTCCAACGCGACTTCGGGTTCGCAGGGTTCTGCGGGTTTGCAGCTCAGCATTTTCCAACTCGACGACCCCGTTCTGAAAGAGATTCGCGATCAACTTAAATCTCTGGATGTCAATTCACTGACCCCGCTCGAAGCGCTGAATAAACTCAACGAGATAAAGAAGATAACGGGGTTATAATTCAATTAAGAATTACGAATTAACAAACTTGTTACGGCTAACGCATAAACTTGTGCCAAAAAAGATGGTATATGCACTTGTGCGCGCTATCTTAAAATTGCAACTCAAATTCAGCTGTTTTTAGATGTCCCAGTCCCAAACACGCCATATTCCCTTTTTATCAGAAATACGAACGCGTATATCCGGATTGATAGCTTTCAGGTCTTCGATAAATTCCTGCTCTCTAACAGGCGAAATCAGCGTAAACAAATATTTAGTCCCTTTTTTATAACGAAGGCACAACCTTTTCAAAGAAGAAGCTGGCGACGATAGTGGATTATATGATCGTTCAAGCGAAACCATATCTGAAATTTTTACACTTCCGCCGAATGTTATATGCAATTTATTGCCCGATATAATATAGCGTATTCTGCCAAACAGAAAGAAAATAAGCACAAATACTCCGCCCGTAATGCACAAACTCAAAATTGGCATGTGCTTAATCAGCGGTATGGTACACGAGATAAAAGCCGCCAATAGAAAGACGAGTACCAGTATGCTGATACGCGACCTGAATACTTTTTGATTTTCCATATTTACTATTTATTTTTCAGCCGCTAATGTCTTTCTGCCGCGCTCTCGCTGCTTACATGCAACACACATGAATGGGTTTCCGGCTTGCCTGACGATTTGTCAGTGTTAGCAAGCCGGAAACCATTCTCGCGAATACTAAAATTCCACCAACACCCGCCCTGTCATCTCGGACGGTTGTGGTAACCCCATGAGTTTCAGCACGGTAGGCGCAACGTCGGCAAGCGCGCCGTCGTCCACGCTGCGCACGCGATCCGACACCACGATAATGGGGACGGGGTTCAGCGAATGCGCCGTGTTAGGCGAGCAGTCAGCGTTCAGAGCGTTGTCGGCATTCCCGTGATCGGCGATGATCACCACTTCATAACCGTTCGCCCTCGCCGCCTCGACAACGGCCTCCACGCTGAGATCCACTGCTTTGATAGCCTGCACGATAGCGTCGTAAACGCCCGTGTGGCCGACCATATCGCCGTTGGCAAAATTGAGCGCAATGAAGTCGAATTTCTGCGTTTCCAATGCTTCCACCAGTGCATCGCGTACCTCGTAGACGCTCATTTCGGGCTGTAAATCGTATGTCGCTACTTTGGGCGAAGGGATCAAAATGCGCTCCTCGCCGGAGAATGTCGCCTCGCGTCCGCCGTTTAGGAAAAACGTCACGTGCGCATATTTTTCGGTTTCGGCAATGCGCAGTTGGGTGAGACCGTGCGCCGCGAGATATTCGCCGAGCGTGTTCTCCACGTTATCTTTGTCGAAGAGCACATGCAGCCCCTCGAACGTCGCGTCATAGGGGGTCATCGTGCAATAATACAAAGGTATGGTGTGCATCTCCTCGTCGGGCATGTCGCTCTGTGTCAGCACGATAGTGAGTTCCTTGGCGCGGTCGTTGCGGAAATTGAAGAATATCACCATATCGCCTTCGCCCAGCGTCGCGAGCGGCCGTCCGTCGGAATCCACCGCTACTATAGGCTTTATGAACTCATCCGTAACCCCCTCTGCATAAGACTTTTGCACTGCCGCAGGCAGATCTGTTGCCCGCTCGCCGATGCCACCTACCAACAGGTCGTAAGCCACTTTTACACGTTCCCAACGTTTGTCGCGATCCATAGCATAATAGCGCCCGATTAAGGATGCGATACGTCCGCCGCTCGTGGTCTGATGCGCCTGTAACCGCTCGATAAACCCGCGTCCGCTATGCGGATCGGTGTCGCGTCCGTCCATGAAACAGTGTACGAACGTGCGCTCGCCCAGTCCGTAATCTTTCGAAATATCGCACAGCGCCATCAGATGTTCGAGCGAACTGTGCACGCCGCCGTCCGATACGAGGCCCATGAAATGTACCCGCTTGCCGTTCGTGCGCGCATATTCGAACGCCTTGACTATTTCCGGGTTAGCCTTTATAGACCCGTCGCGGCACGCGCGGTTGATGCGCACCAGATCCTGATACACCACCCGTCCCGCACCGATATTCAGATGCCCCACCTCCGAGTTGCCCATCTGTCCGTCGGGCAATCCCACATCCTCACCGCTGGTTTTCAGCCGCGCGTGCGGCCACCGCTCCCACAGCATGTTCATATACTCCGGGTTCGCCGCCCACACCGCATCGCTCTTCGACCGGTCGCCGATTCCCCAGCCGTCCAATATCATTAACAATATTTTATTCATTACTTTGTGTGTTCAGAATGACATTTTATTTTAATTTGCCCTTCACCAGCCCGACGGCAGCGGTGATAGCCTTTTCCAGCCCTTGCGGATTTTTGCCGCCGGCGGTGGCGAAGAACGGCTGTCCACCGCCGCTGCCTCCGATCTCTCGCGCCGCTTCGCGCACTATTTCGCTTGCATTCAGTCCGTTAGCCGCCAATTCGTCGCCTAAAAGCACCGACAGCGTCGTGCGGTCGGCATGGTTCGACCCCACGATCATCACGACGTTCGGAATACGTTGGCGCAGCGCGAAGGCTATATTTTTCACCATGTCGGCAGGGAGGTCTATGTGTCTGGCAAACAGCACGATACCGTCCTCTTCGCGCGCCTCGCTGACGATACGGTCTATCACAAGTTCTTTCTTCTCCTGTCTGTATTCTTCCATCTGGCTGCGCAGTTCCTCGTTCTCTTCGAGCATCTTTTTAAGCGCCTGCATAATAGACGGATTATTCAGAAAATCTTTTATTTCCTCAATAAGGTCTTCGAGCGCGTGCACCGAACGTTCGGCGGCCTCGCCCGTTACGGCCTCGATACGGCGCACACCGGCCGCGATGGCGCTTTCCGAAGTGATGCGCAGCAGCCCGATGTCGCCTGTCGCCGTGACATGCGTGCCGCCGCAAAGTTCCACCGCCGACCCGAAACGCACCACGCGCACCGTCGAACCGTATTTTTCGCCGAACAACATCACCGCACCCATCTCTTGCGCTAGCTCGATAGGGCATTCGCGCTCCTCTTCCAACGGATAATTCAACCTCACGCGGCGGTTTACCGAACGTTCGACTTCGCGCAACTGCTTGGCCGTAACTTTCTGAAAATGAGCAAAATCGAAACGCAAACCATCTGCACCGACCAACGACCCTTTCTGCTCTACGTGACCGCCCAGAACCTCGCGCAGAGCCTCGTGCAGCAGGTGCGTCGCCGTGTGATTGGCTGCCGTCGCCGTTCGTTTCGCCGCATTGACGACTGCCGTAAAAATAGCCGAAACATCCTGCGGCAACTCCGGCATTATATGCGTCGTCAAAGCGTTTTCTTTCTGAGTATCAGTGACTTGCAGGCGCGTGCCGTCGGGTGTCTCGATATAACCCGCATCGCCCAGTTGTCCGCCCGAATTGCCATAGAACGGCGTGCGGTCGAAAACCACCTGCCAGAACGTTTTACCCTTAGTCTCGACGCGACGATAACGCACGATGCGCACGTTGGCTATCAGAGTGTCATAACCCACAAAAACGCTCTCCGATGCGCTGTCCGTAACCGCGGTCCAATCGCCCGTCTCCACCGCCGCCGCTGCGCGTGAACGCTCTTTCTGGTGCGCCAGTTCAGTATCGAACCCCGCCATATCGACCTCCATACCGCCCTCGCGTGCGATCAATGCGGTGAGGTCTATCGGGAAACCGAACGTGTCGTAAAGTGTGAACGCCTCTGCGCCCGAAATCGTCGTGCGTCCTTCCCCGCGCGCTTTGCCCATCACGCTGTCCAACAGCGCGATACCCGTCGCCAGCGTATGGAGGAACGATGCCTCCTCTTCGCGCACGACCTTTTTTATCAGCTCTTTCTGCGCCTCCAATTCGGGGAATTGCGCGCCCATCTGCCCGGCCAAAACATCCACCAATCGCCAAATGAACGGCTCGCTGAAACCCAGATACGTGTAGCCGTAACGCACCGCGCGGCGCAGGATGCGGCGTATGACGTAACCCGCCTTGACATTCGACGGCAGTTGTCCGTCGGCTATGGAAAACGCTATGGCGCGCAGGTGGTCGGCCACGACGCGTATCGCTATGTCGGTCTGCTCATCCGCGCCGTAAACCCGTCCGGCCATCTGCGCGATCTGTGCTATTATGGGCCGGAAAACGTCGGTGTCGTAGTTGCTCTGCACCTGCTGCATGATCATACAGAGCCGCTCGAATCCCATTCCCGTATCGACGTGGTTCATCGGAAGTGGCGCGAGTGAACCGTCCGCACGGCGATTGAACTGCATGAAAACCAGATTCCATATCTCCACTACATGCGGATGGTCGCGGTTCACAAGTTCGCTGCCTGCCACACCGGCGCGCTCCTCGTCCGAGCGCAGGTCGAAATGTACCTCGCTGCAAGGTCCGCACGGCCCCGTGTCGCCCATCTCCCAGAAGTTATCCTTTTTGTTTCCGAGCAAAATCTGCTCTGCGGGCAAAAACTGCCGCCAATAGCCGTAAGCCTCCTCGTCGCGTGCGACGCCGTCCTGCGCGCTGCCTTCGAATACGGTAGCATAAATGCGGTCGGCCGGCAGCCCCAGAACGCCCACGAGAAACTCCCAAGCCCACTCTATGGCCTCTTTTTTGAAATAATCACCGAACGACCAGTTGCCCAGCATTTCGAACATCGTATGATGGTACGTGTCGCGGCCCACCTCTTCGAGGTCGTTGTGCTTGCCCGACACTCTGAGGCACTTCTGGGTGTCGGCTACGCGCGGCGCGGTGACGGGCGAATTGCCAAGGAAAATGTCCTTGAACTGGTTCATGCCCGCGTTGGTGAACATCAGCGTGGGGTCGTTCTTTATAACCATCGGCGCAGACGGTACTATCGCGTGTCCTTTACTGCGGAAAAATTCCAAAAATGCCTCTCTGATCCGGTTCGCTGTCATAATATAGGGTTGCCGTTTTACGTTCAATTAAAAGTAAGTCGTAAAATTACACATTTTTCGACTAAATTTGCACTTTCCACTCGCAGAATGGCAAAAAAAGAGTACAAACTCAACCCGAAGACGCTCACTTATGAAGTCGTGAAAACACCTTTCCGCCTCCGCTTTTACCGCGTGATGCGTAAGGTGCTCATTGGGTTTATACTCGCCTCGGTGGTGAATTTCCTTTTTTCGTGGTTCTTCATCACCCCTAAAATGTACCTCATCGACCGCAGCAACCGTGAGGCACTGATGGAGTACGAAGTGTTGCAGGCGAAGATCGACGCGTCGATGCAGAAGATCGCTGAAATTCGCCACCGCGACCAAAGCGTCTATCGGCCGCTTTTCGGCCACGATACGATTTGCATTCCGGGCATCTACAACGACTATCCGGTGACAAAGTACGCCGCATTGGAGGGCGACCGCTATACCCCGCTGATGATGCGGACATGGCGGCAGGTCGATGCTCTCGCACGGCTCGTCTACTTGCAGTCCGTGTCGATGGACGAACTTCAAACGCTGTCGTTCGACAAGGAAAAAATGGTGCTCTCCGTACCGGCGATATGGCCTATCGACAAGAGCCGATGGAGCGGAAAAATGGACCGCTTCGGACGGCGCATTCATCCGATCGGGCGATATTGGCATCATCATACGGGTCTCGATCTGGGTGCGCCGCGCGGTACGGACGTGTATGTCACGGCCAACGGCACGGTCGTCGAATCGAGGTACAACGGCGCTTACGGATTGCAGATACTCGTGGATCACGGGTTCGGCTATCGCACGCGCTATGCACACCTTAGCAAGAGCCACGTGAGGCCGGGACAGACGGTGCGGCGCGGCGAGACCATAGGCGAAGTCGGCAGCACGGGACGCTCGACAGGGCCGCACATCCACTACGAGGTTATTTATATGGGTACGTATGTCGATCCGCTCAACTATTTCCGTCTCGAAATGAGTATAGAAGAGCTGAACGAGATAATCGAAAACGCGAAAGAAGAAAACTTCGAGGAGTTGTAACACGCATGTGTCATCCCGAGCGAGCGCGTAGCGCGACGAAGGATCTAGTGCGAGTTTAGAAATAAAAAAGGAGACGAGCGATAGATTCCTCCGTCCCTACGGGACGGAGGAATGACAAAGTTTTGAGAAATCTCTCGCGCGTTTCAGCACGCCGTCGGCGGTGGGTCGTCTGAGCGAAGCGAAGAAATAGCGACCCGCCGCGTGGGGCGGCGGCGTGCCGCAGGACCTCCGCTTGGCGCGAAAGTCCTAAAAATAAGCAGATGTACTTGTGTCACAATACGTTTTGAAATGAGCAGAAAAAACACCGCAAAAGAGCGTCCGCCGATGTTCGACCCGCGCCGGCACATAAGGCGCGGCGTTGTGCGCGTGCTATTCCATTTTCTGGGGTGGCTCGGCATCGCCGTAATGTTCTATGTCGGGTTCTCGTTCTTTTTCGATACACCGCTCGAATACCGCATGAAGTATAGCACGACCGAGATGCGGCGACAGTACGAGGCACTGAGCGCGCGTTACGATTCTGTCGAACTGGTGCTGCAAAACGTCGTCGAACGCGACCGGAACGTGTTCAAAATCCTGTTCGAATCCGAACCTTACGACCTCGAAGCGGAAACCGAGACCGAACGCTGGATGACTTATGATAAGCTGCTGAAAAAGAGTCCGAAAGAACTTGCCGCCGAACTCGATGCCAAGACGCGCGAATTGAACAGAAAAATGGCCGCGCTGCAATCGAGATACGACAGGCTCGCCGGGCTTGTGCAAAATGCGGGCGATGCTATCGACTTCATACCGGCGATCCAACCCGTGATCAACCCCGAACTCACGCTGCTCACCGCATCGTTCGGCCTGCGCATCCATCCGTTCTACAAAACGCTTACTCCGCATCAGGGCGTCGATTACACTGTCCCCGAAGGGTCGCGCGTCTTTGCTACGGCCGATGGCGTGGTGCACGATGTGACGCGCAACAATTCGGCGTCGGGACTATCGATCACCATCGCTCACGGCAAGAATTATCATACCGTTTACAGCCATCTGAGCCGCGCCAATGTGCGTCGCGGCGACCGCGTACGTCGTGGCGACATCATCGCTTTGTCGGGAAACACGGGACTCTCGCTCGCTCCGCACCTACACTATGAAGTACATCATAACGGTCAGCGCGTGAACCCGATACACTACTTTTTCATGGAACTCTCGCCGTCCGACTATCGCCGTATCAAAGAGATCGCCCGCTCAGGGATGCAGTCGTTCGACTAAATTACGAGTTATCAATTACGAATTACGAGTTCATGCGTCAGCTTATTCGTAATTGAAATAAAAAGAGAGTTTGCGGGAGTTGTAAGCCGGGTTCTGTGATGCGCTTAAAGCCGTAATGCCCTGAAAATCAAGACCGATAACTTCGCACGCAACCTTCGTCATTTATCTACACTTGCGCTCGCACACAAGTTTTAGCGACCTACCCTCCAACATCGGACGAGCAGCCCTCAGGCGTCGGTATACATGGTCTTGCAACCCGCGAGTGGTACGCCGGCACGTGTCGCCACGCACTGCGGTAGGCTCTTACCCCACCTTTTCACCCTTACCCGCACGGCGCGAAAGCCCCGGCGCGGGCGGTCATTTTCTGTTACCTTGAACTATGCCCTCGTCGGACATCTTCCCGTTAGGAAGCGCGGCGCTCTGCGTTGCCCGGACTTTCCTCTCCCCGCATGCGCAGATTACCCCCACGCTGACGGGCAGCGACGAAGCCCTCCCGCTCTCTCTATATTTAATTATGAATTCTGCATATATTGTCATTGCGGACTTGATCCGCAATCTCACTCTGATCGTCATTGCGAGCCTTAAAGGCGAAGCAATCCAGTGTCCTTAAATTTTGCTGGATTGCTTCGGGTCTTGCGACCCTCGCAATGACGCGCGTTCTATTTTTCTTTCTTCACGGTTTTCAAGGCAGCGGGTTTCCGTCCTCTTTTCGGTTTAGGTTTTTCTTCGAGTTCCGCTGCGTCCAGAGCATCGGCCACCGAATAATCGTCCGAATCCTCTTTCACCACCGGTTTTAGGACCTGTTCGCCGTTTTTCTCCGAAAGTTGCCGCGCGCTGGGGCCGAATATATGCTCCACGTCTTCGGTGAAGATCACCTCGCGTTCTAAAAGCGTTTCCGCCAGCCGTGTTATTGCCTCGCGGTTGGCTTCCACCACGCGGCGCGCCATTTCGGCGGCCTCGTCTATAATCCGCTTTACCTCGTGGTCGATGTCCTGCGCCGTTTTTTCGCTGAACGGTTTCGAGAAACTCATCTCGCTCTGCCCCGTCGAGTCGTAGTAGCTCACATTGCCCACCCGCTCGCTCATGCCGTAATATACGACCATCGCGTATGCCATCTTGGTCACTTTTTCCAGATCGCTGAGCGCGCCCGTCGAGAGTTCGTTGAAAAATATCTGCTCGGTGACCTTGCCTGCCAACGCCGACGCCATTTCGTCCATAAACTGCGCCCGCGACTTGGTGTGCCGCTCGTCGGGCAAGTACCATGCCGCTCCGAGCGAGCGCCCACGCGGAATAATGGTCACCTTTATCAGCGGATTCGCGTTCGGCAGCATCCAGCTTACCGCCGCGTGCCCCGCCTCGTGGAACGCCGTCTTTCTCTTCTCTTCCGGCGTAATTATCATGCTCTTACGCTCCAACCCGCCTACTATGCGGTCGATGGCGTCGAGGAAGTCCTGCTTGTCGATGGCCGGTTTGTTCTTGCGCGCGGCTATCAGAGCCGCTTCGTTACACACGTTCGCAATATCCGCGCCTGAGAATCCGGGCGTTTGTTTGGCGAGGAACTCGCGGTCGAGGCCGTCGGCTAATTTCAGATTTCGCAGATGTACGTTGAAAATCTCGCGGCGCTCGTTCAATTCGGGCAATCCCACTTCTATCTGGCGGTCGAACCGTCCTGCGCGCATTAACGCCTTGTCGAGAATATCGGCGCGGTTCGTCGCTGCAAGGATGATCACTCCGGAGTTCGTCCCGAAACCGTCCATCTCCGTAAGCAGCTGATTCAGAGTATTTTCGCGCTCATCGTTAGACGAATATCCCACGTTCTTGCCGCGCGCCCGCCCGATGGCGTCGATTTCATCGATAAACACGATGCACGGCGCTTTCTCTTTTGCCTGTTTGAAGAGGTCGCGCACGCGCGACGCCCCGACGCCCACGAACATTTCGACAAAATCCGAGCCGCTCATCGAGAAGAACGGCACATTGGCCTCGCCCGCCACTGCCTTGGCCAGCAGCGTCTTACCCGTGCCGGGAGGGCCTACCAACAACGCGCCTTTGGGGATCTTTCCGCCCAATTCCTTATATTTCTCAGGCTTGCGCAAAAAATCGACGATCTCCATGATCTCGACCTTCGCTTCTTCCAATCCTGCTACGTCCTTGAAAGTCACTTTCACCGCATTCTCGCGGTCGAACATCTGCGCCTTAGCCTTGCCCACGTTGAACACGCCGCCCGGCCCGCCGCCACCCGCTCCGCGCGACATCGAACGCATGATGAAGAGCCAGAACAGGATAATCAGCGCGAACGGCAGTATGCGCATCACGACGTCCATGAACATATTGCTGCGGTCGATATAATCCACCGGCACGTGCTGTCCCGACACCTCTTCCAGCTCCGTCATACGGCGGTCGAAAATCTCGACGCTCGGGATGCGGAACGTGAACTGCACCCCGCTGGCGGGAATATTGCGCCACCGCTCGTTATTCTTCGAATACAGTTCTACGGCCTCCGGCACAAGGTGTACATCCGCCGTGCGGTCGTTGATCACGTCGATGCGCTCCACGTCTCCGCGTTCGATCATCGGCCTCAGCTCGTCCCATGTGATGCGCGCGCTGCTCTGCGAGTCGCCCGAAAAGTGCCACATCAGCATTATTACCGTCAGGATCAGATAGACCCACATGAAGTTGAAGCGCGGCCGCATCATCGGCCCGCCTCCGCCCGGCGGACGGTTGCTGTTAGGCGGACGATTACCGCCGCCCTGCGGGCGACCGCCACCACCTGTATTTTTATTATTGTCTGCCATTTTTCCTGTTAAAAATTGCCCTCCTCGTAGCGTTTCGCAGGAGCGTCGGCCCAGAGTTCGTCGAGTTTGTAGAATGCGCGCGTCTCGGTATGGAAGATGTGCACCATCACGTCGTAGTAATCCATAACCACCCATGTGGCGTTGGTCATGCCTTCGACCCTGCGCGGCTTTTCATCGTGCCGCTCTATCGCTTGCTCCTCCACGTTGCGCACGATGGCTTCGACCTGTGCCGGCGAATCGGCGCTGCACACCACGAACGCTTCTGCGGCCGCGCCGTCGATCGCCGAGAGGTCTATGGCCACGACGTTGCGGCCTTTTTTATCTGCTATGGCTTCTACTATCGTCTCGATGAGTTCTGTCATACGGTTTCTCAAATGAAACGCAAAGATAATCATTTTTTTGCAGATTCGCGGAAAGTTGCTTACCTTTGCGCTCGGGTAAGTCTTACACGACCAGCTCCCTCCGAATCCCCCAGGCGTGGAAACGAGCAAGGGTAGGAGGTCGAAGCGGTGCGATGTAAGTAGCTTACCCTTTTTTATTTTATGCTATTACCCTGTCTTAGTGCGCCGTTCGCAATATTTTCCTTAAATTTGTGTTTTAAATATAAACACAAGGCGCATGACCCGACGCACATTCCTTGTCGCTCTCGCGGCGACGCTTATCTCGATAGTAAATATTAACGCGCAGGACCGTGCCACCGAGCTGTTCGACGCCGAGCAGTGGCGTGCGGCGCAGTACGAGCTTCTGAAAATGCGCGGGGCGGTCGTGGGCCAAACCGAGCTTATGCGTATTGACTACATGCTTGCGCAATGTGCGGCGCGGCTGGGCGAGCCGGGTGCGCTGGCCATGATCGAGAACTTCGCGCGGCTTTATCCCGAATCGATATACACTGACGATCTGCGGCTTACGCTGGCCGTCGCGCTGTTTGACGAGGGGCGGCACGAGGAGGCTTTGCAGGAATTTCGCGCTACGAACGCTTTCGGTCTTCGCGGCGAGCGGCGCAACGAGTACCATTTCAAACGCGGATATGCGGAATTCACGACAGGCGATATGCTGAGCGCGCTGACTTCGCTGCGGCAGGTCGGCGGCGAGCGCTATCTGCCTCATGCCTGGTATTATATCGCTTACATAGACTATGCGGCGGGTAATCATGCGGCGGCGCGGCGGGGGTTTGCCGCTCTGGCCGACGATCCGTCGTACTCGGCCGTCGTGCCGTTCTATCTGCTGCAATTAGAATTTCTTGACGGCAATTATGATTATGTGACCACGCACGGCGACGCGCTCCTGAGGCGCTCGGAGGGTGCGGCGCGCACGGCCGAAATCGCGCGCACGATGGCCGAATCGTGGTTTCGCAAGGAGGACTACGCGCGCACGATGCACTACATCGACCTCTTCCGCACCAATGGCGGACAGATGGGGCGCGAAGAGTATTACATAGCGGGCTATTCGGATTTTATGATGGGGCGTTTTGCTCAGGCGGCCGACGCGTTGGCGCGCGTTGTAGGAACTCCCGACAGGCTGAGTCAGAACGCGGCGTATCATTTGGCTGCGGCTTACCTGCGTCTCGATCGCAAGCGCGAGGCGATGCAATCGTTCTCGATCTCGGCGGACAGCGATTTCGATGCGGCGATCCGTGAAGATGCGTTGTTCAATTACGGCAAGCTGCAATTCGAGTTGGGCGGCGGCGTTTTCAACGAGGCGATAAATGTTCTGAGGCGTTATATTGACGAGTATCCGCAGTCTCCGCGCTTGGCTGAAGCCACCGAATATCTGGCGGCGGCATACTATAATTCGCGCAACTTCGAGGCCGCTTATGAAGCGATAATGAGCATTCCCAATCCGGATAATAATATCCGTGCGGCGGCGCAACGCATAGCATATTTCCGTGCGATGGACCTGTATACCGCAGGCGAAGCAGACCGTGCTTTTGCAATATTGGAAGAATCTGCGCGCTCGCGCGGCAACCCGCGATACACCGCCCTCGCACAGTTCTGGATGGGCGAAATACGCTATGGACAGGGCGATTACGCAGCGGCGGCACGTCTCTATCGCGATTATATAAACCTTGCTCCGTCGACCGAGCCTGAGTACCGTATGGCGCTCTATGGGCTGGGTTACAGCCACTTTAACCGTGCCGAATGGCGTGCGGCGCGCGATTGGTTCGACCGTTTCATAGCCGCCCATACCACGCGCGACAGCTACCGCGCCGATGCGTTCAACCGTCTGGGCGACATCGACTTCGCTAACCGTGAGTTCTGGCGGGCCATCGAGATGTACGACAATGCGGCGCGCATCGGAGCGGACGAGCGTTTCTACTCGCAATTCCAGCGCGCGATGATGCTCGGCCATGTCGGGCGTCCGGAGCGCAAAATAGAATCGATGAACGAGATAATCCGCGCTCGGCAAGGCGATTATGTACCCGATGCGATGTATGAACTCGGGCTTGCTTATATCTCTTTGGAGCGTTTCCGTGACGCGGCGGGAGCGATGCACCGGTTCATTGAAGCCTATCCTACGAACGAACATCATGCCGCTGCGCTCGCCGATCTGGGGTTGATATATCTGAATCTCGGCGACCGTGCGCGGGCGAGCGAATACTATAAAATGGCGGTTGATCGCGCGCCCAATTCGCCCGAAGCGCGCAATGCGATGCTTGCGCTGCGCAACCTCTATGTCGAGAGCAACGATGTGGATTCCTATTTCGCATTCGCTGCGCGCGCGGGCATGGAGACCGATCTCTCGGCCGTTTCGCGCGACTCGCTGGCATTCGCCGCCGCGCAAAATACTTATTTACAGCAAGGTAACACGTCGGGCGGGATCACTGCGCTGCGGAATTATCTCGACCGTCACCCGCGCGGTGTTTACCGTGCCGAAGCGCTTTTCCATCTCGGCGAGGCATATGCGGCAACCGGACGCACCGATGATGCCATTACGAGTTATCGCGAACTCGGCGAGATGCACTTCAATGCTTACACGGTGCGTGCTTTCGAAAGGCTCGCGCCGCTGTTAGAGCGTGCGGGACGGCATAGCGAGGCCGCCGTCGCCTATCGTCGATTGGCCGATGCGGCTGTGAATCCCACCACTGTCTCACGCGCTTTGTCGAGCTACCTCGCGAGTACGGCGGTAGCCGGGAGTGACGACCTTATAGAGCGTAGCGCGGATGATATACTGGGATTATCGGGCGTTTCGGAAGACGTGCGGCGCGAGGCGCGATTCATGAAAGCCGGAGTGCTTGAACGGCGCGGCTCTGTACAGGATGCACAGGCTATCTACCGTGATTTGGCCACCGAATCGCGTACGGCCGTAGGCGCTCGCTCGACGCTTAAAGTCATAGAATCGCGTATGGCTGCCGGCGACATGGATGGCGCGCAGACGATGATCCTCGCTTTTGCCGAGCAAAACACGCCGCACCAATATGAACTCGGTCGCGCGTTCCTGATTCTGGGTGACATCTACATTGCGCGCGGCGACACGTTTCAGGCGCGCGCCACACTCCAAAGTATCATCGATGGCTATTCGCCCGCCAACGACGGCATTATCGACGCCGCCAGGCAGCGTATCGCGAGGCTGTGAGTCAATTACGAATATCGATAAAAACTATCATCCCGAACGCCTTTAAGACGTTCGGGATGACAGTCTTATTACTCCTGCTATATTATCTCTAAAGCGCGATCGAGTCGACGGAGGGTTTCAGCTTTGCCGATCAGTTCGAGGATATCGAACATGTCGGGGCCTTTGCTCGCTCCGACTACCGCAAGGCGCAGGGCATTCATCACCTGCCCCGTCGGCCACTCGCGCACGGCGATAAGACCCTGAACCGTCTCGCGCAGGCTTGCGGCAGAAAAATCGCCGAGCGCCGCAAGCGTTGAACGCACTTCGCGCACGCGCTCCGGATTGTCGCCTTTCCAATATTTCTCGACCGTTTTCTGCTCATACTCGGCAGGCGCGACAAAGAAAAACGACGCCAAATCCCAAAAATCGGATACGAATGTCGCACGCGTCTTGACCAGTCCCGCAACCCGCGCAGCAACATCCAAACCGACAGAAATTCCATGTTCCGACAGTATCGGCAAAAACAGCCTCCCGAGTTCCTCGTCCGAGCGCGTGTGCATGTATTGTGCGTTGAACCACAGCGCTTTGTCGGGGCTGAACCGCGCGCCAGATTTGCCTACACGGTCGAGCGAGAACGTTTCGATCAGTTCCTCCATTGAAAAGATTTCCTGCTCCGTTCCGGGATTCCACCCCAACAGCGCGAGCATGTTCACGAATGCTTCGGGGAAATATCCGTCCTCACGGTATCCGCGCGAAACCTCACCCGTTGCGGGGTCGCGCCAACTTAGCGGGAAAACCGGAAAACCTAATTTGTCGCCGTCGCGTTTGCTCAATTTTCCCTGTCCGCTCGGCTTCAAAAGCAAAGGCAGATGTGCAAAAACAGGCTGCGTCGCCGACCATCCGAATGCCCTGTATAATAAATAATGCAGCGGCAGCGACGGTAACCACTCCTCGCCCCGTATTACGTGCGTAATCTCCATCAGGTGGTCGTCCACGATATTCGCAAGGTGGTATGTCGGCAGTCCGTCGGCCGACTTAAAGAGCACCTTATCGTCTAACGCAGAGGTATTTACGACCACTTCGCCGCGCACGATGTCGTGCATCACAACGTCTTCGCCCTCCGGCATCCGGAAGCGGATCACCCACTGGTCGCCGCGCTCTATGCGCGCCCGTACTTCATCGTCGGAGAGCCTGAGCGATGTCTCTAAAAGCCCGCGTACCGCGTGGTTATAGGCAAATGTCCCGCCGCGCGCTTCGGTCTCCGCCCGCAACGCCTCCAAAGCCTCAGGTGTATCGAAAGCGTAATAAGCCGCTCCGGCCGCGACTAATTGCAACGCATATTGCAAATAAATCTCCCGCCGCTCGCTCTGGCGGTAAGGCCCGTGCGGGCCGCCCTCGCGCACCCCCTCGTCGACCTCGATTCCGCACCACGCAAGCGCCTCGTTTATATATTCCTCCGCTCCGGGTACAAAACGCGCCGCATCGGTGTCCTCTATTCGTAGTATGAACGTGCCGCCATGCCGCCGTGCGAAAAGGTAATTATACAGCGCCGTGCGCACGCCCCCGATATGGAGCGGCCCCGTCGGACTCGGCGCAAAACGCACGCGGACACGCGTGTCTGTTTGATTTTCTTTCATATATTTATTTCACCTTTCGCCGCCGCACTATTTTTTATCTTTAAACTCTTGCGCCTTTGCTTCGTCTGCTTCGGCATGACGCAGATATTCGGCTTTTTCCTTTTGACTTTTTGACGCTTTTAACATGTCTCGATAGGCTAAGGCTCGGTTCTTATAAATTTCAGCAAAGTTAGGATTCAATTCGATTGCTTTATCGTAATCCTTTATCGCTTTATCGAATTCGCCTGTCTGACAATATACGTTCCCTCTGTTGTTGTAAGTCTCAAAATTTTTCGGATTCACCTCTATTGCTTTATCGTAATCCTTTATCGCTTTACCGAATTTGCCTATCTCTCCATATGCAATCCCTCTGTTATTATAAGCATTAGTATATGTCGGATTTACCTCGATTGCTTTGCTGAAATCCGCTATCGCCTTGTCATATTCACCTTTATTATTATATGCGTTCCCTCTGTTATAATAAGTCGCACTAGTTGGGTAAAGCTCAACCGATTTACTATACAATTCAATTTCTTTATCGACATCTTTTTCGTTTAACGCTTCGGCAAATAATTTACTCGCTTCGGCTTCTTTTGCAGCAGTTTCTGCCTCCTGTTTTGATTTTTCGACCTCTTCTTTAAGAGACTTCATTTCTTCTTTTATCTTCGATACCTCATCAGAAGTATTTTTTAGTTTATCGAGTTCTTTCTTTAACTCATTAATTTTCCCGTCGATATTTTTATTGCTCGCTCTGTTCAACTGCCATGGCGCTATCACACCAAAGGCAATGACTATCAGGGTTACAAGAAGCAAAACTTGATTTGACTCCCTGTTTCCGAAGTCCATTAACACCCTATAATCATTTTTCAATTCGGCTTGTAGTTCCTTGATCTCATCGCGCAACTTCTCCACCTCGCTCGACTGCGCACCCACGCCGGCAGACATCGCAACAAGCACGGCAAATATCAGTACGAATTTTTTCATTGCGCGCATCATTTCGGGTTACGACAGGTGGCGGGAGATTATACAGGTTATATCACAGGGTTATGACAAATAGGGCAGGGAACTAACTTATCTATCTCGCTGCACAGTCGCTCGAAAACTTCTTCGACAGAGCCTAATCCGTTGATTATTATATGTTTACCTTGGCGGCAATAGTAGTCGGCGACGATGGCCGTCTGGCGATTGTATATATCGAGGCGGTTGCGGATCACCTCGATGCTGAAATCGTCGGCACGCCCGCTCTCCGCGCCGCGCCGAAGCAGACGCTCGATGAGCACCTCTTCCGGCACTTCGAGCGAAAGCATCACATCGACGCACAGGCCGTGCGCTTCAAGCGTCTTGTCGAATTCTTCGGCCTGAACAGTCGTTCGCGGAAAGCCGTCATAGATATTGCCGTGCGACGATTCGCGGTGGCGTTCGACGAAGTCGGCTACGAGTTCTACCACAACCTCGTCGGAGGCGAGTTCGCCGTGCTCGATGCGTTCTTTGACGCTGCGCCCGATCTTTGTGCCGAGCCGTATTTCGTCGCGTATGACCTGACCGGTGGAGATGTGTTCGAAGCCGTATTTGTTGACCAGCATAGTGGCCTGAGTTCCTTTGCCCGCTCCCGGAGGGCCAAAAAGTACGATATTTAACATGTGCGCGGTGTGCGTGTGAAATTTCCGTGTACTGAATGTGCGTGAAATATCCGTCAAATGTAGCGATTATTTCTCCATTTGCTATCTTTGCATGTGTAAAAAATAAATTTATGACGGACAAAAAACATACCGAAATAATCACGGTAGGTAAAGAAAACCTTATAGAGCGGCTCACGGGCGGTTTCGAAATGCGGCAAACGACGACTGTCGCGGGCGTGGGCGATGATGCGGCAGTCGTAGCGCGCGACGATGAAAATTACACACTGTTTTCTACCGATTTGTTATTGGAAGGTGTGAACTTCGACCTCGTATATTTTCCGCTTAAACACTTGGGCTACAAGGCGGTGGTAGTCGGATGCAGTGATATTCTCGCCATGAACGGCCGCGCCGAGCAACTGACGCTCGCATTAGGCATATCGTCGAAATTCAGCGTCGAACGGTTGGAGGAGTTTTACGCAGGTGCGCGGGCGGCGTGCGAAGATTTGGGTGTCGATCTGGTGGGCGGCGACCTCAAATCGTCGGTTACGGGGCTTGTAATCAGCATTTCGGCATTAGGGAGCGTCGCGCGTGAGCGGCTTGTGCGGCGCAGCGGCGCGCAGCCCAACGACCTGATTTGCGTCACGGGCGACCTCGGCGCAGCGTATATGGGATTGCATTTGTTGGAGCGCGAAAAGCGTGCGTTCGACGGTCACCCGTCGCCGCAACCCTCGTTCGAAGGATATGAATATCTGCTGCGCCGCCAACTGATGCCCGCCGCGCGCCGCGATGTCATCGAATCGCTTGCCGACGCCGGCTTAGTGCCGACCTCGATGATCGATCTCTCGGACGGTCTTGCCGCCGATTTGCTCCGGATTTGTCGCAGCTCGCAGTGCGGCGCGCGTATTTATCTCGATAAGTTGCCTATCGCACGCGAAACCTACGCGTTGGCGGAAGAATTGAACGCCGACCCTGTCGTGGCGGCGCTGAACGGTGGCGACGACCATGAATTGCTCTTTACCGTTCCTCTCTCAGCTCGTGAGACTGTGGCACGCATAGGCGGCATCGACATAATCGGTCATATTACACCCGACGGAACAGGCGCGTTCCTCGTCACGCCCGACGGCGCGGAAGTGCAGATAACGACACCGTAACACATGCGTGTTACTCTATTCTTATTATATAGTTCGTGCCGTAGCTCACGAGCACCCATTCGGTATTGCGGTGGGTCGAGTCGTCGTGGCGGCGGACGAAATTATAGGGCATCTGCAACAGCCGCTGCGTGCTGTTGTTCACTTTGTCTGCGAAATTATATCCGTAGGTCATCAGAGCGCCGCCGAAAAGTTTTGCCGCATCGTAGCCGCGATAGGAGAATAGTGTCGGCACTGCACCGAAAGCCTCGATATATCGCCGCGTGAAGTCGCGCACGGCCGCATCGGCACGGTCGGCATGGTAGTTGGTCACGAAATGGAGTTGCAGTTTGAAGTAGAGATCGTGATCGACCGATTCCGTCGGATAGCGCGCCCATGCCGAGTTGCCCACAACTCTCAGCCGTGAGCCGGTCATGATGCTGCGTGCCACGAGGTTACTGTGCACCGAACTTATGTGGCTCAAAATCCGATCGACAACCTGCGGGTTGAGGCACGAAACGATCAGCACGTTGTCGCCGTTACGCTTTTCGAGCGCATCTTCCAGCGCGGCCCCGAAGGTCTCTCTCGAATAGGTTATCTGCCGCACTCCGACGGGTAGCAACGGGCGCAGGTTCGCGTCCATATCGGCGTCGGGCACAGAACTGTTTATATATATGATGTTTATGCCGGGCTGGCCGAGCATTTCGCGAAGTTTGTCGAACCTATTCTCCCGCGCAGGCGCCATCTGATATAGTACCGCGCTGCCATCTGCTTTTTCCTGCTGCTGCAACGGCGAGACTATGGGCGCTCCGTGCTTCTCGGCGAACGCCATTACCGACAGCAGACCCTCGCCGTGGACAGGGCCTATGATGAGGTCGGTGGCGGCAAACTCTTCCGACCCGACGATCTGCGTCACCCGCTCGTCCGACCGTGCGGTGTCGAAAACCGTGATATCGGCCGAGATGCCCTGCTGTTTAAGATCCTCGAAACCGATGAGCAGGCCATAATAAAAATGTACGAAATTCTCGCGGTCACGCGGGTCGGGCGGTCTTCCGTCGGGGGTCGAAAATGGCAACAGCAAAGCAACGTTCATCCGCCGCTGTGCCGAGATGTCGCGAATCTCATCGCGCCGCTCCCCCCATCCGGTGTTCTCGCGTTCGATGCGCCGTTGTTCGCGCACCCACGCCAGCGAGTCACGCATGGTCTCGAAACGCGGTTCGGCGATCGGTGGTGCTGTCTCCGTGCCGCTGCTTGCGACCGACCGTCCGGGAATTAAAATGAGTTGTCCGGCTTTCAGCCCCTCGCGCAGGTCGTTGACCGCCTCCAATTCCTCCACCGTGACGTCGAAGGCGCGCGCAAGGCTGAACAGCGTGTCGCCCGGCCGCACCAGATAAAACTGCCCGTCGGGCGTTACGCTGTTTATCGCATCGCGGTACTCCGCCATCTGTTCGTCGATCTGCCACACCGTCGTGCGTCCCTGCTCTGAGCGGCGAATATTCAGCTGCGTTCCGGGTTGCAGGTGCGCAGGATCAAGCTCGCGGTTGTCCTCCATCAGCGTCGCGACCGAGACCCCGTAGCGTTGCGAAATTGCATACAGCGTCTCTCCGCGCGCGACCGTATGGGTGTCGAACGTACGCCGCTGTTGTCGGCGGTTGAGTTCGCGTTCGCCATCACGGCTCACCGGAATTTTTATCACCTGCCCCTCTTGCAGACCTCCTCCGATGTGCGGATTTGCGAGCAGTATTTCGGTCTCGCCGACGTCGTAAAGCCGTGACAGTCCGTAGAGCGTCTCGCCGCGTGCGACGGTGTGCACGTAATACTGCGCGCCGTCGATCGTCACGATGCTCGTCGAGCGTTCCTGTGTCTGCGCCTGTGTTTGCGCCATCGCCTGCGGCGACAATGCCGACATCACCGCGCAAATCAATATGATCAACAACCTCTTCATATACTGTCATTCAAACGAAACCGACGCACTTCTAAGTATGCGGCTATTTTGTTTTTGTAGCGACCATAGCATCGCGCAGACGGATTTCGGTGATCACTTTTTTCGTGTATTCGGGGAAATCGCCGCTCATCATCCACGAGTAATAACTCGGCTCGTCGCGGAAAACCTCGCTCACGGCACGCCCCTTGTGCTTGCCGAACCCGAAGACTTCCACACCTCGTTCGTCATATATTACACGCCCGGCGTAGTCCGCAAAACGGTTCATCGTCGAAAATTCGGCCAGCGCTTCCACATCGTTGCGCAGCAACTCCTCACCATACCGTTCCAACTGCGCTTCCAGAACTTCCAGCGTTGCCAGCGTATCGGCCTCCGCCGAGTGCGCACCCTCCAACTCCTTGTCGCAATATAACCTATACGCCGCCGCCAGCGTTCGCTGCTCCATCTTGTGGAAGATATTCTGCACGTCGATTGCCCGGCGTTTTTTAAGGTCGATGTCTACCCCTGCGCGCAGAAATTCCTCCGCCAGCAGCGGAATATCGAATTTATTGGAATTATAACCCGCCAGGTCTGCGCCCTCGATAAATGCCGCCAGCGACTTGGCGATCTGCGGGAACGTGGGCTGGTCGCTCACGTCCGCGTCCGAGATGCCGTGGATTGCCGTTGCCTGCGGCGGTATGGGTACGCCCGGGTTTATACGCCTCGTCTTCACCTCGCGCTCGCCGCCGGGGTGGAGCTTGACCAGTGAAATCTCCACGATGCGGTCCTTCGCCGGATCGACACCGGTTGTCTCCAAATCGAGGAAAACAATAGGCTTTTTAAGATTGAGTTTCATTAATACTATCTACCGACAGTTTTTTTGGTTAATGTTTTTCTGTTTCAGTACATTAGCTAATACTGCAAACTAAAACTTACAGGTATGACAACTTGCACCCTAACAGGTTCGCCGCCATTTTTGCCCGCATCCCAGCGAGGCGATGAGCGCAGCACGCGTATCACTTCGTCATCAAACGCGCTGTTGCTGCTGTCGATGATTGTGACATAGCCCTACGCATTTATCATCATCGGCATCAGCAGCATCAGTACTTCGAACGGCTGCTTGTCGTCGTAGATGGGTTTGAAAACGCCGGCGCGTGTCGAGTCGGCAAGTTCGATCAGGATGCTCGGAGTTTCGAGGTTCGACAGTATTTCGACCAGGAACGTCGATTTGAACCCTATGGTGATCGGGTCGCCCTCATAGCTGCACGGCAGCGTCTCGTGCGCCGACACCGAGAAATCCAGGTCCTGCGCCGTAAGTCTAATCTCATTACCGCCCACGTCGAACTTGATGAGGTTCGTCGATTGGTTCGACCCCACGGCCACGACGCGGATTGCGTTGAGCATCGCCGCGCGGTCTACTGTTACCTTGTTCGGGTTCGCCGTTGGGATTACGGCGTTGTAGTTCGGGTAATTGCCTTCGATCTGGCGGCAAACGAGCGTGCTGTTGCGCAGATGGAATACCACGTTTTTGCTGTCGAACTCCACTTTCACCGGCTCTTCTTCTTTCAGCAGCACCGTTTTCAGCATGTTCACGGGCTTTTTTGGCAGAATGAACGACACCGCCGCCGCGCCGTTGTCGCTCTCTTCGGTAAATTTCACCAGCTTGTGCGCATCGGTCGCGACATAGGTCGTCTGCGAAGGTTCGATATTTATATAAACGCCGTTCATTACGGGGCGCAGCTCATCGTCGGCTGCGGCAAATGCCGTCTTCCCGATACCGGTCATAAGCATCTCGGCATCGAACATTATTTCGCTACGCTCTGCCCCCAGCTCCGGCAGCGCGGGATAGCTCAGTCCCGACGTGCCGGGAACGCTTATCGAACCGCTCTTCCATGTCACTTTTATCTCCCACGACTGCTCGTTGGCTTCGATGGTGAGCGGCTGCTCCGACAGCTCTTTCAGCATGTCGAGCATCAATTTGACCGGTGCGGCGATCATCCCCTCACGCTCGATGTTTTCGACGGCGAGCGTGCCGACGAGTGTCGTTTCGAGGTCGGAAGCGGTGACTTTCAGTTTGCCGTCACGCAGGTCGAGCAGGAAATAGTCGAGGATGGGGAGAGTGTTCTTGCTGCTCACGACTTTACCTGTGGTTTGGAGTACCGACAGCAGCGCCGAGCTTGATATTACGAATTTCATAGTTTAAGATTTTTTGTGGTTTCGCATCCAACAAAGATATAAATAAAATGTCATTCTGAACGCACGCGTGTGCTAAACAGCCAGTCGTTCGAGCGCAAGGTCGATCATGCGTTCTACGAATGGGCGATAGTCGGGCGTGGCCTCGCCTGCTACGCGTTGGGCGATAATCGTGCAAATTGTTGCGGCGCGGTGGCCCATCAACGCGGCAAGCCCTGCCAGAGCCGAACTCTCCATCTCCAAGTTGGTGATCCTCAGCCCGCGCCATTCGAAACTTTCCATGCGCTCGTTGAGGTCGGAGAATGCCGGACACAGGCGCACCCGGCGTCCCTGAGGAGCGTAAAACCCCGGTGCGGAAACGGTTATCCCTGCCGTTGTCGCCGAGCGGAACAGTTCGTACAGGCCCGCATCGGCATCGACGCAATAGGGTGCGGCGAGGCGTTCGTTCCACCCTGTGTGCGCCGTCAGTGCGCGCTCCATTTCCAAGTCGCAAACGCGGTCGCGCCCTTCGTAAAAGTTGAGCAGACCGTCCATCCCCACCGACGTGCGTGCAAAAACGAGGTCGCCGATCGACAGGTCGGGTTGCAGAGCGCCCGAAGTGCCGAGCCGCAGCATGGTGAGCTGCCGTCGCTCGGCAGCCGGACGCACGCGCCGGGTGGCGAAATCGACGTTGGCCAGTGCATCGAGTTCCGTAGCGACGATGTCGATATTATCCGTCCCGATGCCCGTCGAAAGGACAGTCATGCGCTTTTTGCGGTACGTTCCCGTGACGGCGACGAATTCGCGGTTGGCTGTGCGCAGTTCGCGCGTGTCGAACCGTGCGGCGACGAGGTCTACGCGCGCGGGGTCGCCCACCAGAATAATGGTGTCGGCGATCTGTTCGGGCTTTAAGTGGAGATGAAAGACCGACCCGTCGGGGTTGATTATCAATTCGGAAGGCAGTATCGTCCGCGCGTCGCAAGCGTTCATGGAGCAAGAATTTTTTGGATATCGACGTAAAAGTACGTAATTTCGTGGAGAATTTTACCGACCGCATTAATAAAATAGACGACCGGCAGGTGTGACGCGCTCGCTCGGCCGTCATTGCGAGCCTGAAAGGCGAAGCAATCCGGTAAAATCGCTGGATTGCTTCGGGCCTGACAGCCCTCGCAATGACGATTTATCGTGTGAGACTTGTAGATCAAGCCTGGAATTACAACTTCCAAAATATGAAAAATTTAATCGCCGTAATCTTCTGTCTCTTCGCTGCATTCGGCGCGCGGGCGGAAGGAATTAAAAACGTTATTTTTATGATACCCGACGGGGCGAGCATCAGTTCGGTAAGCCTCGCGCGGTGGTATAAACAGTACACGCAGGGCGAGGGCAGGCTCTCGTTCGACCCTTACATCAGCGGCTTTGTGCGGTCGCACAGCAGCAATGCGCCTATCGGCGATTCGGCCCCCACGGCGAGCGCTTATATGACGGGCAAGCTGACTCAGGCGGGCTTTCTTAGTATGCTGCCGCCGCCGTGCGGGAACGATCTGGTGGAGGTCGATCCCGCGCTGGCCTACACTCCGCGCATGACGCTGTTCGAGGCGGCGCGGATTGCGGGAGGCAAAGCTATCGGACTGGTCGTCACGTGCGAGTTCACCCATGCCACGCCCGCCGCCACATCGGCGCATTGGTATGCCCGCAATGACTACGCGACTATTTCCGAGCAGATGATACATAACTCGATAGATGTGGTCATGGGTGGCGGAACGAAATTCCTGTCGGACGCTCAGGAACGATTTTTGCAGACGTATGGCTACACGGTCCTGCGCGACGATTTGGCGGGGTTTCGCTCGTTCGGTGGCGGGCGGCTGTGGGCGCTGTTCGGCGATGAGTATATGGATTACGACACGGAGCGCGACACTTTGCAGCAACCTTCACTGGCCGAGATGACACACCGTGCGATTGAGATTCTATCGCAACGCGAAGAGGGGTTCTGTCTGCTTGTTGAGGGAAGCAAAATCGACTGGGCGGCGCACGATAACGACCGGATGCGTATCCTGTCGGAGATGCTGGCTTTCGACGAAGCGGCACGCGTTGCGCTCGATTTTGCGCGTGCCTGCGGGCGGACGCTGGTGATTATCTGTCCCGACCATGGGACGGGCGGAGTGAGTATCGGAGACAGCGGTTCGAGCAGAAATTATAGCCGACTGTCGCTGGGCGAGATATTCGGCCATATCGGCTTCACCACAGGGGGACATACCGGAGAAGACGTATTTCTGGCCGTTTACGACCCGCGCGGCAGGGCACTCGGCGGTCTGGTCACCGCGCCGCAGGTGAACGCATATATAATGGATGCGATGGCGCTCGGAGCTACGCTCGATGAGCTGACGGCAAAATATTATGCCCGCCGCGCGGCGGATTGCGACCTGCACTTCGAGGCCAATTCGAGTATTGTGAGGCGCGGTAATGAAGTTTTTCGCACCAAAGTTCCGGCGATTTTCGTCGATAGAACGGGTGAGTGGTTCGTGTCGAAAGAATTGAAAGAACTGTTAAAATGACGCTGATAAAATCGATTTCGGGAATTCGCGGGACGATCGGCGGGGTGGCGGGTGAGAATCTTACACCCATCGATGTCGTGAGGTTTGTGTCGGGCTATGCCGCATGGCTCGGCGAAAAAACGGGTGGCGGAAAAAGGCTGAAAGTCGTTGTCGGTCGCGACGCGCGCGTGTCGGGAGAAATGTTAGAACGCCTCGTAGAGGGGACGCTTATGGGATGCGGAGCGGATGTCATTGCGCTTGGGCTTTGCACTACGCCGGGTGTGGAGATGGCTGTCGCGGCGCGCGGGGCCGATGGCGGGATAATAATTACGGCGAGCCATAACCCCGCCGAGTGGAACGCATTGAAGATGCTTGACGGCAACGGGGAATTCGTCAGTGCGGCAGACGGAGCTCGGATACTCGAACTTGCGGCGGGTAGCGAAATTGTCTATCCGCCGGTGGACGGGTTGGGGCATGTGGTCGAGCGCGGGAATTATGACGATGAGCATATAGATGCGGTTCTGGCGTTGCCGCTGGTGGATGTCGGAGCAGTGGCGGCGCGTGGTCTGCGGGTCGTGGTCGATGCCGTGAATTCGGTCGGCGGAGTGGTTATTCCGCGTCTGTTGGAGCGGATGGGCGTTGAGGCGATGTGCATAAACTGTGAGCCTACGGGGCGGTTTGCACACGATGCCGAGCCGCTGCCCGAAAACCTGCGTGAACTTTCTCGGCGTGTAGTCGCGGAACGGGCAGATTTGGGCGTGGCGGTAGACCCCGACGTGGATCGGCTTGCGCTGGTATGTGAGGACGGCACGATGTTCGGCGAGGAATACACTCTCGTGGCAGTAGCGGACTATGTGTTGCGTGCGCATGGCGGCGGGAATACGGTGTCGAATCTCAGTTCGACGCGTGCATTGCGTGACGTAACGGCTTGGCACGGCGGCAGCTACACCGCATCGGCCGTAGGCGAGGTGAATGTCGTTGCGGCGATGAAAACCACCGATGCCGTAATCGGCGGCGAGGGCAACGGCGGGGTGATCTACCCCGAATTGCATTACGGGCGCGACGCTCTTGTGGGGCTGGCGTTGTTTCTTACATGGCTGGCGCATAGCGGCTTGAAAATGACCGAACTACGGGCGACATATCCAGAATACCACATGGCGAAAACGAAGATCGTGCCGGATGCCGGAAGTGAACCCGACCGCCTGCTGGCCGCGTTGGCCGAGCGTTACAGCGCACTCGCGCCCGACCTTACCGACGGCGTGAAAATCGAATTTCCGGACAGTTGGGCGCATATCCGACGTTCGAACACCGAGCCGATCATGCGCATATACACCGAAGCGCCGACGCCCGAAGAGGCGCAGGCACTGGCGGCCAGAATTGCGTCAGAAATCAACCGATAAGGGGCTTTCACGCTAGTGAAAGCCCGCGTCCTTTGCCGCCGTCGGCGTGCCGAAAACGGACGATAGCAAGATAACAGTATAATTATTATATTTGCAGAAATAATCACACGGGGAAAGATGGCAAAGACGGTATTCGTTACGGGTGCGACGTCGGGCATAGGCGAGGCGGCGGCACGGGCGTTCGCCGAAGAGGGCGATAACATAATCATCACCGGACGGCGTGCCGTGAGGCTCAAAGAGCTGAAAAAACAGCTTGAAGCGGAGTTCTGTGTGGAGGTTGCGGTGCTGATGTTCGACGTGCGCGATCGTAAACAATGTTTCGCCGCGCTCGAATCGCTGCCCGAGGCGCTCCGCGAGATCGATATACTGGTGAACAATGCAGGGTTGGCGCTTGGACTCGAACATATCGACGAGGGCGACGTGAACGATTGGGATACGATGATCGACACCAATATCAAAGGGCTGCTCTACATAACACGGTGCGTTGCGCGCGGAATGATCGAGCGCGGGTGCGGACATATCATAAACATCGGTTCGATAGCCGGTACGCAATGCTACGAGAATGGAGCGGTGTACAGCGCCACGAAACACGCGGTACATGCGCTGAGCCAGGGTATGCGCATCGATTTCCTCGCGCACGGTATCAAGGTGACGGAAATCCGGCCGGGCATGGTGGAGACGGAGTTCTCGCAGGTGCGGTTTCACGGCGACCGTTCGCGTGCACATGGGGTATATAACGGTCTCACGCCGCTCACGGGCGATGACGTGGCCGATGCTATCCTCTGGGTTACGAGCCTGCCCGAACACGTGAACATCGACGAGATAGTGATCACGCCCAAGCAGCAGGCGAATGCTTATTATACGTGCCGCAAGTGATATGCGGCGGCAGATTTTGCAAACAGGACAAAAAAGTTAAAACACGCGCGCGCGTAAAACTCTAAACAACAAATAATTATGTTTCCAATTGTAGGAATGAACATCGAATGGATATTTCTGATAGCGATTGCGGTCGTGGGCTTTATCGTTCAGGCGCGGTTACAGGCAGTGTTCGGTAAATATTCGAAAGTAACGTTCGCAGGCGGCCTTACGGGCCGCGAGGTAGCAGAAAAGATGCTCCGCGAGAGCGGGATAAACAGCGTGAAAGTCGTGGCTACACGAGGCAATCTGACCGATAATTATAATCCGCGTACGCGCACGATAAGTCTCAGCGAGGGCGTTTATGCCAGCAATTCGGTTGCGGCTGCAGCCGTAGCGGCTCACGAAACGGGCCATGCCATACAACACGCTGTGGGTTATGCGCCGTTGAAGATGCGCTCGGCGCTTGTGCCCGTGATCTCGGTCACGTCGAAATGGGCGATATGGGTGATCCTTGCGGGGATTATGATGACCCAGATGGACGGCGGCAGTATGACGCTCTACTGGATCGGAATTCTGATGATCGCCATGTCGGCCGTCTTTGCGCTCATAACGCTGCCGGTGGAACTCAACGCATCGGCGCGTGCGATGCACTGGCTGCGGGCGGACGGCTCGCTCAACCCGCAACAACTCACGCAGGCGCGTACGGCGCTGAACTGGGCGGCGCGCACATACTTGGTCGCTGCGCTTAGTGCGGTGGTGACGCTGCTTTATTTCCTAGCGGCGAGGCGGAATTAATAGCTTTGGCAGCAATAAAAAAACATCGCGGATTGCTGACGCGCATCAGACATTGGCGTGGGCGTGGTATCCACTCGCCGTTTGTCTATACGCTGGTGCGCGGGGGGATCGGGCGTGCTAAAACTACGGATGACGTTGTAAGGCTGCTCCGCACGGAAAACGTGTTTGTGGTCGAGCGACCGTATGCCACGCGACAGCGTCGCGATGCCTGCCTGCGGGTTGCGGCGAGCGGCGAGCGGCTGACCATCGACACACGGCGGGTCTTTATAATTTTCGACCGCGAACAGCAGCCAAAGCAACATTTCAGGGTTTAGTTCCTTGTCATTCCGAACGTCCCGTAGGGACGGAGAAATCTATCGTTAGTTTATAAATTAAAAGAAAGACTAGCGATAGATCCCTCGTCGTCGCTCGGGATGACAAAATTTGGAATCGTATGAAAATCTACACGCGAAGCGGCGATAGTGGCGCGACATCTCTCGTGGGCGGTATGCGTACGGGCAAAGACGATTTGCGCGTGGAGGCATACGGAACGGTAGACGAATTAGGCGCGTTTGTGGCTTTGTTGCGTGACGAAATGCGGCGAGAAGGCGCGGCGGTGCTTGCAGAAATCGCAGAATATGCAGACGATCTCGGCTCGGTGCTCGGTGCGCTCATGAGCGTGCAGGCATCGTTAGCCACGCCTGACGGCGGCATTTTCGATCCGGAAAAGGTGAGACGACTCGAACGCCGGATCGATGCGCTGTGCAGCGCGCTGCCGCCGGTGAAGGGGTTTACTATTCCCGGCGGTCATCCGTTGATCTCGCTCGCGCATGTGTGCCGAACGGTTTGTCGGCGTGCGGAGAGATGCGTGGTGCGTGCCTCGCGCGAATTTGCCGTCGATTCCAATGTGCTCGCGTATCTCAACCGCCTTTCGGATTATTTCTACGCCCTCGCGCGGCAACTTTCGCAAGTGCTTGGAATCGAGGAGGAGTGCTGGCAGCCGTAGCGACTGTCCTACTGTTGCTGGAATGTTATGGACATAGCAAACTCTACCCTGACGGGTTCACCGCCTTGTTTACCCGGCTCCCAGCGCGGTGATGAGCGTAATACGCGCATCACTTCGGTATCTAACGCGCGGTTGGTGCTATTGATGATTCTGATATTGCCCAGCCGACCATCTTTTTCAACTACGAATAAAACCGTCACAGTACCATCTGCAACAAGCACAGGTCTATTTGGAACATAATTGGGATTATTTGCAAGATGCTCCTGGATAGGATCTTTCGGAAACCTGGCGTTTTCGCTCACCCATGTCCTAAAAGTATTCAAATGGCCGCCCCTGAATCTTGGCATTTCGGCGACGGAGTGGAAAATCACATCGTTATTTTTTTCGTTCGCTGTTTGTGTATGCTTCGTACTCGCACAGGTGCAGAGCAGTATCGCCGACAGCGCGATAAGACAAAATTTGGCAGTTTTCATAATATTTCGCTCTAAAACGGGTTGGGTTTTACAAATATAGTAAAAATGACACGTACGCGTGTTAATATTCTATTTTATCGGAATTTTCACGCCAGATGTCGAAAGGAAGTTGCGCTTCGTCATGCAGCAGGCAGGTCGCAGGCATGGTGCGCGAGTGGGGTGGGAGAGCGAGTTGGTCGTAGATGTGCGAATCGCTAAACCCTGCCGTCGTAGCATCGTGGCGGTCAGCGCCGTAGTAAATATGACGGATACCCGTCCAGAAGGCCGCGCCGAGACACATGGGGCACGGCTCGCAGGATGAATAAAGATCGCTGCCGTCGAGTTTGAACGTGCCATCAGCCACACATGCCGCCCGTATGGCCATCATCTCGGCGTGTGCCGTAGGGTCGTTGTGCAGGGTCACGGAGTTCGTTCCGCGTCCAATAATCCGGCCGTCGCGCACGACAACCGCGCCGAACGGTCCCCCGCCGTTTCGTGCACTTTCGGCCGCAAGCGCGATCGCCTCGCGCATAAAATCCTTGTGTGTCATTAATAAAGAAAATTATTGAACGGCCAGCGGCCGCTATGAATCTCGCGCACCATTCCGTAGAGGTCGCGGCGCAATTTGTCGATGTTCGTGCGCTGCTGAGCCGAGATGAAAATGCACGGAGTGTTGGCGCGTGCGATCCAGCTGCGCTGTAACTCGCCTAAGGTCATATTCTCGCGCGTGGCCGGAGTGAGGTCATCCTCGTCTTTGTGGACGTGGGCGTAGGCATCCATCTTGTTGAAAACGAGGAAGACAGGCTTGTCGCCCGCGCCTATTTCCTGCAAAGTGCGTTTCACCACGCCGATCTGGTCTTCGAATCCCGGATGCGAAATATCCACTACGTGCAACAGCAGATCGGCCTCGCGCACCTCGTCCAAAGTCGATTTGAACGATTCGACCAGCTGCGTGGGCAGTTTGCGTATGAACCCGACGGTGTCCGACAGCAGGAACGGCAGATTGTCCAACACTACTTTGCGCACCGTCGTGTCGAGCGTCGCGAAGAGTTTGTTCTCGGCAAAAACGTCGCTCTTACTGATAAGGTTCATCAGCGTCGATTTGCCGACGTTCGTGTAGCCCACCAGCGACACGCGCACCATGCCGCCGCGCCCCGAACGTTGTACGGCCATCTGACGGTCGATCTTTTTCAGTTCCTCTTTTAACCTTGCGATGCGTTGGCGTATTACGCGGCGGTCGGTCTCAATCTCACGCTCGCCCGCTCCGCCGCGCGTCCCCGTGCCACCGCGCTGACGTTCAAGGTGCGTCCACAGACCCGTAAGGCGCGGAAGCTGATATTCCAGTTGCGCCAGTTGCACTTGTGTCTTGGCGTAGGCGGTCTGGGCGCGTTGAACGAAAATACTGAGGATCAGGCTTGTGCGGTCGAGGATGCGGCATTTCAGTGCCTTCTCGACGTTGCGTGTTTGCGATGGCGTGAGTTCGTCGTCGAAAATTACCGTTCCCACCCCGTGCTCCTCGATGTATGCCGCAATCTCTTCCATCTTGCCCGTGCCCATGTAAAGGCTCGACGAGGGAGTGGACAAACGTTGAGTGAAACGTGCGACAGTAGTAATCCCTGCCGTTTCGGCCAGAAATTCCAGTTCGTCGAGATATTCGGCGACCTGCCGTTCGTCTTGCCGGTCGCGGATGACCGATGCGAGCACGGCCTTCGACGTATCCGGTTGTATATCAGTGTTTAGTATTTCTGTCATATTTTTTCGAAATAAAATAAAGGGCATCCCGAATCAGGATACCCTTTTTAAATGCAGTATTAACATTATGCTATAAAAATCCGGCGCACTTATCCCACTATTGCAGTACGAACGCTATGGGCATGGTGAATACTACCCTGACAGGTATCTCGCCTTGTTTCCCGGGCTCCCAACGCGGCGATTGGCGCAGAACACGCAATGCTTCGTTGTCGAGCATCGAGTCGGGGCTGTTTATCACCTCGATGTTGGTGAGTGAACCGTCTCTCTCAATTACGAATTGGACTGTAACCGTACCTGAAATCCCCATCGATTGGGCCATGGGCGGAAAAACTGTTCTCGATTGTACCCAGTTCCGAAATGTCGCGAGGTCTCCACCCTGAAACTTCGGCATGAATTCGGCAGAAAAGAAGAGGTCGTCGTCGAACCCGTGTAAAACTTCTACGCCCGACGTAGGAGCATCGTTGAACGCCAGCGCATCGTCGAACTCGGCAAATACCTGCGTCACTTCGATTTTGGTTTCGTTATCCACGATCCTGATGACTTCCGAAAGTACGGAGAGTGCCTGAGCGGGCGTTGGGACTTGCGGTTGGAGAGGGTCTTGGCGCGTGACTTCGATTGTCTCTACGGGGATGAACTCCTCCTGCGGTGAGAGGTCGGGAATGATTTTCGTGCCCTGACCGAAGCCGAAAACCAATATCATAAGCCCTAACGAAACGCAAAATCCGATTTGCAAGAAGATTGTTCTCTTGCCTTCAAGGTTTGCTTTTTGAGATTTCTTGGCTTCCATGACTGTCGTTTTTTGTGGTTTTATGCTGTCTGTCCTTTGCTTTACATATTAAACGTTTCGGACGGCTGCGTTATTATCCGCAAATGTACGAAAAACAATTTGAAAAACAATTATCAATAACGCTTATTTTATTTTAGGCATTACGAATATCACCGGTACGACGAACTGTACCCTGACAGGTTTGCCGTCTTGTCTTCCCGGCTCCCAGCGCGGTGATGAGCGTACTGTGCGCACTGCCTGGGTATCAAGTGAATTGTAACCAGAACTGTTGAGTATTTGGATATTGCTCAACCGGCCATCTCTTTCGATTACGAACGAGAGAATCACAGTCCCCTCAGCACCACTCCGTTGCAAATCTTGCGGATAGATGACATTTCTGCCCACCCATGCCCGAAAAGTTCTCCAATCGTCGCCCCTGAATTTGGGCATTTCTTCGCCGAGACGCGGGGAAGAAATCTCGAAAATCTCACCCTCATACTTGTGTTTGCTCGTGCTCGCACAGGTGCAGAGCAATATCGCCGACAACGCAATAAGAAAAAATTTGACAGCTTTCATAATATCTTGCTGGGTTCGTTTTGCAAATATACGGAAAGGTGAATGCAATCGTCATTGCGAGGGTTGTAAGACCCGAAGCAATCCAGAAAAACGATGGATTGCTTCGCCTTTCAGGCTCGCAATGACGATCCAATGTGAGATGTGGCTCGGGGGCCGCAATGACAAACATCTTTACAACCCGCGCAGCCTCATCATCGCCTCTACAAAATAGTAGTCGGCATAGGTGAGAGGCACATCTACCTCGCTGTTGAAAGGCATCGCACCGACGCTCTGTTTAAGGATAAACCCGCCGTTCGTACCCGCTTCGGCGAGATAGGTCGGCGTAGAGAGGGTTTTGACAATCGTACGCGCGGCATCGAGATAGCGCGGTTCATTTGCCAGCGACGACAGTTCGACCAGCGCCGAAGCCGTGACAGCGGCGGCCGATGCATCGCGCGAAGTGTCGGGAATGTCGGGAGCGTTGAAATCCCAGTACGGGATCAGATCGTCGGGCATATTCGGATGGCCGAGCATAAAGTCAGCAATCCGGCGTGCATGGTCCAGATATGCCCGATCGCCCGTCTCGCGGGACATCATCGTGTAGCCGTACAGGCCCCATGCTTGTCCGCGCGCCCATGACGAATCGTCCGAGTAGCCCTGCCATGTGTGTGCACCCACCCGCTCGCCGCTCTCGCGGTCGTAGTCTATCACGTGATAGCTGCTGGCATCGGGACGAAAGTGGTTTGCGAGCGTCTTGTCGGCATGTGTGACGGCTATCTCATGGAATCGCGGGTTGCGCGACTCGCGCGTAGCCCACGTCAGCATTTCGAGGTTCATCATATTGTCGATTATCACCGGAAACTGCCACGTGCCGAAATCCCACGAACGGATAGCGCCGATCGTGTGGTTGTAGCGCGATGACAGCGATTCGCTGCCGGTCATTATGACCTCTTTATATGCGGGGTTTCCCGTAAGTCGGTAAGCATGACCGTAGCTGCAAAAAAGCATGAAACCCAAATCGTGCGTACGCGTGTTATATTGTTCTTTTTCAAGCAGTTCGGTGCTGCGTATGGCTTCGGCAAGCAGCTGCTCGTCGCCCGAATATTCGTAGAGATACCACAGCGTGCCGGGATAGAACCCGCTGCACCACCATCCCGTGCCGGATGTTTTGAATTCGCCGTTTTCATAGCTCATCGGAAGTCTGTCGGGCGGCAGCAGCGTGCTCATGTATTTATACTGTTCGATGGCAAGTTGCATGTTCCGATCGATCAGCAGTTCCATTTCCGAGGCATTGTGCCGGTTGCCGCAAGCGGCGAAGATAAGAGCAAAGAATGCTGCAAAGAATAATTTTTTCATAGTTTTATGTGAGTTTTGGTTTTAATTCATTCAATATTTCAACCATCCGTGCGGCGATGCGCTCGGAAGCTCCGGCAGGGCCGACCAACCGACGCAATTTAGCGAAATCTTCGAGCATTTTCTCGCGTCTCTCGCCGCCCGGCAGAATAGCGCGCAACTCGGCGACCGCCTTGGGCATCGTCATGTCCCACTGGATGAGTTCGCGCACCACTTCACGGTCCATGATCAGGTTCACGAGCGAAATAAACCTGATTTTAAGGATGATACGTCCTATGTTCATCGACACATGGTCGGTGCGGTAGCATACCATTTCGGGTGTGCCTATCAAAGCAGCTTCCAGGGTCGCCGTACCCGACGTAATGACCGCCGCCTCCGAGTAAGCGAGCAACTCATATGTCCTGTCGCACACAAACCCCACGTCGCTGCTGCCCACGATAGCGTCGTATTCCGCGCGGTCGAGCCACGGCACGCCCGCGATCACGAATTTGTATTCGGGAAACCGGTGCGCAAGCTCTGCCATGAACGGCAGGTTGTAGCGTATTTCGCTGCGGCGGCTTCCCGCCAGCAGCGCCACCAAAGGCCGGTCGTCGGCGAGGCCGTTTTGCGCCAGAAATTTTTCGCGCGACGGCCGTTTAGCTTTACGCGCTTTAATTTCATCGACCAGCGGATTGCCCTTATATTCTGCCGCCACTCCGCGCTCGGCGAAATAATCGACCTCGAACGGAAAAATTATGAACAGCCGGTCGACGTATTTGCGCAACTGCCGCACGCGGCTCTCTTTCCACGCCCACACCTTCGGCGCGATGTAATAAAACACCTTTACTCCCTTGCCGTGCGCAAATTTCGCCATCCGCAGGTTGAAGCCCGGATAATCGATAAGTACCAGAACATCAGGGCTATACGACATTATGTCGGCCTTGCACTCTCTCAGCTGGCCGAGAATGTCGGGCAGGTGTTTCACCACGCCGACGAACCCGAAGAACGACAGGTTTTTATAGTGCTGTGCGAGGTTCTGCTCGCCGCCCACCGCCGCCATACGGTCGCCGCCCCAGAACCGGAACTCCGCCTGCGGGTCGTTTTTCAGGATACCGCGCATAAGGTTCGCACCGTGCAGATCGCCCGATGCCTCGCCTGCTATGATGTAATACTTCATATTTCAGACAAAAATTGCATTACGTCCGCTCCGTCGGGGTAGTCGAGCAGGGTGGGGGATTGACTGCCGCCGAACTCCGTCGAGCGCGGATGCGTCACGCGGCGACCGACAACGCACTGTATTTCGTCGTCGTGCGCCGTGAGCCATGCGAGCGCCTCCTCCCGTGTGTCGTAGAACGAAAACGTGATTTCCGAAATTGCCGACGGAAACGCTTTGTCCTCACGTAACAGGAAAAACGAGCCGCTTATGTGGTCTATCTGCTGCATTCTGAGCACCGCCGAGCGTTGCACGAAGTTGTTGCGGTATTTATCGTTCGGCATCGGGTGGCGATCCAGCGCCTCGACAAGACGCGCAACGTCATACCCGCGCGGCAACAACAGCTTGCTCACATTGCGGCAACCCAGCCCGGAATATGAAAAAACATCTTCCGCGAGGGCTTCGAGTTCCCCCGTCGTTTCATCGCCCGCAAGCAGCGCGACCGACGTGCGGTTGCCGCGAAAAATCGCCGGAATACCGCCGAACCGCGCGCGAAACACGCGCCACGCATTGTCGCCGCCCGTCGCTATCACCGCGTCTAACGGCTGGTCTGTGTATTTTTCCACCGGAACTTGCGGCCAAACTTCTCGCAGTTGCGCCACGATATAGTCCGTCAGCACGCTGTCTTTCGCCGCCGGTTTATAGCGGCACGCATGACCGGCGGTGAGTGTGCACAGCAGGTCGAAAAATCCGACCAGCGGCAGGTTGCCGGCCATGATAACGCCGACGGTTCGCGGCCGGGCGACAGGCAGTTGCGGGTAGTCGGCCAGCCATTGCTCTAACTTCGCACGTTCCAGCATCCGGCTGCGGATTGCCTCCACCGCCCGCACGATGTCGGCACGCGTGAACCAACCGTTCGCGGCCGTAGCGCGTTCGATAACCGCTGCCGTTTCGTGCGTCGCGCCAAAGTCTTTCAGCCGCTCGCCCAACGCGGCGAATATGTCGGTCAGCTTCTCGCGCGTCATACTCTCCCTAAACTTGATCCTCCGCAAACCACTCGGCGAACGAGTTTGCCGTCTCGTGCAAACGCAGCGAGTGGAGCGCGACGCCTGACGGAAGTGCAGGGACTATCATAGCGGCCAGATGCACAAGAATATTCTCGCACGTGGGCTGCCACCCGACGACATGTATGCGCGTGAAACGACGGCGCAACGCCGCCACGAACTCGGCATCGGCAGGCGTTTCGCGTATAATGAACGAATGGTCGTACACGCTGACCACAAGCTCCTCTATCGTGCGTTTCAGCATCCCGAAATCCGTAACCATGCCCAATTTCGGGTCGGCGGGATCGGCAGACGGCACGCCCTTCACCGTCACGAAAAGGCGGTACGAGTGCCCGTGAATCTCGCTGCACGAACCGTCGTAGCCGCCCAGAACGTGCGACATCTCGAAACTGAATTCTCTGGTCAAACGAATCATATTTTACAATTACGAATTACGAATTACGAATTACGAATTACGAATTACGAATTACGAATTACGAATTACGAATTTTCAATCAATTAATTACTTTGCCGGCAGGTAATTCGTAATTGATTACAGCAGCCCTCGACCGACTTTCGCGATCTTATCCTCTGCCGACAGCCGCTCGATGACCTTATCCAGAATTCCGTTCACGAACGTGCTGCTGCCGCGCGTGCTGTAAAATTTCGCGATCTCGATAAATTCGTCGAGCGTAACTTTCACCGGTATCGACGGAAAGCCGACCAGCTCGGCGATTGCCGCCGCCATTATTATATTGTCGGTGAACGCTATGCGCTCCACGTCCCAATTTTGCGTGAATTCGTCGAGATAGCTCAGATATTCGTCGTAATTACGCAATGTAAGGCGAAGAAGTTCGGGCGCAAAAGCCTTGTCGTCGTCGTTCTTGAATTGCGGCAAAAGCGGAATCTCACGCTGTGTCGGGCGGAATGCGTCGAGCGTGCGCACGACCAGAAAAAGCGCAAAATCGACATCGTCCGCCCATAAAATAGACTGCTCTTCCACCGTTTCCTCGACCGTCTCGTTGTCCTCGACCGTTTGGGTGTAAAAATCTTCAACGAACTGCAATGCTTCGCGATACGACCCGTCGCCCGACGACATATACTTAATATAATAATCGCTCTCGGTCATCGCCGCGTAAAGGCTCTTGATAAGTTCTGGGTGTGTCACCCAGCCCAGCCGTCGCTTTTCGAGCAGGTCGAGCAACGTTTCACTGCGCTCGATTTGCCGCATCACCTCGTTGTCGATGAACTTCGTGTTGGGGTTCAGGTCTTCGGCCGTCGGAAGTTTCTTGCGTCGTCCGAGTTCTATGCGTTTTTCGGCATACCGTGCCACCTCGACGATGAGCCAAAGCATTTGCAGATAGAGGTCGTAGGTGCGGTCGACGCTCGCGATGAGATTTTTTTCCGTCGCGGCAACCGAATCCGATTCCGATTTGAAGTGCGAGTAGAGGGTCTTCATGACCTTTATCCTGAGTAATCTCCGGCTTAGCATAGATGGGTTTTCAGAACGTTTAGGAGTACAAAGTTATAACTTTTTAATAAGCAAAGTGATTCATGCGAGTGCCGCGAGGCACTTTTTTCGTATTTTTGCACAAGCAAAGTGATTCATGCGAGTGCCGCGAGGCACTTTTTTCTGAAATTTGAGACCATGTACGATGTAATAGTGATAGGCGCGGGAGCGGCGGGAATGATGGCGGCGGGTGTTGCGGCGCGAGCGGGGCGGCGTGTACTGGTCGTAGAAAAAATGGAAAAAACGGGACGCAAAATACGCATCTCCGGCAAAGGACGGTGTAACGTTACGAACACCAAGCCACGCGAGGAGTTTCTGGAACACGTGCGCGCCAACGCCGCGTTTTTCGAGCCTTCGCTGCGCTCGTTCGACAATCGTGCCGTGCCGTCGTTTTTCCGCAAGTTGGGCGTGAAACTTGTCGAAGAACGCGGTGACAGGCTCTATCCCGAAAGCGGGAAGGCGTGGGATGTGGCCGATGCGCTGGCCGACTGGGCGAAGGACGAGGGTGACTGCGAGATAATGCTCAACACGCGCGTGGTGGGTCTGGTGGTCGTTGCGGGGCGCGTGCGCGGGGTGCGGATAGTGACGAAAAAAGGCTATCCGCGCAATATAGAGGCTGCGAACGTGATCATTGCGACGGGTGGCGTGTCGTACCCTCTGACAGGCTCGACCGGCGACGGATACCTGTGGGCGCACGACGCGGGGCATCGCATCGAGGAGGTGCGGCCGGCGCTCGTTCCGCTCGTAGCCGGAGGAGATGCGGCAGCCGTAGTGCAAAAGCTTGTGGGCGTGCATCTGAAAAACGTTGCGGTGCAGCTCGTGGTGGATGACGAGGTGGTGCAGGAGGAGTTCGGCGAGATGGACTTCACGGGGCGCGGGCTGGACGGCGCGGTGGTGCTGCGCGTGAGCCGCCGTGCGGTAGATGCGCTTATCGACGGGCGTACGGTCGAGCTTGTCATCGACCTGAAATCCGCTCTTACGCCTGAGATGCTTGCCGAGCGCATCGAGCGTGAGATCGCTGACCTGCCCGAAGACGGCACGTGCGGCGAATTGATGCGCAAACTGTTGCCGCGCCCGATGGTCGAACCGTTCGCGGAGATGACCGGAATCCGCCTGCGTGATTACGTGTCGCGCCTCACCGACGAGCAGCGCGGGCGGCTCATTGCGCTGCTGAAAGAATGGCGGCTGCCGGTCGCCGATTACCGCCCTTTCGAGGAGGCGATAGTCACGGCGGGCGGGGTGTCGTGCGAAGATGTCGATCCCGAAACTTTGCAGTCGCGCCGTGTGCGCGGATTGTATTTCGCGGGCGAAGTACTCGACATAGACGGAGATACGGGCGGGTACAACATACAGATAGCGCTATCGACGGGCAGTTTGGCGGGGCGGCTGAAAGAGTAGTAAGACCATAATCAAATTGCCATCCCGAGCGAGCGCGGTAGCGCGACGAGGGGTCTATCGCTCGTCTTTCTTTTATTTTATAAACTAACGATAGATTCCTCCGCCTGCGGCGTTCGGAATGACATTCATAATTCATTAACTAAATGAGCGGATTCGCAGGTCTTCTGACGCGAGTGATAGACGTGTTTTACGTGCCGCCGCTGCACCACCTTGTGACGCGGCAGGTGTTTCGCTATGCCGTGTGCGGAGCGCTGAACGTCGTGCTGGGGTGGGTGCTGTTCTACGTATCGAATCATTATGTTGTCGCAGGGCGGTGGTTCGACTTCGGTGTGATAACGGTCGCGCCGCACACCGCCGCGCTGTACAGTATCGTGCTGTTCACGTTCGCCGCGGGGTTCTATCTGAACCGCAACGTTGCATTCACGCGTTCGCCCTTGCGCACACGCACTCAACTCGTACGCTATCTCATATCGTGGCTGGGGGCGCTGGCACTCAATCATTTACTGTTGAAATTCTTTGTCGAGGTACTCTACGTATGGAGCACCCCGTCGCAGATTCTAACAACGCCGTTTGTTGTGGTGTACAGCTATTTGATGCAGAAATATTTTACTTTCAGAGGGGCGAGCGACGGGATACAATAGAGATTGCGGGGTCAAGCCCGCAATGACAGTTATCCGGCAGGCTGGAAATCACGCGCGCGAGTTCCATTCGTAGTGGGGCGCATCGAAGCCCAAAAGTGCAACAATGCGTTCGACGACGGTCATGCACAGCGCATCGAGCGTGGCGGGCAATGAATAAAAAGACGGAGAGGCGGGAATGACGATCGCGCCGGCCGACGAAAGCGTGGCCAGATTGCGCAGGTGGATGCCGGAGAGAGGCGTCTCGCGCGGAACGAGCAGCAACGGACGGCGTTCTTTGAGCATCACATCCGCCGCGCGCGTGAGCAGGCTGTCGGATACGCCGCACGCGATCCGCCCTGCCGTACCCATCGAACACGGGACGACGATCATTGCCTCGTAACCTGCCGACCCCGAAGCAGGAGCGGCGAACATGTCGGCGTTGTCGAAACGGCGAATGCGCGGGTCGTCGGTGACTATAAGCTGGCCTTCATACTCAGCCACCGCTACACCATTCGCGCTGTGTATCAGTGCGATCTCCGTTATGGCAGGTTGCCGCAATAGCTCCTGCACGAGCAGGCGCGCATAGACCGCGCCGCTCGCGCCGGTCACGCCTACGACGATCCTTGTGGGGTGGGGTGTCATAATTATGCAAATGTAGAATCATTCGGGCGGATAGCAAAATATTCGATGAAAAACGATACCTTTGAGAAAATAATAAAACTATGAGAAGCAGAATTATATTCGTGGCGACCCTAATGGTCGGTATAGCGATAGCGGCAAGCGGATGCAAAGGGTGTAGAGACAGAGACAGGCCCCCGACATTGCCTGGCTCGCACGGTGCGGCATTCGACGTGATAGTGGTCGCAAACCACAGTGCATGGGACGGTGTGCTGGGCGATTCGGTGCGCTCCGTGATGCGCGCGCCCGTGCCGATGATCAATTCCTACGAGCCGCAGTTCTATCTTATACGCTCGACCCCGCAGGCACATAGCGTGCATCTGAGGCGTCACCGTAATACTATCGTGCTGGATATCAGTCCTGAGCACGCCGAGCCGCGCATGGTAACGGAGAATAACCGTTTTGCCGCGCCACAGATAATAGTTTATGTACAGGGGCCGAACCAGGCCGCGTTGGCGCGATATGTCGGCGAGCACGGGCATTATCTGCGGCAGATTTTTGCCATCGCCGAACGTGACCGGTTTCTTGCGCTCGCCCACCGCTCGCCGGCTGTGCAGTTACAGACTCTGGTGCAGGAGAAATTCGGCTTCGAAATGTCGATACCGCAAGGGTTTACGCTCGCCAACAACCTCGATAATTTTCTGTGGCTGCGGCAGGAATATCCGCAATCGAGTCAGGGAATCGTGATATATACATACCCGCACAGCGGCCCGGAGGACTTCACGTTGGAGGCTCTCATGGCGCGGCGCAACGGGTTCGTCGGTTTGATTCCCGGCGAGGTGGCCGGGTCGTATATGACGACGTATCCCGATTTGGGGCCGGAGATAAGTTCGTTCGGAATCAGAGGCAGACAGTGGATCGAGATGCGCGGGTTCTGGGATGTGCACGGCGACTTTATGGGCGGGCCTTTTGTGAGTTATACGACGCTCGACGCCCCGCGCAACCGCATAGTGACGCTCGATTTCTATGTCTACTCGCCCGACCCCAAGAAACCCAAACGCAACCTGCTCCGACAGCTTGAAAGTAAGGTGCATGGCGTAAGGTTCATCGAAGATTAATTCCTGAATTAAATGGAATATACCTTAGTCATTGTGCTGGCGGCAGCGGCGTGTGCGGCGTTAAGTGTGGCGTTCAACTCGGCACGACAAATCAGGAGGGCAGAGAGAGAACGACGTGAAGCGGAATACGCTGCAAACGAAACGATTGCGTGTAAAACCGATGAGATTACGCGCCTCTCGTCGGAGCTTGCGCGCGCCGACGAACGGTGTGATACCCTCGTCCGGCAGGCGCAGCGTGACAAAGAGGAACTCGAAAAGTTGCAGGCGTCGTTCCGTGCGGAGTTCCGTAATCTGGCCAACGAAATCCTCGAAGAGAAAACCGTGCAGTTCAAGGCCACGAACAGGGAGGCGATGGATATGATGCTCAAACCGTTCCGCGATAATATCACCGAATTTCGCGAACGGGTCGAGAAGATATATTCCGAAGAGAACCGGCAACGCGGCGCACTGCAACACGAAATTCAAAGCCTCCGTGAACTGAACCGCCGCATTACGGAAGAGACCACAAATCTCACTGCCGCCTTGCGCGGCAACTCGAAAGTGCAGGGCGACTGGGGTGAGATGATCCTCGAAACGATCCTCGAAAGCTCGAACCTCGTGCGCGGAATCCATTACACGGTGCAGGAAAACCTGAAAGACGCGGAGGGTGCGAACCTGCGGCCGGATATCATCCTGCGCCTTCCGGAGGGCAAACATATCGTCATCGACTCGAAAGTGTCGCTTTCGGCGTTCGTCGATTATTGCGGCGGCGTGGATGGTAGCACGGAGGAGGATACTGCTCGGCGGCAGCGGCTCGGCGAGCACGTCAGTTCGGTGCGCCGTCACGTGAATGAACTCGGCTCGAAACGCTATCAGGAGCTGTTGGATTCACCCGATTTCGTGATCATGTTCGTCCCCAGCGAACCGGCGTTCATGGCCGCATTGCAGACCGACAGCTCGATATGGGACGACGCATACAAGAAAAAAGTGATCGTCAGCAGTCCCACGAACCTTTTTGCACTGTTGAAAATCGTGGACGACCTCTGGAAACGCGACAGCCAGAGCCGCAACGCCATAGCCATTGCCGACGAGGGCGCGAAAATGTACGACAAGTTCGTCGGGTTCGTCGAGACGTTGGAGGGTATCGGTAAGGGACTGCGCGGTGCGTCGGAGAGCTATGAAAAAGCGATGACGCAACTTTCGACCGGCCGCGGAAGCCTCGTAACACGTGCCGAAAAGCTGCAAAAGCTCGGCGTAAAAGCCTCGAAAGCGCTACCGAAAAGCGTGTCGGCGGCCTCTTTGGAGGAATCTCCGGAGGAAAGCGATGATGAAGGGGCGGAAGATTAGGGAGTTTTTGAGATTGCGGGTCAAGCCCGCTTAGAACGAAATATTATGAAAACCGCTAAACTTTGTCTTATTGTCTTGTCGGCGATATTGTTCTGCGCCTGCGCGAGCACGAGTAAAAAGAAGAGCGAGGTAATGCCCAAATTCGAAGAGCGTGATTGGAGAACTTTTTCGGTATGGGTATCAGATAATATCAACTACCCTAAGGATCTTTACGAGAGTAGTGATGTTATAAAGGTTTCATTCGTGATCGAAAAAGATGGTCGGTTGAGCAATGCCAGAATTCTCCGTAGTACTAACGATAAACTCAATGAACCGGTGGTGTTCGCATTACTTTCGTCACCGCGTTGGCGGCCGGGAAGAATAGACGGCAAGCCTGTCAGGTCAATTTTAGAAATGCCCGTATACTTCCACCTTGGCTCTGTACCACCTGGTCATAGACTAAATACCCACGGAGGAGAATATACTCCCGCACAAATCCAACTTATTCCCCAAAACCTCCATCTGCCATAGCGACTGCTCTATGGCAGATGTGGTCTTACTTCCCGCTACCTGCCTCCGAACGCGAACTCGATAGGGATGAATACCGGTGAGGCGACGGTAAGGTTATTCACCAGAAAGGACGGCCTTATTCTCAGCGATACGGCGCTTTTCCGGTCGCCGATACCGATAAGGTTCATCACGGCGCTGCTGACCGCATTCCTCGTTTCGCCCGACAGCAGAGTGGCGATGTCGAACCCTATGACCAGAGGCAATACATTGGTCGCACCGGCCGGAACATTGAATTGTTTTGCGACGCTTCCGGTGGTGAACTCTACCCCGTCTATCGAAAGTATATATTGCATCCCGTTGAGCAGAGCCGCCGATGCGTTCGGATTGGTAACATCAAGGTTTATGGTCATGTGAAGAGGTATCGATGAGGCGTTGCCCGCGAGCAATGAGGTCGCTCTGGCAATGTTCGTCAGCGACAACCCGTCCGAAACGTTGATTCCCGCCAACGACAGTTCGGTAATAGAATTGAATTCGTATTTGCAGTTCACCATGTTGAACGAACTGCCGACCTGTCTCATCACGTCGCACGAACTTGCCGAAAAAGCGCATACCAGCGCTACGAATATCCATTTTTTCATAAAATCGGTGGTTGTTGAGTTTGTTCGGCAAAGGTAATTATTTTGCGGTAAATAGAGTAGAGGCTTGCAAAAAGACGCTCGCCATCTGTCGCGCGCTTTATGAGCGGCGACAAAAAAGCCACTCGACAGAGTGGCTTTTTGCATCGTTGCTTTTGTGGGAGTTGACGGATTCGAACCGCCGACCCTCTGCTTGTAAGGCAGATGCTCTGAACCAGCTGAGCTAAACTCCCCATTTGCGCGATGCAAAGGTAAACCTTATTTTCAATTTCGCAAACCCTCAGCGCAATTTTTTACCTAAAAAATTGCGCCTGCAAAATATTATTTACTGCAAAACGGCTTGCCCGTGCGCAACATTTCGCGGCCGAAGAAACTGTTAAGATACTTGGCAGCAAGCACATAGAACGTCAGCAGTGAAATTCCCAACTCGGCATATGCCGCTACGAGATGCCAGAAATGTCCGAATCCGAACGACTCCAATGCCAGCCCTTTAAACAAAAGAACTATCAGCAATAGCAAGAAAAACATCGCTTTCGACATCCGTATCGCAGAGATCGTGAAAACGATCGTGAGGAGCATATAGCCGATAAACACTACGCCCAACTGCTTCACATCGGCCGATGCGCTCAGTATCTCGCCGCAACATCCCATGCGGATAAGCCAGCTCACGCCCATGCCGAGCCAGAAAAGCCCGTAGGCTGCGAACGCTGTCGAGCCGAAGAGGTTGTTGTGTTTGAAGTCGAATATCGACGCGATGAGTTGTGCAAAACCACCCAGAAAGAACGCCCAGGGCACTACGAGGCTGAGTCCGCTGGTGAGTCCGAGTTTCTGTGACGAGGCCACGAGCGTTACCAGCGCAAGGCCGAAAAGTCCGAGAGTTGTCGGGTCGGCAACCTCGACTTTTACCTGTTTTGTTTCCATTGTGTTGTAAGTAGTATTTTTGTGATTGTTTGTTCGCGCGCGTGCGTTTTGTATGTATGCGTTCCGCTTAAATTCGCGAAATTCAAAGCGCGAAGATACTACTTTATTAATGAATAACAAACCATAATTATAACTGCGCCAGCGCGATGGCGACGGCGGCTTCCACAATGACGGGCATACGCAGGGCGATACACACGTCGTGGCGACCGCCGATACAAAGCGACTCTACCTTGCCCGTAGTCATATTAACGGTGTGTTGTTCGCGGGCGGTGCTTGACGTGGGCTTTACAACAATGCTGACCGTCAATGGATTACCATTCGTCAGGCCGCCGTTTATGCCGCCCGCATGGTTTGTCGCCGTGCGTCCGTCGGGCGAGACGATCGCGTCGTTGTGCTCCGAACCGAGCATCGTTGCCGCCGCCTCTGCCGCACCGAAGCCGACGCTCCGCACACCCGGAATGGCGAATAAAATATGCGCTATGACGCTCTCCGCCGCATCGAAAAACGGCTCACCGCGCCCTGCGGGAAACCCTTCCACCGTGCACCTCACCACGCCGCCCACCGAGTCTCCGGCCATCGCCGCGCGCTCTATGCAGGTGTCGAATCGCCGCTCGTCGGTCTCGTCTCCGATTGCCGCAACGTGCGCTGCGATGTGCACCTCGTCGCCGAGTACGCGCTTCGCCACCACTCCCGCTGCCACCAGGGGAAGCGTCAGCCGTCCTGAAAATTGACCGCCGCCGCGCGGGTCGTTAAACCCGCCGTACCGAACACGTGCTGTCCAGTCGGCGTGTCCCGGACGCGGTTGCGCGGCAAAATCGCGGTAATCATCCGGCCGCACGTCATCATTCCGGAATACTATGGCGAGCGGTGCGCCTGTCGTGAAGCCGTTATAAAGGCCCGACAACAACTCCGGCCGGTCGCTTTCGCGGCGCGCGGTAGTGCCCGCCGCACCGCTCTTGCGCCGCTCTATATCCGTCGCAAAATCGGCTTCCGCGAGCTTCAATCCGTGTGGAACACCGTCTATGACAACTCCTACAACCGGCCCGTGCGACTCGCCGAACAGCGTGATCCTCAGCTTATTACCGAAAGAGTTCATTAGTCAATTACAAATTAGGCGGGTAGCCAGGTAAATCATGCGTGCGTGTCCGCATACCACGATGCGTACATTATATAGTCGCGTGCCGTGCGCTCGATGATCTCGGCGCGCTGGTCGGGGGTGACCTCCCGCACGCGCTTGGCGGGAATACCCGCATACAGTCCGTTCGGCTCTAACACAGCACCCGAAAGCACCAGCGCATTTGCCGCGATGATGCACCCCGTGCCGACCCTTGCATTGTCGAGCACCGTTGCGCCCATGCCGATAAGGCACGCGTCCTCGATAACCGCACCGTGAATTATGGCATTGTGTCCTATCGAGACATCACTGCCTATTATCGTCTGCGACGGGTGCGCCGACTCGCGGTACATCGTGTGGAGCACCGCGCCGTCCTGAATGTTGGTGCGGTTGCCGATGCGTATGGCGTTCACATCGCCGCGCAGTACCGCCCCGTACCATACCGAGCAGTCGTCGCCTATAACCACATCGCCTATAATAGCAGCCGTCTCGGCAAGGAACGTTCCTTGTCCTATCTGTGGCGTAATGCCGTTCAAAGTTCTGATAATTGCCATATTTTAATTGTTTTTCGCTTCCTGCCACCACTCTTCCATGCGTGTGAGAGGCACGTCGCGCAAGGGTATGCCGAGTTTTGCCGCCTGCCGTTCTATGTAGTCGAAACGGCGGATAAACTTTTTATTACTGCGTTCCAGAGCCATTTCGGGGTCTACACCGTACAGTCGGGCGGCATTTACGAGTGCGAAAAAGAGGTCGCCGAACTCGGATTCCAGACGGTCCTGAATTTTTTCGGGAGACGCACATTTTTCACTTGTGTCGCCTGTGACAAACTCCGGTTCGTTGTCACAGGCAAGCTCCGTGCCCACTTCGTCGATCTCCTCGCGCACCTTTGTCCACACGTCTGCCGGCTGCTCCCAATCGAAGCCCGCCGATGCCGCTTTCTCGCTGATCCTGAACGCTTTGACCATTGCCGGAAGGCTGCGCGGCACGCCGTCCAGCACTCCGCGCCGCGACTGTTTTTCTTTGAGCTTCAAGTCCTCCCAATTCTGCATAACCTGCTGAGAGCCATCAACTTGCGTTGCGCCGAAAACGTGCGGATGACGAAAAATGAGCTTCTCGCACAGCGCATCGATAATCTCCGCGATGTCGAACCGCCCCTCTTCCTCGCCGATGCGCGCATAGAACACGACGTGTAGCAACAGATCGCCAAGTTCGCGCTTAATCGCCTGATAATCAGTATCTACGATAGCATCCGCCAACTCGAAAGTCTCTTCTATCGTGCAATTCCGCAGCGACTCCATCGTCTGCTCCCGATCCCAGGGGCATTCCCGTCGCAACCGCGCCAGAATCTCCAACAATCGCCCGAAAGCCTTTGAAGCTCGCTCTATATCAATCATTTATATCTTTTCTTTGTTTACTAATCTGTATATTAGCGATAGATTCCTCGTCGGCACTTACGCGCCTCGCTCGGAATGACAGCCCTCCGGCAGGCTGGAAACCACGCGCGTGTGTCATTACAACACAAATTTACTTAACAACGGCAACCGGAAATCGCTGCCGAACGGGCGCTGCGACAGCCGCAGGGCAGGCGGCGACTGACGACGTTTGAACTCGGCGCGGCGCAGCATTTCCGCGATGCGGTGTACCGTCGCGTCGTCGAACCCTGCACCGATAACCTCCTCAGGCGTTTCGCCATTTTCAACCAAGCGCGTGAGCACGGCATCCATCACCTCGTAGGGCGGTAGCGAATCGCTGTCGAACTGGTCGGGGCGCAACTCGGCCGAAGGTTCTTTTAGTATAATATTCGAAGGTATCACCTCGCGCTCGCGGTTTATGTAACGCGCAAGGGCGTAGACCTCGACTTTATAAAGGTCGCCGATCGGCCCCAGCGCGCCCGACATGTCACCGTAGAGCGTGCCGAACCCGACGGCCGCCTCGCTCTTGTTCGACGTGTTGAGCAGCACATAACCGCGCTTGTTGGCGAGCGCCATCAGCATCACGCACCGCAGTCGCGACTGGATATTCTCCTCTGTCGTGTCGAATGCCGTATCGCCTAATATCGACGTAAGACTCTGAGTAACAGCGTCGAACGCCGGTTCGATAGATATTATTTCATACTCCACGCCGAGCGTGCGCGCCATCTCGATGGAATCGTCCACCGAATGCGTGCTCGAAAATCGTGACGGCAGCATCAGAAGTTTCAGATTTTCCGCCCCCAGAGCCTCGACCGCCAGCGCCAGAACTACGGCCGAATCGATGCCGCCCGACATGCCGAGACATGCCTTGCGGAATCCGTTCTTGCGGAAAAAGTCATTGATTCCCAGACGTATGGCATTGTATGTGTTTCGCGTGCGGTCCTGTCGCGGCAGTTCTATCGGCGGCTGTATCGCCGTGTCTATAAGTGCGAAATCTTCCCCGAAACTTTTCAGCACGGCGAGCGGATGCCCCGTGCCGTCCATCACGAACGACGTGCCGTCGTAAACCACGTCCGACTGTCCGCCGACCTGGTTTACGAAGACTAACGGTTGCCCCGCAGTGAATGCCATCGTACGCCCTCGCTCGAACCGTTGCTCGATGCGTCCGCGCGCAAAAGGACTCGATGCGACCACCACCACCGCGTCTGCGCGCTCTGTCGCTCTGCCCTCGCCGCCAACTACTACCGCCACGCGACGGCCGCCGACATTCACTATGCCATTCTTGTATATATGTCTGATTATCTGCCGGTTATCGATGACGGCCACGCCGCTGCCTTCCTGCATGGGCAGCCCTACGAGCGCGGCGATCCCCGTACAGTGCGCCGCAATTTCGCGCACCGCCTCCTCACACGCATCGAGGAAATGGGCATTGCGCGACAAATCGTAGCACGGCGTGCCGCTCACGGCAAATTCCGCAAAGACCGCCAGTTGCGCTCCCTCGCTGCGGGTGCGCACGATTGCGTCGATGATCCGCTGCTTGTTGCCGGCGATGTCCCCGACGATGAAATTTATTTGTGCGACGGCGATTTTCATTTTTCGACGTAAGTTATATCTCGGCAAAAGTATGATATTCCGCGATGAGAAAAAAATTACCCGACTATTGTTTTTTCGATTTTTATACCTATCTTTGCACCCGTCTTTGAGACATTAAGCCGTGTCGGTGCCTTAGCTCAGTTGGTAGAGCAATGGACTGAAAATCCATGTGTCCCTAGTTCGATTCTTGGAGGCACCACTGAAAACGAGAGAATTACAGAAATGTAGTTCTCTTTTTTGTTGCCTAAAAGCGGGGTTTTTGCGGTGGTTTTGCACTCAAAGTTAAACCGAGAGTTAAACCAAAAAACCGCATGAATGCAGGTATTAACATCTTGTGTTACAAATCAAAAGCCCTTGCGGACGGCTCGCATCCATTAATGATAAGGGTATGTAAAGACGGTAAAAAGAAGTATCTGTCTCTCGGAATCTCCGTTTTGCCCCAATTCTGGGACTTTGAAAAGAACCGCCCGAAGCGTAACTGCCCCAACAAAATGCAACTCGAAAAACTCATAGCAGACCGTAGCCGTGAGTATGCAGAGCAAGTAATAGAGTTCGCCACAGAAAACAAATCATTTACCGCAACCACTCTTGTAGAAAAGGTTAGCAAATCCGTCGTAAAGCGTACTGTTGGAGCATTCTTGCTTGCACAATACGAGGCTCTGAGGAAGCAGGGACGAACAGGGTATGCAATGACCTATCTGGACGTGTATAACTCGATGGTTAATTATAATAATCATCTGGATATATACTTTTCTGATATTGATGTGACGTGGCTTAAAGAGTACGAGGCATGGCTACGCTCCAATAGCTCTGCCGAGAATACTATCGGCAAGCGTTTCCGAACACTCAGAGCTGCGTTCAATGTGGCAATTGAGCAGAACATAGTTAAGCCTGAATACTACCCATTTAAGGCTTATAAGGTATCGAAACTCCAACAAGCGACTGCAAAACGGTCAATCTCTAAGGCGAATATCGAGATAGTGCTTGCATACGAGGGACATACTCATTACAGCCGTTTAGCAATCGACTTGTTCACATTTTCTTACCTGATGGGAGGAATTAATTTTGTGGATATGGCATACTTAACAGAAAGCAATTTTGTAGATAACAGGCTGATATATATGCGAAAGAAAACAGGGAAGCTAATCCAGCTCCCTATGCGCTCCAAAGCAATAGAAATTATTGGCAAATATCATAGTGCCGAAAGTCGCTATCTGTTTCCTGTTCTTTCCGATTTCCACAAAACCGAGCAGAGCCAGCGTAATCGAATCCACAAGGTCATTACCAAAGTGAATAAGTGCCTGAAAAAGATTGGTAAAGAGTTAGAAATCCCTATCGACCTTACCACCTATGTAGCAAGACATTCTTATGCAACAGTTTTGAAACGAGCGGGCGTAAGCACGTCAATAATTTGCGAATCATTAGGACATTCGTCCGAAAAGGTAACTCGGATTTACCTTGATTCGTTTGAGAATAGCCAGATTGATAAGGCTATGGAGAATCTTTTATGAAATTTGTACATCCTGTTTTTGTTTTATATAGCGACAGGATGTACATTTTTTATAGCTTTGTACATCAACTGTTAAAACTCGGCAGATATGAACGATGATTCTGTAAAACACGTGCCAATTCGGGCTGAAATGGAAATAGACCTTGATGCCATACGTAGTATGGAGAGAGGAACTATAATAGACTATGAAAAACTACCAAACTTGGTCTATGAGATAGACCTCGATGCTCCAACAATGTTCAGCATGGTTAATGGAGCTATGATAAATCCTGCAAAATCACAAGCGTTTGTATGTATTGACAACACAAATGACGATGGAAGTGTTTCCGCTTGGACTATGAAATTGGAGCAGGGAGATAAGTTGGGTGATTTTATGGACAGAGTGCCTTTCGGAATACTCAACAAGACAATAACAGGTTTAGGAGCTACTACTTTGGAATTACGTACGCAAGCGAGGGATTCTATTATAGTAGTGCCCACCAAATCGTTGGCTTATAATAAGCATATCTGGGGAGAAGATAAATTAGGCGAGGGAAGTTCCATGTATGTAGGGAGCGCCATGAAAAACATTCGGACAAGTGTCGCAGTGAAGGATATAAAGCGTTACATTGAAACTGATAATGGTAAAAAGAAGAAACTTCTTGTAGTTGCTGACAGTCTGGAAAATGTAATTAATGCGATAGGAGAAAGAGTATATCACGACTATTTCCTTATGGTAGATGAGATAGATACGATGCAATCGGATAGTCCATACAGGCCGAAACTTGAAAAGGTAATGGATTATTATTTCAAATTTGACCGAGAAAACAGGAGTTGCGTTTCAGCGACTTTAAGGCATTTTTCCAACGAAGCCCTATCGAAAGAGTCGTATATAACCACAATTTATGAAAATCAGCCAACACGCGACATAGCTCTTATTCACACCAATTACGTTGATGATGTGGCAATTGGCAAAATAAACGAATTGTTAAATCAAAATGACGAAGACAAGATACTTATAGCGTATAACTCCATTGACGGCATATTGAATATTATAGGACAATTGGATGAAGCAACACAGGCAAATTGCGGGATACTTTGCAGCGAGAGGAGCTACAGCAAAACCTCTGATTTTCTTGGAGATGCTGCGATTGACGGAGTGCTTGATGAAACTAACCATTTGCAAAAACGGATAGTGTTTCTGACCTGCTCATATTTTGCGGGAATAGACATCGAGGACAGGTGTCATCTGATCTCCATTTCAACACATAATCAGCCTTACACCCTATTATCAACAGGCAGATTGGCGCAAATAGCAGGAAGATGCCGAAAAGGATTGCTATCCGAGCACGTCATATATGACACCAGTCCATTAGGAAGTAACATTACTGAGGAAGAGTTTGGAGAGCGGCTATTGAATAAAGCAGGGAAAATCTCTCATGTGATTAACTACTTAAACGATCTGTCAAAAGGAGATGAAGATTTTGCCGTATTCGGGCAATATGCGGAGTCATTTTTGAAATTCAAAGCAAAGGGTAAAGTTGCCAAAAGCTATCCCGACACAATTGTCAGAAAGGATATTGAGGGGTTTTATGTGCCAGCGTTTTTCAATATTGACGCTATGTTGGAGAAATTCAACCTGCATCACGAACTGTATTTTGAGAGAAATGCCTTATTAAAAGCGTTGAAAGAGGACAACCATAAAATCACATTTAGATTACGGTATATCAGAAAAAAAGACCACAACATTGAAGCATTGGGACATATTAAAGATAGGAACAAGGAGCGTCTGGCAGAGAATCTGCAAAAAGCCAAGCAGGAAGTAATGGAGTGGCTCGAAAAAGGTGGAGAGTATTGGCGCGAATTTGAGGACATCAAAAGAGCAGAGGTAAAGGATAAAGGGGTAGAAAAGCTATACAAGCGCTTTGGGAAATTCTACGGATATATTGACCCAGTATTCCTGTTGGATAAGCTCGTTGAAAATCACGAGACCAAAGCATTCTCTAAATTTAATAATGCACTTGTTTTCTGGTTATTAGAAGAAACCCACCCATTCAAAGCCCATGTGTTAGCCACGTTTCAGTATCACGCATTGGCTACAATGAAAGGAGCAAAACCAGGGATACGTGTCACGACTGAGCGGAAAAAGGAGAAAATGGCTGAAATACTGAGATCACAGCTAACTCTGACAGTAAGCCCTCAATGGGCATCCGAATTTTTCTCATGCCTTTTCGAGACCACGCGCAGTGGCGGTACAGATAAAATAATCGGGTTAAATCCCATAGGATTTCCAGAACCGATACAGCACTTTGGCAGAGATGCTCAATTACTGCGACTACTCGAAATACCCTATGAACCATAATTTATCCAATTTTGTACATCCTGCATGTATTACTATATAGCACAGGGTTGTACAAATTTCTACTTCGTAGACGCAAAAGTAATCGTGCCACTTTATCCATCCCCCAGCCCATTCCTGTATAGGTTTGGGCTTTTGTTTTGTGGCAGATATAAATATTATAGCTGTTTTTACTGTTCTGAGCGTTAGCCAGTATAATATAATAGGTATTGTAAATAATAGATAAAGCATTGAATAACAGGATAAAGCAGAGTTTTTGAGTGAATACTTCGGGTTTTTCTGAATTTCTGCGAATTTTTCAAGAGCATTCCGAGAATTTCCCAAAACATTTGAGATATGTCTGTGTGTCAGATAAACCATCCACACCCTCCCCATTCATTGGAATTGGGGTATGACTCCCCGATGGTCTAACTTGATAAAACACAACGACATGGACAAAAATCTCAAATTCTTGCAGACTATGAGCATCGACGATTTCAAAGCTGCAAAGGGCGTGGACAAAATCGAACTCCTGCAAAGCGACATCTCAGGCAAATCTTTCTTTGCATACGGCTTTGAAAAAGGAGCTTGCTCACACAAGGTTCTGACAGGGGAACTGACCAATCCCGTTATCTCACAAGTATGTTCCGCTGAAACAGGTGAAACATTCTATCTCCTGCACCAGAAAGGAGAGGGAGGAGCAACTTTGCTGGGGACGCTGTAAATTGTTAGAACAGGAGGCTATCTGGTTTCCTGTTCTTTTTACATGAATTTGCTCAAAACCGTAGGGTTCGTAATAATGTTAGCAATAATATTTGAGGCCGTATCAATTCCGAAATTCTTTATCTTTTCTATTATTTTAGGCTTGGCTTTATTTATATCTCGTTCTTTTTGAACAATATCCGTCAATTCTTTATACTGCTTCCCAGTTAATTCATCTTTTATTGAATCAATGAATACTTGAAGCACCAACACAGTGCTTTGGTCTTGGTTTTGATGCTGATTTTGGTTCAATGTTATACTAAATGCCGCTGTATCATGTGCTTCCTGCATGTTTTTACTGGATTTTTGGCTGACTTTCGGAATTATTTTGCATGATTCTAATATGCCTATCAACTTATCGAAATCACTTGGACTAAACCTGCTTTTTTCAAATATTTTTACAGCATTTTCAAAATCCGAAATACATCTATCTTCTTTAAAGTTGCAGCCGAGAAATCTAATTGTTTTATTTTTCCAAACTTCATATTTGGGGTTATCTTTTATAGCATATACATGAAAATTGCGCCACGTACCTTCAACAGGAGGCACGTATTTTATGCTGTCTTTTATTTCTTTCCCTTCAACAATTAGAGTATCCAATGAGATTTCCATGCTGTTTGAGTTACACTTTTCACAAAGATAAGCATTTTTAACACTAAAACACACAATATCATGCAATTACGTCAATCATCAAGAACACAAGTCAAGATCAAGTTGGCTTTACAGGGCTGTGCAGGAAGCGGCAAAACAATGTCTTCCCTACTCCTTGCATACGGTCTGACCTCAAACTGGAACAAAGTAGCTGTGATAGACACCGAGAACAGTTCCGCTGACCTCTATGCTCATCTGGGTGGCTACAATGTACTCTCCCTTTCCGAGTATTCCCCAGAGAAGTACATCGAGGCTATCTCCGTATGTGAAAAGGCAGGAATGGAAGTAATCATAATCGACAGTATCTCTCACTGCTGGGATTATCTGTTGGATTTCCACGCAAACCTGCAAGGCAACAGCTTCACCAACTGGGCAAAAGTGACACCGCGTCAGAATGCCTTTGTTCAGAAGATATTGAGCAGCCCCTGCCATATCATCTGCACCATGAGAAGCAAGCAGGATTATGTCCTCAACGAGAAGAACGGCAAGATGATCCCTGAGAAAGTGGGACTGAAAGCCGTTCAGAGGGATAACGTGGATTACGAGTTTACCCTTGTTTTGGATTTGGATATAAAGCACCATGCCATAGCATCCAAAGACAGGACAGGGCTGTTTATGGGCAAACCCGAATTTACCATTACTCCCAACACAGGCAGGGAAATTCTTAACTGGTGCAACGCCGCATCAGTACCGCAGATTAACCATCAAACACAGCAAACGTATGGAACAGCTCCAATTACAGCAAGTTAGACCGCAACAGCATAATCCCTATGCTATTACTCCTGCGACTATTCAGGAAGTACGGACAGCAGAGGGAACTGAGGGAGTATATGAGGCAGAACAAGAGGAAGTGGGAACTGCATCATTGGTGAGTTCTGCTAATCAAACGAGAAAGCCATTTATCGAGGCTAACACCAAAGAGGCTACAATGTACCATCTGAGAAACGATTGCATAGTGCCGGTTTTCTCAAAGGACAACGAAATAACCATCTCTCACAGCAACTTCATAGAATCAGTCTGGGAGAGTGTAAGCAGGCTGTTCCGCAATGAAACCATCTCTGAGCCTGACATAAGAGTGTCTCACGTGATTAAGGGCAGAACTCCCGAAGCTATCCATAAGCCCGTAAAAGAACTTATAGATGCAGACAAGACCATTTACTACGAGAGGATGATGTTCTGTATTGAAATACCGAGTATTACAGAGGATATTTGTGGAAACAGGCTGAATCTGACCATAGGAGGAGTAAGAAGCTACAACAACGAGAACCTTTACAGCAAAAAGGGTTTGGAAAAATTCAAGGTATTCATAGGCTTCAAGAATATGGTCTGCTGCAACATGTGCATATCCACCGATGGGCTGTGTGAAGAGATCAAGGTCACGAACACCTCTGACCTTATGGCAAAGGTTATTGAACTGATCGTGAGCTACAATGCCAAAAGGCATCTGGACTTGATGCGTTCATTCCAAAACTACTCTCTCACGGAAAGCCAGTTTGCTCAGTTTTTAGGAAAATCCAGACTGTATCAATGTCTGCCCAATGAGCATAAGAAGCTCCTGCCCTCATTCCTTATGACCGACACCCAGATAAACCTCGTGGCAAGGTCATATTTCCATGACGAAGACTTCGGAGTGGACAGAGCAGGCAGTGACCTCTCCATGTGGAAAATCTACAATCTTCTCACAACCGCAAACAAAAGCAGCTACATAGACAACTTCTCTGAAAGAGCCTTGAACGTCACTAACATCGCTGAGGGAATTACAAGAGCCTTGCAGGGAGAAAGCAACTACTCGTGGTTTATTGAGTAGTGCTGTCGAATTTTTATTGCAGGCTCTATAAGGAAACCTCTATGAAATTATTCGACAGATTCGTTTCATAAATTAAAGACAATTTCACCTTTATATAAATCATAGGGTATTTAATCTATCGAATTATATATATGAATACTTTCATTACTCAACTCCCCCCCCATCCCCATTATGATGGGAAATATGACAAAAGGCTTTGCACACTTATTTATATAGAAATACGCAAAGTAAGTGTGCAGGGGGAGTGAAGGCGGACATATCTCAAAATTACACAAAACAAAGTTTACACCCCTATCGGTTTTCAGAAAAGATAGGGCTAAATTTGTAACCGCAACAGCCCTAAAAGAGAAGAACAACGCTTGTAAGTGTCAGATATTCTACATACTTTTGTAGAGCATCTCGCAAGAGACGCAGACATATTTGAACACGGAAAGTGTTTAGCTTTATTCTCGTAGAGAAATCTGGTAAATTTTTTTATGCGATGAGAATAAGCCAACTCTCTCACGTCATTACGGCGTGGGGCTGTTGCTTATTTTATCGCAGGGCTTACCAGAGCCTCTCTATAAAAATAAGTCTATCAGTCCCCACGCTTTCTTTATTGTGACTAACTCTGCTCGGGGCTGGCGGGGAGTTGCTGTTTCATATGGCTAAGACCGTTACCGTAGCTAATCTGAATAACGGAGAAATTGAATTAACTCCGCATGGCATTAAATGCCGAAATATAACTGCATTACACAAGAAAAGCGCAGGATTCCTTATTACAGAGGAAAGCCTTGCTTCATCTCGCTGTTTGTTGGAGGCGATTATTTGCGAAAGCAAAATAGGGTATATAGATAAAGATGCCTCCATAATAATCGAACCTCAATATGATGCTGTTCGTGGTGACTTTGTACTTCCCTCATCATTAGTTTGTGTGTTGAAAGGAGGCAAATGAGGCACTATTAATTCTGCTGGCGAGACTGTCATCCCTTTTCAATATAAAGAGTTATACCCATTCACTTGTGGTCTTGCATGTGCGCAAGATTTCAACTATCACTATGGCTATATAAATGCCCTAAATGAAGTTATTGTGCCGTTTGGACTATATGAGTGGATTGATGCCAGCTATACTGCCATCAAAAGCATTTTTGCAGGTAGATATTTTGATTTATCTACAAAAGGCTGTGCACGTGTTAAGCAAAATGGGAAATGGGGAATTATTGATAGATCAGGGAAGATTATAGTGGATGTAAAATACGATAAAATATGGACATTATCAAGCAAATACCTCTCTGCTCTTCATGCAGAAATTGACGGAAAAATAGAACGCATTAATTTGCTTAATCTGATAAGACACGATATCCCTCGATGTCAGACCCCTGTTATTGATAATAGTCATAATTCCATAAATGACTATCACGATGACGATCCTTACGGCGATATTCAAGCATATAATGGAGGATTCAGTAGCGATGAGGTCGAATCTGGGATAGCCGATGCTTTTGAGGGAGATTACGATGCCTACCAATCATGGAGAAATAACTAAAAACCAAAAACTATGAAAACACGATTTTGCAAACTAATGACTTTTGTCCTACTTGCTATTACCGTTATCGCGTGTGGCAAAGACAATGACTCTAATTCAAATAGCTCACTGCCTTCTTTGCCTCCCATGACCGATCCAAACGATGTGTGTACGGCTATGGATGATCTGAAATTCATGGAGTATTGTTACAAGCACTTCGATGTAAACAAGGACGGCAAGGTATCTCCCTCTGAGGCTAATGCAGTGTTGGAAATAAATGTACAAGGACTTGGCATTCACTCACTCAGAGGGATTGAATATTTCCAAAATCTGAAAATATTGGATTGTAGCAACAATCAGCTAATAAGTTTGAACGTAGGCAGGAATACTAAACTGGAATTGTTGGTGTGTTCTGGCAATCAGCTAACAAGTTTGAACGTAAGCAGGAATACAGCACTTACGAGTTTGTATTGCATGTGGAATGAATTATCCGCCACAGCACTGAACAATTTATTCGAATCATTGCACAGTAATAATCCCCCAAGCGGTAAAACAGTACATATATGGGGTAACCCCGGAACTGATACTTGCAATAGAAGTATTGCAACAAATAAAGGATGGCAAGTATTTTTGCAGTGGTGATGAGTGGCAATCTATCTTTCCCTCTCTCCTACGGACTGAAAAGAGCCAATCTCCCTCTCATTCTCGTAGAGATACAAGACAAGAGCTTGTGCTTCCTTTTGGATACAGGCTCTAACATCAATATGATCGACGACGCCGTTTATGAGCATTTCAAAGATGCAGCAGAGCAAGTAGGAGAATTTACCCATTTCGGGATTGAGGGAAACAGCGAGCAGGCAATAACCGTTAAAATACCGTTCCTATTTGAGGGATGTACTTTTGCTCCTGTCTTCTCTGTGGTGAATCTGGGAAATGCTTTCTCAAAAGTTCACGAAGAATGCGGCATACCAATAAATGGACTACTTGGGAACAAGTTCTTCATAGAGCATGGATGGGTGCTGGATTTTGAGAAACTGGAATTGTGTTGGCAATAAGGCGGTTAAGTGTAAATATTGCAAATCCTAACAAAGAAATTAACATCAGCAAAGAAAAACAGTTATGAGAGCGAAGAAAACCACTAAGGCTTGTATAGATAAGGATTTAGGGTTGCCGACTGTTTTTGTCAGGCTTAATGGTGCAGGGTTTGGATTCACATTCCTTATTGACACAAGCGTAAGGCACAATCTCATTGACCCCTGTTTTTTCGAGGAGTGGATAAATTCTGCTCTTATCCCCGCCATTGAGAACTCCGAGTGCATTATTGAGCATTATCCTGTATTTCCTCCTCCTCACGAGAAAAAGGGAATAAAAAGGATAGTCTGCAAAGATGGAATAAAGAGAGTTTGCGAAACAGTTAAACTCGATTTCACCATTGACGAGCGTAAATACTCGGAGCTATTTGCCATTGACCCAAGTATGTGCCAATATTTCAATTCAAGGAAGTCCAAGCAAATAGCAGGAATATTGGGCAACGACTTTCTCAAAAAATATAAATGGATTTTGGATTACTCAGAAAAATTTAAGACTATTGATAGTCCCGAAATTCGTACAACCTAAACCATAATCTTATAGGCGAGGGTTGTACATTTTATGAGATTTGGATTACTCTGAAAAGTAATTATACAACACAGTAATTATTAACCATTCTCGAAATAAACATTGAGTTAAACCAGCAGTTAAACCGAAACTGCGAAATGAAAAATCGGGCAACAATCTAATCGCGTAAGGTACAGTAGCTCAGTTGGTAAGAGACAAAAACGTGAGCTTTTGCACCCGTAGGAGCAATGGACTGAAAATCCATGTGTCCCTAGTTCGATTCTTGGAGGCACCACTTTCGGATAACCTAGATCCCTGAATTTCAACGGAATTCAGGGATTTTTCATTTTGGTTCAAAATCAGAAAATAATTGGATATTGTATGGATTCAGGCCGGATAAGCGATTCGGCTATTTAGAGTATCCGAATTGAAAATTTTTGGACAAAAGAATTATATTTGCGGAAATTATAGTCATCGTTGACCCTTAAAGATAGCGTTATATAATGTCTTTGAGAAATCCCGCAGATAGTATAAGCCTCCAAGATATTTCCGTCTTGTTAAAGAAATTTAACAGGAGGGAGATAGAGGCATTCGGGTATATTTATGACTATTTTTATAGCGAACTGACGTATTACACGATTAAGATATACAAGGATACCGGCATAGATGCGGCCGACGTTATACACGATATTTTCCTGAAAGTCTGGCACTCTCCGAAAAAGGATTTCTCATCATTGGAAGAAATAAAATTCTATATGATGGTATCTATCAAGAATAGCCGTAAAGCGCTGACGATACACCAGAAGCATATCGACCGGTATGCCGATGCCGTGCGAACGGAGCGGGACCAGTTCAAATTGGATATCATTGAAACAGAGATATTTTCCGTGTTTAATTATGCTTTGGGCCTGCCCCCCAAAGAAACGGCCGAGATATTCAAACTGTTTCTGGAAGGATATACCGCAGAGGAAATAGCCTGGAAGACCGGCAAGACCGTAAAAGCGATTTATAACCTGAAATCCAGGACATTGGCGGGGTTGAAAAGACAACTGTCCCACCACCAATTTTCCATATTGTCCCTGCTGCTGTTTTAGTCTCCATCTCCCTTTTTTCCGAAAATCAATTTCTCCGGGAAATTTCCGGCGTTCGATTTTTTTAGTATAAAAAGGACGTTAAATACCGGAATATGAGAAATAGATCATCTTACATCGACAGCGATTATCGGGCAGCGGAAGATATTGCCAAAGAACTGTCCGAGACATTCTTTTCAAATAAAAGCATTAAGGAAAATGCCTTCTTGTCCGATTTCTTCGACAACGACCCTTTGGCCGGTGATGTTAAGGATATGCTCACATCTGCCGAAGACAGTCAGAAGATATATGACGAGATGACATCGAGAGAAAAGAACGATGATGTCGGTAAACTGAAAGAGAGGCTCAAATAAGGAAACTCCCCGAATTAAGAAAACAAGGATTCTCCGCAGATTCGCTGCCGCTGCCGGCGTAATCCTGATTGTCGGATCTGCATTACTCATTTTAGATAAGGATCGACCGACGGATATGCCCGTCATAAGCAGGGTAACAGCCGATGCCACTCTTGTGATGCCCGACGGTTCTGTTATAACCCTGAACGAAGCGACAAGGAACAGCCGTATAACGTCGCATGATAATATCGAGATCATCCATGCGGACGATGGCGGTCTTGTCTATGAGACACAGAGCGCCGTTGCAGAAGCAACAACAAACACGACTTTGAATGTCCCGCGCGGGATGACTTTCTATATTGCGTTGGAAGACGGTACGCATGTCTGGCTGAATGCCGATTCGAAACTGCACTTTCCTGCCGTGTTCGGCAAAACCGAAAGGCGCGTTATACTCGAAGGCGAGGGTTACTTCGATGTCAAATCCGACTCACAACGACCGTTTATCGTAGAAACGGCAAATCAACAGCTGACCATACTGGGCACTCAATTCAACCTCTCCGCCTATCCGGACGAGCAGAAAACGCTGACTACTCTGGTGGAAGGCAGCGTTTTTCTGTCCGTCACGGGAGGGGGAAGTACAACTGTTCTCAAACCGGGGCAGCAAGCCGTGTTGTCACCTGAGGGGTTGATCGTAAATGAAGTCAATACGAGAGACATTTCGATATGGCGGGACGGAGTTTTCAAGTTCGATGGGTGTACTCTCAGCGAAGTCTTTATCAAGCTGTCCAGATGGTATGATTTCGACTACACGCTCGACAGTAATGCGGAAAACAGGATTTTCAGAGGGAACATAAAAGTGTATGAAGATGTCTATCCTATTTTCGATGTCATTGAAATGGTGGCACAGGTCGGAATAACGATGAAAGGGGAATCGATAAATATAAAAATGACAAAATAAAAAAGTCCGGACAATTCTCCACAATTATCCGGACGAATGTAAACCCGCCTGCAATAGTGCAGTCGGATCAACCTCAAACGCAGATATATGAAAAGAAATGACTACTACCGCCATTTTCCGGGCAGAAAATGGGGGAAAACGCTGTTTCTTATGAAACTTAGTATCGTGACATTGTTGTGCTCCATAGGCACTATGGTCGCAGCGCCGTCGATTTCACAGCAAACCAGACTGGACGTTTCTTATAATAGGGAAACTCTCGGTTCGGTTCTGAATGACCTGAGCGCGCGTACGGGTTATCAATTCGTGTACATGCAGGATGTCGTGCCGGAGAATGTGCGCGTCACTCTGACAATGGCGAATGCAGAGATCGGAGAAATTCTTGCGGAGATTCTCGTCCCGCATGATCTGGATTTCGCGCTGAGGGATAACATGATAGTCATCACTCCCCAGCGTCAAAACATGCTCCAGCAGCCTGAGCCGACACCGCAGCGCATTACCGTCACCCGTGGGCACTAACGAAAACCCGCAATTTACCGGCGAGTGGTTCTACGCGACCGACATCAACGGCGACAAGATTACCAATCACCAGTGGTGCTGCATCGGCATTCACCCGCGCATTGTGGATTT